>Ga0208685_1000649_pt1 | contig 11976 bp, 12 predicted proteins | sample EasRivMeERMLT890_FD_187533 | JGI IMG/M metagenome (GOLD analysis project Ga0208685, IMG submission 187533) | Soil microbial communities from meander-bound floodplain in the East River, Colorado, USA - East River MetaG ERMLT890 (SPAdes) (version 2) | ecosystem: Environmental > Terrestrial > Soil...
ATCAACAGCCCTAGCCACTGCGGGGTAGCGTCGAAGTAGACCGTCTTGAGCACCAGCCCGGCGATCGCGGCAATCCAGATCCACGCCAGCAGGTGCCAATGCCACAGATCGCGCAGCAGGATGACGTGAACCGGCGTGAAGCTGCCAGCGATCAGCACGAAAATCGCGGCGTGGTCGAGGCGCAGCAGCACGCTGCGTGCCGTCGTGCCCGGCGACAGCAGGTGGTAGACCCCGCTCAGCGACAGCAGCAGCACGCAGGAAAAGGCGAACACCGCGAGCGAAATCACCTGTCGAGCGGCGCGGCCGCGGGCGATCAGGAACGCGCTCAGGATGGCGAAGACCGCTGCTCCTGCGAGGTGGCTCAGCGAGCTGACCGGATCGCTGAACCCCGGAATGGACGACATCGGACATAGTAACCGTCGCGGGAGCGTGGCAGGACGTCTAAACCACCGGCATGAAGCCGCTCATCCGCGCCGAGATCTAAAACGGCGGGTCGTGTGGAGCGGAACGTCCCCCGAGCTAGCGGCGGACAGAAGCACGCAGCACCGCTACCTCGGGGTCTGACTTACTGCTTCTCGAAAACCAAGACGTTGTGGATAGGCTCGCCCTTGGCAGTCTTTCCTTTGGTCGTGACGGTGAAACTCTTGCCGTCCTTTGCCATCACGCGCGTCAGAACCTGCACGGCTTTGCCGGCCTTTTTGTCGGTGCGCTCGACCGTGTTCGCATCTACGCGACGAAGCGAGACCGTATCAGCGGCGGGAGAGCCCACCAAAGGGTAGTCCTTGCCGTCGTAGTTGGCCGTGTAGCCGCCGCTCATCGGCTTGCCGTCGGCAGCGATGCCCTCCGAGTTCAGCTTCACCCCTTTGCCGGCAGGCTCCCACTTCACCGTCAGGCTCTTGGGCGCCGGGCCCGGGCTGAATTTTGACTTCGCGACGTTGAGCTTCCAGGTGCCATAGATACGCGGGTCGGGTTGCGCCGACGCCGTGGCCATGAACGAGGTGGCGCTTACAAGAACAAGTGCAAGGATCAACCTACGCCGGATCGAATGCATGCTGCCCCCCTTGTTTGCGGCCCTGGTTATCGAGCTGGGCCGTGGCTCCTCTTGCGAGAGGCACGCTACGCCCCGAATTCCAGCAAAGCAAGCTCGCGCGGGAGGTATACTTTTTTCATGAAGCGCGAGAACGCCGTCGGGCGCGCCAACGTCGAGGACACGCCGGAGCTCGAAGCGTACTACCGCAGCCTGGAAGGCGAATCGCTTGGCGCGCTGTGGAACGTGGCGAACGAGATCGAGCCTTATTATCCGCAGCCAAAATCGGTGCCCACGCTCTGGAAGTGGAGCAAGGTCGAGCCTTTCGTGCGCCGTGCCGCCGAGCTGGTCTCCGCGGAGAAGGCGGCGCGGCGCGTGGTGATGCTGGTCAATCCCGGACGCAAGGAATGGAGCGCCGCCGCCGGCCTCCTCTACACCGGCGTCCAGGTGATGAATCCCGGCGAGTTCACCTCGGCGCACCGCCACCAGGCGAGCGCGCTGCGCTTCGTCATGGAAGGCCGCGGCGCATACACGGTCGTGGACGGCGAGCGCATGACGCTCGGCGCGCGCGACTTCGTGCTGACGCCGAACGGCACCTGGCACGACCACGGTGTCGAGGCCGAAGGCTCGCAGTGCGTCTGGCAGGACGGCCTCGACATTCCGCTCATGAATTCGCTCGACGCGAACTTCTACGAGGTTCACCCGAAGGTCGTGCAGACGCCTTCGGGCTTGCCGCGCCAGAACTGGAGCAAGCCTTATTCGCCGGTCTTTCACTACAAGTGGGACGAAAGCTACCAGGCGCTCAAGAAGGACGGCGCGGTCTACGACTATCGCAATCCGCTCACCGGCGGACCGGTCATGCCGACGATGGGCGCGCGCCTTCAGCTCATCAAAGACTCTTCTAGTTTCATTCGTCATACTGGAAGCGTGATCTATCAGGTCGCCACTGGGCGCGGCTGGTCCGAGGTCGGCGACCAGCGCTTCGAGTGGGAGGAGAAGGACATCTTCTGCGTGCCCTCGTGGACGCGCTACCGCCACGGCGCGCATGGCGAGGCGGTGCTTTTCTCTTTCAACGATTTTCCCGCCATGCGCGCCCTTTCGCTCTACCGCGAATCCGGTGATTAGCCAGGAGCAGAACGAGCGGATGACGCGCATCGGTCCCGGCACCCCCGCCGGGAAGCTGCTGCGGCGCTACTGGCAGCCGGTCGCCCTGGTGGACGAAATGCAGGGCGAGCGTCCGGTGAAAGCAGTTCGCATCCTCGGCGAAGATTTTGTTTTATTCAGAAATGGAAAGCAGTTCGGGTTGATCGACCGCCACTGCGCGCATCGCGGCGCGGACCTCGCCTACGGCCGGCTCGAAGACGGCGGGCTGCGCTGCTCGTTCCACGGCTGGCTCTACGACGCGAGCGGAAAATGCATCGAGACGCCGGCCGAGCCGGAGGGCAGCCGCCTGTGCGAGCACATTCGGCTGCGCGCCGGCCCGGTGGTGGAAAGGAGCGGCGTGCTCTTCGCCTACCTCGGCGCTGGCGAGCCGCCCGCGTTTCCGCACTTCGACTGCTTCGTCGCGCCGCCCGAGTACACGTTCGCGTTCAAGGGCTACTGGGACTGCAACTGGCTGCAGGCGCTCGAGGTCGGCATCGACCCGGCGCACGCCTCGTGGCTGCACAAGTTCTTCGAGGACGAGGACCCCGCGGCGAGCTACGGCAAGCAGTTCCGCGGAGTGCCGTCGGATTCGGCGCTGCCGATCTCGAAAGTGCTGCGCGAGTACGACCGGCCGGAGATCCGCGTCGAGCGCACCGGCTACGGCATGCGGCTGCACACGCTGCGCAGGATCAGCGATGCGCACACCCACATCCGGGTGACGAACATCCTCTTTCCGCAGGCCTTCGTGATCCCGATGAATGCCGAGATGACGATCTCGCAGTGGCACGTGCCGGTCGACGACACCGGCTGCTACTGGTACTCGATCTTCACCAGCTTTACGACCCCGGTGGACAAGGACACGATGCGCAACCAGCGCCTGAAAACCTACCCGGCGCCGCACTACAAGCCGATTTTCGGCCGCCACAACGGCTGGGGCTTCGACGCGCAGGAGCAGAAGCACCGCACCTTCACCGGCATGGGGTTCGACATCAACATCCACGACCAGTGGGCGTGCGAGTCGCAGGGACGCATCCAGGACCGCACGCGCGAGAACCTCGGCAGCACGGACAAGGGCATCGTTCTCTATCGCCGGCTGCTCCTGGACGCAATCCGGAAAAATGAAACTGGGGAACAGCCCATGATGGTTTTTGATGCTGACAAAGCGGTAGGCCCGCCGGCGATCGACGGCATCGGCCCGACCGCCAGCATCGACCAGTACTGGAAGGAGTCCGACGAAACCCGGCGCAAGCGCTCCGCCTGGGCGGCATGAACCTTCCGAAGGGCATCAAGGCGGTCCGCTTCTCGTTCGCCGACCAGCACGGCGTGCTGCGCGGCAAGACGCTCGCCGCGTCCGCGGCCGAGGCGGCGATGGAGCGCGGCGTCACCGTCACGAGCACGCTGCTCCTCAAGGACACCTCGCACAGGACGGTGTTTCCGGCTTTCACGCCGGGCGGCGGCGTCGGCCTGCTCGAGATGCAGGGCGCGGCCGACATCCTGATGGTTCCCGACCCATCCACCTTCAGGGTCCTGCCCTGGGCCCCGGACACCGGCTGGTTCCTGTGCGACCTGCAGTTCCTCGACGGCCGCGAGGTGCCGTTCAGCACTCGCGGCCAGTTGCGCCGGTGCCTGGAGCGGCTCGAAAGTGCGGGCTACGAATTCGTCGCCGGCCTGGAAGTGGAATTCCACGTCTTCAAGCTGCGCGATCCGCGCCTGCAGCCGGAGGATGCCGGGCAGCCGGGCACGCCGCCGGACGTGGAGCTTCTCACCACCGGCTACCAGCTCCTTACCGAGCACAAGTACGACCAGCTGGACCCCGTCGTGGAGATTTTCAGAACCAATCTCGAGCAGCTCGAGCTTCCGCTTCGTTCGTTCGAAATCGAGTTCGGCCCGAGCCAGCTCGAGTTCACGCTCGCGCCGCGGACCGGCATTTCGGCGGCGGACGCGATGATCCTGCTGCGCAGCGCAGTGAAGCAGATCGCGCGGCGCCACGGCTACCACGCCACGTTCATGTGCCGGCCGAAGCTGCCGAACGTCATGTCGAGCGGCTGGCATCTGCACCAGTCGCTGCGCAGGAACGGGCTGAACGCGTTCACCTCCGACCGGGACGATCTCTCCGAGACCGGAAAGCAATACCTCGCCGGGCTGATGGCCCACGCCCGCGCTGCAGCCGCGTTCGCCACGCCGACGATCAACGGCTACAAGCGCTATCGCCCCTACTCGCTCGCGCCCGACCGCGTCATCTGGGGCAAGGAGAACCGCGGCGCGATGCTGCGCGTAGTCGGCGCGCCGCGCGATCCGGACACCCGCATTGAGAACCGCATCGGCGAGCCGGCGGCGAATCCGTACCTCTACTTCGCCTCGCAGATCTACTGCGGCATGGACGGCGTCGAGCGGCGCCTGCCGCTCGCGCGCGCGGCCGACACGCCGTACGAAGCGAAGGCCGATTTCCTGCCGCGTACGCTCGAGGAAGCGCTGCAGCACCTGCGGATCGACAAGGCGCTGCGCGACGGCTTCGGCGCCGGCTTCGTCGACTATTACTGCCGGATCAAGGAAGCCGAGATCGCGCGCTTCAACCTCGAAGTGAGCGACTGGGAGCACCGGGAATATTTCGACCTGTTCTAAGGAGAATCAACGCATGGAGCAACGCGAACTCGGCCGCAGCGGGATCAAGATCTCCGCGCTCGGCCTCGGCCTGATGTCGATGTCGGGCGTGTACGGCAACGCGAACGACGAGGAGTCGATCCGCGTCATCCACTACGCGCTCGACCAGGGCATCAATTTCCTCGACTCCGCCGACATGTACGGCTGGGGGCACAACGAGACGCTGCTCGGGAAGGCGCTCAAGGGGCGGCGCGACCAGGCGATCGTCGCGACCAAGTTCGGCCAGGTGAAACAGGCCGACGGAAAACAGACCGTCGACGGCCGGCCGGAGTACGTGATGCAGGCGTGCGAGGCGAGCCTGAAGCGCCTCGGCATCGACGTGATCGATCTCTACTACCAGCACCGCGTCGACGCCAATACGCCGATCGAGGACACCGTCGGCGCGATGAAGCGGCTCGTCGAGCAGGGCAAGGTGCGCGCGCTCGGGCTGTCCGAGGCGCGTCCCGAGACCATCCGGCGCGCCCACAAGGTGCACCCGATCGCGGCGGTGCAGAACGAATACTCCCTGCTCTACCGGAACGAGGGCGAGGAAACGCGGCAGGCCACGCGCGAGCTCGGCATCACGCTCGTCCCCTACGCGCCGCTCGGCCGAAGCATGCTCACCGGCACGGTCCACGGCAAGGCCGACCTGCCGGAAGGCGACCGCCGCCTGCAGCATCCGCGCTTCCAGGGCGATGCACTGGACAAGAACGTCGCCCTGGTGAAGCGCATCGAGGAAATCGCCCGGGAAAAGCGCTGCACGCCTGCGCAGCTCGTCCTGGCGTGGCTCCTCGCGCAGGGCAAGGACATGGTGCCGATCCCCGGCACGAAGCGACGCGAGCGCGTTGACGAGAACCTCGCGGCGCTGAAAATCAGGCTGACGGCTGAAGATCTGAAGCGCATTTCCGACGCGGCCCCGCCCGGAGCGGGTGCGGGAACGCGCTATCCCGCGGAGACCATGAAGCGCGTGTACCTCTGACGGCTCACCAGACCAGTCGGTGGCTCGCGCTCGCCACCATCTGGTCGCTGCAGTACATCTTCCTGCGCGTGGCAGTGCCGGTGTTCGGCACGGCGGCGGCCGCCGAAGGCCGTGCGCTCTTCGCGGCGCTCTTCCTGCTGCCCTGGGTGGCCTGGATCGCGCGCCAGCGCATCGGCCTCCTCGAGCACTGGAAAGACCACCTGGCGGTGGGGCTGGTGAACAGCGTGGCGCCGTTCGTCTGCTTCGCGTGGGCGGCCACGGTGCTGCCGGCGGGCTACCTCGCGATCATCAACGGCACGGTGCCGCTCTGGACGGCGGTGATCGCCGTGCCGGTGCTCAAGGAGCGGCTCGGACCGGGGCGCATCGCCGGCTTCGCGCTCGGCATCGCCGGAATCGCGCTCATCGTGAACCTGGGCCCGGCGGAGCTCAGCCTGCGCACCGTGCTCGCAGTGCTCGTGAGCCTTGCCGGCGCGGGCTCCTGGGCCTGGGCGGGCGTCATGATCAAGGAGCGCTCGGGACGACTGCCGCCGGTAAGCCTCGCCGCGGGCTCGATCGCGCTCAGCGCCCTGATCCTGGCGCCGCTCTGGGCCGCCGCTCCGCCACCCCAGGAATGGACTCTGCCGGCCTTCGCTTCGCTGGTCGTCCTCGGCGCGGTATGCAGCGGCCTCGCCTACCTGCCGTTCTTCACCCTGGTCCGCGACATCGGCCCGTCGCGCACGCTGACCGTCGGCTTCGTCGTGCCGGTCCTCGGGGTACTGTGGGGCTGGCTGTTCCTCGATGAGGCCGTGACCCTCGGGATGCTGGCGGGCACCGCCCTGGTGCTCGCTGCGCTCGCCGTCGTTCTGCGCCGTTAACCCTTTTGCCTTGTCCCGCCGTTTAACGGGGGACAAGGAGGCAACACCAATGCCCATGATGAAAAAAGTCACGCTCGCTGTGGCGCTGGCGCTTTCCCCGGTCGCCTACGGCGCCGTAACCGAGAAGCCCAGCACCCTAGCCGACCAGCAGTCGGTTGCGGTGACCATCTACAACGAGAACCTCGCGCTGGTGAAGGACCAGCGGCGCGTCGCCTTCGAGTCCGGCCGCAACCGCCTCGCGCTGCGCGAGGTGAGCGGGCGAATGCGCCCCGAGACCGCGCTGCTGCGCAGCCTGTCGCACCCCGGCGCGCTGACGCTGCTCGAGCAGAATTTCGATTTCGACCTGCTCACGCCGGCGAAGCTGCTCGAGAAGTACGTCGGCCGCGACGTGCGCATCGTGCGTACCCATCCGACTACCGGCGCCGAGTCGATCGAGACCGCGACCGTGCTCGCGGCCACCTCGGGCGTGGTGCTGCGCATCGGCGACCGCATCGAGACCGGGCTGCCCGGCCGCATCGTCTACGACGGGGTGCCCGCCAACCTGCGCGACCGGCCGACGCTCGTCACCGAGCTCGACGCCGCGCGCGCCGGCAGCCAGGCCATCGAGCTCTCGTACCTCACCGGCGGCCTCGCCTGGAAAGCCGACTACGTCGCCGAGCTGAACGGCGCCGACACCGCGCTCGACCTGAACGGCTGGGTGACGCTCACCAACACGAGCGGCACCGCCTACCCCAACGCGAAGCTGCAGCTCGTCGCAGGCGACGTGAACCGCGTGCGCGAGGAGATGCGCCTGGCAGCCAAGAGCGGCGCGATGCGCGACAGGGCCGAGGCGCCGGCCGCCCAGATGGCGCAGGAGTCGCTATTCGAATACCACCTCTACACCCTGCAACGCCCGACCACGATCGCCGACAACCAGACCAAGCAGGTCGCGCTGCTCAACGCGCAGCGCGTGCCGGTCGCCAAGGAGCTGGTGCTCCAGGGAAGCGACTACTACTACCGCTCGAGCGTCGGCGGGATCGGGCAGAAGATGAAGGTCGGCGTGTTCGTGCAGCTCGAGAACCGCGAGTCCTCGCACCTGGGGATGCCGATGCCGAAGGGCGTGGTGCGCGTCTACAAGAAGGACAGCGCCGGCAACGCCCAGTTCGTGGGCGAGGACAGGATCGACCACACGCCGAAGAACGAGACCGTGCGCCTCAAGCTCGGCGAGGCCTTCGACGTCACCGCGGACAAGAAGCAGACCGACTTCAAGCGCCGCGAGCCCACCAACCGCGCGAGCTACGTATTCGAGAGCGCCTACGAGATCGTGCTGCGCAACGCGAAGAAGGAAGCCGCGACCGTGGTAGTGCGCGAGCCGGTGCCGGGCGACTGGTCGATGCTCGAGGAGACCGAGCGCCACGCCAAGGTGGCCGCCGGCACCGCGGAATGGCGCGTCAGGGTGCCCGCGGAGGGCAGCACCACGCTGCGCTACCGCGTGCTGGTACGCTACTGACCTACAGAGTGCTTTGAATTCTTTGCAAGAGTTGCAGCCACAGGTCGTCGGGCTGCAGGCTGAAGATCTGGGCGGCGCGCGGCTCGGCGACGAGCCACTCGCCGTCACGGATCTCCTGCGCGAGCTCGCCCGGCTCCCAGGCGGCGTAGCCGGCGAAGAACCGCGCCTCGCCCGGCCATTGCCGGATCACGCGGTCGACGGCCGCGCTGCCGATCGTGACGAAGACGTCGTCGAACAGCTTGCGCGCGTCCTCCCCGGGATCTCGCCGCACTACCGCGTACATCCGCTGCGCGTCGTTCGGCCCGCCGAAGTAGATCGGGTCGATCACCTTGGCCATGTCCGGCTCGTCGGGGAACGCCCGCGCCACGGTGGTGTGGGTAACGCGGTTGATGATGAAGCCGGCGTGGCCCCCGTTGTTGGGCACGACGACCAGCACAGCTTGGGAGTAGATACCGTCCGCCGTCGGCGGGGCGACGAGCAGCAGCGGCCGATCGAGGGCCTGCGCCTGCGCGGCGGCGGCTGCAACGACGAGGAGGCAGCCGGTGGCGAGCCGCTTGAGGAAACCGCTTCGTGGCGTGTCCATGGGCCCCACCCTACGGCCGCGCGCTGCGCAGCCGCAGGAAGCAGCCGCGCCGCAGGACAGACTTTTGCCGCCCTGACTATTTTCTTACCGTTCCGACGATTTCTTGCGATCAGCCCTCGATCGGCAGGGCGTGGATGCGGTACTCGTGCTTCAGCCTGCGCTTCAGCACCGGGTCTTCGAGCTCCATGGCAAAACGGCCTGCGGGCCGGATGCCGCCCTTGGCGGCGAGCGTTCCGCAGAACATGGCCCAGCCATTTTTCAAACCTCCATACCTCTGGAGAAGGTCCTCGGGGGAGCGCATCGCGGTGACCGGGCCCTCCTGGTAGAGCTCGCCGTCGGCCCAGGCGCGCAGCACGAGCTTCTCCCAGTGCGGCTTCACCTCGTCGTAGCGCCAAGATTCGCGCGACACGGGCTTCGCGCAGAGCTGCTTCGAGAGCGACACGCCGATCGTTTCGGCCTTGCGGTCGGTGTGGTCTGACCCGACGGCGACACGAAGTTCCTTTCCCTGCAGCAAGACGAACTCGACCTCGCCGCTCGTGTCGGGCCCCGAGACCTGAATCGCCGTTTCATGGGTGAAAAGGTTGGCGGAAACCCGGTAGAAGATCGGCGTGGTCTTCGGCGCCTTGACGCCGATCTCTTCCAGCTCCTTGATGTGCTTTCGCAGCGCGGCCTCGTCGCGTCCCGTCCAACCGGCGATCACCAGTTGCTGAAACTCGCTCATCGCGCACCTCGGAAAACGTGGTCTGTCCCTGATTCTTTGGCGGGCATGTCGTAGCTCGCCATCAGATCGTCCACGACCTTGTGGAAACGCTCCCACGGGGCCTCCCGGAAGCTGTGGTTGCGCACGATGAACGAAGCGCCGGCGTAGAACTTCTCGTACTGCAGGTGCCGGCCGGCGAACTCGGAGCCGATCAGGTCCCAGGCGAGCTTGTAGAGCTTCATTCTTTCCACCGCGCCGAGCTGCGGCGTCTGCCAGTAGGTCTCGAACATCTGCTTCAGCTTCGCATCGTGCATCACCGTGATGTCGGCGGGCATCTGGAAGATGCCGCCGCCGATCAGCTCGCGCAGCGCGTCGATGATCGACGAGTGGCTCTCGGTGCACCAGTTGAGCGCGGCGTACATCATGCGGCGGTTGAAGGTCTTCCAGCCTTCCGGCCAGTCCTCGGCCTCGTGCAGCTGCCCGGCGATCATGCCGCCGAGCGCGGCCTCGAGCGCGGCGAAGCGGCCCAGCACCTCGCGCACCGCCGGCACCTCGTTGGCGCCCGAGGCGTGCGCGATCTTGCTCGCCAGCCCGACGATGAGCTGCATCTTGGCGTGGAAGCGCACGTTCGACTGGTGGTTGCCGTAGCAGTGGCCCGGGGTCTTGATGTAGATCTCGCGCGCGAGGATCGCGTCCATGTGCACGAACACCCGCTCCCACGGCACTTTCACGTTCTCGCACATCACCATCGAGTCGGTCTCGTCGAAGCGCCAGGTGAGCGGGTTCTCGAACTCGCTCGGCGCGTAACGCTCGAAGGGCTTTCTCGACCACAGCGTCACGCCCGGGGCGTTCACCGGCACCGCGCAGGTGATCGACTCGGCGAGCTGGTTCGGCGCGAGCGGCAGCAGGTTGCCGATCCAGATCTCGTTGGCGAACACCGCGCCGGTGGCGAGCATCTTCATGCCGGTGATCGTGACGCCGGCGTCGTCCTCCTTCACCACGCGCAGCGACGGCACCGGCAGGTTCTGCTTCACGTAGAACTCGGGATTGCGCGCCGCCTGCGGCGGCAGCACCGCGTAGACGCCGTAGACGTCCTCGCGGCGCATATGCTCGTAATACCGCTTCAGGTTTTCGGAAAATCCCTTGAAAACGGCGGGATTCATCGCCATCCCGGTGACGAAGCTCGACACGTGGTCGGGCGAGCGCCCGAGCAGGCCGTGGCTCATGCGGGCGATGGCGCGGTGGAGATTGGTTCGCTTGATCAGGTCGTCCTTCGACCTCGCGCGCAGGAAATACGCGCTGAATCTTTCCCCGTTTTCTTCATATGAAAAATCCGGGTTCGCGGCCTTCAGGTCGTAGATCGCCGCCATGGAGCGCGCGCCATTGCGAAACGCCGGGTGCGTGGTGACGTCGTCGACCTTCTCCGAGCCGATGTAGACGACCCGGCCGTCGCGCAGCGACTCGAGGTGGGCTTTACCGGTCTTCAGCATAGTAGTGAATCTCGTGCAGGATGCAGCCGCCGCGGGAGGTGAACGGACCGTGGTGCACGCCCGGCGGCCGGCAGGCGTAGGTCGGCGCGAAGCACTGCTGCCCGCCCTTGCCCTGCTGGTCGTTGCCGACCACGAGGTCGCCCTGCACCACGTATACCTCCTCCCAGTGGTCGTGCACGAAAGGCTCGGTAGAGAACGCCCCCGGCTCGATCTTCAGAAGCCGCGTGCGGCTGCCCCGCTTTGCTTTTTCATCCAGATCCGACGCAAGAATCTTCTGGTAGAACCCCGGCGGGTATCCGGGCGGGACTTCCCAGCCGCTCTTCAGGTCGACTTTCACGAACTCGAGATGCTGCTTGGGTTTCACGGCCATACCTCCTCGCTCTTCATCGCCTGGTGCGTCACCCTGCCTTCGAAGGTCATGAAGCGCTTGAAATCCTCCCGCGCCTCTGCGCGCTCGCGCGAGGCGAAAGCGCGGTTCATGGCTTCCTCGGTCTCGAACTCGAGCTGCGCCATCAGCACCGCCCTGCCGCGGTTGACCGGGAACGGGTCCTTCCATTCCACCGGGGTGTGAAGGGTCATGCGCCGCAAGCCGGGCCAGTTCGCGACCAGCGGAACGTGGACCTTCCGGTAGCGCTCGAGGAACGCCTCCAGGTCCGGCGCCGCGATGTCGTAGCGCACGAAATAGGAAACCGCCCCGGAAACGCTCATGCGGCCTGCGCCTCGTGCCGCAGGAGCTCGAGCATCGCCACCGCGCGGTCGCCGCTGCCCACCAGTTGCGCCGCGAGCGCGCGCAGCTCGCGGAAGCGCTTCGCGTCGAGGAACTCGAACAGCACGTCGTTGACGCGCCGCTGGTAGGGCGCGAGGCGTTCCAGCAGCTCGAAGCTTCTTGAAGTATTTTTCAGCAACACCCGCCTGCCGTCGGCGGGATCCGACGCCTTGTCCAGAATGCCCGCCGCCACCAGCTTGTTCGCCTCGATGGTGATGAAGGCGCCCGAGCGGTGCAGCCGCGCCGCCACCTCGCCGACCGCCAGGCCGTCGGCGCGGCTCACCAGCATCAGGATCTCGTATTGC
>Ga0208685_1000651_pt1 | contig 11959 bp, 12 predicted proteins | sample EasRivMeERMLT890_FD_187533 | JGI IMG/M metagenome (GOLD analysis project Ga0208685, IMG submission 187533) | Soil microbial communities from meander-bound floodplain in the East River, Colorado, USA - East River MetaG ERMLT890 (SPAdes) (version 2) | ecosystem: Environmental > Terrestrial > Soil...
TCCATCGGAGACGACTTCTGGATCGAAACTGAAGGCGGAGACCGCGCCTTCAAGGTCAACGGCAAAGCGCTACGGGCCAGGGAAACCCTGGTCCTCGAAGACCCGTCCGGGAGCGAACTCTACACCGTCCAGGAGAAGAAGCTAAGCGTCCGTGACAAGATGGACATTGAGCGCGGCGGCCAGACAGTAGCCTCCGTCAAGAAGGCGCTCGTCGGCATCCGTGACCGTTACTCCATCGACCTAGCGGCCGGCGGCGACATGAGCGCCAAGGGTAACATCGTCGACCATGAATTTGAGATTGAGAAGGGCGGCGATAAGGTCGCCGAGGCGTCCAAAAAGTGGTTCCGCGTGCGGGACTCCTACGGCATCGAAGTTGCCGAGGGTCAGGACGATGCGCTGATCCTGGCCATCGTCATCTGCATAGACCAGATGGGACGCGGCTAGTCCCACCAACGCCACCAAACGAAGGAGACCCATGGCCGACAACATCCAGCGCAGCGTCCTGCCCATACCTGATCGTCCGCACGTCGGACTCACCACCTACGACGCCAAGGACCCGGACACGTCCTTCCCTCCAATCAAGGACGTACGACCCCCAACGGGTGCTCCCAACGTCCTCGTCGTTCTGATCGACGATTGCGGCTTCGGGGCCTCGAGCGCCTTCGGGGGACCGATCAACACGCCCGTCGCGGAGAAGCTCGCCGCCAACGGGCTCAAGTACAACCGCTTCCACACCACGGCCCTCTGCTCGCCGACGCGGGCCGCGCTCCTCTCCGGCCGCAACCACCACACTGTTGGCATGGGCAGCATCACGGAACTCGCAACGTCGGCGCCGGGTTACGCCTCGCTGAGGCCCAACACTTGCGCGCCGCTGGCCGAGACACTGAAGCTCAACGGTTATTCGACCGCGCAGTTCGGAAAGTGCCACGAAGTGCCGGTCTGGCAGACCAGCCCGATGGGCCCGTTCGAAAACTGGCCCAGCGGCGGCGGCGGCTTCGAGTACTTTTACGGCTTCATCGGCGGCGAGACCAACCAGTACGCGCCGGCCATCTACAACGGCACGGTGCCTGTAGAGCCGGACCGAACGCCCGAGGAAGGCTACCACTTCACGGAGGATATGACGGACAAAGCGATCGACTGGGTGCGCCAGCAGAAGGCGTTGATGCCGGATAAGCCGTTCTTCGTCTACTTTGCTCCCGGGGCAACGCACGCGCCGCACCACGTGGGACCGGAGTGGTCCGACAAGTACAAGGGCAAGTTCGACCAAGGGTGGGACAAGCTGCGCGAAGAGACGTTTGCTCGCCAAAAGCAGCTCGGCGTCATACCGCAGGATGCGGAACTCACCCCTCGCCACGACGAGATCCCAGCCTGGGACGACATGCCCGCCGCTCTAAAGCCAGTACTGGCGCGACAAATGGAGGTGTTTGCAGGGTTCCTCGAGCACACGGATCACCACATCGGCCGCCTCACGGACGCGCTGCAGGACCTGGGAGTCCTCGAAGACACCCTGGTCTACTACATCATTGGTGACAACGGCGCGTCCGCAGAGGGTACCGTCAACGGATCGTTCAACGAAATGATGATGCTGAACGGCGCCGCCGCCTTGGAGACAGTGGAGTTCATGGCGTCGAGGATCGACGACTTCGGAACACCCAGGGCGTACAACCACTACGCCGTCGGCTGGGCACACGCCATGAATACTCCCTACCAGTGGACCAAGCAGGTGGCGTCTCACTGGGGAGGCACGCGAAACGGCACGATAGTCCACTGGCCGAACGGCATCAAGGCCAGGGGTGAAATCCGCCAGCAATTCAGCCATGTCATCGATGTTGCAGCGACTGCCCTCGACGCCGCCGGGCTGCCCGAGCCAACGTTCGTGCACGGGGTCCAGCAGCTCCCATACGCGGGAAAGAGCATGGTGCCCAGCTTCAACGAACCCTCCGCTGCGGAGCACCGCGAGACCCAGTATTTCGAGATGTTCGTCAACCGCGGGATCTACCACAAGGGGTGGACGGCGGTGACACGGCACAGCACACCGTGGATGATGGTGCCTCAGTTGCCCGCCTTCGACGAAGACGTGTGGGAACTCTACGAACCAGGCGACTGGACCCAGTCCCGCAACGTCGCAAAGGAGAACCCGCAGAAACTCCACGATCTGCAGCGCCTCTTCTTGATCGAGGCAGCGAAGAACAACGTCCTGCCCCTCGACGATCGGCGAGTCGAGCGTTTCAACGCGGACCTCGCCGGCCGCCCTCAGCTTGTGCGTGGTAAGTCCCAGGTCCTTTTCGGTGGAATGGGACGCTTGACCGAAAATTCGGTGCTCGTCATCAAGAACAAATCTCACTCCGTGACCTCTGAGATCACGGTGCCGGATGGCGGCGCGAGCGGCGTGATCGTGGCGCAAGGAGGCGCCTTCGGCGGGTGGAGTCTATACGTCCACGACGGCAAGCCTGTCTATTGCTACAACCTCTTCGGCCTCCAACGCTTCAAGATCGCGGGAAATGCCGCCATCCCTGCCGGGGTGCACCAGGTCCGGATGGAGTTCGCATACGATGGAGGCGGTTTGGCTAAAGGCGGAAACGTAACCCTGTTTGTCGACGGCGCGAAGGCGGGCGAAGGGCGCGTCGAAGGAACGGAACCGATGGTGTTCTCAGGCGACGAGACAACCGACGTGGGGAGTGACACCGCAACACCCGTAAGCGACGACTACGGCCCGAAGGACAGCAAGTTCAACGGCCGCGTCCACTGGGTCCAGATCGACCTCGACGAGGCGGCCGAGGACCTGGACCACCTGATAACGCCAGAGGAGCGGCTCAGGGTGGCAATGGCGAGGCAATAGGAGAGCAGGACCAGATCGGGATTGAGGAGATTCATCAGATGGACGCACCAGTATTGACGCTATTTCTGGAGGCAATCGCCTGGATCACCGTCGCCGCATTCTTGTTGATCGCGCTCGCAGTCTTCATCTGGGTGTTCGCCGACATCTTCCGCAGGCGAGATCTCAGTGGATTGGGAAAGGCAGGATGGGTCCTGCTCATATTCGTCTTGCCACTTATCGGGGGGCTGATCTACCTCTCCACCCGCCCGAGCGGAACTGGTGACGATGACCCGGTCATCTCCTGGGCGCCGGCAAAGGGCGCTATGACACCAACCGAAGAGTTGGAGTACGCCCACGGTTTGATGCAGAAGGGGACAATCACACAGGGCAACTTCGAAGAGATCAAGCGCAACCTCGGGTTCTAGTAGGGAACCAACGGGATCAATGGTCCCTGCAATCGGTGACATCCTTCCCTTTGCCGTCGGCGTTGCCCTCAGCCCCGTCCAGATCATCGCGGTGATCATGATCCTGTTCACGCCGCAAGCCCGTACCAACGGGCCCGCCTTCGGAGCCGGGTGGTTGCTCGGCCTGCTCGTCACCGGAGGCATCGTCATCGCCCTGTCCGACGCCGGCGACGTCTCCTCCGATGACAGCGCTTCGGACCTGGCGAACGCGGTGAAGCTGCTTCTTGGCATGCTTCTCTTGTTCGGCGCCGCCCGCCAGTGGCAGAACCGCCCGAGCGCGGGCGAAGAGGCCGGTATGCCTTCGTGGATGGCGAGTCTGGACACCCTCTCTTTAGGCAAGGCATTCGGCCTCGGGACGCTTTCGTCCACCGTGAATCCCAAGATACTCGCTCTTACGCTGGCGGCCGGAGTCTCAGTTGCCCAGGCGGGCCTCGACGCGGGAGAGTCGTTTATCGTTCTTGCTGCATACATCGTCCTCGCTTCGGTGACTGTCGTTGGACCCATCCTCTACTCCCTGCTCGGCGGCGCCTCCGCCGAACGCACGCTGTCCGACTCCAAGGACTGGTTGATGGCAAACAAGGAAGCAGTCACGGCGGTGGTCTTCCTGGTATTCGGTGCCGTTCTCATCGGCCAGGGCATATGCGGATTGGCAGCCTGACCCCGGCTCATGCTAGATCTTTACCAAATGCTTGCGACGGACGGTAGTATTCTCGTGCCGGTAATGCGAGACTCAACGCAGTAGCCCCATCAAGGAGGACAAATGTCTGACGCACCCGTACAGATCCTGATCGCCGCCTTCCAGGACGAGACCGGCGCCGCCGCCGCCCTGGAGCAGTTGAAGCAGGCCAAAAAAGAGAAGCTCGTCGCGATCAAGGACGCCGCGGTCCTGCGCAAGGACGCCAGCGGCAAGCTCCACGTCAACGAGATCGGCGACATGACCGGCACCCGTGGCGCTGTAACTGGCGGAGTCGTGGGCGCCGCGCTGGGGATCCTCAGTGGCGGCGCGACGCTTGCCATCACCGGTATCGGCGCACTCGCCGGCGGTCTCGCCGCCAAACTTCGCGACTCCGGCTTCAACGACGAGAAGCTCAAGACCCTGGGCGCCGGCCTGAAGCCAGAAAGCTCCGCGATCGTCGCGGTCATCGAGCACACGTGGGTCGCCGACCTCAAGGCTGAGATGGAGAAGGTGGGAGCGCAGGTCGTCACCGAGGCGATCGCCGCTGACATCGCCGCAAAGCTCGATGAAGGTATGAACACTGCCTACACGGCTGTTGCCACCGACGACAGCGTCGCCGCCGCCCAAATCGTGACAGACCCAACCCCGCAGCAGCAGCCGCCCGCCCAATAGGGCCCGGTAAACGGAGTAACACGTGCCAGAAATCGGACCAGTCGAATTCATGGCTGTCGCCTTCCCGGGTAACCGCTTCACCGGCGACATCGCCCCCGCACTCAAGGAGCTCATAGACAACGGAACCATCCGGCTCGTCGATTTTGCCTTCGTCACCAAGGACGAGGACGGCAACGTCATGGGCATGGAGGTCGAGGAACTGGACTCGGAGGTCGGCCAGGCGTTCGCCGCCCTGCAATCGGCAGCCGGTGACTTGATCAATGAAGCGGACCTCAAGGAGGTTGGCCACAGCCTGGAACCGAATTCCTCCGCTGCCATACTCGTGTGGGAGGACGTATGGGCCGGCAAGTTCGCCAACGCCGTCCGAAACGCCGGTGGCGTCTTGCTTGACCGACAGATCGTCCCGCACGATATAGTCCAGGAAGCGCTGGACTACGCAGCCGGACAGTTGCAGACTAACTAATCAGTTACTTCAAGGAGGAACGACTATCATGATGCGACGAAGAGGACCCGGATTGGCCCGGACAGTAGCACGCACTGCAGTCATCGCCGGCACCGCTTCGGCAGTGTCTGGCCGCGTACACCACAACCAGCAGCAGAAATACGCAGCTCAGGAGCAGGAACAGTACGATCAGCAGGTGCAAGCAGAGCAAGCCGCCGCCTACCAGCAGCAGCAAGCAGCCCCTTCCCCCGCAGCCGCTGAGCCCGACTACATGGCCGAGTTGGAGAAGCTAGGCCAGTTGAAGAACCAGGGCATCATCACCGAGGAAGAGTTCCAGGCGAAGAAGAAGCAGATCCTCGGAATTTAGCCGGGTCTAATCCTCGACTGGGTGCTCCGGCTCCGTGTGGATCACCACCACGGATCCCGGCAGCGCCTGCTGAATATCGTCGCTAATGTGGTCCGCCACTTGGTGCACGTCCTCGATTGTCCGTCCCGGCTCGAACGCCAGGTGCATATCGACGTGCCGCGTTGCCCCGGCCCGCCGGGTCCGCAGCCGGTGATAGCTCAGGATCTCGTCCTTGTGCAGATCCAGCACGGCCACGATCGCCGCTTGCTCGTCTTCCGGCAGCGCTTCATCCATTACTTCCGATAGCGCCGACCGCACCAGCCCTACCGCCGTCCACGCCATGTACCCCGCCAGCACCAGCGCCACGATCGCGTCGAATGCGGGCTCATCGGTGATCAACACCAGCAGGAGCCCTGCGATGATCGCCCCCGCCTGCACGACGTTCGTAAGCAAGTGCGTCGCCTCCGCTGTCAATGCCATCGACCCTGAAAGCTCCGCCTCGCGCTTCATCAGCCGGGACATCACCAAGTTCGCCCCAGCCGCGATCACCATCACTGCCAGCCCGATCCCGACATCGATCTCTGGTTCGTCCCCCAGCAATCGCCGCACGGCCTGCACCGTCACCACGATCCCACCGATCGCGATGATCGCCGCCGCCACGCTGGCGGAAACGGCCTCAACCTTCCCGTGTCCATATGGGTGCTGCGGGTCCGCTGGCCAGCGAGAGATCCGCACGCTCAGCAGTGCCGCCATGCCACCCACCAGGTCCGCACCGCTATCGACCGCATCCGAAAGCACCGCCACACTGTTGCTGGCAATCGCTGCCCCCAACTTCAGCACGAGCAGCCCGGCCGTAACGGCCAGTGAGAGTGCCGCTATGCGAGACGCCGCAACGGCCGAGTGATCGTGCCCGCCGCGGGAGGCTTCGCCTGGGCCGGGCCCGTCCGGGCCGTGGCCGTAGTTAGCGTGACTTCCGGGCGATGGCATTCTTCGCCGCTCGGGCGATAGCCTCCGGCGTCATCTCGAAGTGCTCCAGCAATTCCTTCCAGGTGCCGCTCGTCCCGTAGCGGTCCCGCATTCCCACGAACTCCACCGGGGCCGGCACACTTTCCGCCAGCACCTGCGACACAAGTGATCCAAGCCCACCCAGTACGAAGTGGTCCTCAGCGGTCACGATAGCCCCGGTCTGGCCCGCCGCCGCTACAATCGCTTCCTTGTCGAACGGCCGCAATGACGACGCGTTCAGCACGCGTGCCTCAACTCCCTCGCCCGCCAACATCTCCGCCGCCTCCAGCGCCGACACCACCAATTCCCCGCACGCGATAAGCGTCACATCGCCTCCTTCGCGCAGGACAGGCCACTTCCCCAATTCCAGCCGGTACGAATCGTCGAAAATCACGCTCGTCTTGGGCCGCAACGCCCGTATGTAAAACGGCCCCTCGGTCCGAGCGGCGACCTCGATCGCCTGCTCGCACTCTACGGCGTCGGCTGGAAACAGCACATTGAAAGTGGGCATGGACAGCATCAGGGCCAGGTCCTCGAGGGCCTGTGCTGAAGCCCCGTCCTCACCTGTGACTATCCCCGCGTGACTCGCGAACAGCTTCACGTTGGTCCGCGGCTGCGCCACCGCCATTCGCAGTTGATCGAAGCAGTGCCCCGGCGCAAACACCGCGAAGCTGCTGCAGAACGCCACTTTTCCGCACGCGGCCAGCCCTGCAGCCACACCGATCATGTTCTGCTCCGCCACACCCACCGGGAAGAACCGCTCGGGAAACTCCTGTCCAAACTTCACAGCCGACGTCGAGTACCCCAGGTCCGCGTCCACACAAACGATGTCGAGCCCCTCGCGGGTCAATCGGGCCAGCGTAGAACCCAGTACTTCGCGGGTAGCTTTTTCGCCGAACGTCTGGACCACCGGTTAGTTCTCAAACCCCAGCTCGCGCAGCCCCTGCGCGAGCTGCTCGTCAGACGGTGCCTTGCCGTGGAAGTCCGGATTGTTCTCCATGTAGCTCACACCTTTACCCTTCGTCGTCTCGCAGATCAGCGCCGTCGGCTGCCCGGTGTGCGCCTTTGCCTCGGTAAGCGTCGCGATCAGTTTCTCCAGGTCGTGGCCGTCCGCCACCTCGTACGTCTTCCATCCGAACGCCTGGTACTTCGCGGCCAATGGGTCCAGTTGCATGATGTTCGTCGTGTGCCCGTCCTCCAACACCCAGCCGCCGGAAGCACCCTCGGGCCGAGACCCGTTGCCAGGGTAGTGGGTACCGTCCGAGTAGCCGTCGTTCTGGATGTGGTTCCTGTCCACGATCGCCGTCAGGTTTCCGGCGCGGTGGTGCGCCGCTGACATGATCGCCTCCCATGTCTGGCCCTCCTGGCTGTCACCGTCGGATAGGAGGCAGAACACGTGGTAGTCGCGTCCGTCTAGCTTCCCTGCGAGCGCCTGCCCGAGCGAGAACGACAGCCCCATCCCCAGCGCCCCCGCGGACATCTCCACTCCCGGCGGCTTGTTCATCACGACGTGGCCCTGCAATTTGCCACCAAGCCTCCGGAACGTCATCAAGTCTTCTTCGGGAAAATACCCCGCGGCAGCCAGCGTCGAGTAGATCACGGGCGTCGCGTGGCCCTTGCTCATCACGAAGCGGTCGCGGTCAGGCCACGCCGGGTTCTGCGGATCGTGCCGCATCACCCCGAAATAGAGCGCCGTCAGGATCTCGACGCTGGAGAGCGAGCCTCCCGGGTGCCCGGAGTTCACCTGGTGCACCATTCGCAGGATATTGCGCCGCACTCCGCGGGCAACATCCTTCATTTCGTCGATCGATAGCTTCTGGGCCTGCAAATTCGCTCCTGAGTCCGATTATAGGCACGCCCCAACGTGCCGCAATGCACCTTCTTGCTTGACCGCATAGCAGGGCACTATCAACCTGAAGGCGTGATTGTTGATTTCCACACCCACATCTTCCCCCCGCACGTGCGCGACAACCGCGACGAGTACGCCCGCCGCGACCCCACCTTCGCCGAGATGTACACCGACCCAAGGGCGAAGATCGCGACTGCGGAGGACCTGCTCGCAAGCATGGACGAGACGGATGTAGACGTCAGCGTCGCCCTCGGCTTCGCCTGGGGTGATCACGACGACATCGTCCTCCACAATGACTACCTCCTCGAGGCCGCGGCCGCCGACGACGGCCGCATCCTCCCCTTCACGACAGTGAACATGGCCGATCGCCGCGCCCTCGCCGAGATCGATCGCTGTGCCACCGGGGGTGCACGCGGCCTCGGGGAACTCCGCCCCGACAACCAGGGGTGGTCGCTCGACGAAGACCTCGGCCAATCCCTCGCCGGCGCAGCCCGCCGCCATAACCTGCTCCTGCTATTCCACGTCACCGAGCCTGGTGACCGCACCTATCCCGGTCGCCACGGCTGCACGGTGGACGACTTCGTTGCCTTCGCTGCTGCCCACCCGGACCTCACCATCATCGGAGGGCACCTCGCCGGCGACGCCTTCCGCACGGGCAATCCGCCGCCCAACGTCTACGCCGACACCGCCGCCCAGCCCTTCCTCTACCGCGGGGAGGACGCCCGACCCGCCCTTAATGCGCCGCCGCCGTACCGACTTCTCCTCGGCAGCGACTATCCCCTCATCACCCAGTCGCGCCAGATGGACGAACTCCGGCGCATCATTCCCGATTCCCAACTCGACGCCTCACTCGGCACGAATGGCGCCACTATCCTCGGACTCGACCATGGCTGATCCGGCGATCATCCGGCTCTTCGTCGCAATCGAGCTGCCCGGTTCCGTCCTCTCGGCGCTGACGCAACTCCAGCATCAGCTCCAGCGGAATCCCGCCATCGCCCGGCTGCGCTGGGTGCGGCCTGAGGGGATCCACCTCACCCTCAAGTTCCTCGGCGAAACTCCTGCGGACCGCCAACCCGCCATCGAGGCGGCGATCGCGAAAGCGGCGTCTGGACAGGCCTCGTTCGAGCTCGGCCTCGGCCGCCTCGGCTCCTTCGGCAGCAAACAGTCCCCGCGTGTCCTCTGGGTCGATCTCACCGGCGACGCCCAGCGCCTCGCTCAACTCCAAACACGCGTCGAGGCGGAACTCGCCAGTGCGGGCTTCCTGCCTGAGGACCGCCGTTTCTCCCCGCACCTCACCCTCGCCCGCGTTCACCCGGAGCGCGCCCGCGAAGCTGCCGCCACCCTCCAGCAAGCCATCGAGACCACAGCCGTCCCAGCGGTGACGTTCAGCGCCCAGGCCGTCTCTCTAATGAAAAGCGATCTTCGCCCCGGTGGTGCCGTTTATACGCGTCTTTTCGAGGCGCCGCTTCGTTAGTATCAGAGTACGCCCATGACCACCGCCGAAACCTACGCCCCCGAACCCACCTCGTCCGGCCCTATCGCCACCTTCCGCGCCATGGGCCGCTTCTTCAAGCGCAACCTCACCCGCAAGTCGGGCGCCGCCGTCGCCATCTGGCGCGTCGAGGTCTGGATGGCCACACCTCTCGCCCTTCTCCTCGTCGCCACCCTCGGCCGCTGGGAGGGCGCCCTGGCGATGGGAGTGGTCATGGCAGTCTACGCGGCCGTCTTCCTCTTCCTCCTCGATGGCGAGCGTGTGGTCGACGAGATGCGCACCTGGACGAGCAAGCGCCGCTGGACCCGCTGGATGGCCCCGCGTGAGATGCGGGCGCACCACCTCTGGCTCATGCTGCCCGCACTGGTTATGTTCACCGGGCCGTTCTGGCGCGCCGTCGCCTTCCACATCGCCGCCGTTCCCCGGACGATCGCCTACGTTGTCGGCGTCGGCGGCAGCTTCCCGCACACCCTCTTCTGGACAGGCATCGTTGTCGGCGGCCTATACGAAGGTGCAATCAGGCCCGCGTTCGAGAGCATTACATAGCCTGACCAAAATCGCGGTAATCTGATAACCAGATGGGTTACCGTCCAATTAGCGACTATGGCGTGATCGGGGACATGCATTCCGCCGCCCTCGTGTCCTGCGACGGCTCCATTGACTGGCTTTGCTTCCCACGCTTCGACTCACCCAGCGTCTTCTCGTCCCTTCTGGACGATGAGATCGGCGGCCGCTTCTGGATCCGCCCGGATGGCGACTTCGAGAGCGGCCAACGCTACCTCGAAGACACCAACATCCTCGTTACCGAGTTCGTCACGCACTCCGGTCGCGCCCTCGTCACCGACTTCATGCCCATCTCAGATGACATCGCGACCTGTCCCCACCAGCTTGTCCGCACCGTGACATGTGAATCTGGTCGCGTCGATTTCGTCGTTGACTACGATCCCCGGCTCGAATACGCCAGCGGTTCCACTGACCTGACTACGGATGGGCACGTCACGATCGCTCGATCGGGCAAGTTCTGCCTGTCACTCGTGTCGGAGGTCGAAATGTCCGCCAATGATAGTGGCGCAACCTCCCGGTTCTCGCTCGCCGCAGGCGAGGAGGCGACGTTCGTCCTGCACTGGGATGAGCAGGACCCACCGGACATCGCCGCCTACGATCCGGCCGCGAAACTCCGGGAGACAGAAGAGTTCTGGACGGACGTCGCCTGCGACTGGTCATACGAGGGTGCCTGGGAGGCCCTTATCCGCCGCTCCATGCTCGCCCTCCACCTCCTCATCTATGCGCCGAGCGGCGCGGTATGCGCCGCTGCCACAACGTCGCTGCCGGAGCAAATCGGTGGCGTTCGCAACTGGGATTACCGCTTCACCTGGCTCCGGGACGCCGCCTTCACGTTCGACATCTTCCATCGCCTCGGACACACCGAGTACACGCGTCCGTTCCTTGATTGGCTAACGGAACGGCTGGCGGACGGAGACTCGGAGCACGAACTTCACACCCTGTACGAAATCGCACCGGGGGACGGCGGCAGCGATACAACGGAATATCAGCTCGATCACCTGTCCGGATATCGCGACTCACGACCCGTCCGCGTTGGCAACGTGGCCTATCATCAGCTCCAGCTCGACATGTTCGGCGAAGTGGTGATGGCGATCTACTCCTACCATCGCGCCGGCGGCGAAGTGGACGACGCTCTCTGGCACCTGACCCACGAGATGGTGGATTCGGCGGCGCGGTTATGGCGAGAGCCCGACGCCGGTATCTGGGAGTTCCGCACGGAGCCGCGCCACTTCACTCACTCCAAGTTGATGTGCTGGGTCGCCCTCGACCGCGGCATCAAGCTCGCCACCGCCCTCAATCGGCCCAGCGACCTCGAGGGCTGGAAGCGCACCTGCGCGGCGATCCGCGACGAGATCCTCGAGCGGGGCTGGAACGAGAAGCGCGGCGCCTTCACCCAGTACCTCGACGGCGAGAGCCTCGACGCCTCGCTCCTCTTCCTGCCGATGGTCGGCTTTCTCCCCGGAAGCGACCCCCGGGTGATTTCCACGATCAACGCCATATGCGACGAACTGGGCGAGGACGGCCTCATCCATCGCTACATCCCCGAGCGCGCTGACGACGGCCTTCCCGGCACGGAAGGGACGTTCACGATGTGCACCCTCTGGCTGGCTGGCGCCCTTTTCGCCTGTGGT
>Ga0208685_1000654_pt1 | contig 11951 bp, 12 predicted proteins | sample EasRivMeERMLT890_FD_187533 | JGI IMG/M metagenome (GOLD analysis project Ga0208685, IMG submission 187533) | Soil microbial communities from meander-bound floodplain in the East River, Colorado, USA - East River MetaG ERMLT890 (SPAdes) (version 2) | ecosystem: Environmental > Terrestrial > Soil...
GGTTGCGATGGTCGCGGAAATAGCGCGACAGGCACTGGTCGGCCGGCGCCTCGAAGCGCAGGATCACGCAGAGCGCGGCGCGGGCATGCGCCAGAACCGCGCGCGTAATTCTCACGGCTGGGAAATTCGCGTGGCGACGTGCTCGTAGCGCGTGCCGTCCTTCTCCACGACGACGATCCTCACCGGCAGGTAGCCTCGGTCCGCGGCAAGCCAGATCTCCGACACCTCGCCCGAGCCCTCGTTCTTGCGCAGGAGCTTCACCGTGTCGAACTCGCCGGCGGGCGTCGCCAGACGCTCCCGGCCGTTGGGCCGGTAGGTATGGCGTGACATGCCGCGGCCGTCGGCGATGTGGAAGCTGACCGGCTCGCCCTTCTGCGAGTAAAAGGTCAGCGCGAGGAGGAACGACAGCCGGTCCTGCGTATCCGCGGGCACCGGCTCGGTGCGCGTCGCGCCCTTGTAGCGGCGCGTGATCGTGTTCGCGCTCCAGTCGAACGAGACGCGCTGCGTGTCGCGGCCGCTGCGCTCGTCGACGTATTCCCGCGGCCGCGGGCCATCGGCTCCGAGATTGCCTTCGCTCGTGCGCTTCGCCCGCCCGAGCAGCGCGTAGATCCCCCGCCCTTTCCAGGTCTCGGTGAGGTGGTAGGTGCCGTTGCCGTGCTCCAGGCGCTCGACAACCTCGGCCATCGTGCTGCCGTTGCGCATGAGGTCGTATTCGAGCTCGACCCGCGCCGGCGGGAAAACCTGCGCGAGCGCCGAAAGCGCGACCGGCAGGCTAATCAGCAGCCAGAACAAGCTGCGCATCGTTGCCTGTAGCGTCTTGCTTTAGGTGAACCACGCCGTTGCCGAGGACCAGCCTCCCGTCGAGAAACCAGCGCACCGCGCGCGGGTAGATGATGTGCTCCTGCTTCAGCACGCGCGCAGCGAGGGCCGGCGCAGCGTCGCCAGCGCGCACGGGCACCGCCGCCTGCGCGACGATCGGGCCGTGATCGAGATCGGCGGTCACGAAATGGACCGTGCAGCCGTGCAGCTTGACGCCGGCGGCGAGGGCACGCTCGTGCGTGTGCAGGCCGGGGAACGCGGGCAGGAGCGAAGGATGGATGTTGAGCAGGCGATCGCGGTAGCGGGCGACGAATGCCGGGGTGAAGATGCGCATGAAGCCGGCGAGCGCCACCAGGCGCGGCGCAAACCGGTCGATCTCGGCGGCGAGCGCGGCCTCGAACTCTTCGCGCGTGGCGTATCGCCGATGCTCGACCACCCGGGTCGCGATGCCGCGCGCCGCGGCGAGCGCCAGCCCCGCAGCGTCGCCGCGGTTGCTGATGACAACGCTCACGGGCAGGCCTGCGTCGATCAGCGCCTGCATGTTGCTGCCGCGTCCGGAGATCAAGATGACGATCACTCAGGGGGTCCGTCAGTAGACGCTTTGCGCGCGATAGCCGTCGTCTTGCAGCAGCGCGAGCACGCCCTTGTCGCCGTAGAGGTGCAGCGCGCCGAGCGCGATGAAAGCCTCGCCGCGGCGCAGCTGCCGCTGCATGCGGAACGCCATCACCACGCTGCGGTCGTGCACCACCCGCTTCGTCATGGCCGCCTGGTGCGCCGCGATCTGCGGGTGGCGCGCGGCAAACTGCTCCCGCAGCCGCCAGATCGCGGCCAGATCGCGCTCGAGGTAGGCCTGCAGCGTGCGCTGGGCGAGCTCGGCGAGCTCGTCGCGATGCGCGAGGCTGTGCTTGAGCAGCGCCACCTGCGACTCCATCGGGAGCTCGTCGAAGGTAAAGATCTGCTCTTCGACGCCCTCGATCTGCGAGAGCGGCAGCCGCCGCGCGCGCGCCAGCTCGGCGAGCTGCATGTCCAGCGGCGTCCCGTGCTCCACGCGCATGGGATTGCGCAGGTTCAACAGCACGCCCCAGGGCTTGAGCTTGTTGACCACCTCGCGCGGCAGGCCGATCGGCGCGAGGACCTCGAGCGCGCGCTCGAAGTCTTGCGCGCCGATCTTCTCCTCGAGCGTCTGGCGATCGAGGAACATGGAGGCTTCGAGGAAACGCTCCCGCGAGTACGCGTCGGGCACGAACTCGAGCATCAGGCTTCTCGCCGCATCGAACCTCTGGCGCACCACGCCGGGAAGCTCGGCGAGCCTTGCGTCGGCGACGTGGATGGTGCCGTAGACGTGGCTCGGTGCAACGCCTTCCCGGCTTACGCGCCAGAGGAGGCCGCGATCGAAGCGTTCAGTTTTTCCCCTTGCGGGAAGCGACGCGGCCAAGCCCGCCAGCACGAAGGCACGGCGGTTCATCGGCCAGGCCCGATCATGGCCTCGGCGCGCACCCAGCGGTCGAAGTCCTGTGCGCTGACGTAGCCGAGCGCGAGCGCCGCCTCGCGCAGCGTGCTGCCTTCGCGGTGCGCCTTCTTCGCGATCTCGGCGGCGCGGTCGTAGCCGATATGCGGCGCGAGCGCGGTCACCAGCATGAGCGAGCGCTCGAGCAGCTCGCGGATGCGCGCCTGGTCGGCCTCGATGCCGCGCGCGCAATGCTCGTCGAACGACCGGCAGCCGTCGGCGAGCAGCCTCGCGCTCTGCAGGAAAGCGTGGATGATCATCGGCTTGTAGACGTTGAGCTCGAGGTGGCCGGAGGCCGCGCCGATCCCCACCGCGACGTCGTTCCCGGCCACCTGCGCGCACAGCATCGTCAACGCCTCGGCCTGGGTCGGGTTGACCTTCCCCGGCATGATCGAGCTGCCAGGCTCGTTTTCCGGGATACGCAGCTCGGCGAGCCCGGAGCGCGGGCCGGAGCTGAGGAGCCGGATGTCGTTCGCGATCTTGGACAGCGCGGCGGAGAGGGTCTTCAGCGCGCCGTGCGCGAACACCAGAGGCTCATGCCCGCCCAAGGCGGCGAATTTGTTGCTTGCCTCGACGAAAGCCAGCTTGGTGTGCGAAGCAACGGCTGCGCATACTCTGCCCGCAAACTCCGGATGCGTGTTGAGCCCAGTGCCGACCGCGGTGCCGCCGATCGCCAGCTCGTAGAGCGGCGGCAGCACCGCGCGCAGCGCGGCCTGGGCGTGCTCGAGCTGGGCGACATAGCCGGAGAACTCCTGGCCCAGGGTGAGCGGCGTCGCATCCTGCAGGTGGGTGCGCCCGATCTTGATGATCGCGGCGAAGGCGTCGCGCTTTTTCGCGAGCGTCGTTTTCAAGGCCTCGACGGCGGGGAGGACCTCCTCCTGCAGCGCACGCGCGGCGGCGATATGCATCGCGGTCGGAAAGACGTCGTTGGACGACTGGCCGAGATTGACCTCGTCATTCGGATGCACCAGGCGCTTCTGGCCGCGCTCGCCGCCGAGCAGCTCGGAGGCGCGATTGGCCAGCACCTCGTTCACGTTCATGTTGGTCTGCGTGCCCGACCCCGTCTGCCAGACGACCAGCGGGAACTCGGCGTCGTGGCGGCCGGCGAGCACTTCGTCCGCCGCGCGCTGAATCGCCTCCGCTTTTTGTTTCGAAAGAAGGTTCAATTCCGCATTGACCGCGGCCGCCGCCTTCTTGACCAGCGCCAGGGCGTAAATCACCGGGGGCGGCATGCGCTCGCCCGAGATGCGGAAGAAGCGGCGGCTGCGCTCGGTCTGCGCGCCCCACAGCCGCTCGGCGGGCACCTCGATGGTGCCGAAGCTGTCCTTCTCGAGGCGTGAGCCGCTCATCGCGGCCCTAATGTTACTTCTGGTCCTGCTCCTGGGCCTGATCCTGGCCCTGCCTCTGGCCTTCCACCTCGGCGTGCACCTTCGTCATGTCGATGGTCTTCGCCTGCGTGATGATCTGCTCGAGCGCCGGGCCGGGCAGAGCGCCCGCCTGCTGGAACAGGATCACTTTCTCGCGAAACACCATCAGCGTCGGGATGGAGCGGATACCGAAGGCGCCGGCGAGCTCCTGCTCCTCCTCGGTATTCACCTTGGCGAACACCACGTCCGCATGGGCTTCCGAGGCCTTCTCGTAGACCGGCGCAAAGCCGCGGCACGGCCCGCACCAGGGCGCCCAGAAGTCGACGATCACCATCGGGTTCTCGTTGACGGTCTTCTCGAAGTTGTCCTTGGTGAGCTCGACGGTGGCCACGAGAGTCCTTTCGGCGGGTCAGTAAAAACGCCGGGCAGTGTACTCTAGACAATCATGTACGTCGGCCGGTTCGCGCCCTCGCCCACCGGTCCGCTGCACTTCGGGTCGCTCGTCGCGGCGCTCGCAAGCTGGCTCGATGCGCGCGCCGCGGGCGGCCGCTGGCGGGTGCGCATCGAGGATCTCGACGCACCTCGCAACCAGCCCGGCGCGGCTGAAGATGTTCTGCGTACTCTCGAGCGGATCGGCCTCGCCTGGGACGGTGAGGTCGTGTATCAAAGCCAGCGCACAGGGCGCTACCGGGAAGCGCTGGGACGGCTTGAAAAGCAGACCTATTGGTGCGCCTGCTCGCGCCGCGAGATTGCCGATTCGTCGCTCGGCCTCGCAGCCGACGGCGCGCAGATCTATCCCGGCACCTGCCGCAACGGAATCGCACCGGACAGGACGCCGCGTGCGCTTCGGTTGAGAACCTCCGCGGAACGCATCGTGTTCGACGATCGCCTCCAGGGCCGCCAGCAGCAGATCCTCGAGCGCGACGTCGGCGACTTCGTGCTGCATCGCGCCGACGGGCAGTTCGCCTATCAGCTCGCCGTGGTGGTGGACGACGCCGAACAAGGCATCACCGACGTGGTGCGCGGCGCCGACCTGCTCGACTCGACGGCGCGGCAGATCTGCCTGCAGCGCCTGCTCGGCTATTCGCAGCCGCGCTACCTGCACGTCCCGGCGGCGGTGAATGCGGCGGGTGAAAAGCTCTCGAAGCAGACTGGCGCGCCGCCGATCGACGCTGGACGACGACGCGACGAGCTGGCGCGCGCGCTGGCGTTTCTCGGCCAGCCTCCGGCCGACGACCTCACACAGGCGGTCCAGAACTGGGACCCGGCGCTCATCACCGCGCGCCGCGCCCTGGCCGCAGCACCGTAAGCAGAGCGCCCAGCACGAGCGCGAGCGAGGCGTATTCGGCCCAGGTCGGCCGCTCGCCGAGAAGCAGGATGCCGCTCACCACGCCGACGACCGGGATGAGCAGCATGCTGATCGAGAACACGCTCACCGGCACCGAGGTGGCGATCTTGAGCCACGCCCAGTGCGCGAAGGCGAAGGCGATGAACACGTTATAGGCGGTGCCGAGCCAGGCAGCCACGCCGACCTCCTTCAGGGCATGCCAGTCCTCGAACAGGACGGCGCCGACGAGAATCGGCGCGCCGCCCAGCAGCATGATCCACACGGTATAGGACCCGGTCGGCATGCTGACCGGGAAGCGCTTCTGCAGCACCGTGCCGAGCGCCCAGGTCACCGAGGCGCCGAGCACCAGGAGCGAGCCGAGCGGCGCGCGGCCGAGGCCCACGAAGCTTTCGAGGAGCAGGAGCGCCAGCCCGCCGAGGCCTAGCGCGAGACCGAAAAGCTTAGCGCCGGTGATGCGCTCACGGAGAAACCACACCGACAACGGCACTGCCCAGACCGGCATGGTGTAGGCAAGGATCGCCGCGCGCCCCGACGGGATCATGGCGACGCCGTAGGCCACCAGCATGTTCCAGCAAGTGATGTTGAGCAGCGCGAAAAGCCAGAGCCGGCCCCATTGGCCGGAGGGCGGGGCGAGGCGCTGGCCGCCGGCGCGCAGGGCAGTGAACAGCACGGCGGCGCCCAGCCACAGGCAGAGGCTGCGGAAGGTCCAGGGCGGCACTTCCGAAAGCCCCACCTTCAGCGCGGTCCAGTTGAACCCCCACGCGAGGGTGAGCGCGGCGAGCACCCACCACAGGCGCTGCGGCAGGTGATCGGGCTCGGCGCTCAAGCCCTCGCCCGCAGCCGCATCGCCTTCATTCCGCGCAGCACCATGGAATCCATCCACTCGAGCGGCTCGCCGGCAAGCTCGAGATGCCGCCAGCGCCCGAGCACTGCGGGCAGCGCGATCTGGCCCTCGAGACGGGCGAGCGGAAAACCGAGGCAGATGTGCGCGCCGAAGCCGAACGTGAGATGCGGCACGCCATTGCGCTCGACATCGAGTCGTTCGGGATCGTCGTAGGCGCGCGGGTCCCGGTTGGCGGAATTCATGAGCAGGAACACGCGGTCCCCCGCCTGGAACGACTTGCCATGCAAGCTGTGCGGCTCCTGGACGATGCGCACCTGCGCCCCGATCGGTCCGTCGTAGCGCAGCAGCTCCTCGACCGCCGCCGGCGCGAGCGACCGATCGGCGCGCAGCTTCTCCAGCTCGTCGGGGAAGGCGAGCAGCGCGCGCAGCCCGTTCGCGAGGTGATGGGTCGTAGTCTCGTGGCCGGCGAACAGCAGGAGGATGCACGTCGCGACCAGCTCGTCGTCGGAGAGCCGGTCGCCGGCATCGTCGAGCGCCACCAGCTCGCTCAGAAGGTCGCGCTGCGGCGCGGCGCGCCGGGCACTCACCAGCTCGCGGAAGATCCCCGCCATTTCGCGGGTCGCGGCCGAGGCGCGCTCGTACTTGCCGGACGCGTCGCGCGCGCTGCCGATGAAAAGCGCCATCTCGTCCGACAGGCGCTTCATGCGCGCGAGCTCCTCGCGCGGCGCGCCGAGCATGTCCATGATCACCAGCGCGGGCAGCGGCCCGGCGAAGTCGGCGATGAAGTCAAATTCCTGTTTTTCAGAAAGCGAATCCAGGAGCCAGTGCGTGAGGCGCTCGACGTTAGGGCGCAGGGCATGCATCGAGCGCACGTGGAATACCTTCGCCGCGAGCCGCCGCAGCCGCGTGTGCTCGGGCGGGTCGCGGAACACCATCCACAAGGTGAGGTAGCGGGCCAGCTCGGCTACTTTTGCCGCCTCGGGAGGCGGTAGCGTGGCAAAGAAGGGCCGCAGGCGGTCCGACGACATGGTGGTGTCTAGGCAAACGCGCTTGACGTCCTCGTAGCGGGTAAGCACCCAAGCCTTGAGCCGCGGGCTCCAGTGCGCCGGGTCGTCGTCCCTCAGGCGGCGGTAAAGCGGAAAGGGGTTTGCGAGAACCGCCGGATCGTTGGGCCTGTAATCGATAGCGAGCACTAACTTAATTCTCTGTAGTGATTGCTGCTACGCAACAAACTTCTTGACTTCGGTCACCGTCGGCCTACAATCACTTTTGCTGCATTGCACAAAACCGCATCCAGACAGACCCTCAGGAGATTGAAATGTACGTGACACCAGAACAGATTCAAACTGCCAACAAGACAAGCGTCGAAGCCATGCTGGCCGTGGCCAACGCGCAGTTCGCCGCCTTCGAGAAGCTGGCCAACATCAGTGCCAGCGCCGTGAAGAGCGCCTTTGAAGACTCGATCGCCAACACCCGTGCGCTGCTGAGCGCGAAAGACGTCCAGGAATTCGTGGCGCTGCAGAATTCCTTCGCCCAGCCCGCCATGGAGAAGGCCATCGCCTACTCGAAGAGCGTATACGAAGTCGCCACCGAAGCAAACGCCGAGCTCAGCAAAGTTGCCGAGCGCCGCGTCGCCGAGTGGAACGAAGGCTTCGTCGGCCTGCTCGACAAGGTATCGAAGAACGCCCCCGCCGGCTCGGACGTCGCGGTCGCCGCGATCAAGTCGATGCTGGCCGCGAGCAACTCGGCGTACGACAACTTCACCAAGGTCGCGAAACAGGCGACCGAGATGGCGGAAGCCAACGTATCGGCCGCGACCGAAACCGTGAAGGGCCTCGCCAAAGCAAAAAAAGCCGCCTGAGCGCCAAACCGGGCAAGAAGAAGGCCCGATCAAGCGTAAAGCGCAAGCAGAAGCATCAAAGAAAAGCCCGCCGCTAGGCGGGCTTTTCTATTTGTACGGGAAGCCGCCCTCGCGCACCAGCCGGCGGAGGCTTTCCATGGCGGGCTCGACCTGCGCCGGGTCGCCGCGCACGCCGAGCTCGACGTGGATGCGGCTCCCGTCCTTTCCCATGGACGGCAGGCTGAATACCTTGATGCCCTTGAACCCGGCCTCGACCGCCTGCATGGCGGGGATCAGCTGACTCTCTCCCGCCTTGAACACGAGGATCGAGCTCTCGGCCCATCGATCCCGGTTGAAGAGCTTCTGGTACTTCGTATCCAGCACCCATTCCGCCATCGGCCAGGCCATCTGCGGAAAGCCGGGCACGAAGTGGTGCTCGCGCAGCGAGAAGCCGGGGATCCGGTTCACGGGGTTGGGAATGATGCTCGAGCCCACGGGAAACTCGCCCATCTGCAAGCGCTGCGACGTGACCTCGCCGCCGAAGCGGGCGCGGATCTCGCGCTCCGCCTCGGGATGAACTCTCAGCTCAAGATTCAAGGCCGCAGCGGCGCATTGGCGCGTGTGGTCGTCGGGCGTGGCGCCGATGCCGCCGAAGCTGAACACCACGTCCTTCGAATCCAGGCTGCGACGGAGCGCCGCGGTGAGCCGCTCGGGGTCGTCGCCCAGGTACTGCGCCCAGGCGAGGCGCAGGCCGCGCTTCGCCAGGGCACCGATTAGGAAGGGGAGATGCTTGTCCTCGCGCTTACCAACGAGCAGCTCATCGCCGATGATGTAAGCGCCGAACAATCCTATGCGGCTTTCTTTGACCAGCGCTGGAGGTCTTCCAGGCCGCCGATGTGCTTACCGTTTACGAACACCTGAGGAACCGTGCCGCGACCAGTGATCGCGCCAACGACGCGCGAGCGATCGCTGTGGTCCAGGCTGACCTCGGAAAACGCGTAGCCGAGCTCCTTCAGCAGCGCCTTGGCCTTTGCGCAGTAGCCGCAGCCTTCGCGCGTCAGGATCGCGACCTGGTCGGGCTTCTTCGCCTTGGGATTGAGGTAGTCGAGCATCGTGTCGGCGTCGGAAACCTCGAACGGGTCGCCGGGCTTTTCCGGCTCGATGAACATCTTTTCGATCACACCGTTCTTCACGAGCATCGAGTAGCGCCACGAGCGCTTGCCGAAGCCGAGCTCGGTCTTGTCGACCAGCATGCCCATCTTATCGGTGAATTCGCCGTTGCCGTCCGGCACCATCAGGATGTTGCCGCATTCCTGGGTGCGGGCCCATTCGTTCATGACAAAGGCGTCGTTGACCGAGACGCAAAGGATGCGGTCCACACCGTTGGCGAAGAACGCCGGCGCGAGCTCGTTGTAGCGCGGCACGTGGGTCGATGAGCAGGTCGGGGTAAACGCGCCTGGCAGCGAGAACACCACTACGGTCTTGCCCTTGAAAAGCTCGTCTGTCGTGAGGGTCTTCCAGTCGCTGTCCGTGCGCGCACGGAAGCTTGCCTGGGGAACTTTCTGGCCTTCGCGATTCTGAAGCACGCTAATTCCTCTCGAAAAAAGAATGGACCGAGTCTAGGGAGGAGCGTTCCCCGCGGCCAATTCTTTGTTCGGATGAGCGCCATAGTCCTGCCTAATCGACTCCAGGGCGCCGAGCAGGTAGCGGATGAAGGCGAGCCCGAACACCACCGGACCGAGGAAGCCGATGAACGGCACGTAGGCCACCAGGGCCAGGAGGAAGCCAAGCACCATCAACGGACCACGGTGCCGGCGGAACAGGCTTGCCATCTCGGCCGCGTCGGCATGCTCGGCAAGCGCGTCGTAGCGCAGCAGGCGCTGATTGACCCAGGTCAGGATGGCGAGCGTGATTACCGGCCAGAGCACCGGGATCAGCCACAGCGGCAGGCTGATGGCGAAGAGAAGCAGCATGCCGCCGAACGCAACGATCGCATTCCAGACGCTGCCCGCGGTGCTGCCGCCGCGCCGGCGCTCCAGGTGCGCGAACGAGCGCCCGGCGACGTGATCCACCATCTTCTGCAGGCCGAAGGCGCCTACGATGAACAACGCTGTCAGGTAGACCAGCGGCACGAAAAGAAGGAGCAGGGCGACGTTCGCCAGGAACATCGCGAGATCGCCGAGCTCGAGTCCTACGATTCCCAGCGCCCACTGCTTCAGCAGCCCCGCGACCCAGATTGCGAGGCGCGTCCACAGCACGAGCGCCGCGGTCCCCCAGATCGCCAGCGCGACGAGCATCGGCCAGACCATCAGCCACAGCATCCGCGGGTGGAACAGGTTGATCAGGCCGTACCCGAGAGCGCCGAGGACATTCATGGCGCACTCATTTTCGTAGACTTTGCCAGAGTTTGCTCAGGCGTTTTGCCGATACCGGAACCGGCGTCTTGAGCTCCTGGGCAAACAACGAGACCCGCAGCTCCTCGAGCAGCCAGCCGAACTGCTCGAATTCCGGGGCCGGGGCGCCGTGCCGCGCGCGCGCCGCCGCTTCGCGGCCGTAGGGCTGCTCGAGCGACGCGAGCTCGGCGGCCAGGCGTGCGTCGCGCCCCGGGTCGGCACGCAGCTTGTCCAGCCGCATCGACGCCGCCTTCAGATAGCGTGGCAGGTGCTGTAGCCGCTCCCAGGGCGTGCGCGCCAGCCAGCCCGGCGCGAGCAGGCGCGCGAGCTGCTGTTTCACGTCCTCGCTCTGGTGCGGAAACGCCTTCGCCGCCGCGGCGAGCTTCTTCTTCAGGGACGCTTCCTCGGCGAGGATGCCGGACGCAGTGCGAGCGATCTCCTGCGCGATGAGCGTGAACCGGCTGCGCCCTTCATCCAGGCGCCTGCCGAACTCGGCCTGCGCCGTCGGAACCGATTCCTGCAGAAAGGTGCGCCCCAGCGCGGCAGACACGACGTCCGCCTTCAATGCGGCCAGGACGACGTCTTTGGCGAGCGAGCGCTCAATTTCGCGGATCCGGTCGCGGAACGCGATCGCGAGCAGCCGCAGCACGCCGGCACGGTGCCGCTCGCGCGCCTTCTCAGGCGAATCGAACACCTGCAGCGTGACCGCATCCGCGGCGTCGACCAGCGCCGGATACCCCATGAGAGTATGGCCGCCGCGGCTGATCTCCATGAGCTCGGGCAGATCGCCCAGGGTCCACCCCGTGTAGCGCTCTCCTTCATCGACGGGGGCTTCCTGCTGAAGAATCGCCTCGGTCTTCCCCCCGAGCGCGCGCTTCAGCTCCGGCAGGTTTCTTCCCATGTCGAGCTGACGGCCGTCTTCGTCCAGAACGCGAAAGTTCATGTGCAGGTGCGGCGGCGCCGAATCGGGCCGCAAGGCGTCGAGCGGAACGTCGAGGTTCAGCTCATCGCGCACGTAGCGGCGCAACGCCTCGGCCAGCGGCAGATCCGAAGGCGCGACGGCTGCGGCGAACTGCGCAGCGAAGTCGTCCAGCGCCCCGAGCTTGTGCCGCAGGCGCTGCGGCATCGACTTCGCCAGCGCTTTGACTTTTTCCTTCAGCAGGCCGGGCACCAGCCATTCGGTCCGGGCGGCCGGCACCTGGTTGAGAAGCGCGAGCGGCACGTTCAGCGTCACGCCGTCGCGCGCCGATCCGGGCTCGAAGTGGTACTCGAGGGGATAGCGGTTCGGTCCGAGCTCGAGCGCGGGCGGAAAGTTCTGCGTGGTGATGCCCGCGGCCTCGTGGCGCATCAGGTCCTCGCGCGCGAGATGGAGCAGCCGCGGCCGCGCGGCTTCCGCCTGGCGTCGCCAGCGTTCGAATGTTTCTGAAGAATTGATTTCCTTGGGAATCCGCTCGTCGTAGAACGCGTGGATCAGCTCGTCGTCGACCAGGATGTCCGGCCGGCGCGACTTGTGCTCGAGGCGCTCGATATCGGCGACCAGGCGCCGGTTGTGCGCGAAGAAGGGCGCGCGCGTGTCGAGCTCGCCCCCGACCAGGGCCGAGCGTATAAAGATGTCGCGCGCCAGATCGGGATCGAACGGCGCAAAGGGCACTCGCCGGTTCACGTATACCGGAAGGCCGTACAGCGTGCCACGCTCGAGCGCCACGACCTCGCCGCGGTCCTTCTCCCAGTGCGGGTCGCTGCGGCTGCGCTTCAGGAGGTGCGACCCGATCTCTTCCAGCCAGCGCGGCTCGATGCCGGCGACCGTGCGCGCGAAGAGACGCGTGGTCTCTA
>Ga0208685_1000655_pt1 | contig 11950 bp, 10 predicted proteins | sample EasRivMeERMLT890_FD_187533 | JGI IMG/M metagenome (GOLD analysis project Ga0208685, IMG submission 187533) | Soil microbial communities from meander-bound floodplain in the East River, Colorado, USA - East River MetaG ERMLT890 (SPAdes) (version 2) | ecosystem: Environmental > Terrestrial > Soil...
GGGGCTGCCCATCGAGACGTTGAGGAGCGACAGGCCGAGATCGCGCAGGTGGGCAACGAGGCGCAGAGGTTCATCGAGGCCTGCCGCCCCCCATTGTGATGAACCGGAAACCGCCGGGACTCCCAGCTGCCCTGCATCCCCTGAGTATGGCGGTCCGTCGTAGACATTGAGGCGCGTCGCGAGGAGCAAGTCGGGAGCCCGGTCATGGATGCGCCTGAAGACGTTGGTCACGAAGCGTGAGCGCCCCTCGAAGTCGCCACCGTATGTGCCCTTCCGATCGTGACCAGCGAGGAGTTCATTGAGCAGGTACGAATGGCACTGCTTGATGTCCACGAAGTCAAATCCAAGATTCCGGGCAAGCATCGCCGCCTCGATGTACTTCTCCTCCAGGGCTTCCAGGTAGCCATCATTGAGGACCGGAGCGTCCAGCTCGATGTGCTTGACGGCCTCCACCGCAGGAAGGTGGGTCGCGATCAGGGGCGAAGGATAGCTCCACCGGCCCGAGTGTGTGAGTTGGATTCCAACCAGGAAGTCGTCCGTCCGTCCAAAGCGGTCGTTGTGGGCCTTTCGGGCGGTCTCCAGCAGTTTCCCGATCGCAGGTGCCGTCGTTTCGTTGAGCAGAAGTTGCCGGGGGTTGGCACGGGCCTCCGGCACGACAGCCGTCGCTTCGCCCCAGATCACCTTGGCCCCGCCCGCTCCGAACCGCTCCCAGCGCCGGAACGTCAGTTCCCCTGGCTCTCCGCCGAGAGTCCCGTCGCATCCTTCCATGGGGTGGACTACCATCCGGTTGCCCACAGTCCTTGGCCCAATCGCGACGGGTTGGAGCAATGGCCCGAGGTCGTCCGTCAGTGGGACATCGAGGCCACGTGATGTTACGTCGGCACGAAGTTCATCAAGGGATTTATACGTGAAGTAGCGGGTCACGCCGGAGCCGGCATTCGGAGGCGGGCGCTGCGGGCGGCGCCCCTGACCGCGGCGCGCTCGGCGGCGCCAAGTGGAAGTAGCGGCTCCCGGCAGTCAGCGCGCGAAATCACGCCGAGCTCCACCAGCGCCTCTTTCATCCGGACCCGATAATCGCGTACCGGTGGTGCGAAGATCGTTGACACAAGCGGCTGCACGGCGCGGTCGTAGATCGCTCGGGCGCCGTGCAGATCGCCGCCACGGAACCGCTCCACCATCTCGATCTGTTCTGCGATGGCGATTGTGCCGAAACCGATAAGCGCCCCATCCGCGCCGAGCAGGAACGACTCCAGGATGAAGTTGTCGTTGCCCGTGAGGATCTGCAGCGGCCGGGGCGCTTCCTGCAAAACCCGGATCGTCTCTACGAAGCGGACGGCATCGAAGGAAGCCTCCTTGATGGCGATGACGTTGGGGATGCTCGCCAGCTTTAGCAGCGCCTCCCGCGAGAAGATGACTCCGGCCAGCGCGGCCTGCAGCTGGAAGATGACCATGGGCAGACCACAGGCCGCGGCGATGGCGCTGTGATAGGCGTAAGGGACCTCCGTCGGCAGCGGCTCTCCAACGAACACGGGGTGGGGAAAGACAACTACGCCCGCTGCCCCGGCGTCGCGAGCATCGCGTGCAAGGTCACACGCAACCGCTGTATTGGGAGCGCCGATCCCCGCGAGCACAGGAAGCCTGCCAGCTACCTCCTCAGCGTAGACCTCCAGGATGCGGCGGCGCTCGTCTCGCAGGAGTTGCGGGGCCTCGCCGGTGTCCATGTTTACTGCCAGAGCTTTGAGGCCCGGATAGCCCAGGAGCCATTGGATATAGCGGCGGAGTTCAGTCTCGTCGACCTCGCCGTCGCGCATCGGCGTGATTGTTGCGGGGATGATCCCGCGCAGGTCAAGCTCCACGGCCGGCCTCCACGATCGGATGCTCTTCGCTGATCCAGAGCGGCGAGCGGGAATGGTCGATAAACCTGCGCTCGTCCTCGAGCAGGGCACGGGCGGCCTCGCGTCCCTCCGGGGTGGCCGTTCCCGCAGCCATCTCCTCGCGGCTCTCCCACCACAACTCGGCGACTCCGTCGAACCCATCGGGTGCGCCTCGGGATGCGGCAAGAGCGCCCTGGAGAGCGGGATCAGCAGTAGTGTGGGTCTGGACGTAGCGGCGGATGTTCAGCGTTCCGGCGTGGCTCCGGACCAGGGGGGCGTGGTTATTCAGCCAGTAGTCCTGGAATTCGGCAAGGGACAGCGAGGGTAGCCGGCGCAGGCAGAAGACAAGCTTGATCACTTGATCGGCTCTTCGGCCTCGAATCGCCCGAACTGCCGGCTGAAACGAAGAAGCGGCGGAGCATCGTTAGTCGTGGCCGAAATGACCTCCGCGACGAGTATCGTGTGGTCTCCGCCCTCTACTCGCTGCTGGACAACGCACTCTGCCCAGGCGCTGGCGTCCGTGATCAACGGAAGGCCGGTGTGCGGTCCGTCGAATGAGATGGTCCCGTTCATCTTGTCGATTGCCTTCGTAGCGAAACGTCGAGCGGTCTCCTCCTGGCCATGCGCGAGAATACTTACCGCGAACTCCGGATTCTGCATGAAGGCGTCGTAGCAGTCTGCGTCGTTCTGCAGGCAGACCAGCAGCAGAGGTGGATCGAGCGAGAGAGAACAGAAGGAACTGGCCGTGAACCCAACGACCAGGCCCGATCGCTCACGGGTCATCACGACCGTGACACCGCTGGCAAAGGCGCCCATGGTGTCGCGAAATGCAACTGGATCGAGGGCGGTTGCCATGGCGCTGATAAGTCTGCCGAGTTGAGGGCAACGCGTCAACGGTCGAATAACCGCGGTATTCACCAATGTGTAACGTGCGCCTACTGAAATCGTCTTTACGTTGAGGCGCGCGCCAATGGGCAACTATTGGCGTAGCGATGCGCGTTCTCAGCACCTGGCCTACGTGGGCCAGGGGGCTCGCATCCGCGTCCGGGGGCATATGGCAAAGAATGGTACCGGCAAGGTCAGCCGCAAAGCGGCCACGCCGGCGCTAAAACCATCCGCCAGGCAGGCGCCCGAAACGGCTACCGGCGTCGTCAGCCGCGAACGCCTGCTCCAGGCGCTCCAAACAGACCGCAGAGTCACGGTCATTAACGCGCCCGGCGGGTCGGGCAAGACGACCTTGCTCCGAGAATTCGCCGCAGCCAGCGGGCGGTCGGCTATCTTCGTCGACCTTGACGGCGTCGAGGACGTGAATCAACTCGTTAGCCGCGTTAGTGACTCCGGAACATCGAGCAACCCGGCCAAACCGGATGCCGCTGTCAAAGTATTGCTCGAAGCCTCCCGGTCGGCTGGCGAGGTGACATTCGCGCTGGATGATACACAGCACCTCCATGGGCAAGACGACGTGACGAGTGTCGTTGAGCAATGGATCAGCAAAGCACCTGAAGCCTGCCGCTTCGTGCTTTCCGGTAGCATCGTCCCATTACCCGCAATTGCGTCGCTGTCAGTCGCCCAGCAAGTGCACAGGATCGGCCCGTCAGAACTCGCCTTCACGACTGACGAGGTGGTGCAGTTGTTCCACGGTCTTGGCCGGGAACTGACGTTGGACGACGCCCAGCACCTCGCCGATACAACCGAGGGATGGGCTGCGGCGCTGATCCTTCTGAACGATCGCCTGGAGGAGGGCAAGCCAGCGGGATCCCTCGAATACCTGCGCAGCACCGATCCGCTGTACGAATACATCGAACAGGACCAATTCAAAGACCTGCCCGAAGACCGCCAGGACTTCCTTCTCCGCAGCGCGGTGCTCCTCACGCTCGATGTGCCCACAGTGAACGAACTGCTGGGGATCAAGGACGCGGCGAAGACACTCGAGTCACTCGTCCACAGTGTCCTCCAGGTCGAAACGGTGGGTGATCACCCCGAGACGTACCGTTACCGGCGCGTATTCCGCGCGTTCCTCGTCAGCCGACTCCGATTCACCGAGCCGGAAATGTTCCGCGACTTGAACCTGAAGGCGGCGGCGATCAGTGAACGGGCGCTCAAGTGGGAATCTGCCCTCTACCACGTCATCCAGGCCGGTGCCTGGGACCGGATCGTCGAAATCGTTGAGAAGGTCGCGCCGCGAATGTTCGAGGAAGGACGCCACGATTCGATGGCCGAGTGGCTGGACGGAGTTCCCGACGAAGCCCTGGCAGCGCAGCCACGGTTGCTGCTGTGGCGCGCCCGCAGCCTCTACTACCTGAACCAGATCGACCGCGCTCTCGCCCTAATTTCCCAGGCGACCGAGATCTTCGAGGTCCGCGACGAGCCCGCCGGACTTGCGGAATCGATGATGGCCAAGGGGATGTGCCTTCGAATGAAGGGCGACTACTCAGAGGCCCTTGACGTCCTCCTTAAAGCGCGCTCGCTCCTGCCGGAAGATTCCCCTGCTGCACTTACAGCGGAACTGCGGAAGGAGCTGGGGATGACCCTCAGCCGCTGCGAGGCGTTGAACGAGGCGATCCAGGAACTGATTGCGGTGGTCGATTACTACGAGGCGCAGGGAGACAAGTACAACATCGCCCACACGATCGGCGAGCTTGCGCCTTCGCTCGGTTTCGCTGGCCGCCTTGGAGAGGCGATCGTCTACCTGGAGCGGGCGAGAACATTATGGGAGGAGTTGGGCAACGCCCGCTTCCTCGTGTGGACACTCAACAACCTCGGGACGATCTACTACTTGCAGGGTGACCTGGTGAAGGCGGAGTCCACGTTCCAGCAGGGGCTGGATGGTGCTCGCGGCATGGACAACATCAAGGAGCAGGTCTACCTGACTGCCTGCATCGCCGACGTCAAGAAGGACACTGGTGAGTACCGGCCTGCCATCGAAATGTACACGACCGCGCTGGAAGACTCCTGGACGGTGACGGACGCCTATATCCGTGTCTATCTCATGAACGCAATCGCGGACTCATATCGGTTGTCCGGCGAGACTTCTGAGGCAGAGTCCTGGGTGAGCCGTGCCCGGGCGGAGGCTGACAAGACGGGCGGCGACCTGGAGGTGGGGATGAGCCTCGTTGCGTCCGCGCTCGTCAAGCAGGCACAGGACGAACTGAAGGAGGCCGTGAACGAGCTGGAGGAGGCGTTGCCATACTTCAATAACAAGGGCGCCCACCGCGAGCTGGCGACTGCCTATTTCCATCTTGCTGACGTCTACTTCTCGCTCAAGAAAAAGAAGATGGCGCTGGACATGCTCGAAAGCTGCGCCGAGGTCGTCAAGGAGCTTGGCTACGATCACTTCCTGGTCGTTGTGGCGCAACGCAATCCATTGCTCGTGCAGTACGCAACCGCCAACAAGGCCGCCGATGGGTACTACTCGCGCGTGATGAAGCTGATTAAGGCCGCGTCCGGGTCACGAGACGCAGCGGACGCGGAGGAAGGCGAAGACGGCGCCGCAGCCGCTGTGCGCGCCTTCGGCTTCGGAAACACCCGGGTCGAAGCCGGCGGGCACGAAATCACCGACCTTGAATGGCGGAGCGAGAAGAGCAAGGAAATGTTCTTCTTCTTCCTCGCCAATCGCAGGCCACTGCGTAAGGAGGAGATCGTCACCGCTATGTGGCCCGACGCTCCGGAAGAGAAGACCACCAACGCCTTCCATTCGAACATGTACCGGCTGCGCGCCGCACTCTACAAGGGCGTCATCGCCAAGGATTCCGGGCGCTATGTGCTTGATCCGAGTGTCAGGTTCGCGTTCGACGTGGAGGACTACCAGGAGGCGCTCAGTAAGGCGGACGCGGCGAAGGGCACACCAGACGCCATTCCGCACCTTGAGAAGGCTCTGTCGCTCTACAAGGGCCAGTTCGCTCCTGATTTCTACTCGGAATGGGCGGAAAACCTCCGTTGGCAGATGGAAGAGCAGCAAATGAGTCTGCTCGCGCGCCTGGCTGCCGCCTACAACGAGGCCGGCGAGTACAAGCGGAGCGCCGACATATGCCAGAAGATCCTGGACGTGGACGATCTCAACGAGGCTGCGTGGTACCGCCTCATGGCGAACTACATCCAGTCGGGCCAGACCGAAGCGGCCAAGTACAGCTTCAACCGGTACGTGCAGATCCTGTCCAAGGAAGAACTGGACGAAGAGGATATCCCGTCGTTCGATGACCTCGTGCGCGAGATCAAGGCCGGACAGCTGCGCGTCTGACTCTCCGGCGAGAATCTTTCCAGGCGGCCTCAGGGCCGCCTTTTTTATGCCATTTCATATGTGATTTACGTACGAATCCGTATCTGGCGAGTTTCGGCGAGATTTCGGCGAGAGGGACTTGCGAAACTGTTGACACAGGGTAGAACGAGCAAAGGAAACACGAGATGAAGAAGCAGGCACGCAACATGATCAAGTGGAACCGGAGTGGTGAGACGAGGAACATGATCAAGTGGTCAACGGATCCGGCGACCGGGGTCTGGGCGTAGCCTGGCGAGTTTCGGCGAGATCTTGGCGAGAGCGTGTTGCGACACTGTGGGTGAAGGTAGAACGAGGGAAGGAAGACACGAGATGACGAAGCAAGCACGCAATATGATCAAGTGGAGCCGAAGCACTGAAACCCGCAACATGATCAAGTGGTCGATGGACCCCGGCACCGGCCGCAATTTCATCATCTAACCCTACTGCACAACCGAATGCGCTTAACGGCATTCCTTTCCCTGAACGCGGCGATCATCGCCGCGATTCTCTTTTCTAACTCCCTCCTCAACCCTGCGGCCGACGCCGAGACCAGCGCGGTCCAGGCATGCGCCCCGAATGCGGCAGAATGCTCGCTTGATTCGACTGACGATCAGGTTGCTGCCGCCGCCCCTCGTCACAAAGTCCTTGCAGGGGCCTGCGCAGGTGGCGATCTCCACGTCCTGCGCTACGAGTCAGCAGGCGATCTCCCCCGGCAAGTGGCCGCGGCCTGGTGCGAGTAAGCGGCTAAGTCAACATAATCTAGCCCCGTCTCACAACGAACCCCGGACGTGCTCCGGGGCTTTTTCCTTTACAATAACCGCTCATTTCGCCCTATTCGGCCCTAAACATCGATAATTCTGTCCGAAACTATTGACATCCTTCTCCCGTGGGGTTACATATTAGGTGCCCTATATAGGGTAATAAATTCACGGAAGGGGGGTCGCCAACGTGAAAGCCCGACTAGTCTCCCTGCTCATCGTCGGTGCTGTTGTTGCCGCAGCGGTAGCTCCGTTCATTCGGTAACAGCCAGGCCCCAATGCAAGGCGGGCGCTCTAAAGGTGCCCATAGGCGCCTCTATTTCCCGGCCGTAACCATACGGTTGGGGTTAGTGGCGCTTCTTGCTGTCTGCCTCCAGGCCCTCGCCATCTTCGGACCGCTCGGGGACGACGATCTCCCCCGGCGCGTACTAATGCTTTCTTCGTACGTGCTCCTGCTCCTCTTTATCGCAGCTAACTTCCGCTACGTCTGGATTGCCGTGCTGGGGGCCGGCATCATCCTCAACTTCCTCGTCATCGCCGCCAACGGCGGCCTAATGCCCATCACGCCTGAGACCCTTGAGCGCACCGGTGGCATCCCCGCTGGCGTGGAAACAGGCGACTGGATCCCCGACACGAAGGATGTGCTACTCGAAGAGGAGGACGCCAACCTCTATCCTCTCTCCGACCGCATTGTTTGGGACGCGCTGAACCCGATTCGCGCCTTCAGTATCGGCGACGTGCTAGTCGTCGTCGGACTCGTGATTTTCCTCGTCAGCATCGCTATTCCCAGGTATGAAGAGGACGATCAGCTCGTCCTGTCTGGTTAAGCGCTCGAAATTGCTATTGAAACGACACGCGCTCACGAGCGTCTATTTGTAAACTATTTGCTAATTTTCGACGTTAAACATAGATGCAACCTATACGCTTGCCTCGGACTGTGAATGGGTCTACAGTACGGGCATCAAAATCAGGCGGGTCGTGAAACCGGCCCGGAAGGAGACGATAGCTTATGAGTTCACTCAAATACTGGCGACAGCTACTGCTCGCCATGTTCGCGATCGTCGCGTTAGCGGCCTTTGCCGCCTGTAACGACGACGATGACGATGGCGACGGCGACGGCGACGGGGGTAGTGAAACCCCGTCAGCTGGTGCTGGCAAGCGAATCGAGGGCGGCGAAATGACCGTCCAGCACATCGAGCCCGCCAGCCTCGACCCTCACTTCTCCAGCTTCGGCCAGGACATTTCCATTGACCGCATGCTCTGGCGCGGCCTATATAGCCTCAACCTGGAGAACGAGCCGGTTCCCGCAATGGCGGAGGGCGACCCCGTTGTGTCCGAGGACGGCCTCACCGTCACTGTGACGCTGAAGAAGGGCCTTCTCTGGTCAGACGGCGACGACCTGACCGCCGAAGACTTCGAGATGGGTATCCTCCGCACCTGCAACCCCGTCAATGCGGGCGAGTACCAGTACCTCCTCACCAACATCGCCGGGTGCGACGACTACTACAGCGCCCTGGCTGGTCCTGACGGTGACGCCGGCACGGGTGACGACCTGCCGCCCGACGCCGACCTCCAGCAGCAACTGGACGCCGTTGGCGTCGAAGCTCTGGACGACACAACGATCGAGTTCACGCTCCAGAACCCGGGGCCGACATTCCAGACCATCCTTTCGCTCTGGATGACCTTCCCCGTGCCGACACACCTCATCGAGCTCCCTGGCGAACCCTGGCCTGTAGGCCCGGACGCCCCCTCAGCCCTGGCTTACAATGGTCCCTACATGCTGACGGAGTACGTCACCGGCACGAGCGCTACCCTGGAGCCGAACCCCAACTGGAGCGAAGAGTACAGCCCTGTGGACGCGGCGCCGACACTCGACAAGCTGACACTGCGCTTCATCGACGACTTCGCAGTCTCTCAGCGCGCTTTCGAGAACAACGAGCTGGACTACACGCAGATCGACCTGACGCAGCTCGACGCCGTCAAGGCGCAATACGAACCTACGGGCCAGTACTTGTCCGCAGGTGGTGACGCTTCGACCCGAGGTCTGCAGATGCAGATGGAACACCCGCCGCTGGACGACAAAGATGTCCGCATGGCCATCGGCAAGGCTATCGATCGTGAGGCGCTGATCGCCAACTGCTTTAGTGGCGGCCACACGTACACCACGACCTGGATCCCGGAGGCCATCGCGGGTGGACAACCTACTGACTGGCGCGCCAAAGAATACGCCTTCGACGTCGAAGCAGCCCAGGCCCTCGTCGAGGGCAAGGACCTCACTCGGGAGTTCATCCTCATAGCGCGTGTTGGCACCGAGAGCGAGTGCGCCGGGTCCTTCATCCAGGAGGCCCTGCGCACCAACCTTGACATGAACGTCAAGGTGGAAGTGCTTGAGGGACCCGACCGCTCAGCGCGGTTCCGCGAGGAGACGTTCGACCTGTTCCCCGGTGGCTGGATCCAGGACTACCCGGATCCGGAGAACTACATCCTGGGCCAGTTCGACATTGACGGCGTCCTGAACCACTACAACTGCAACAACCAGCAGATCGACGATCTCATCACCGCCGCTGAGTTCAACCTCGACGAGGACGAGCGCATCGCCCAGTACGAGGAAATCAACCAGCTCATCGTCGATGAGGTCTGCGGCATCTTCGTGTACTACCACGAGAACACGCACGGCATCCGGGCCGAGCGCGTGGTGGGCATGTTCGAGAACTCCTCATCCCAGAACGCCGACAACATCGGCGACTGGGCGGCGGAAGCCTGGGGTGTTACCGAGTAAGATCCGGAAGTAAATCGGTAGTTGGCGCGGGAGTCCATCCTGACTCCCGCGCCTCTGCCGTTGATATAATGAGGCAACCTTGACGGGGTACATAATCCGGCGAGTGCTCTGGACGGTGCCAGTGCTCTGGGCGATCGTGACCATCACGTTCTTCTTGATGCACTCCGTCCCCGGCGGTCCTTTCGATAAGGAACGCGAGCTGCCGCCAACTGTCCGGGCAAACCTCGAGGCTAAGTACGGCCTGGACAAGCCGCTCCTTGAGCAGTATGTCGTTTACCTGGAGAACCTGCTTCAAGGCGACCTGGGCGTCTCCATGGAGAGCCAGCGCCCCGTAACGGAGATCATCAAGGAAGGGTTCGGCGTGTCCCTGGAACTGGGCGTCTCGGCCTTCGTCTTCGCCACCGTGTTTGGCTTCACAATGGGCTTGCTCGCTGCGCTAAACCACAACCGCCCGGGCGACTATTTGGGTGTATTCTTCGCCACGATCGGCAGCGCGATGCCGAACTTCATCCTGGCCACCTTCCTCGTTATCGTTTTTTCCGTGCAATTGGGCTGGACTGACGTCATCGGCTGGGAGTTGTGGAACCCGCAGAAGATGATTTTGCCCATGGTGTCGCTCGGCATGTTGCCGGCTGCCTACATCGCCCGGATCACCCGGGCCAGCATGCTGGACGTTCTCAACCAGGACTACGTCCGCACAGCGCGCGCCAAGGGGTTGTCCGAGTGGAGGGTCATCATTCGCCACACCGTCCGGAACGCGCTGGTGCCGATCCTCACTGTGCTTGGTCCTATCTTCGCCGTGCTTGTCACTGGATCCTTCATCATCGAGACCACCTTCGCGATCAACGGCGTCGGGAGTTACTTCGTTAGCTCCATCGGTGCCCGGGATTATGGCGTCATCATGGGCACCACCCTCTTCTTCGCCTTTATCGTTGTCGTGGCCAACCTCGTGGTAGACCTGCTCTATGCCGTGGTCGATCCTCGGATTAGGTACGGATAGGCGTCGATGGCGCGCGTTGAAGCGATACCCGCCCTCGAGGAAGCCGCGAGTGTTGCCGGGCCTCGCCAGCGCGGCCTCTGGTCGGATGCATTCCACCGTCTGACCCGTAACAAGCTGGCGATGATGGGCCTTATCATCATGGCATTTGTTATCGTCCTCACGATCCTCGGTAACTACGTCGACGCCGTCCAGCGGTACGACCCGCGTGTGCAGGAGTTCGAGCGTTTGCAGGACCCCAGCTGGGACCACTGGTTCGGGACCGACCAACTGGGCCGCGACAACTGGTCACGCACCCTGCAGGGCCTCTGGGTGTCCCTGAGGGTGGCCCTGGGCGTTTCCGTGGTGGTTCTCATCGTCGGTCTCGCTATCGGCGGCCTTGCGGCCATGGGTGGCCGCACGATGGACAACGTGATGATGCGCATCACCGACATCGCTTACGCCTTCCCTGACCTGCTGTTTATCATCCTCCTTCGCTCCGCATTGCAAGGCCAGGACCTCCCCATCCTGGGCGATCCCATCATCCAGATGATCATCGCCATCTCGTTCGTGGGTTGGGTAACAATCGCCCGCCTCGTCAGAGGCCAGATGCTGTCTCTGAAGAACCGTGACTTCGTAACTGCCGCGCGCGCTATGGGCGCCTCCAATTGGCGCATTGTCTTCACGCACATGCTGCCGAACACCCTCGGCCCCGTGACCGTCGCCCTCGTCTTCGGCATCCCGCTCGCAATCTTTGCGGAAGCTGCCCTCGGGTATCTGGGCCTCAGCGTGCCGATTCCCACCGCAAGCCTGGGCAAGCTAGTCGCGGACGGAAACCGCTACATCGAGACGCAGTACTGGCTGGTGCTCATCCCCGCGGCGTTCATCGCACTCATTATGCTCTGCTTCACCTTCATCGGTGACGGGCTGCGGGACGCCCTCGACCCGCGCAGCCGTTAGCCGCCCGCCTGCCCTCCGCCCAATCCCGGCTCGGTCATCTTTTCCGGGTTGAGCAGCGTCCCTAGCTCTTCCTCAGACAGATCAGTCTTCTCCCGCGCCACCTCGCGTATTGTCCGTCCCGTCTTCGCAGCTTCTTTGGCGATTTCCGCCGCCTTGTCATAGCCCACGGCCGGCGCCAGGGCCGTTCCAAGCATGAGCCCCCGCTCCACCATGGCCGGTCCCTGGTCTGTTGCGGTGATCCCTTCGACGCACTGCGTGGCGAAGTTGTTCGCGCTCGCCGACAGCAGGGCGATGGACTCCAGCAGGTTGTGCGCCGCGACGGGCATCATCATGTTCAGTTCGAACACA
>Ga0208685_1000656_pt1 | contig 11946 bp, 9 predicted proteins | sample EasRivMeERMLT890_FD_187533 | JGI IMG/M metagenome (GOLD analysis project Ga0208685, IMG submission 187533) | Soil microbial communities from meander-bound floodplain in the East River, Colorado, USA - East River MetaG ERMLT890 (SPAdes) (version 2) | ecosystem: Environmental > Terrestrial > Soil >...
TCCGTAACGATGCGTACGCCACCGGTCGCACGGACCGCAAATTGATTTGCGGTGTCACAGTGAAAGTCAAAGCCGCTTGCATCGGCCCAAACGAACGACCCCGCGCTGTCAGCCTTCGCGCGACGCCCGGCCGCCATTGAGTAATGGCCCGCTGCCAGATTGCCCTGTCCGCCTGGAATCGTGGAGTATTCGCCACTCGCAATGTTGGATTGTCCGCCCCCGATGGCAGATGCATCACCCGATGCGGCATTTCCAGAGCCGCCCGCCACCGTACTAAACGAGGCCATGTTTGGCCACTGTCCGCCCGCGGAGTTGCTACTGCCGCCGCCGATCGAGCAAGAACTACCAAGCGCACTGTTGTTTGATCCACCCGCAACAGTGCCATAGTTGTTGACTACGAGATTGGCTTGGCCGCCGCCAATGAATCCGTGATCCTCCCCAACGGTATTGTCCTCTCCTCCTACAATAGCGCCGTGATGCGAATCGCCACAGACACAATTCGACCGGCCACCGGCAATAACGCCTCTAACCGCGTACTTAGAAATTGTATTGCTATCGCCACCGCCAATTACGCCGCCCAACACGGCAAGGTTTATGTTGTTGGTCCCACCTCCAATCACTCCGTACGATGCTTCGTCATGCGAGTTGTACATCCCACCGGATATCGTATTGCCTTGTCCCTTGAAAATCAGGTTACGATGTCCTCCAGATACAGTGTTGTACGAGCCAAAAATGTTAGAAGTGCTATCTCCTCCGCTGATCGTGTTATACAGACCGTCATATCCGACGTGCGAGTAGGCGCCCAAGTTCACGTGTGTGTGCGTGCTGTCGCCGGGCGCAACTGTATTGCCAAAGCCACCGCGGGAAATTCCCCAGCGACCCACCGTAGTCAGAATAGAGTCATCGAGAACCCATAAGTGTGAGGCTGACTGAAAGTTGAACGGGACGCTGAGAAGACGGATGCGGGATAGGGTTTCGACCGTTACACCATTGTCTACGCTCACCTCAAGCCAACGCGCAGTGTCCTGGAATACGAGTCCTGTAAGAGGAATCATGCTGCCCAATTCTGCGGTCCAAAGGCCATTCCATTCGGTGGTAAGGGTTTGTGCTTCACCCGGGCCATTGGGCCAGATCTCCGAACCGCCTGACGCGGCGTCAAAAATCTTGAATGTGAAATCTAGCTCCTGGTTTGCGACCGGGGCGCCGTTTGGATGAGTGAGGCGACCCTGAATGTTCATTCCAGTGGGCACATCAGCTCCCGCTGTACCCGATAGCAGCACTGTCAAGGAGACAAATACAAGTGTGATGGCGGCACGCATGACACACCTCCGGTGGTGACCCAGTTTTCAACTCATGTGTAGCCAATCAAGGTAGTGCCGAGCAGCTTGGATTGCAGAAAAAGCTCAACTACGGATTTTCAGAATAGCACTACATTAACTCTTTTCCAAGCAGTCTTCGGCATTCGGATCGAAGTGCGCTCTTAATCCAGTGACGCTAAAGCGCTTGCGATTTTCCGCAATTCTGCCTAATTTTCTTGAGAGCGTAGTGGTCTTGGCATGGGCTGCATGAAGCCTCCGTTCGCTCCTTGGGTCAGATTCATAGACAATGTATCTTTCTTCCTGCTCAATGATATGTGAGGCAGAAGCATATCACGGTGCAGATTGCGCGCGAGCAACTCATGAGATTCCTGGCTGCGACCGGCCTTCTTGTTGTTGTGCTCGACTTGAGCGCGCGAGCGGCTACCATCGCCGTACCCTCTGACCAACCCACGATACAAGCCGGGATCGATGCAGCCGTGGACGGGGACACAGTGCTCATTGCCGACGGCACCTACACCGGCGCGGGCAACTACAACATGGACTTTGGTGGGAAGAGAATAGTTGTCAGGTCGGAGAACGGGCCGAGCAACTGTGTGATTGACTGCTATAGGTCTTCTGGACCAACACTCCATGCATTCAGGTTCCACAGCCAGGAGGATGCCTCAGCCCAACTAGTGGGGCTGACGATTCGCAATTCGAGGGGTTACGATTCCCTGGGCGATGGCATTTACGGAAGCGTCATTTGTCTGAACGGCTCTTCGCCCACGATTCGTGAATGTAGATTTGAGCACAATTGGAGCGAGTGGATTGGCGGGGCACTTTATGCAGAAGACTGTGCACTGTATGTGATTGACTGTACTTTCTATGACAATCATGCGCATTTCGGTGGAGGAATCTATGCCATCAATTGCCCGCTCGCTCTACTAAAAGGATGCTCGTTTGAATCGAACGCGGCCAATCATGATGCCACGGTCACATTTGGCGGAGGTGAGCTTCAGGTGACTGACTGCGAGTTTATCTCTAATCGAGGCGAATTCCACTCGGACATCGAGGCAAGCGGAACGACGATTACGGTCGTGAATTCGAGTTTGACTGGAAGCAATTCCGATTGGCGCACACACATGAGTTTTAACGCGAGCGACAGTGTCGTCTTTGATCGAGTGACGATTCTCTCAAACTCCGGCGGTCTATCGCTCGGCGGTGTTGCACGGATCCGAAACTCTGTGTTCGCCCAAAATAGCAGCGGTGGGTACTATGACGCACCATTCATTGCGGCAGACGACTTGCAGATCGAGGGTGTTACCATTGTGGGCAATCATGCAGGGGAAGGCTTGCTAATTCAATGCAGTAAGCTTCGGTGCGTGGGCAGTGTGATTGCAAGCAACGAGCCCTCGGGTTTCGGCAACGATTTGATGCTGGTCCAGGCTGACAGCATGAGCTTCGAGTGTACAGACATTTACGGCAACACCTCTGGTGATTGGACAGGTGAACTTGCTTCCTTTCTGGGTGTGGATGGCAATATCTCCAAGGACCCGCTCTTCTGCAGTGCAGACTCCAGCAACTACTACCTAATGGACGCATCCCCGTGCATGCCTGAGAGCACGGCCTGTGGATTGATGGGAGCTCTACCCGTAGGATGCGGAGGGCCCGTACTGGCATCCCACTATCTGGAAGGCGAGATCTCGGATCACGTCGTGTCCCACACGCCCGTCTTTGGTTGGTCACGGACCTATGACTTCGCACAGAACGAATACCAGATCGAAGTGGGTTACGACAACAACTGGGCTATGGCTGAGCAATGGCAACCAGGTGCAATCACGACGAGCGATTCAACAGTAGGGTATTCCGGGCTGCCGCTAATCGATGGACTTCCCTACCAGTCCCGAGTCAGGATCGGCCACGACGGGATATGGTCGAATTGGCTGGAGATGTCGTTACGAATGAACACTGCGCCGTCGCCTCCGATGCAGCTGGCACTTGGGGAGGCGCACCAGAATCCTCCCCAGCTATCCGTAATCGTTGGCCAGGACAACGAAGGTGACCTCCAGCGAGTTCAGATGGCCGTGATCCAGGATGACTCAATCCTTGTGGATGCATCGACGCTCGTGCCGCCCTCGCCTGTCCCTATGGGAGATACGGTAAGGTGGACCGGAAGCCTCCCCCTTCTGGAGAACGGCTCCTACATCTGGACGGCTCGGGCTACCGACGGCTACGAAACAACCGGATACTGGTCCGCCTGGACCCCCTTCTACGTCAATTCAATTGAGGAGTCGCCCTCCGCACCGATGCCAATTGCTCCGATCGGCGATCAGATCATCTACAGTCAGCACCCTGCTTACGTGTGGTCTCACAGCGCCGACCCGGATCCGATGGATACCGTCTGGTATGACTTTGAGACTGCCAATGACAGCCTCTTCGTGTTCACGTTCGATACCCTTGGTCTGAAGGATACGAGTTTTGTGGTACCCACGGCCCTCGAAGTGGGTCGTCGCTTCGGGTGGAGGGTCTCCGGGCGGGACAACCATCAGGTCAGTGCCGCTTCTAACGCAGAAACCTTCCGAACGTACCGGCCGGGGGATGCGAATGCATCCTGGTCTGTGACCACAGCGGATATCATTCAGCTTGTGAACTATGTCTTCAAGGGCGAGCAGTTACCGGTGCCGCAATGCGTGGCCATGGCAGACGCGGGCAGTACGGTCACTGCCACTGATATCATCTATCTAGTTAACTACGTGTTGAAGGGCGGCCCGGAGCCTTTGGCCGCGTGCAACTAGCGGTATCCGGGCGGGCTGCGTTCGCTTGTATTGTCCCGGATCGCTTGAAACCTTACTTCGAAGCTTTACGCCCCACGATCACAGCATTCCCGTAGAAGCGCCACATGAAGGGCAACACGCGAATCATCGCCGCATCCAGATAATACAGGAACAGTACAGCGGCTCGCGTGAAGGGGTGGCCCTCGTCGATCCTGTCGCGATTGGGGAACAGCCGCTGTAGTCTGGCGAAGCAATTGAAGTAGGCCACTTCAGACTCCTGAAAGTGAGCCGAAACGAGGCCTATTTCTTTTTGCGTGAATTGCTCCTGTGTATCGGTTCCGGGGTCGTAGAGGGGAAAGAGCCTTCTTATTTTCCGCAGAAACCGCACAAATAGAGTAGGTTCTGCCATGAGCATGGTGCCCCCCGGCTTCAGCACCTTCAACAAGTGGGGCGGCGTCTCCTGAAGATCGACATGGTGCAACACGGCGTAGCACAAGACGTGATCGAACGACTGGGGTGGGAGATTGAGCGTGGTAATATCTCCCGCGATGAATTGAATCCGGTCTTCCACCCCGTCGAGTTTGGCGCGGATACGCCCCAGGTCCACCAGCTCCGGAGAAATGTCCACGCCCGTTACCTGTGCGCCCAGGAGCGCCAGCTGCGTGCTGATTTCGCCCTCACCACAGCCAAAATCGAGGATGCGCTTGCCTTCAAAGGGAGCCATGCACTTGAACGTGTACTCTTTTGGAAAGATCTTCCAGTGCTTGAGCTGGCGGTAGCGTTCCACCACGCCCACTGGAGTTTTTGGAATTTCGCCCAGATGAACCGCCATCTGGGCCTGATTGAGGATTTCTTGTTTCTTGCGTTCAGAGGCGTCTTCCACAGCATTCCCCCCAGGAAAGGCCGCGCTCAACATACGCGGGCCTCTGGGCTCCCGCAAGTTCCGAAATCCCGACCGTCGCAGCAGTACGCGTGATCGGATGAACTTCACACGGTTGTGGAACGAGGTCTTTACGCCGCGCTAACCGCTCCCTATCTTTCAGCTGCGAATCTCAGAGAGGAGAACCCGTAAATGCAGAAGACGGCATTCGGAACATTTTCCATAGACCAGAGTGGGCGGAGTTTCCTGGTGTGGACCACCGTGTCCCTCCTGTTTCTGGGTGGCGTCGCTCTGCTGTGGTTCGTCAATCAACCCGCGTACATCTGGCTGGGAACGGAAGATTCGTGGGGAGAGAACCTCACGGCCGTGTTCTACCTGATCGCGGGCATTCTGCTTCTGGCCCACGTGCTCCACAGGTCGAAGTCGGACTTCCCCGGGAAGCAGAAACTCCTGACCGTACTCCTGGGCTTGTTTTTTCTCTGGATGGCCGGCGAAGAGATCAGCTGGGGTCAGCGAATTTTTGGCTTTGGAACACCGGAATCCATGATGTCCGCCAATGTGCAGAAGGAATTCAACGTCCATAATCTGCAGCCTCTGAGCGGACCGACGGCCTGGGTCGACCCGCATCGATTGTTCAGCATCTTCATGCTGCTCAACGGCATTCTGCTGCCCCTGGCGTATCGTTTCTGGACGGCGGCCAGACGCCTCATGAACAAAATCTCCTTCCCGGTCGTGCCATTGTCGTGTGTGGGTTTCTTTGTCGTGGGGTTGGTGCATTCCCCACTCATTGCAAATATCGATAATCACTGGGCTCACAGTGAGGTTCAGGAATTGATCTTCTCCGCGGGATTCCTGGCCGGCTGCATTTCCATCTACCAGGGGCGCAATCGGCTGCCGTCGTGACATGGGGCAGGCTTCAGCCGTGATCCGTTCTGCGAGGCGATTTGCCAGGACACGTTCTACTCTTTAGCGAGAGCAGCGAGCCCGGCGGTGCGGAAACCGTAGTACTCGAGCTGGCGACCGGTCTGTTGGAGGCCGGTTGGCCTGTCCAGGTAGTACTCATGAAACGCGGGTGGCTGTTCGATGCGTTCGTCGAGCGATCCATTACTCCACACTACTTGCCGAGCGACAGAGCCTTCGATCTGCAGTTTCCACTGAGGCTGGCTCGCCTCTCGCGCCGGCTTAACACGCAGTTGATCCACTCCCACCTGCCCGACAGCAACGCCTACGCCTGCATCGCCGGAGCGGTCACCCGCGTTCCTGTAGTGGCCACCTATCATGCGTTAAGCGACGCGCTGCGCCCGGTTTCACGATCGGAACGGGTCAGGCGATGGATCGTGAAAACACTGGCGCGGAAGGTCGTGGCTGTTTCGGCAGACATGCAGCGGGAGCTCGTGAACCGGCATCACTTCCCGCAGAACAAAGTCGAGGTAGTGTACAATGGCGTGGACTGGAGAAGATTCGACACACCTCTGAATCGTGAGCAGAAGCGGCTCGATCTGGGGATCCCGCCCCAGGCCACGGTCGTGGGGATGGTGGGGGTGGTTCGTCAGGTGAAGGGTCATGCGAGAGCTTCAGGACCTGGCGCGGCAGCAGGGCGTAGGCGACCAGGTCATCTTTCTTGGCTTCCGGAGCGACGTGGCGGAGGTAATTCGCTGCATGGACGTGTGTGTCATGCCGTCGTGGTCCGAAGGTCACCCGCTGGCCACAATCGAGGCCATGGGTTCGCGCGTGCCGGTGATCGCCTCAGACGTAGGCGGCCATCCCGAGATCATAAAAGACGGCGTGACCGGATATCTGGTACCGGCTGGCAACGACGAGCTTCTGGCGAAGCGGGTGCAAACCCTTCTGGCCGAGCCCGCCGAAGCGCACATGCTGGCCGAACGCGCTGCGCAATCTGTACGGGAGCGGTTCTCGCACAGTCGGATGCTTTCGGCTCATGAAGACCTTTACCGACAGTGCCTGGGCGGATAGTCTGGCTCGCATGTGTCTGCGGACCAGGTAAAGGCAAGGCCAACCGCTCTTACGAGCCAGGCGTGCGGATCAGGCGGGACATGATGTCTCGGCCGATCGAGGCTCGAGAGTGGCTGTCGCCGCTGATCACCGCTGCGCTCAACAGCAACCGACCGCACCTCCGATCGTTGAACCCCGGAATCATGGTGCGGGCATACTGGTAACCGCTCTTCCGAACGAGTTCTAGGGTCTGCCGGTAACTGTCGCCGTCTCCGCCATAGGGATACGCGAAGGAAGTGACCCGTCGAGACGTCTCGCGTTCGATGGTGGCCTTGGACTCCTCGAGCTCCCGGAGGAGAGTCTGTGGAGACTCATCGCCGAAGCCACAATGCGAACAGGTATGCGAACCCCAATCGATGGAGTGTGCAGACAGCTCGCGGACATCGTCCCACGTGAGAATCTCCTCGGGCCGAAGCAACGCCCGGCGGTCCGCGGGCAATAGCTCACGCAGAGCTGCGATGCCATCCGACCGGAACGACTTGGACATGTAGCGGAACTCGGATTCCACCTCTTCGAGGAAGTTCCGACAACCGGGAAGGGTGGACCGGAGGGAGAACCATGCAGCGGTTCTTTGAGCGCCCAGAACGGACCCGAGCTTCGCCGGGTCCACGTCGACGTCACGGAGTTGAAAGATAATCTGGTTGAGCTCGTCCCACCAGTAGAACTGCGACTGACCCACGTAGTCGGTGGCCAGAAACATGGTGGCCGGCAAGTTCAGGTCCTGGAGGATTGGCAGGACCAGATGCTTAAAGGAGCGATAGCCGTCGTCAAACGTGATGGCGGCGGAATCCCTCTCGAGCTGACCGGAGAACAGCCCGTTCAGGGCTTCCTCCAGCGGCAGCACGGGGAACAGGCTCTTTACAACGTGCAGATGTGCCGAGAGCGTTTCGGCGGTGACTTCGGGCCGGATCTGGTAGTGACTGGGTCGGTCGGCGGAATAATCGCTTTGTTGCTTGACGTTGTGGTAAACGAATACGACAAGTCGGGGTCCAGGTCGCCGCAGCAATCCTGCGGCTCTCTGGATGTGGTAATAGCCGCAAACGTAAAGCGCTGCCTTGACAAAGTGTTTGATTTTTTCCACCAGCCCGTGCCCTGTCCCATACCAGGGATGCGCCCCCTTAATGTACTACGAGCTCATCCCTTGCGTGCGAGGAGTTCAAAATGAATATCGTACAGTCCGAGCAAAAACTTTACCACACTGCGGGCGTGCCCCGCTTTCAGTTCGATGCGCTTGGCCTCGGCGCGATCCTGCTCGCGGTCATAGAGCACTGTAAAACCGTGTGAACGAACCAGGGTTTTCATAATCTCGCTGGTATACGAATGTGGATGCCCCTTGTCCACTTCGAAGCGCTCCATGAGTTTGCGCATCATCAAGCCCCAGCGGGTTCTCACGTTAACACTCAGGTACAGCACCCCTTTTGCAGCCAGGACGCGAACGATTTCGTCCAGTACGCGACCCGGATCCTGGGTGTGGTCGATCACGTTGTCGATGACAACCAGCGCAAACTTTCCGGATTCCCAGGGCAGTTGCTCGGCTCCCCCATTCACGTACCGGACCCGGGGGTTGCGGTTGTGCGTCAGGTCGGGCCTGCTGGTGTAGAAATCACACAGGGGATCGATGGCGTGTACCTGCCTTCCCGGCAGGAAGGAGGCCATGCCCACCGGGCCACTGCCGATCTCGAGTATCTCGGCCTGATCCAGGTTTGAAATCGGTGCATGCTCGGCCAGGAGAGCGACCAGGCGATCCGCCCGCCATTTGTACCAGGTCAGGTCGTCCTTGTGCGCGTGAATGGATTCGGCCTTGTGCTCCCAATGCTTTCGTTCATAGGCCTGGGCTTTCTCCCAGCGCTCGTGAGTCGTCATGTACAATAGGTACGGCCGATTTCGGCTCGTGGTCAACATGAAGCGCGACGCCAAGGGCGAGAGCATCGGAAGGACCCTTGCGTGGGGGGGATGATTCAGAATCGCTGCGAAAGCGTTGATCCACCATCCGCGCATGGGTCAACTGCACTGCGGTCGCATTGAAGATGGTTGACCGGGCGCGAAAGCTAGCCGACACTGGCAGTTCACTTCAGAAAAACGATGCTGGACGTAATCAAAACTGTCGGCAGGCACTACTTCGTCTACGGGCTCGGCAACGTGTTTAATCGGATGCTGAGTTTTCTGCTCATCCCGTTCTACACAAACTATCTGACCACCAGCGATTACGGTACGCTCGAACTGGTGGAGCTTTCGGGGTACTTTGCCGGCATGTTCATGGCGATGGGCGTGAGCAATGCCGTTCTGAGATTCTATTATGATTCCGACGATCCCGAGGACCGCCGCCGGATCGTGAGTACGGCTCACGTCTCCGTGTGGGGCATCGCGGTGGCCATGGGAATTGGGCTGGTCGCCCTGTCCCCGAACATTTCAGGGCTCGTATTTCATTCCACCGATAATCGAAACCTCTTTCGACTCGCGTTTATCTCGCTCGCCCTCACGGTCTGTGCAGAGGTGCCACTCAACTATCTCCGGGCGCAGCAGAAGTCCGTGCTCTTTACCATCATATCTGTAGCGCGCCTTCTGATGGGCCTCGGCCTGAACATCCTCTTTCTGGTGGGCATGAAGTGGGGAGTCGAAGGGATCCTGGTCAGCACGCTCCTGTCTCAGATTGCGGCGACCCTGATTCTGTCAGCGTATACCTTTCGGAAAACGGGCTTTCGGGTCTCCTGGCCCGATCTGCGGGCCATGACCAGCTACGGCCTCCCTTACATTGCCAGCGGACTGTCCGTCTTTGTGCTGCATCTGAGTGATCGGTTTTTCCTGGAGCGTTACTCCACGCTTTCGGTGGTGGGCATCTATGCCCTGGGATCCAAGTTTGCCATGGCGGTCAGCCCGTTGCTTACCGAGCCGTTTCTAGCCGTGTGGCGGCCGAAGGCGTTCGAGATCGCTCACCAGAAGGATGCCAAAGAGACGTACTCCAACGTGTTCACCTACTACTGTTTTCTCGGGATGTTCCTGGTGCTGGCCATCTCCACCTTCACGCAGGATCTGATTCCCTTCATGTCGCCGCCGGAATTTCATGCCTCACGTCTCGTCGTTCCCATGGTGGCCCTGTCTTACCTGATGTGGGGGGGCTCGCTTCTGATGCAGCTCGGTGTGTTGCTGGCCAAGAAGACAAGGCACATCGCCTGGGTCGGGGCCGTGGCCGCTGGTTTGAAGCTTATTCTCGCACCCTTACTCATTCCGCCTCTGGGCATGTGGGGAGCGGCGTGGGCCACGCTGGCCTCGTGTACACTACTATTCTGTCTGCAATACTGGATTGAACATCGATACCTGGTGATCCCCTATCAATGGTCCCGGCTGGTCAAACTGCTTGTCGCTGCCGGCCTCGGGTACGCGGTCTCCGTGATCTGGGATCCGGAGAGCCTGATTCTCGGTCTCGCCTTGAAGACGCTTCTGGTGCTCTCCTTCCCGGTGCTTCTGGCGGCCTTTGGGTTTTACACCGAACCTGAACGCCGCAGGATTCGTGAGCTCGCCAAATGGGGGCTGAGGCGTTTCCGCCCCCTGTAGTGCGGCAGGTCGGGCGACTCTTGACTAAGGGTTCGCTACTACAAAGAACACGCGCGCGTGGAAACTCAGGGCGCAGTCGCCGTGTCGGCGGGCGAACCGCCCGTACTACGTGCCTCGGACAGGGCGTTTGTAAGGGCCGTGGCGATGGCGCGATTGGCTGCCGGCTTGTAGTGCACAAGGTCACCCGTGAACAGGCTGCGGGGCGGCACGTCCTGCCGGCGCAGTATCTCTCGCCCGTCCACCACCAGAAAATCCGCCCGGTGGAGCAGGTCAACGAGGTCCTCATGACGGTCGGGCAGATACTGCCGCCAACGCGAAGGGAAAACAGTTTCAAAGGTCGGCATGGTCATGATGACGAGCCGGGCTCCGTCGGAATCGACCGCCTGCGACAGCTTCTGCAGAAGTGCGAGCAACAGATCGTATTGATGCGGGTCGGCGTCGGAGAGTGCCAGCGCGGCTCGTTGAGCCCGTTCGTAGCCTTTCAAAAGCGTGGCGGACACTGGCAATTGGCCGAATCGCATGAAGCGCGCGAATTGTGTGTAGTACCGGTCGCTGCCCATCAGCTCATCAAAAAATCCGTCACTCGTCAACATGGAGGCCAGGGTGTCCCGTGAGGGGGGCGGCAGGAGTTCAAGCCGGTCACCTGAAAGCGTGAAGCGCGGCTTCGCGTAGGGCATGTTCACTTCGTCACGCCTGCGAAAGGGGACGTAGCGGTTCTCGAGCCCGGCCTCCGGTGAGTCGTCGAGACCCAGCACGACCACATCCGCCCCAAAGTCCCGGGCGTATTCCGAATACAACAGGAGAGCCTGATCCACGGAATAGGCCATGGTTGCAAAGTTGAGGCATTCGGTCGTGGCGTCCGATGCGTACGCCGAAACCGTCTCCTCGTTGGACACGTGCATCCCGCCGTTGGTCATGGAGCTTCCGAGAAATACCAGTCGCCGCTTGTTCCCATGAGCTCGTGAGAGGGGTTCCGAGCTGCGCGAACCGAGTTCATCCACGTCCCAGTGGCCATTCTTGGCGAGGGGTCGGTTACGCCAGCCTGTGGCGCCATCCCACATGAGATAGGGATCCTGGTCGCGCGAAAAGGCCAGGGTTTGTTTCTCCGCGGCCTCCTCCAAATAGGCCCGCAGGTAGACGTGCTTTGGCACGAAAAACGGCAGGACCACGATACAGAGACCCTCAAGTACCAGCATCCCCCACCACAGATAACGAACGGCCGGCATGGCGCGAAGATGGCTGCGGAGGGTGCTGAAGCCGGATGCCTGCACAGGGTTCAGAGTGGCCATCAGAATTGAAAATAGATGAAGGGGTTGGCATCTTTGGGAATGGCGTGGAACATGAAGACAATGAGCACCGCGAAGAAAGCGGCCTCGGCGAGCGGTGGAACGTACACACGCGCGTGGCCACGCCGCTCAAACCACAGCCC
>Ga0208685_1000660_pt1 | contig 11899 bp, 9 predicted proteins | sample EasRivMeERMLT890_FD_187533 | JGI IMG/M metagenome (GOLD analysis project Ga0208685, IMG submission 187533) | Soil microbial communities from meander-bound floodplain in the East River, Colorado, USA - East River MetaG ERMLT890 (SPAdes) (version 2) | ecosystem: Environmental > Terrestrial > Soil >...
GCGCGAGCTGCTGGCGCGCATCCGCGCGCTGCTGCGCCGCTCGCGCGCGCAGCAGACCGTCGCCGACGGCCTGCAGAAGATCCGCGCCTACCGCTTCGCCGGCTTCGAGCTCAACGTGCGGCTGCGGCGGCTGACCGCGCCCGCGGGCAAGACCGTTGCCTTGACCAACAACGAGTTCAACCTGCTCGCGGCGTTCCTCGCCGCGCCGCAGCGCGTGCTGTCGCGCGACCAGCTGCTCGGACTTTCGCGCTTGCACAACGACGAGGTGTACGACCGCTCGATCGACGTGCAGGTCGGGCGCCTGCGCAAGAAGATCCAGCCCGACCAGAGCTCTGCCGAGCTCATCAAGACCGAGCGCGGCGCGGGCTACGTGTTCACTGCGTCGGTCGAAATCGTCCGGTAATCCGCTGGCTTCAGGCGTAACGCCGGCGCCCGCCGGTGTCGCACTGCATGCACATGGCGGCGGCAAGCTGCGGTCATGCAGACTCCCGAGGTCACCGATCGCGGTTCCCACATCGAGGTGCTGATCGGCGCCGGAACCCTGCGCCGCGCGGACTTCGTCGACTTTCTGGGGCGCACCGTGACACGATTCGGCGCCAAGCCGATCCTCGTGTTGTGCGACGACCCGCACCACGAGGTGAGCTTCGAAGAGGCCTACCGGATCGGTATCGAGTTCTCCCGCCAGCTGCCCTTCAACCGCGTCGCGATCGCCCTGCGCGGCCGCAGAAGCAGCGAGCTCGAGCGGTTCACCGAGTTCGTGGCCAAGAACCGCGGCGCGCGGGTGCACTACTTCGACGACGTGCACACGGCAAGAAGCTGGCTCGGGGTCTCTTGAGGCGCGCACATTTCCCAGGCGGCGCCGTCGCGGCGCACGAGCCTCATCGTGCCGGCCGCATATCCGCCGGCATCCTCCCGGGTTACGGCTGTAACGTTTCCACCCGCTGCCGGTAATACCGGTGCGTTTGCCGTGGCGGATGCTGCCGCTCCACGGAGGTTTGACATGAAGCGCATTCACATCGTCGCGGCAACCATCGCAGCAGTCGCTTTGCTTTCCGGAGGCGCGCTGTACTTGCGCTCCTCGAGCGCCGAGCCCAGGCCGGCCGCCGCGCAACCGCAGGCCACGCCGGTTCCTGTTCAAGTGATCCAGGAACATGAAGTGACGACGTGGGACGAGTTCTCCGGCCGCCTCGAGGCGGTGGAGCGCGTCGACGTGCGCTCGCGCGTCGCCGGCGCGGTCAAGTCGGTGCACTTCACCGAGGGCGCGCTGGTGAAGCGCGACGAGCTCCTCATCACCATCGATCCCGATCCGTACGCGGCGGAAGTCGATCGCTCGCAGGCCCAGGTGGTCGCGGCGCAGGCGCGGGTCAATTACACGAAGAGCGAGCGCGAGCGCGCGCAGCGGCTGTGGGACGAGAGCGCGATCGCGCGGCGCGAGCTCGACGAGCGCGTCAACGCGGCGCTGGAGGCGGACGCGAATCTGCGGGCTGCACAAGCCGCACTCACCTCTTCCCGGCTTAACCTTTCTTATACGCAGGTACGCGCGCCCGTTTCCGGCCGCGTCGGCAGACTGGAAGTGACCGTGGGCAACCTGGTCCCCGCGGGACCGGGAGCGCCGGTGCTGACCACGCTGGTCTCGGTCAATCCGATCTACGCCAGCTTCGATGCGGATGAGCATGTGGTCCTGCGGACCCTTCACGACGGCCAGAAGGCGATCACGGTGGAGGCTGAAACCGTGACCAACGGCGGCAGACAGCTGCGCGGCCGGCTGCAGCTCATCGACAACCAGGTGAACACGCGCAGCGGCACGGTGCGCGTGCGCGCCGTGTTCGACAACAAGGACGGCAGCCTGATCCCCGGCCAGTTCGTCAAGCTGCGCATGGGCAAATCGAAGACCGAGCAGGCGCTGCTCGTGAGCGAGCGCGCGGTCGGCACCGACCAGAGCAAGCGCTTCGTGTTCGTGGTCGGCCCGGACGACAAGGCGATCTGGCGCGAGGTCACGCTCGGCGGGACAGCTGACGGCAAGCGCATCGTCACCGCGGGCCTCGAGCCCGGCGAGCGCATCGTGGTCAACGGACTGCAGCGCGTGCGGCCCGGCGCCCTCCTCGCTCCCCAGGCCGCCCAATGAACCTTTCCCGGTTCTTCATCGACCGGCCCATCTTCGCGGGCGTGCTGTCCGTCCTGATTCTTCTGGGCGGGTCGATCGCGCTCGGCCTGCTGCCGATCTCGGAATACCCCGAGGTCGTGCCGCCCTCGGTCGTGGTGCGCGCCAGCTACCCCGGCGCGAGCCCCAAGGTCATCGCCGAGACCGTCGCAACACCGCTGGAAGAGCAGATCAACGGCGTCGAGAACATGCTCTACATGTCGAGCCAGGCGACCACCGACGGCACCCTGACGTTGACGGTGACTTTCCGCATCGGCACCAATCCGGACCTCGCGCAGCAGCTCGTTCAGAACCGCGTCAACCAGGCCGAGCCGCGCCTGCCCGAGGAGGTGCGCCGCCTCGGCATCACCACGGTGAAGAGCGCCGTCGACCTGACGATGGTGGTGCACCTCGTCTCGCCGAGCGAGCGCTACGACATGACCTACCTGCGCAACTACGGCGTGCTCAACGTCAAGGACCGCCTGGCGCGCATCGAAGGCGTCGGCCAGGTGCTGATGTGGGGCAGCGGCGACTACTCGATGCGGGTCTGGCTCGATCCGAGCAAGGTCGCCGAGCGCAGCCTTTCGGCGGGCGACATCGTGCGCGCCATCCGCGGCGAGAACGTACAGGCCGCCGCCGGCATCGTCGGCGCCTCGCCCAGCCCCGACCGCACCGACCTGCAGCTCACGGTCAACGCGCAGGGACGCCTGCAGAGCGAGCAGGAGTTCGGCGACATCATCCTGAAAAGCGAGGGCAATGCCGTGACGCGGCTGCGCGACGTCGCCCGCATCGAGCTCGGCGCATCCGAATACGCGCTGCGCTCGCTGCTCGACAACAAGCCGGCGGTGGCGATCGGAGTGTTCGCGGCGCCCGGCTCGAACGCGATCCGGATCTCGGACAACGTGCGCGCCACCATGGCCGACATCAAGAAGGCGATGCCCGAGGGCGTCGACTACGACATCGTCTACGACCCGACGCAGTTCGTGCGCGCCTCGATCAAGGCGGTGGTCAGGACCCTGCTCGAGGCCACCGCGCTCGTCGTCCTGGTGGTGATCCTCTTCCTGCAGACCTGGCGCGCTTCCATCATTCCGCTGGTGGCAGTCCCCGTCTCCATTGTGGGCACGTTCTCGCTCCTGTATTTGTTCGGTTTCTCGATCAATGCGCTAAGTCTCTTTGGCCTGGTGCTCGCGATCGGTATCGTCGTCGATGACGCGATCGTGGTGGTCGAGAACGTCGAGCGCAACATCGCCGAGGGCCTGAGTCCGCGCGAGGCGACCTACCAGGCGATGAAGGAGGTCACCAACCCGATCATCGCCATCGCGCTCGTGCTGGTGGCGGTGTTCGTGCCGCTCGCCTTCATCAGCGGCCTGTCGGGCCAGTTCTACAAGCAGTTCGCGATGACCATCGCGATCTCGACCGTCATTTCCGCCGTCAACTCGCTCACGCTCTCGCCGGCGCTGGCCGCCCTGCTTCTCAAACCTCACGAAGGGAAGAAGACCAACTGGTTCTTCCGCGGCTTCAACCGGTATTTCGGCAGGGCATCCGATGGCTACGGCCGCAGCGTAGGCGCGGTCCTGTCGCGCAAGACGGTCATGATCGGCATCTACTTCGCCCTGCTCGCGCTCACCGGCGTGCTGTTCAAGGCGGTGCCCGACGGCTTCGTTCCGCAGCAGGACAAGCAATATCTGATCGGCTTCGCCCAGCTCCCGGACGGCGCGACGCTCGACCGCACCGAGGCCGTGATGCGCCGCATGGGCGAGATCATGATGAAGCAGCCCGGCGTGGAGAACGCGCTCGGCTTCCCCGGCCTGTCGATCAACGGCTTCACCAACAGCTCGAACTCCGGCATCGTGTTCGCCGCGCTGGAGAGCTTCGACAAGCGCAAAGCTCCCAATTTGAGCGGCGGCGCCATCGCCGGCGCGCTCAACCAGCAGTTCGCCGGCATCCAGGACGCCTTCATCGTCATCTTCCCGCCGCCGCCGGTGCAGGGCCTCGGCACGACGGGGGGCTTCAAGCTCTATCTCGAGGACCGGGCCTCGCTCGGCTACGAGGCGCTCGACCAGGCGACCAAGGCTTTCATGATGAAGGCCTACCAGACCCCGGAGCTCGCCGGCATGTTCTCGACCTACCAGGTCAACGTGCCGCAGATCTACGCCGACCTCGACCGCACCAAGGCGCGCCAGCTCGGCGTGCCGGTGACCGAGGTGTTCGACGCGATGCAGGTCTACCTCGGCAGCCTGTACGTGAACGACTTCAACAAGTTCGGCCGCACCTACTCGGTACGCGTGCAGGCCGACGCGCAGTATCGTGCCCGCGCCGAGGACATCGGCGTGCTCAAGGTGCGCTCGAACACGGGCGAGATGGTGCCGCTCTCGGCGCTCATGAACGTGCGGCCGGCCGCGGGACCCGAGCGCGCGCTGCGCTACAACGGCTTCCTCGCCGCCGACATCAACGGCCGCAGCGCGCCCGGCTTCTCCTCGGGCCAGGCGCAGGACGCGATCGAGCGCATCGCCGCCGAGACGCTGCCGCCGGGCATCGGCTACGAATGGACCGAGATCACCTACCAGGAGATCCTCGCCGGCAACTCGGCGATCTGGGTCTACCCGCTCGCCATCTTCCTCGTGTTCCTGGTGCTCGCCGCGCTCTACGAGAGCCTCGCGCTGCCGATCGCCATCATCCTGATCGTGCCGCTCTCGCTCGGCGCCGCGCTGACCGGCGTCTGGCTCACCAACGGCGACAACAACATCTTCACCCAGATCGGCTTCATGGTGCTGGTGGGCCTGGCGGCGAAGAACGCCATCCTGATCGTCGAATTCGCGCGCGAGCTCGAGTTCGCCGGACGCACGCCGGTGCAGGCCGCGATCGAGGCCAGCCGTTTGAGACTCCGGCCGATCATCATGACCTCGATCGCTTTCATCATGGGCGTGGCGCCGCTCGCCTTCTCGGTCGGCGCCGGCGCGGAGATGCGCCAGGCGATGGGCGTCGCGGTGTTCGCCGGCATGATCGGCGTCACCGCCTTCGGCATTTTCCTCACGCCGGTGTTCTACGTGCTGCTGCGCGCGCTCACCGGCAACCGGCCGCTCACGCACCATGGCGAGATCCCCCATGGTGCCGAGCCGTTCGGCGGCGGCGCCTTGCCGAAGCCCGTTCCCATGAAGGACGTCGAATGAAAAACCGTGGTCTGTCCCTGATTGCGCTTCTGCTCCTGGCGGGCTGCGCGACCTCGCTGCCGAAGATCGACGAGGCGAAGCTGCCGCCGGCGCCGGCGCAGTTCAAGGAGAACTGGACGATCGCGGCGCCGGCCGAAGCGCAGCCGCGCGGCGAATGGTGGAAGGTGTTCAACGACCCGGTGCTCGACGATCTGGTGGTGCGCGCCGAGTCGAACACCAGCGTTCAGGTCGCGGGCGCGCGCCTCGCACAGGCGCGCGCGATCGCGCGCATCACCGACGCCGACCGCGCGCTGCAGGTAAGCGCCGGCGCGAGCGCACGGCGCGCGGCCGGCATCATCGGCGGCGAGGCCGGGCCGCCGCGCAACCTGTTTGCCGCCGGGGTCGACCTTTCCTACGAGGTCGACCTGTTCGGCCGGCTGTCGCACGCGAGCCAGGCCGCGGTGCTCGACGCGCAGTCGCGCGAGGCCCTGCTGCAGAGCACGCGGCTGCTGATCCAGGCGCAAGTCGCCCAGACTTACCTCGCGCTCAGGGCGCTGGACGACGAAAGCGCTCTGGTCAGAAGCACACTCGCCGCGTACCGCGAGACGCTCGCGCTCACCGAGCGCCGCTGGCGCGCCGGCGACGTCGCCGAGCTCGACGTGGCGCGTTCCGCGACCGAGGTGGCGGCGACCGAGTCGGAGGCGCTCGCCCTCGACCGCCGCCGCGCGGAGCTCGAGCACGCCTTGGCGGTATTGATCGGCGAGACGCCCTCCCGCTTCGCGATCACGCCCGCCGAGTGGAGCACCTTCCTGCCCGCGATTCCGGCGGGTGTGCCGAGCACGGTGCTCGCGCGCCGGCCCGACGTGTCCGCGGCGCAAAGCACCCTGGCCGCCGCGCAGACACGCGTTGGCGTCGCCAAGGCGGCGTACTTCCCCAGAATCGCGCTGACCGCGAGCGGCGGCTACGCCTCGACCGAGATCTCGGATCTCTTCGAGTGGTCCTCGCGCGCCTGGCTGATCGGCGCCATCGCCTCGCTGCCGATCCTGGACGGCGGCCGGCGCAAGGCGGGGATCGAGAGCGCGAGCGCCGAGCTCGAGGGCGCGGTAGGCACCTACCGCGAGCAGGTGCTGGTCGCCTTCAGGGACGTCGAGGACCAGCTCTCGGCGCTGCGCCTGCTCGCCGAGCAGTCGGAGGCGCAGGCGCGCGCAGTGGCCTCGGCGCGCCGCACCACTTCGCTCTCGAATGCGCGCTACCGGGCGGGCTATGTCAGCCAGCTCGAGCTGCTCGACGCGCAAAGGAGCGAGCTGCGCAACCGGCGCGAAGCGCTGCAGGTGCGCTCGGCGCGCTACCAGAGCACCGTGGCGCTGGTGCGGGCGCTCGGCGGCAGCTGGGAATAAAGGGGTCAGGACCCTTTTTCCGGCGAGCTACGCGCAGCTCCGCAAAAAAGGGTCCTGACCCCTTTCTCCAATGAACATCCTTACCGTCAACCTGCTGCTCAGCACGTTCGTGTTCTGGGTCGCTGCCAGGATCTACGTCCTGCCGAAACTGAGACCAGAGGTCGTGCTGGTGCCGATCCTGCTGCTGCACTCCTTCCGGCATCTCGGCCTGATGTTTCTTGCCCCCGGCGCGGTCTACCCCGGAATCCCCGCGCAGTTCGCCTACCCCGCCGCCTTCGGGGATCTGCTCACGGCCGCGCTCGCCATGACCGCAATCCTCACCGGCACGCCGCGGGCGCTCGTATGGACCTTCAACGTGGTCGGCACGCTCGATCTGCTCGCCGCGATCACGCTCGCGACGATCTATGGCGCGCCGGACTTCATGGGGGCCGCCTACTGGATTCCGGCGTTCTGGGTTCCGGCGCTGCTGGTCACCCACTACCTCACCTTCCTGTTGCTCACGAACAATGAAAAAACTCCAGCTCCTGCCGCTGGATGAAGAGCCGGCGAAGGCGCGGCTCGTAAGACCGGCGGGCTCGGGCTACGTGCTGCTCGCCGCGGAAGTGGACGCCCACCCGCCCTTCCTCTGGGCGAGCCGCACCAAGCGCCTGCTGATCGAGGATTGCTCGCGCTGGTGCGCGCGGATCGCGCAGCAGCCGGGCGTGCTCGACGCGGCGACGTTCCAGGCCATCCTCCTCCCGCCGATCGGCGAGCCCGGGTTCCTGCGCCGGCGGCGCGAGCAGTACCACCGCGCGCGCTTCGACCTCGTGGTGCTGATCGAAACCGACACCGTGGCACGCGCGGAAGAGCTGTTCGCGGACGGCCCATTCCGCACGCTCGAGGCGCACGTGCGGGACGAAGCCGGCCACGTCTACGTCGTAGCCGCGAGCAACGCCCGGCGCATCGGCGCGGTCGACCACCGGCGCGGCGGCGTGTTCCTGTTCAACTACTTCTACGCCGACTCGCTGGCGCAGAACCTCGCGGTGTGGGAATACACCGCGGGCTGGTTCCAGAAAGAGACCGGTCTGGACAACTCGACCGTGCTCGCGCCGACCCAGCCCGACCTGTCGCAATACACGCTGATCAACCACTGCCGCTGGGACGGTCTTTCCGACGTGCTGCCGTCGCTCGTGTTCAAGCGCTCGTTCCGCGATTTCGTGCTGGCGCACTTCGATGCAAACGACACGGCGCCGATGCCGATTCTCTACAAGCTTGCTTCTTAGTTTTCAGCTGTAACGGCCCCCCGCCCGGGTGAAATTGCGCCGCCACGCTGCACCCGCACGATCGCCATCATGGCTCGTGCGCTCCTTGCAGCACTCCTTCTCCTCGTCGCCGCCGCCGCTTCCGGCGCGGACCGGGAGATCGGCCTGAGCGTCGGCCGCGGCACCGAGTCCGCCGACACCGACATCGTCAGGGTGACTTACCGGCGAGCCTTGCCCGAGAGCGAGCGCTGGTGGGTGCCGACCCATGTCCAGCTCGGCGCCAGCGTGTGGCGCGTGCCCGACATCCGCGGGCAGACGCGGCGTTTCGACGTCAACGCCACGCCGATCTGGCGCAGCGACAAGCCGTGGGGCTACCTCGAAGGCGGAATCGGCCTCTACCTGCTCTCGAAGACCATCAACAACGACGAAAACCGCGTGCCCTCGTCCCTCGAGTTCGGCTCGCACATCGGCGCCGGCCTGCGGCTCGGGCAGTCAAGCACCATCGGCGTCGCCTACCAGCACCTGTCCAACGCCGGGATCAAGCAGCCGAACGGCGGCATCGATCTGATTCTTATTCAATACCAATACGCGTTTTCCCGTTGACGCCGCGGCCTCCGGCGCGGGATGATCTTCCTTCTTTCGGGGAGGAGGCCCTAGTGAAAGAAACCACCAGGCGCCGCGGTTTTCTGAAGGCGGCAGGACTGATCGCCAGCGGCGTCGTGCTCGCGGAAGCGCTCGCGAGCCGCGAAGCGAAGGCCACCGGCGGCCACGGCAACGACCGCGACGACTTCATCCGCTCGGTCAAGCGCGCGCGCATCTTCGATCTGTCGCATGTCTGGGACGAGAATTCGCCGATCGCGGGGGTCAACCCGCCCTACGCGATGGAGCTCGCCGCCACGCACGCCAACACCCTCGGCACTTTCGGCGACGGCGGGAAGCTCTCCTTCACCTCCGAGATCCAGCAATGGAGCGGCCAGCACGGCGCGCCCAGCATCGACGCCATCGGCCACATCGGCCGCAACGGGAAGCTCTTCGGCGGCGTGGACGCGGTGAAAGCCACCAGCGACCCGCGCGGCCTCGGGCGCAGCGGCGTCGGCGCGCATCTCGACATCGCGCATTACCCGAAAGAGATGCTGGTGAACCGGGCGGTGCTGCTCGACGTAGCGCGCTTCATCAACCGCAGCCGCGAGCCGCTGCCGGCCGGGTTCGACATCAACGCCGACATGCTGCATGACACGGCGCGCGACCAAGGCGTGAAGATCGAGCGCGGCGACACGGTGCTCATCCGCACCGGATGGGGCAAGTACTTCAGCACGAATCCCGATCTCTACAAGGGCGACGCCGCGGCCGGCGTCGGCGTGAGCGGCGCGCGCTTCCTGGTGCGCAGCCGCGCGCGCGTGGTCGGCAACGACACGCTCACCTTCGAGGTGCGCCCGCCAATTGCCGGCACGCCGGGCGGACCCGACTTCGAGGTGTTCCCGGTGCACATGCTGCTCATCCCGGACAACGGCATCAACATCATCGAAAACTACTTCCTGGAGGAGATTGCCGCGGCGAGGCAGCACGAGTTCATCCTGGTCGTGCCGCCGATCAAGATCCGCGGCGGCACCGGCTCGGCGCTGCGCTCCTTCGCATTGGTCCCATGAGGGCGGAGAAACAAATGAAAAGCATTGCTTCCTGCGCGGCTGCGGCTGCGTTTCTGGCGGGGTGCTTCTCCGCCCCGGTGCTGGCGCACGGCGACGACGCGCCGATCATCCGCAGCAGTGTCAAGGTGACGGTCTACGACGGCGTCACCGACGACCTGCTTTCCGCGGGGCTCGGCCAGGCCGGGCTCCTCGGCGCCGCGCCCGGGTTCGTCGACCCGAACGCCCCGACGCCCGCCGAGCTGCGTCGGCGCGCGATCTACGGCAACTACCGCGGCATCGTCGACGTGGTGCCGGCCGGCGGCTTCGGCCTGCTGTGGGGCCCCGGTTCTCCCGGCTCGCCGACGTTTCCTGTATTGCCGGAGTTTCCTGCACCGGTGGTTCCGGGGCTGATTCCCGGCACCGAGTACAAGGCCTACCTGCGCCTGCCGGACCACAACCCGCACATCAACAACGTGCCCGCGGCGGTGCAGATCCCGCGCCACTTCGATCCCAAGAAGCCGTGCATCGTCGCCGCCCTGCCTTCGGGCTCGCGCAGCCTCTATGGCGGCATCGCGATCGCCGAGTGGGCGCTCTTCAAGGGCTGCGCGGTGGCGCTGCCGGGCAAAGGCACCGATACCGGCTTCCATCTCCTCGACGCGGTGCCTTATGCAGTGGACGACCTCGACGGCGTCGCGGGCGCGCCGGCCGCGCTCGGCCACCGCGCGCAGTTCGCGCTGCGCGACAGCCGCAAGCTCGAGGCCTACGCCACGGCGAACCCGCACCGCATCGCCGTCAAGCACGCGCACTCGCAGATCAACCCCGAGCGGCTGTGGGGCGAGTTCGCCCTGCAGGGCATCGAGTTCGCGTTCTGGGCGCTGAACGACCACTTCCGCGGCAAGCCGCACTTCTCGCGCAAGAACACGCTGGTGATCGCCGCCGGCGCGTCCAACGGCGGCGGCATGGCGCTGCGCGCGCTCGAAGCCGACGACAAGGGCCTGATCGACGGCCTGGTGGTGACCGAGCCCAACGTCGGCCCGCGCGACGGCGACTTCACGATCAAGGTCGGCGCCGAGCCGCCCTTCGACCCCGCGGGGCGCACGATCTACGACTCGATCACGCTCTTCAGCCTGTACGCGGCGTGCGCGGCCCACGCGCCCGGCGCGGCCGGAACCGTCCAGATTCCCGGGTTCACCAATCCGCAGGACGGTGGCAAAGAGCGCTGCGCCTCCCTCAAGCTGAAAGGCCTCATCAGCGGCGACACGCTTACCGACCAGGCCAATTCGGCGCGCGACAAACTGCGCGCGCACGGCTACGCCGCGGCGCAGGACTGGGGCATCGCCTCGCACGACACGCTGAATCTCTGGCGCGCGCTGCAGGTGACGTACGCCAATGCCTACGGCCGCTTCGCGGTCGAGGACAACCTCTGCGGCATGAGCTTCGCTGCGACCAATGCGTCGGTTCCACCCACGGACCCCAATTTCGGGCGGCCGGTCGCGATATCCGAGGCGAACGCGGAGAAGCTGTTCGCGGACAGCTCAGGCGTGCCGCCGACCGGGGGCGTGAACCTGGTGGCGGACGACGCGGTGAACGGCCCTATCCTCGAGGCGCTCGCGATCTCGCGCTCCACCGAGCGCAACGACCTCAACATCGACGCGGCGCTGTGTTTCCGCGCGCTGCAGACCGGCGAGGGAATCGACAACGCGCAGGAGTTCTTCAACTTCGCGCGCGTGCGCTTCGGCACGCGCGAGGTCGGCACCACCGGCAAGCTCCACGGCAAGCCGGCGATCGTGATCCATGGGCGGCGCGACGCGCTGGTGTTCCCGAACCTGCATTCGCGCGCGTACTACGCGCTCAACCAGCAGGAGGAACGCAGGAACAGCCGCCTGAGCTACGTCGAGGTGACCACCGGGCAGCACTTCGACGCCTTCATCTCGTCCATCTTCGCCAGCGCGACCACCGGCGTGCAGTTCGTGCCGCTGCACTACTACTTCGTGCAGGCGATGGACATGATGTACGCGCACCTCACCCAGGACGCGCCGCTGCCGCCTTCGCAGGTTCTACGGCCGACGCCGCGTGGCGTGCAGGCCTACACGCCGGCGAACGTGCCCGGGCTGTTCCCGCCGATGCTCCAGAACCCGCTGGACGGCGACCGCATCAGGTTCGATCACGACGTGCTGAGGATCCCGGAATAGCCCGCTCTTAATTCCCTGGCGGCTTCACGCCGCCGAAGGGCACGAGGAGCGGCCCGGCGGGCGCTGCGCCGGGCTGCTGCTGTGGCGCTGCCCCCTGCTCGGCCGGGGAGTCCGGCGCCGCCCCTTGCGGAGCTGCGCCCGGCTGCTGCGGCACG
>Ga0208685_1000674_pt1 | contig 11796 bp, 9 predicted proteins | sample EasRivMeERMLT890_FD_187533 | JGI IMG/M metagenome (GOLD analysis project Ga0208685, IMG submission 187533) | Soil microbial communities from meander-bound floodplain in the East River, Colorado, USA - East River MetaG ERMLT890 (SPAdes) (version 2) | ecosystem: Environmental > Terrestrial > Soil >...
CACCCAATAATAAGAGTGTTTGCGGATGATTTCTACCTTTAGTATTCTTTATTTTCCGCTGGACCGGGTCTAGAATCTGATCCAAACGAAGAGGTAAGTCAAAGTTGACTCGAACATTATTCTCGGTGTTAGTCTTCTTCTAAACGAAGTAGTTTCGGCTGGGTGTGCGATGGGCGAAACTTCACCATTTGTCGCGTGACCATGTCGGAAGGTAGATAGGAAAACCAAGCGTTATTAATGTCTGGTTCGGGGAATGGGAGAAAATCCCTCGCCTTTAGGTGAAGCCTTCAAGGTTGATGATTCGCTTGCACCCCCAGCTGAAGCTGGGGTTTAGGGAAGGGATGAAGCAAAGATTGGCGACTAAAGTTTGTCGGCAGCGGTAAGGGCAGAGAGGATTGCGAGTTTGTGATATGTTTGCGCAGAAATGCGGCTTGACGTGGCGACGAACTGTGTGAGCGTTCATGGAATTTGTATAACCCTTTCAGCCGTCTGTAGACGGATAGGAACCACCGCCTTTAAGGCGGTGGTTCTCGGTTTTGGTATACAAACCGGGCAAATGACATGATATCTATGCTGTTAAGGTAACGATGCGTCAGACGCTTAAAGGTTTGGTCCTATCTGGAGGAAGGGGAACGCGGCTTAGGCCCCTCACCCATACTGCGGCGAAACAACTTGTCCCCGTGGCTAACCGTCCAATTCTGTACTACGTATTGGATAACCTATTAGAGGCTGGAATCCGTGATGTGGGTGTTATTATCTCGCCTGAAACAGGAAAAGCTATTCAAGAAGCAGTTGGTGATGGTGATAATTGGGGCATGAAGCTGCAGTATATATTGCAGGAAGAGCCGCTAGGTTTAGCTCATGCCGTGAAAGTAGCGCGGACCTTTTTGGGAGCAAACCCATTCGTTATGTATCTCGGGGACAATCTGATTGGGTCGAGTATCAGTAGTTTTCGTGAAACTTTTGAGACAACGAATGCTGACGCAAGCATCTTATTGAAGGAAGTAAGCAATCCATCCAGTTTTGGGATAGCCGAGGTCAACGCTAGAGGCCAGGTAAGTTGTCTAATCGAAAAGCCTAAAAATCCCCGTTCGAATCTAGCGCTGGTGGGGATCTATTTCTTCTCACCCAGGATTCATGAAGCAATCGATCGTATTCGGCCATCCGGTCGCGGAGAACTGGAGATAACAGATGCGATCCAAGATCTCTTAGAGCAAGGATGCAATGTCTTGAGCCATCAGTTGGATAGCTGGTGGCTTGATACTGGGAAAAAAGATGACCTTTTGACCGCAAACAGCATCGTGTTGGACGAATGGGTCAAGCGGGAACTCCTCGGCGAAGTCGACGAAGAAAGCCAAGTGATCGGCCGGATTCGTCTTGGGAAAGGCAGTAAAGTCACCAAGAGCACTATCAGAGGACCTGTCGTTATCGGCGATAACGTTCAAATCGAGAGTTCTTTTATCGGGCCGTTTACGTCTGTAGGCAATGGATGTCGAATTCTGTCTTCCGTTATGGAGCATTGTGTTCTTTTAGAAGACGCACGAATCGAGCACGTTGATCGGTTGGAGGATAGCTTGGTGGGTAAAAACTCCTCAGTCATTAAGAACCGTGGAAACCATCAAGCCTTTCGGCTGATGATTGGAGATGATTCCGAGGTTCTCGTTTGATGGGTGAGTCCGGTCTTCTCGGATCGCGTCTGGTTTGAGTTTCTCCAGGAGTCGACGACTAATAATTTTGTGTTTACGGTTCATAATACAAAGGCGAATTGGCTCGGATGAAAAATTACTCATACTCGAAATCTTTGTTGATCACCGGCGGCTATGGCTTTATTGGAAGTCACTTTATCCGTTTATTATTCCGGGAGAAACCGCAATGGCGAATTGTCAACTTTGACCTATTAACGTACGCAGGCAATGTCGATAATTTAACCGCCTTGAGTTTGGCAGCAAACGAGTCTGGTTATCGATTTGTACACGGTGACATTGCCGACTCTTCCTTGGTTCGGCAGATTTTTGAGACTGAGAAACTGGATGGGGTTGTAAACTTCGCCGCGGAAACTCATGTCGATCGCAGCCTATTGGATAGCGCACCATTTGTCAGAACCAATATTGAAGGGGTTCGGGTGCTTTTAGACGTGGCAGCTCAATTTGGCATCAAGAAGTTTCTACAGGTTTCGACAGATGAAGTTTATGGTTCGCTTGCACTCGACGAGCCGGCTTTCTCCGAATGTAGCCCTTTGCGCCCGAACAGCCCCTACGCGGCGAGCAAGGCTGCCGGAGATCTACTAGTCGGCGCGTATCATTCTAGCTACAATCTTCCGACGTTGATCACGCGATGCGGTAATAACTACGGGCCTTATCAATTCCCCGAGAAGTTTTTGCCTTTGTTTATCACGAACGCTATTGAAGACCAACCTTTGCCTTTATATGGTGACGGCAAACAGATTAGGGATTGGATTCATGCCGAAGATCATGCGCGAGCGGTGCTTCACGTGCTGGAACAAGGAGTACCGGGAGAGGTTTACAATGTTAGTGCCAACGGGGAGAGAATGAATCAATTCATGGCGGAATGGGTTCTTGACATTCTAGGTAAACCAAGAGGACTCATCCGCCATGTTAGGGATCGTCCGGGCCATGATCGCCGCTATTCGCTAAACGCGTCGAAAATCTTCAGCCTCGGTTGGCGACCTTCAATTTCTCTGGAAGAAGGCCTGACAAATACGATTGAGTGGTATAGACGCGAAAAAAGTTGGTGGCAGCGCATTAAGAGCGGTGAGTACCGAAAGTATTACGCCGGAATGTATGGTCAGCGCCTGGAATCCGAATCTTAGCCGTCAAATGGCTTATGACTTCTCTCGAATGAATGATAATCATTCAACGATGAAACACGGTGGACGATGGTCGGTCTTTTTCGACCTTGATGCAGCCATCGTATCGATCGAATGTATTCCTTCCTCAGGAAGTGGAGGCAATCACAGTCGCTTCTGAATCTAATAATAATGGTTGCAAGACATCGGGCTAAGCTTCGCTGTGCTTACAATCAGTGCGGACGTGATGGTGGATAGCTTGACGACGATAGAATCAATTTGATTCAGAGGAGAGGGGTATCTATGGTTGCCTTCACACACGCGAGAATTTTTTGTCGCCGTGAGGTAATTCAGGGCTTACGGTGGCTCCAAACGTTTCGGATTTGATCTGCAAGCCGTATTTGTGATGGGTGATAGGAGAAGCAAAGGATGGCACTAGACCCTGGTAATGTTCGAAAAATAGAGGCTCATCTGCAGCAAAGCGCCGATATCAAGCGACAAACCGCGGCAAAATGTGCCGAGTCAATTGCAGAGGGAGGTGCCATCATAGCAGAGGTTTTTTTGGCTGGTGGTAAGTTGCTTCTCTGTGGCAACGGTGGTAGCGCGGCCGACTGCCAGCACATGGCCGCAGAGTTCGTGAGCCGCCTTTCGCAGGAATTCGACCGGCGTGCTCTGCCCGCCTTGGCGCTGACAACCGATACCTCCTTTTTGACTGCTTTTGGTAATGACTGTGGCTTTGACGGAATATTTGAGCGACAAGTGGAGGCTTTAGGAAGCGCCGGAGATGTTCTCGTCGCCATCAGCACTAGCGGTAATTCGCCGAATGTTCTTCGGGCCGTAGAGGCCGCAAGAAAAAGAAACATACGTACGATTGCTCTCACGGGAAATGCCGGCCGATTGGCTAAGGTGACGGATGTCGCAATCAGTGTCCCGAGTGCCGATACCCAGTATATTCAGGAGACTCATCTGTCGGTTGAACATGTACTGTGCGAATTGGTCGAGTACATGCTGTTCGGCAAACCGGGACGATAACGCGAAGACATAAGATGATTACGTGTTGGCCGAGTGAGTTAACCAGCTTGCGGCATAAGCTTCAGCCTCTTCTGGATGTCAGCCTCTCACCGAATCGCTGTCTCTACATAGCAAGCCAAGCCGCCATACTGACCATTGGGTTTTGGATCTTCTTGTTTGCCTTCATTCGTATTTCGGCCTCCTTCTAGAAGACTGCCCCCGCTTACCGTAGCACCATTTCTTTCCGATCTCTGCGTTTCCGTCTCTCGCTTATGAACAGCGGTTTCTCCGGGAGGAACCCAAGCAGAGAAAGTGACCGATTGCTGGAATGTCTTTTGCTCCGCTCCAGACCAACACAGAGATTAGTCACATTCTTCGGGTAAGTTTGTCCGTCTTTGCTGGTGGCTGCTTGATATTGTTCGATTTCACTTTAGGGACCCACCTGATTTCAACGAAGGGGACCACTGAACTCAGGCGGAGCGAAGCGACGAAGCGCTTTTGGTATTGTTTACATTAAGGCTTCATTGTTTTTCAACCCGGGCTTTTTTTCTGAGAGTTTTTCACGATAGGACTTCTCTCCTTTCAAAGTGATTTTCTGAGATGGGTGGATGAGCCGGTCAACGATGGCTTCGCCGATCACAGGGTCTTCAAAGAGTTTCAACCAGCCCTGGGGCTCGACCTGGGAAGTGACGATGAGGGGCGCCTTGTGGTAACGCTCTTCGAGGATGTCGATCAGGGAAGTGGCCTCCTCGTGGGTATAGTTTCTTAGCCCCAGGTCATCGAGGATCAAAACCTTGGCCTTAATGAGGCTACGAATGTAGTTGAGATAACGGCCGGCGGCCTTAGCGGCCTGGATTTCTTCGAACAGGAAGTTGACCGGCAAGAACTGAGTGGGATGGCCTTCCTGGCAGAGCCGTTTTCCCAGAGCGATGGCGAGATGAGTTTTGCCCAGGCCGGTTTTACCCAGGATCAAAAGATTCTCAAGGTTATGCAGGAAACTGAGTTCCGAGAGTTCTTTGATCTTGGCCTTGGTCAGATTCTTGTGGAAGGTTAAGTCTAAGTCCTCCAGATCGGCGCGGAAACGAAAACGCGCCTTGGTGGTCAGTGCCTTGGCGGTGCGGTCTTTGCGCGACAACAGCTCTGCTTCGAGAACCAGGCGTAAGAGTCCGGGGATGGAGCTGCTGAGACAAAGCGATTTGGGCTTGGCGCTCGCAGGCTTCATGGATACCAAACAGGCGCATCTGGTAGGAGAGGTTTTTGACCTGATCGAGCATCATGATGACCTCCCCGTGGACCGACCGTTTTGGGGGGTAGGCAAGGTAAGGGTCGAAGCGAGATCGTCGTTTATAGGGCAAATGCGGCGGCGATTTTTTCTGGCTTGTGCATCTGGAGAACCAAAAAAGCTTGTGCTCATAAAATCTCCTCCTCTGTTTCGCTGTGAATCAACAGCTGATGGAGATGGACGGTATCGGCCTGACGGTTGGGAGCAAGAAGTGTTGGCCTTTGGCCGTGAGTGATAAAGTAAAGTGAGCAGTCTTTGATGTAGCTAAGCCGTGTTTTATTGAACAAAAGCGCCCGCTGGCAGGCATGCTCTAGCGCCGCAACCGTGATGGGATGGCGCTTGGCCAAGCGCAGGATGCCCTGCACCCGGCGCAAGTGACGCAGCGGATAGTCGGTTGAGAGCAGTTTTTCTACCAGCTTCTCGACATTGGGGCCAAGCTTTTGGGCTTGTTCTTTGGCGTGGTGGACTTCGAAGCGCGCCACACTGAGTTTTTTCTCGGGGTAATGGGAGTCATAGGTGGAGAACTTGCCGACACCGCTCAGTCGGCTGTGGGCCGAAAGGGGCTGGCTATCTTCACTAAAGACTTCCACCATCTTCTCGGTGAGCCGGACTCGGACTTGTTGACCGACATAGACAAAGGGAACCGAATAGAAGTTTTTCTCCACCTGGACATGACAATCGGGATGGACTTTAGCCTGGCGCCATTCGCTTAACTCAAACCGAAAGGGCACCAGAGCTTTTAAATGCTTTTTCTCTTCCTCGAAACGCTCGGCCCGGCTTACCCCGTAGTCTTTCATCACCTGGTGGTTTAACCGCTCCAGGTAGTGGCGCAAGGCTTCATTGAGTTCCGAAACTGAGTAGAAGACCCGGTTACGGACTTCTTGAAAGAACCCTCTTTGAACCACTCCGATATGGGTTTCCCCCGAGCCTTTGTCTTTGGGTTTGTAAGGACGGGCCGGCAAGACCGCAAAGCCCATGTGATTGGCAAAGTCACAGTACGTCGGATTAACATCGGGATCGTAAAGATCGGCCCTGTGAACCCCGCTTTTAAGATTATCCACCACCAGATACGGGGTCACCCCGCCAAAAAAACGCAAACATGCGCTCTTGCACCCCGATGAAAGTGGCAAGCTTCTGGTCTAGAACAAACTCCCCGAAGGTGTACGAGCTAAACGGCTAAACCCCCAAGAAAAACTGTGTCAGAGTCTTCTTGCCGCTTTCTCGTTCAGTGATAAAAACCCCGTCGCAGAAATCGACCTGGGTTTTCTCTGCGGGCTTGTGATGAAGGCGAATGGTGACCTGTTCGGGACGGGCTTTCAGGCCCGCCTGTTCCCGAAACACCCGCCAGAACTTTACATAGGGAATCTCGGGGGCCACCTCCTGCCCGATCTGCTTGACCGTGGTCCCTTTGCCGTAGACTTCCTGGCGCACATAGTCCCAGTCGATCACCTCCTCCCAACCGCCGCTTTCACTGCATGGCTGGCGGACCGACTCTAAATACTTCCGTACGGTTCTGCGCGAAAGCTTAAGCACCCCGGCGATGCTGCGTATCGAGTGCCCCTGCTCCGACATGAGCTTGATCTGAGTTTGCATACCGAACACTGGTCCTTTCTTTGGCCATCAACTGGATCCTCCTCCAGCTGGAAAAGTTACCATCGTTCGCCGCTGCGCTCAGAAAACCACGGGGACCACCTGATATTGGCTGGGTCCCTTTACTGAAATCGGGTGGGTCCCTTCGTTGATATTAGGTGGGTACGTTCACTGAAATCGGCCAAGTGAACTACGATCGAATCTTGATAACCGGTGGTGGTGGCTTGATTGGGTCGCATATTGCCGATCAACTTGTAGAACTAGGTATTGAAGAAATTGTCATCTTAGATAACTTCACCAGAGGGGCACATAGCAACCTAGCCCAGGCTATCTCCCACGGCCGAGTCAAACTTATTGAAGGTGACATTCGCGATCGCAATTTGGTGATGGAAGTGATGAAGGGCATCGACTTGGGAGTTCCATCAAGCAGCGATTCGAATCACCCAGTGTGCCGAAGAACCCCGATTGGCTCTGGAAGTGCTTGCTGAAGGTACCTTTAACGTCTTGGATGCAGCTACCAAGGCAGGGGTGAAAAAGATAGTCGCTGCATCTTCAGCCTCGGTTTACGGTGCGGCTCACGGTTTTCCTACTCGCGAAGGTCACCACTCCTACAACAATCGTACGCTCTACGGCGCGGCTAAAGCTTTCAACGAGCGCTTCTGCGGAGCTTTAATGAGATGTTTGGTCTGAATTATGTCGCCCTTCGGTACTTCAACGTGTATGGCCCACGGATGGATATCTATGGCGCCTATACTGAGGTAATGATTCGTTGGATGGAGCGCATTGTGGCCGGTCAGCCACCGATCATTTTTGGTGACGGGGAACAGACTATGGACTTTGTCTATGTGGAGGATGTCGCGCGTGCCAATATCTTGGCTGCTGAAATCGATATTGGGGATGATGTGTTCAATGTGGCTACCGGCCGTGAAACTAGTCTCAATGAACTGGCGCGGGGTCTTCTGAAAGCTATGGGATCCGATTTAAGTATAGAATACGGTGCGGAACGTAAGGTGAATCCAGTTCCTCGCCGATTGGCCGATGTTTCGAAAGCCAACCGACTTTTAGGGTTCAATGCTCAAGTTTCTTTGGAAGAAGGCTTATGCCGACTGGTCAATTGGTGGCGAGACCGTTCCGTTGTGTCTCTTGTACCAGAAGATAATTGTACACAATCGGAACACGCGCGTTAGATTGTACACCTCGGAACAACTGTTGAAGGAGATAACTCCATGCCGGTGCCGCTAATGCAACCCCTTATCGGAGAAGAAGAGATACAAGCCGTGGAGGCGGTTCTGCGTTCAGGCTGGGTAACCCAGGGCCCGATTGTGGAGGCTTTCGAGCGAGAGTTTGCAGGGTTGGTCGGAGCACGATATGCGTGTGCCGTTTCAAATTGTACTACCGCGCTCCATCTAGCATTGTTAGCGATCGGGGTCAGGGAAGGGGATGAAGTAATTACGGTCAGTCATTCGTTTATCGCTACTGCTAACGTAATTCGCTACTGCGGTGCTGTCCCGGTTTTCGTGGACATACAATCGGACACATTCAATCTCGATCCGTTGCTTATTGAGAGAGTTGTCACCGACCGGACAAGGGCAATTCTTTGCGTTCATCAGATGGGAATGCCCTGCGATTTGAAGACGATTACTGATATAGCGGCGTTGCATCGCCTGCCGGTAGTCGAGGATGCTGCCTGTGCCGTCGGAAGTGAAGTCCTATGGGCTGGAGAATGGGAGCGAATTGGTAGGCCTCACGGGGATATCGCCTGCTTCTCGTTCCATCCGCGAAAACTGCTCACCACTGGCGAGGGTGGCATGATCACGACTTCAAATACCGAATGGGATAGCAAGTTTCGTCTTTGGAGACACCAAGGCATGGACGTCTCCGACAATGTGCGTCACGACGCAAAACAGGTGATTTTTGAGTCGTATCCCTGCATTGGGTTTAACTACAGAATGACGGACATTCAGGCAGCGATGGGCCGCGAGCAGCTCAAGCGGTTAACTGATATCGTGAAACGTCGGCGTTCGTTGGCAAAACGGTACCAAGAACTGCTCGGCGATTTATCCGGAGTTTTTCTGCCACAGGAGCCGGAGTGGGCACGGAGCAATTGGCAAAGCTATTGTGTGCGCTTCCGACAAGACTACGATCAACGTAGCCTAATGCAGGAGCTGCTGGATGCTGATATTGCTACCCGTCGCGGGATTATGTGTGCACATCTGGAACCTGCCTATGGACACGTTCCATGGCTACCTAACGCAAATCAGAAGACCGCAGATTACCCAACGGCGAGGTGTTTTCCCCTCAAGCGGAGTGAAGAAGCGCAAGAGAACTCGATCCTATTACCCCTCTTCCACCAAATGACGGACGCGGATCAGATTTCTGTTGCTACCGCACTCAGTAAGGCAGTTATAGGCTCACAGAGTCACTGAGCTTCAATCCTTTATCGCTTCACGATCAGAATCTGATCGAGCAATCAAAAGTCTTCGAAGCGCCTTGGTGCTGCTAAATTTGCGGACCACATTCAAAAGTCAGCAAAAGACTGCAGGCTCGAGACAATGGATCATCGTTTTACGAAGCTTTGATCAGATTGTCGTTAAATTTTACAAATTACCAACGTATAAGATCGTGATTTCCCATACCTACATCTCGAGGAAGCAAATGGTCTCCTAGTTGCGCCATGCTTCCGAAAACTAACTAATTTGGCCAATTGAAAAGGAGACCTATGGGTTCTACATCTTTCGCAATCACTTTGGATATGCTCGGACTTTTTCGGCTAAAAATGTTGCTGTCACTTCAATTTGTGAGTAGTTGGCGTACGCTTTTTATCGCCTTTCCCGCGGTTTGCTATTGGTTGATACTATCATCGGGCGGCTTACAGGCTGCCCAGAGTCCCTGTACTCCACCCGTTACCAACCCAATCGTTTGTGAAAACTCAAAATCAGGACACCCATCTAGCGAATGGGACATCAACGGCGCGGGAGATGAAAACATCCAAGGCTTTGCGACGGATATTAGCGTCAACAAAGGAGAAACGGTCAGCTTCAAGGTCGACACCGGTGCAATAGCATATCGGCTTGATATCTATCGTATGGGATACTACGCGGGGGCAGGTGCACGCAGGATAGCGACCGTGCGGCCTTCGATTTCACTCCCTCAGCATCAGCCACCGTGCCTAAATGATCCAGCGACCGGGCTTATAGACTGCGGGAATTGGGCTGTGTCCGCCTCATGGGCGGTGCCTTCCAACGCCGCTTCGGGAATCTATTTTGCCAAACTTGTGCGCGAAGACGATGTGGATGGGTCGAGTCATATAGTTTTTGTTGTTCGCGACGATAGCAGTACTTCGGATACCCTGTTCCAGACTTCCGATACCACTTGGCAGGCCTATAACCAGTATGGCGGAAACAGTCTTTATGTCGGTTCCCCTGCAACTAATCCCAATCGTGCCTATAAGGTAAGTTATAACCGGCCGTTCACGACGCGGGGGGCTGCCCCGGAAGACTGGGTATTTAATGCTGAGTACCCGATGGTGAGGTGGTTGGAGGCCAATGGCTATAATGTAAGCTATTCAACGGGTGTGGATAGTGACCGCCGAGGTGCGCTGATACGCAATCATGGAATATTTCTATCCGTCGGCCACGACGAGTATTGGTCGAGTGCGCAGCGCGCCAATGTCGAGGCCGCCCGCAATGGTGGAGTCCACCTTGCGTTCTTCAGCGGTAACGAAGTGTTTTGGAAAACCCGCTGGGAGAATAGCATCGATGGTTCTGGTACGCCGTACCGCACCCTTGTTTCTTATAAAGAGACGCATGCAAATGCCAAGATCGATCCCTTATCCGGCGTTTGGACTGGAACCTGGCGCGATCCGCGGTTTAGTCCCCCCGCCGACGGTGGTCGTCCGGAGAACGCCCTGACCGGTACGATCTTCACTGTCAATTCAGGTACTGCGTCAATTACAGTTTCGGAGGCGGACGGAAAGATGCGCCTGTGGCGTAACACGGATGTGGCAAGCCTAGCGCCGGGTCAAACCGCCACACTGGGCGAGAGCACTCTCGGTTACGAATGGGATGAAGATCTTGATAATGGGTCCCGGCCTTCGGGTCTGGTTCGCCTCTCTTCTACGACTGTTGACGATGTTCAGCGTCTACTGGATTTTGGTTCTACTTACGGGGTCGGTACCGCCACGCATCATTTGACGCTCTACCGGCATAGCAGTGGCGCTCTCGTTTTCGGCGCCGGTACAGTGCAATGGTCATGGGGCCTCGACGGCAATCATGATCGGGGCACGACTACGCCTGATATCCGAATGCAGCAAGCTACCGTGAACCTGTTTGCAGATATGGGTGTGCAACCCGGCGGCCTACTACCGGGACTAGTCGCGGCGACACCCTCGACCGACACGACTTCGCCCACGTCAGTGATTACCTCGCCAACCGCTGGTGCAACCGTTTTCTCCGGCTCGACCGTGACGATCACGGGTATTGCATCTGATAGCGGCAGTGGCCTCGTCGGTGCATTGGAGGTCTCGGTTGACGGGGGTACGACGTGGCACCCCGCGAATGGTCGGGCCAATTGGAGTTATAACTGGACTCCGTCTTCCGTCGGGTCGGTGACCATTAGAAGTAGAGCCGTCGATGACAGTGGTAACATCCAGACACTTGGAACGGCGGTTACTGTAACGGTCAGTTTGCCACAACCGTGTCCCTGCAGTTTGTGGAACAGTGCGGCGACGCCTGCGGCGTTTGAAGCTGATCAGAATCCGGTCGAGCTTGGGGTGAAGTTTCGCACAAGTGCGAGCGGATACATTACGGGTCTGCGTTTTTACAAGGCACCTGGCAGTACGAGTCCTCACGTTGGCAAGCTCTGGACGAGCGCGGGGGCGTTGTTAGCGAGCGTGACGTTTACGAACGAGACGGTGTCGGGGTGGCAACAGGTGAATCTGGTTACGCCTGTGGCGGTGAGCGCCAAAACTACCTATGTGGCTTCGTATCACACGACGGGGTACGGGGTGACCACGGGGTATTTCACTAGTGCGGTAAGCAACGGTCCTTTGCGGGCGCTGGCGGACGGGGAGGAAGGCGGGAACGGCGTTTATCAGTATGGTTCGGGC
>Ga0208685_1000677_pt1 | contig 11773 bp, 9 predicted proteins | sample EasRivMeERMLT890_FD_187533 | JGI IMG/M metagenome (GOLD analysis project Ga0208685, IMG submission 187533) | Soil microbial communities from meander-bound floodplain in the East River, Colorado, USA - East River MetaG ERMLT890 (SPAdes) (version 2) | ecosystem: Environmental > Terrestrial > Soil >...
ATCCTTGCCGTCGTAGAGCCAGATGCCGCCGAACTTGAAGTCGGGCCGGTAGCCGGTCTTCAGGCCGAGCACGTCGCCATAGAATTTCTCGATGGCGGGCAGGTCCTCTTTCGAGCAGCGGATGTTCAGATGCAGGAAGCCTTCGAAGAACTTCATGTCTTGTCTCCTTGACCCGGTGCGCCGGATCTTGCGCTGCTTGAAATCGTAGCACAAAAAAGCGCCACGGCGGCGTGCCCTGCCGCGGCGCTCTTTTATCCGAGGGAGACAGGGCAAAACGCCTGTTCATTAAGTGCAGGGGGTACGAGCATGTCAGGACATGGCGGCCACATCGACCCGTCCAACAAGAGGGTCGCGCCGGCGTCGGTGCACTTGTTCTAGCTGCATCGGCCGCGGAGCACGCGAAGGCATGGAGTAGAATCGGGGCGCAATTCATGGCCCGCGGCACTTGAGAACCGCCATGGCGCCAGGGAAAGAGAACAGACAGACAGGATTGACCTATGCCGATATTTGAATACGTGTGCAGGGATTGCAGCAACGGTTTCGAAGCGCTCGTGCGGACGTCGACTACCGTGGAATGCCCTTCGTGCAACAGCACGTCCGTGGAAAAACAGTTGTCGGTGTTCGCGGCGGGCGTGAAGGGAAAGAGTTCGGCCATGACTGACATGCCGGTAACGGCGTGCGGCGCCTGCGGCGATCCACGCGGGCCGGGCTCCTGCTCTAGAAACTAGTTCGCCCCGGCGCCTCCACGCCAATAGATAACGGCTGGCTGTTTCCAGCCGGCAGCTGCGTTTCGGTCTTTATGTATTGATTGGTCTTCTTGGCGGCCTTGGCGTCCCTTCGACATCGCCTTTAGTGCTGAGCGCTGCCCCGTTCGCGAGAAGCCTTCGACTCGCTCAGGCCGAACGGGGCTGTAGTCGAAGCATCAGGACAGGCCTTGGCGGTTCCATTTGAGGGATGAGGGAGCGTCCGCGTGTTGAACGGCGACAAAATCGACCGTTCGAACACGCGGAGTTAAACCGGCGCGGCGCGTCCGGATTTAACAGTGCTTGGCGGCGTGTTATGGTTTCGGGCCCTGCGCGACCGCAGGTGGATCCAAACCCTGCCACCCGCCGCCCAGCGCCTTGACCAGGTCCGCCACCGCCGCGCGCTGCACGCGTAGCGCGTCGCTGCGGTTCAATTCCGCCTGCAGCAGGTTGCGCTCGGAGTCGAGCACTTCGAGCTGCGACAGCAGCCCGTTCTCGTAGCGGATACGGGCGAGGCGGAGCGCTTCCCCCAGCGCGACAGTGCGCATGCTTTCCGCTTCGAAAGCTTCGCGCGCCTTGACCTGCGTGTTGAGCGCCTGGCGCACCTCGCGGAACGCTTCCTGCAGCGTCCTCTGGTAGTTCGCCACCGCCTGGCGTTCGCGCGCCCTGACCGCGTCGATCTCCGCGAACAGCCGTCCGCCCTGGAAGATCGGCTGCGCCAGGCCGAAGCCCAGTGACCAGATCGCCGCAGGGCTGGTGAAGAGGTCGCTCAACGCCGCGCTTTCGCTGCCGAGGTAACCGCTCAACCCGATGCGCGGAAACAGCGCGGCGCGCGCCTCGGAGATGCGGGCGTTGTTCGCGATCAGGAGCTGCTCCGCGCTGGCGACGTCGGGGCGCCGCAGCAGCAGGTCGGACGGCAGGCCTTCCGGCACGACCGGCGCCGCCGGCTCGCCCTGCTCGGCGCGGCGCGCGACCGCGCCCTCCATGATGGCGCGCGGGCTGCGGCCGAGCAGGACGGCGAGCGCCAGTTCCTGCGCGGTGCGGTTTCCTTCCAGCGCCGGCAGTTGCGCTCGTGCGGCCGCGACTTCGGCTTCCAGTTGCCGCAGGGTGAATTCGTTGATGAGCCCCGCATTGCTGCGTATATTCTGCAGCGCGAGCCCGTCGCTGCGCAGCGCGAGCGAGCGGCGGGTTGCTTCGACCTGCGCGTCGAACGCCACCAGCGCGAAGTAGGCGCGCACCACTTCGGTGGCGAGTGCGATGCGGACGGTTTCGCGGTTGGCCTCGCTCGCCAGCAGTTCGGCCTGGGCCGCCTTGCTCGCGCTCTTCAGCCGTCCCCACAGATCCACTTCATAAAAAACGTTGAGCTGCGCGCGGTAGCTGTTGCGCTCGATCGCGCTCGGCGGGATGGGAAGCGGCGAGCGCTCGGAGGAGCGCGTGCGGTCTCGGTCGAAGGTCGCGTCCACCGACGGCATGCGCCGGGAGTCGGCAATCTGCGCCAGCGCGCGCGCCTCGTCCACCCGCGCCGTGACCAGCGCCAGGTCCTGGTTGTAAGTCAGCGCCTCTTCGACCAGCCGGTCGAGAGCGGGATCGGCGTACATCGTCCACCAGCGCGCGGCGGGCGCCTTGACGCCCTGCGCGGGAGATTCCATCCAGTTCGCGGGCAGCTCAGCCGCCGGCCTTTCGTACGCCGGTCCGAGCGTGCAGCCCGCGAGCAGCGCCGCCAGCGTGGCGGTGGCAATGAGCCTAGCCGTCATTTTCGCCTCCTTTTGCCACCGCGTGATGGCTCGCCGCGCGTGTTGCGCGCAGCGCCGCCTCGCGATGATGCTTCGCTTCGTCCTCGATGTCGGCGGCCGGGCGCGATTCCGACAGCTTGCGGTCCACGATCAGCTTGAAGAACCAGGGGATGAAGAAGATCGCGAGGAAAGTCGCCGCCAGCATGCCGCCCATCACGCCGGTGCCGGCGGAAAGGCGCGCGCCGGCGCCGGCGCCGGTTGAGAAAGCGAGCGGCATCACGCCGAGGATGAAGGCGAGCGAGGTCATCAGGATGGGCCGGAACCTGAGACGCGCCGCCTCGACCGCCGCCGCCGCGGTCGAGAGACCTTCGTGTTGCTTCAGCACGGCGTACTCGACGATCAGGATCGCGTTCTTCGCCGCGAGGCCGAGCAGCGTCACCAGGCCGATCTGGAAGTACACGTCGTTGCTGTAGTCCCGCAGCCAAACCGCCGCCAGCGCGCCGAACGTGCCGAAGGGCAGCGCCAGCATCACCGAGAGCGGCAGCGACCATCGGTCGTATTGCGCGGCGAGGATCAGGAACACCATCAGCGCCGCGAGCCCCAGCGCCAGGATCGAGGTCCCGCCCGAGCGCTTTTCCTGATACGAGGCGCCGCCCCAGTCGAAGCTGAATTCGGGAGGCAGCGTCGCGCGCGCGATTCTCTCCATGCCCGCGATTGCTTCGCCCGAGCTGTAGCCCGGCTTGGCTGCGCCGAAGATCTTGACCGCGGGGAGGTTGTTGAAGCGGTCGAGCGAATCCGGGCCCGAGGAGTAGTTCACCTTCGCCAGCGATGCGAGCGGCACCATGACCCCGCGCTCCGAACGCACGTAGACCGCGCCGACATCGTCGGGGCTCTTGCGGTACGCCGGTTCCGCCGACATCAGCACCTGCCAGGTGCGCCCGTACTTGTTGAAGTCGTTGACGTAGAACGTCCCCAGCGTCGCGGCGAGCGTGTTGTAGATCTCGTCCACCGGCACGCCGAGCGCCTTCGCCTTCTCGCGGTCGGTCTCGACGTAGAGCTGCGGCACGTTGGCGCGCCACAGCGTGTTGACCTGGCCAAACATGGGGTCCTGCTGGACGGCCCCGAGCAGTTGCTGGGTGACTTCGAACAGCCGCTGGGGACCGCCCTCGCCGCGATTCTGGACATAGAACTCGAAACCACCCGCGTTGCCGAGGCCGAAGATGGGCGGCGGGCCGAAGGCCAGCACTAATGCTTCCTTGATGTGCCCGGTCTTCATGAAAAACTCGCCGACCAGTTGCGGTGTCGAGACCTTGCGCTCGTCCCAGTGCTTCTGCGTGACGAAAATGGTGGCGGCGCTGTTGCGGAAGCCGCCGCCGAGAAAGTCGAAGCCGGTGAAGGCGATGGCCGACTCGTTCGCGGTATTCGACTTGATGGCTTCGACGACCTCGTTCACCACCTTGTCGGTGCGCTCCAGCGTCGCGCCGTCGGGCAGGAACACCGCCGCGATGTAGTAGCCCTGGTCCTCGTCGGGCACCAGCGCTCCCGGCGTGATGCGCCAGAGGCCGACCGTGAGCGCCACCATGCCGGCGAACAGCAGGGCGGCGACGGCGCCCCGACGCAGCATCCACGAGACGCCGTCCACGTAGCGCCCGGTCATGCGATGGAACCAGTCGTTGAACCAGAGGAAGAAGCGGCCGGGCTGCTTGTGCTCGCGCTTCAGTATCAGCACGCACAGGCTGGGGGTGAGCGTCAGCGCGACGACGCCCGAGATCACCACCGCGATCGAGATCGTCACCGCGAACTGGCGGTAGAGCTCGCCGGTCAGGCCGCCGAGGAAGGCAATCGGCACGAACACCGCGCACAACGTCAGCACGATAGCGATGATCGGGCTGGTGACTTCCCGCATTGCCTTGATTGCTGCCTCGCGCGCCTCGAGATGCTCCTCGTGCATGATGCGCTCGACGTTTTCCAGCACCACGATCGCGTCGTCCACGACGATGCCGATGGCAAGCACCATGCCGAACAGCGTCAGCGTGTTGATCGAGTACCCGAGAAGGACGAGCCCGGCGAAGGTCCCGATCAGAGACACCGGCACCGCCGCGAACGGGATCAGCGTCGCGCGCCAGTTCTGCAGGAACAGGAATACCACCAGGAACACCAGCGCCATGGCTTCCAGCAGCGTGATCACGACCTCGCGGATCGAGACCTTCACGAAGCGCGTCGTGTCGTACACCGCCGCGTGCACGAGGCCCAACGGAAAGCCCTGCGACAGCCGGGTCATCTCCGCGTTCACGCGGTCCGCGGTGGCGAGCGCGTTGGCGTTGGGCTGCAGGAAGATACCGACCAGCGTCGCCGTCTTGCCATTGACGCGCCCGATGAACTCGTAGTCCTTCGAACCCAGCTCGACGCGCGCCACGTCCTTCAGCCGCAGGAGCGAGCCATCGCTGTTCGCCCGTACCACAATGTTCTCGAATTCCGCGGGCTCCGACAGCCGGCCCTGGGTGGTGATGGTGTAGACCAGTTCCTGCGGCCCGCCGGTCGGGGACTGCCCGATCTTGCCGGCGGCGAACTGGGCGTTCTGCTCGTTCAGCGCGCGGACCAGGTCGGAAGGGGTGAGCTTCAGTTGCGCCAGGCGGTCGGGGCGCACCCAGATGCGCATCGCGTAATCCTTGGCGCCGAAGATCTGCACGTTGGTCGTGCCGGGCACGCGCTTCAAGGCGTCGAGCACGTTCAGCGTGACGTAGTTGGAGATGAACAGGTCGTCGCGGCTGCCGTCGGGCGAGCTGAACGCGATCACCTGCAGGAACGCGGACGAACCTTTCTCCACCGTGACGCCCTGGCGCCGCACTTCCTGCGGCAGCCGCGGCTCGGCCTGCTTGACGCGGTTGTTGACGTTGAGCGCGGCGGTATCCACGTCCGAGCCGATGTCGAAGGTGACCTGGATCTCGACCACGCCGCTCGAAGTCGAGGTCGAGCTCATGTAGATCATGTTCTCGACGCCGTTGATCTGGTTCTCGAGCGGGGCGGCCACCGTCTGTTCGAGCGTCAGGGCGGACGCGCCGGGATAAACGGCGCGCACGGTGACCACCGGCGGGGCGATTTCGGGGTATTGCGCGATCGGCAGCACGCGCATTGCCGCGAGGCCCGCGATCACGATGAAGATAGAGAGTACGGCCGCGAAGATCGGCCGATCTATGAAAAAGCGTGAAATCATATGCGGCCGCCTCAGGTCTTCTTGGCCGCCGGCGCTTTATTGTCCTCCGGCACCTTATTTCCAGCGGGTGCTGCGGGGGCGGCCGCATCATCGGTGACCTTGACCGGCGCGCCCGGGCCTATCTTCATCACGCCATCCACGATCACCCGGTCGCCCGGCTGCAGGCCGGCGTTGATGATCCAGCCGTCGCTGGTCCACTCGCCCACTTCGAGCGGCCGCGGCTCGGCCTTGCTTTCCGCGTTGACGATGTAAGCGAACTTGCCCTTGGGGCTTTCCAGCACGGCGCGCTGCGGGATCACGATCGCGTTCGGCCGCACCGCGCCGGCGAGCACGACACGCGCGAACTCGCCCGGGCGCAGCAGGTTGCCGGGGTTAGCGATTTCAGCGCGCGCCTCGCTGGTGCCGGTCTGGGAATTGACGCGCACGTCGGCGAAGTTGAGCAGGCCGGGCTTGGAGTAAAGGCTGCCATCGGCGAGCTTGACCGTCACCTTGAAGCGCCCACCGTCGGGAACCCTCAGGCGCCCGGCTTCGACGTCGCGCCGTATCGCGAGCCGCTCGCGGTCCGGGATGCCGAAGATCACGTACATCGGGTCGGTCTGCGTGACCGTCGTCAGCAGCACGCTGGGCCCCGACACGAGCGTGCCTTCGGACGCCACGGAGCGGCTCGCGGTGCCGGTGATCGGCGATTCGACACGGGTGTAATCGAGGTTGAGCCGCGCTTCGTTGAGCCGCGCGCGGACGCTCTTCACTTCGGCGTCCGCCACCTGCTCGGCGGAGACCGCGTCGTCGAGCTCCTTCTGGCTCACTGCTTTCGACTCCAGTACGGGGCGCAGGCGCGCCGCCTCGCGCTTCGCCTGCGCGAGCCGCGCCTCGGCGACCGCCAGGTCCGCTTCCGTGCGCGCGTAAGCCGCCCGGAACGGCTCGGGGTCGATAGTGAAAAGCGAATCTCCCTTCTTCACGACCGCGCCTTCAGTGTAGTTGCGCTTGAGCAGGATGCCGGTGACGCGCGCGCGTACCTCGGCTTCGCGGTAGCCGGCGGTCTGGGCGACGTACTCGTACGTCACCTCGACGTCCTTCGACTCGACAGTGACCACGCTGACGACGGGCGGCGGAAACGGAGGCGGGCCGCCCGCCGGCTGGCAGCCCGCTGCGAGCAACGCCAGCGCGAGTGGCAGGGCAATGGGTGAATGCGGCAGGCGCCGCGATGTGCTGGGCGTGTTGTTCATGGTGTCGTCTTCCCTGGTCCGGCGCGCGTCCGTCGTGGCCGGTTGTTGCAAAGAGCAAGCAGTTTACATACAATCCTGAATGTATGTAAAGTGGAGATTTATGACAAGCCCATATCTCCCCGGCTTATTGCGCATCGGGCAACGGAGAACCATCTAGTGGTACGACGCACCAAGGACGAAGCGCAGGAAACCCGCAACCGCATCCTCGATGCGGCCGAGTACCTGTTCAGCGATCTCGGGGTCTCGCGCACGTCGCTCGAAGACATCGCCCGCGCCGCCGGCGTCACGCGCGGCGCCATCTACTGGCACTTCAAGGACAAGGGCGACGTGCTCACGGCCATGCTCAACCGCGTCACCCTGCCCACGGAGGCGATGGTGGCGCGCAGCAGCGACGAGGGCGTCGAGGATCCGCTGGCCTCGCTCAAGGCCTGCGCCGTCGGCTGCCTCAAGCGCACGGCGACCGACCCGCAGTGCCAGCGCGTGTTCGACGTGGTCACTCACAAGTGCGAGTACATAGGCGAGATGGAGGGCGTCAAGGGGCGCATCAGCGGCATACAAAAAAGCTGCGTGGACAGCGCGGAGCAGGCGATACGCAATGCCGTCAAGCGCGGGTTGCTGCCGCCGGGCGTGAACCCACGGCTCGCGGCGGTAGGGCTGGACGCGCTGATTTTCGGACTGATTTATTCCTGGCTTGCCAACCGGGACTATCTGCAGCTGGAGCGGCAGGCGGAGTCCATGATCGATCTTTATCTCGATGGCCTGCGTGGCCAGCCCGCAAGGCGCGCACGGTCAGCGCGCGTTGCGCGCAAGCCCGCTTCCCGCCGCCGATCCAGAGCAGCCTAGTTCCTCACGGTCGGCAGGGCGGACGGGACGCATAGGGTTCTTCCTTTGTGCCCTTCGTGGTTCGGTTGTTGAGTTTCAGGCGCGGTGAATCGTGATGGGGACGCGCTTCGGACCGAACGCGTGTTCGAAGACTCCATAGCGGCCGGCTATCGTCGTGTGGCACCCGGGGCATTTGCCCTCGGGGGTGACGTGGTAGGCGTCGATGCGGTACCAGTCGCGCACGATCAGCGGCGCCTTGCACGCGGGGCAATAGGTCGTACCGCCTTCGGCGTCGTGCACGTTGCCGGTATAGACGTAGTGCAGCCCCTCGGCGAGCGCGATGTCCCGCGCGCGGCGCAGGGTCGCCGGGGGCGTTGCAACCACGTCGGTCATCTTGTAGTCGGGATGGAACGCGGTGAAGTGCAGCGGCACGTCCGGCCCGAGCTCCTTCATGATCCACCTCGACTCGGCCTCGATTTCCTCGCTGGAGTCGTTTTTCCCGGGAATGAGCAGGGTGGTGATCTCGAACCACACGTCCGTTTCGTGCCTGAGGTAGACCAGCGTGTCGAGCACGGGCTGGAGCCTTGCCGCGCACTGCTTGAAGTAGAACTCGTCGGTGAACGCCTTCAGGTCGACGTTGGCGGCGTCCATCCTGGCGTAGAACTCGCGCCGCGGTGCGTCGTGGATGTAGCCCGCGGTAACCGCAACGGCCTGGATGCCGCGCTCATGACACGCATCCGCGATGTCCATCGCGTACTCGGCGAATATCACCGGGTCGTTGTAGGTGAAGGCGACGCTCTTGCAGCCGTTGCCAGCCGCCGCCTCGGCTATCGCTTCCGGCGAGGCCTGGTCGGCAAGGCGGTCCATGTCGCGCGACTTCGAGATATCCCAGTTCTGGCAGAATTTGCAGGCGAGGTTGCAGCCTGCGGTGCCGAAAGACAGGACGCTCGAGCCGGGATAAAAATTGTTGAGCGGCTTTTTCTCGACCGGGTCGATGCAGAAGCCGGACGAGCGGCCGTAGGTGGTGAGCACCATGCGGTCGCGCTCGCGCATGCGCACGAAGCACGCCCCGCGCTGCCCTTCGTGCAGGCGGCAATCGCGCGGGCACAGGTCGCACTGCATGCGCCCGTCGTCGAGCATGTGCCACCAGCGGCCGGGGTAATCGCGCGTTGCGCTCATAGTGCTTCGCACTGGGTGATAAGTGACAAGTGATAGGTGATAGGACCCTGAAAAACCTTGCCTGAGCTCCCGACACTTATCACTTATCACCTATCACTTATCACGCCTCATCGGCTTCGCGCCACTTGAACACCGTGTAGCGCGAGAGGCGGACGTCCTTGTCCCAGAAATCGGGCGGCAGGCCCGCTTTGTATTTGAGGTGCGCAACGAACTCCGTCGGCTCCTTGAAGTCCTCCCACACCTGCGGCAGGAAGGTGCTGGTGTGGTAGCCGTACTCGAATACCAGCCCGTCGATGCCACGGCGCAGCTGTCGCAGCGCGTCCGCCTCGTCGTCGAAGCGCATGGGCTCCACCGCGGACAGTACCGAAATCTCGAGCGCCACCACGGGAAACTCCCCGGCGGCGACCGGCGGAAAGCGCGGGTCGCGAAAGGCGGCCGCCACCGCGTTCGCCTTCACGTCCTCGGCGAGCGCGCGATGTGGCCGCAGCGTCCCGACGCAGCCGCGCAGCTTGGTGTCCCGCGTGAGGGTGATGAAGCAGGCGCCGTACTGTTGCAGCCACTGCGGTGTCTCGTTTTCCTGCCAGCTCATCCCGAGCTGGTTCGCAATTGCCGTTCGCGCAAGCGGCAGCAGCACGCGGCCTGCATCCCGGGGCAGCGTATCCGGTTCCCCAGCGCCAAGAGCGCCTAACATAATGAAACGCGCGTGCGTTGCGAGACAGAATCAACGGGCATCCGGGCCGGCCTCGTAGAAGGCGAACGAGCCGTAGCCGACCACGCGCTGCTTGTCGCCCGCGGTGTCGCCGGAATTGCGGAGGTCGATCAGCTCGGGTTTGAGCCCGCGCCGGCGCGCCAGGTAGGTGAGTCCCGTCACCGGCGTCGCTCCGCACGCCTGTTCGTGCGAGACGTCGGTGGCGAGGCCGAGGATGGCTTGCGCGGTCGCGCGGTCCACGGCCTGCGCGTCGCTGTATGAAAGGTAGTGCGAGAGATCGGAACTCACGACGATCAGCGTTTCGGGGCCGCCCCACAGCCGGTCGAGCACCTCGGCGACCTCCTGTACGCTGGCGTCACCGACGGCGAGCGGCAGCAGGGTGAAGCGCTCGAGAACGGTTTGCAGGAATGGCAGGTGCACTTCCAGCGAATGCTCGAGGGCATGCGCCTGCGCGCTCACCCCCACGTACGGCAGGCCACGCAACGCTTGCAGCGCCGCGTCGTCTATTTCCACGTTGCCCAGCGGCGTCGCGAATCCGGTGCAGCCGGGCAACGCCATGCCGCGCACGGCGACGCGGTGGGTGGGGCCAAGCAGCACTACACGCCTGATGCGGCCGCGCGCGGGGGCGAGCAGCGCGTAGACGCTGGCGGCGATCGGTCCGGAATAGATGTAGCCGGCGTGCGGCGCGATGATGGCCTTGGGCGCGGCCCGTTCCGGAGCGTCGTGAGCGGCCGCGCCCAGCAACTGCGCCAGAGTTTGAGCGAGCTCGCGGCTCCCGCCGGGGTAGAACATGCCGGCAACGGCCGGCGCGCGCACGGCGGGGATTGCTGGTGACATGACCTATGCAATTATGCGCCCGGCGGTCGGTTTTTCAAGTGCGACAGGTGCAATAATGTTGCTGATTTAGTTCCCTATATAGCAGCGTACATCGCGCACATGCCCCACAAAGCCCATGCCCTGATCCCGGCCGCCGGTGCCGGCTCCCGCGTGGGCGCGGCATTGCCCAAGCAGTACCTGGAAATCGCGGGCCGGCCGCTGCTCTACCATGCCTTGAGGGAATTGGCGCGGCACCCGCGCATCGAGCAGGTTTTCGTGGTGCTGGCGCAGGGCGACGACCGCTTTGCGCGCTACGACTGGAGCGAATTCGGCGCGCGGGTAAAAGCGCTGTATTGCGGCGGCGAGACGCGGGCCGCCAGCGTGTTCAACGGGCTGCTCGCCACGCGCGATCTGATCGCCGCCAACGACTGGGTGCTGGTGCACGATGCGGCGCGGCCGTGTCTCGGGCGCGAGGAGCTCGATCGCCTGTTAGGCGAAATCGAGACCGAAGACACTGGCGGGCTGCTGGCGGTGCCGGTCGCGGACACCTTGAAGCGCGCCAACCGCGAACTGCGCGTGGCTGCAACCGAGCCGCGCGCAAACCTGTGGCTCGCGCAGACGCCGCAGATGTTTCGCTACCGCCTGCTGATCGAGGCGCTGCGCGCCACCGATCCCGCGGATGCGACCGACGAGGCGCGGGCGGTCGAGGGGCTCGGCCTCAAACCGCGGCTGGTCATGGGCAACACCTGCAACATCAAGGTCACATTTCCCGAAGACCTCACGCTTGCGGAGCTGATACTGCAAGACCGGAAATCAGCAGCCAAGCCGGTCCTGCGCGTGTCGCAGGGACGCAAGGATGCCAAGAAGAAGATCAAGAAAAGGACGAGGCGAAAATGAGGATAGGCCAGGGCTTTGACACGCATGCGTTGGTCGGGGGACGGGAGCTTGTCATCGGCGGCGTACGGATTCCCTACGAAAAGGGACTGGCTGGTCATTCCGATGCCGACGTGCTGATTCACGCCGTGTGCGACGCGCTGCTCGGGGCCGCCGGGTTGGGCGACATCGGCGCGCATTTTCCGGATACCGATGCGCGCTACAAGGGCATAGACAGCCGCAAGCTGCTGCGGGAAGTCGCACAGTTGCTGCGGCAGAGGAAACTGCGGGTCGCGAACGTGGACGCAACCATCATTGCCCAGGCACCGAAGATGGCGCCGCACATCGCGGCGATGCGCGCCAACCTTGCCTCCGACCTGGGCGTTGCGCCGGATGCGGTAAACGTCAAGGCCAAGACCACCGAGAAGCTCGGCTTCGTCGGGCGCGGCGAGGGCATC
>Ga0208685_1000681_pt1 | contig 11736 bp, 13 predicted proteins | sample EasRivMeERMLT890_FD_187533 | JGI IMG/M metagenome (GOLD analysis project Ga0208685, IMG submission 187533) | Soil microbial communities from meander-bound floodplain in the East River, Colorado, USA - East River MetaG ERMLT890 (SPAdes) (version 2) | ecosystem: Environmental > Terrestrial > Soil...
CGACGGCTTCGCCCACGAAAGTCCGAATCGCCCGTTCATGCGCGGCGATTGCAGCGCCGAGCCGCGCTCACTCATCGACCCGGTCGCGCAATACGACACGCACCGCGAGGGCCACTCGGTGATCGGTGGGCACGTGTACCACGGCAAGGGTGTTAACGCACTGCGTGGCAAGTACGTGTTCGGCGATTTTTCGCTGCTCTTCAAGTTCCCGACCGGTCCGCACGACTACGGCCGGCTCTTCACCATGAGCGCGGGTGGCCATCATCGCAGCGGCCTGCGACGCATCAGCGAGCTCCTGCTCGTTCCGGGCGGCGCGATCTCGCTTGCCGTCCTCGGCATGGGCGAGGATGCGGCCGGCGAGCTCTATGTGACCGGCAATACCTGGGGGGTTCCCTTCCCCGCCCCCGGGGACGACGGGGAGCTCGGCACCGCCGACGACGTGTTCAGCGGCAAAGTCGTGGTCCTCGTACCGGCGGAAGACACTCACGAAAAGCACGATCACGACGACGACGACTAGTCGAAGAACTCGTCAAGGAAAAAAAGAAGCCCGGCGCTCTTTCGAGCCCCGGGCTTTTTTTATTGCCTCGCCGCTCAGGGGGTGCGCTCCTGAAACAGCAGCCTGCGAAGGGTGCGCAGGTCGTTGAGGATGCGTCGGCTTTTCTGCATGTGCGTGGAGAGCTGATTCATCTTGAGGAGCGCGACGGCCAGCGCCTCCACGCGCCGCTGGTTGCCTTCCGCCCTGGCCTGGTCGCAGTGCCTCTGAGTTTCCTTCGTCGCCGCTTCAACCTGCTGACCCAGGAGAATGACAAACTCGTGCGCGCTCTCGATGGAATCGAAAGGCCGTGCGTATTTCGCATCCATGGGCGCCTCGTGCAGTACCGCCTAGGCTGAAACCAGACGCGTTCCCGCAAGGCGGTCGTGCAGGAACTGCCTTTCGCGGTCAAACAACGCCCATGCGACCGAAACAGCCGTCGGCACGAGCACAGCCGCGAGGATCAAGCGTATCAGTGCCCGGCGCGGGGTGACGTCGACAAGGCGAATGCCCCAGGCCTTCATGGCGAGGGTCTGGCCGCCGCGCAGCCAGCACCACAGGAAGTACGAAGCGAAGACGACCGCGATGAAGAGCTGGAGCGCGTAGCGCAGAGCGCCGGCGGTGGCATCGCGGCCGCCGCTCGCGAAGAAGAAGAGCCACGCGGCGAAGAAGGCGACGGCGAAGAGCAGGATCGCCTCGTACCCCATGGATGCGAGCCGCCGCGGGAGGCCGGGCGTGCTCACGCGGTCACTTCCTTCTTCGCGGCTCCGCGGTAAGGGCTTCGCGCTCGCGCTCCGGGAGCGCCTGGTACTCGGCCCACTGCTGGCGCAGGTTGGCGCGCTTCTCCGGCGGGGCCTTGACGATCTGCTTGTAGGTCTCGCGCGCCTGCCGGCGCTGCTCGGGCGAGAGCTTGGCCCATGCCTGCATGCGCCGCTGCACGCGCTCCTGCTCCTGCACCTTCATCGTGGGGTAGCGCTTGGCGATGCCGATCCACTTGCGCCGGCGCTCGGGATCGAGGCTTTCCCAGTCCGCCTTGAGCGGCGCCAGAGTCCTCTGCTGCTCGGCGGTGAGCTCGGCCCACGCAGGGCGCACCTGGGCCTTGGCTTTCGCCGCCGGCTTCGCCTTGGCCGCCGGTTTGGGGACGGACTTCGGGGCGACTTCGACCGGCGGCTCCGCAAGCGCAGCCGTTGTCAGGAACAGGGTCAGCAAGAGCCCGAAAAAGCGCGTCATTCCGCGGCCTCGCGCTTTTTCAGCCAGTTCTGGAAGTTGCGATCGAGATAGGCGTCGATCGGCAGGTCGTCGGTGAGAAGCTGCGAGTCGATCTCTACCAGTTCGGCGGCGCGCTGGTTCTGCTGCCAGGTGTAGAGCGCGGCCCCGCCGGCGACCAGCATGGCGAGCGGGAGCAGCACGCGCAGCGCGAGGCCGCCCCAGCCGCCGAGGTGTCCCACCACGTTGCCGGCCCAGGCGAGCGCGGGCGCAGGCTCCGGCCGCTGCCGCGCAAGAGCCCGCTCCCGCGCCTGCGCGAGGCGCGCCGCAATCTCCGGCCGGACGGTGATTCCCTGATTCAAAAGCTGGCGCAATTGCTGTTCGTTCATGTCTTTATGTCGAGCGTGATGCCGCGCGCCCTGAGCGCTACCTGCAAAGCGTGCGCAGCCCGGGAGCAATGCGTTTTAACGCTGCCCTCCGAGCAACTCATCGCCCGCGCGGTTGCGGCCACGTCCAGTTCCTCCCAATAACGCAGGATGAAAGCTTCCCGTTGACGTTCTGGCAAGCGGTTAACCTCTTGTCTAATTATTTCAAGCACTTGAGCCTGCTCCAGTTGTCCGGCCGGACCCTCTTGTACCTCTGACCCTTCGGCGGGCTGCAGGGTTTCGAGGGGATCCTGTTCGTCGTCCTCGCCGAACGAAGAGAGCTGCGTGGTCCACGTCGAGCGCACCTTCTGCCGCCGGTACCAGTCGCGGATCGCGTTCTGCACGATGCGGTGGAAGAGCGCGGGTAGCTCGCCGGCCGGCAGGTGCCCGTATTTTTCCGCAAGGCGCAGCATCGCGTCCTGCACGATGTCGAGCGCCGCTTCCTCGTCGCGCACGGCGAACACCGCCTGCTTGAACGCGCGCTTCTCGACGCCCTCCAGGAAGGCCGAAAGCTCGCTGCGGGATGCCAGGGTGGCCCCTCTGTTGTTTGGCCGCCGATGGTATCAAAAGGCACCCGCGCCAAGGCGCGGCGCAGCTTGACCGCACTGCATCAAGCTTTTATTCTTCAATGCCTTACTTATGGACCGCGCTAAAACAACTACATTTACCGGCGCCGAGATTGTCGTGCGCTGCCTCCAGGAGGAGGGGGTCGAGTACGTCTTCGGCTATCCCGGCGGCGCGGTGCTGTTCATCTACGACGAGCTGTTCAAGCAGGACAAGGTGAAGCATGTCCTGGTGCGCCACGAGCAGGGCGCGGTGCACGCCGCCGACGGCTACTCGCGCTCCTCGAAAAAGGTCGGCGTGTGCCTTGTCACCTCCGGCCCGGGCGTGACCAACGCCGTCACCGGCATCGCCACGGCGTACATGGACTCGATCCCGCTCGTCGTGCTGACCGGACAGGTGCCGACGCACGCGATCGGCCTCGACGCTTTCCAGGAATGCGACACGGTCGGCATCACGCGCCCGTGCGTGAAGCACAACTTCCTGGTGAAGAACGTGAAGGACCTCGCCTCCACGATCAAAAAAGCATTCCACATCGCGGCCACCGGGCGCCCGGGGCCGGTGCTGGTCGACATCCCGAAGGACGTGACGCAGCACGCCTGCGAGTTCCAGTACCCCGAGAGCGTCCAGATGCGCTCGTACAACCCGGTGCGCAAGGGCCACGCCGGGCAGATCAAGAAAGCGGTGCAGCTCCTGCTCGAGGCCGAGCGCCCGATGGTGTACACGGGCGGCGGCGTGGTGCTCTCAGACGCCTCTCTTTTGTTGAGGGAATTGGTCAGAAACCTGGGCTTCCCGTGCACGAACACGCTGATGGGGCTGGGCGCCTACCCGGCGACCGACAAGCAGTTCCTCGGCATGCTCGGCATGCACGGCACCTACGAAGCGAACATGGCGATGCAGCACTGCGACGTGCTGCTCGCGATCGGCGCGCGCTTCGACGACCGCGTCATCGGCAACCCGGCCCACTTCGCGCAGAACCCGCGCAAGATCATCCACATCGACATCGACCCGTCGTCGATCTCCAAGCGCGTGAAGGTCGACGTGCCGATCGTCGGCAACATTCCCGACGTGCTCGAGGATCTGCTGAAGCTTCTGAAAGGCACCGCGCCGCGCGATATCGCCCCTTGGTGGAAACAAATCAACGAATGGCGCGCGAAGGATTGCCTGCGCTACGACCGCAAGTCGGCGATCATCAAGCCGCAGTTCGTGCTGGAGAAGTTGTACGAAGTCACGAAGGGCGAGGCCTTCGTGACGTCTGATGTAGGCCAGCACCAGATGTGGGCGGCGCAGTTCTACAAGTTCAACGAGCCGCGCCGCTGGATCAATTCCGGGGGTCTGGGCACCATGGGCTTCGGCCTGCCGGCGGCGATGGGCGTGCAGCTCGCCAACCCCGGCGCCACGGTGGCCTGCGTCACCGGCGAGTCCTCGATCCAGATGTGCCTGCAGGAGCTCTCGACCTGCAAGCAGTACCGCCTGCCGATCAAGATCGTCAATTTGAACAACAAGTACATGGGGATGGTGCGGCAGTGGCAGCAGTTCTTCCACGGCAACCGCTACTCCGAGTCCTACATGGACGCGCTGCCGGACTTCGTGAAGCTCGCCGAGGGCTACGGCCACCGCGGCGTGCTGATCGAGAAGCCCGCCGACGTCGAAGGCGCGCTGCGCGAAGCCTTCGCGGCGAAGAACGACCTCGTGTTCCTCGACTTCCTCACCGACCAGAAGGAGAACGTCTACCCGATGATCCCCGGCGGCAAAGGGATCACCGAGATGATCCTCTACGAGGATCTGTGAGTAGACACATCATTTCCGTCCTCGTGGAGAACGAGGCGGGCGCACTGTCCAGGATCTCGGGCCTGTTCTCCGCGCGCGGCTACAACATCGAAACCCTGACGGTGGCGCCGACCGAGGACGCCTCGATGTCGCGCATGACCATCGTCACCACCGGCTCCGAGGACGTGGTCGAGCAGATCACCAAGCAGCTGAACAAGCTGATCGAGGTGGTGAAGGTGATCGACCTGTCGGAAGCCGAGCACATCGAGCGCGAGCTGATGCTGATCAAGGTGCGCGCCGGCCTGAAGGAGCGCGAGGACATGAAGCGCATGGCCGACATCTTCCGCGGCCGGATCATCGACGTGTCGGACAACACCTATACCATCGAGCTGACCGGCGACGGCGCCAAGCTCGACGCGTTCATCAGGTCGCTCGACCAGGGCGCCATCATCGAGACCGTACGCACCGGAGCAAGTGGGATTGGACGCGGCAATCGCGTCCTCCGCGTTTAGTTTCTTTCAGGGGAAATGAATGAAGGTCTATTACGATAAGGACGCCGATCTTTCTTTGGTGAAAGGCAAGAAGGTCACCATCATCGGCTACGGCTCGCAGGGCCATGCGCACGCGCAGAACCTGCAGGAATCGGGCGTGAAAGTGACCGTCGCCCTGAGGAAGGGCGGCGCCTCCTGGGACAAGGCGAAGAAAGGCGGCGTCAAGGTCGCCGAGCTCGCCCCGGCGATCAAGGGCGCCGACATCGTCATGGTGCTGCTGCCCGACGAGCACCATGCCGCGGTCTACAAGGACTTCATCGAGCCCAACATCAAGAAAGGCGCCTCGCTCGCCTTCGCGCACGGCTTCAACATCCACTACGGCCTGATCCAGCCGCGCGCGGACCTCGACGTGTGGATGGTCGCGCCCAAGGCGCCGGGCCACACGGTGCGCTCGACCTTCGCGGCAGGCGGCGGAGTCCCGATGCTGATCGCGGTTCACCGCGATCCGTCCAAGAAGGCGCGCGACGTGGCGCTGTCCTACGCCGCGGCGATCGGCGGCGGCAAGGCGGGCATCATCGAGACCAACTTCAAGGAAGAGACCGAGACCGACCTCTTCGGCGAGCAGACCGTGCTGTGCGGCGGCTGCGTCGAGCTGGTGAAGGCGGGCTTCGACACGCTGGTCGACGCGGGTTACGCGCCGGAGATGGCGTACTTCGAATGCCTGCACGAGCTGAAGCTGATCGTGGACCTGATGTACGAGGGCGGCATCGGCACCATGAACTATTCGATCTCCAACAACGCCGAGTACGGCGAGTACACGTCCGGGCCCAAGATCATCGACGAGGGCACGCGCAAGCGCATGAAGGAGGTGCTCGGGCGCATCCAGTCGGGCGAGTACGCCAAGGAGTTCGTGCTCGAGAACCGCGCCGGCGCGCCGACGCTGCTCTCGCGCCGGCGCATGACCGCCGAGCTGCCGATCGAGAAGGTCGGCGCGCGGCTGCGCGAGATGATGCCCTGGATCAAGCGCAATCGCCTGGTGGACACGTCCAAGAACTAGCGTAGTGTCGCGGCGCTACCCCCACCCGTTCATCGCCCGCGAAGGGTGGGTTTTCGTGCTGATCGCTCTTGGAATTTCCCTTTTGATTGGGGTGTTCCTCGGGTGGTGGTGGTCGATCCCGTTCTGGCTCGCCGGGATCTTCATCCTGCAGTTCTTCCGCGATCCGCCGCGCAGCATTCCCGACGATCCGCGCGCGGTGCTGTCGGCCGCCGACGGGCGCGTGGTCGAGGTGAGCCGCGCGCAGGATCCGTACGTGAAGCGCGACGCGCTGAAAGTGAGCGTGTTCATGAACGTGTTCAACGTTCACTCGAACCGCTCGCCGGTCGACGGCACGGTGAAAGAGCGCTGGTACTTTCCCGGCGCGTTCGTCAACGCGGCGCTCGACAAGGCGTCGCTCGAGAACGAGCGCAACGCGCTCTGGCTGCGCACGCGCGACGGCCACGACGTGACTTGCGTGCAGGTCGCGGGGCTGATCGCGCGCCGCATCCTGTGCTATGTTGGCGCCGGCGCCGAGCTCGAGCGCGGCCAGCGCTTCGGCTTCATCCGCTTTGGATCGCGCGTCGACGTCTACCTGCCGCTCGACGCCGAGGTGAAGGCGGCGATCGGCGACAAGGTGTATGCCGCGGAGAGCGTGCTCGCATGGCTGACGCCCCCGAATACGAGCCGGAGGAAGTAGTAGACCCCGACGTCGACCCGCGCCTAGACCCGCGCGCGGGAGCGCGCGTGGGCCTGCGCCGCAGAGGCATCTACCTGCTGCCCAACCTCTTCACCACGGGCGTGCTGTTCTGCGGCTTCTTCGCCATCGTGCAGGCGATGAACGGCCGCTTCGACATCGGCTGCATCGCGATCTTCATCGCCATGGTGCTCGACGGCATGGACGGGCGCGTCGCGCGCTGGACCAACACGCAGAGCGAATTCGGCGCGCAGTACGACTCGATCGCCGACATGGTCGCGTTCGGCGCCGCGCCGGCGCTCATGGCCTACATCTGGGTGCTGAAGGACCTGGGAACCGCCGGCTGGATCGGCGCCTTCATCTACTGCGCCGGCACCGGCATCCGCCTCGCGCGCTTCAACGCCAACATCGCGGTGGTCGACAAGCGCTACTTCCAGGGTCTGCCGAGCCCGTCGGGCGCGGCGGTGATGGTGGGCTTCGTCTGGGCGCTGGTCGATTTCGGCTTCGTCCCGCGCGAGCACGCCTGGCTTGCGCCGCTCACCTGGGGGGTCGCGGTGTTCGCCGGCGTCACCATGGTGTCGAACGTGCCCTACTGGAGCTTCAAGGAAGTGAACTGGAGGAAGCGCGTGCCGCTCTGGGTGATCCTCGCCTGCGTGGTGGCGCTCTCCATCATCGCCTCCAGCCCGTCGCTCGTCCTGTTCGCCCTCGTCATGGGCTACGCCGTCTCCGGCTACGTCATGTGGGCGATGGGCCACCGCGCGCGGCCGGTGCTGCCGGAGGAGTGACCGCCAGGCTGCCGGCTTCAGCCGCGGCTGCGCTTCTGCTTGCTTCTTTCCGCTGGGCGCTTGGACTGACGCGGTACGTTGAGCCGGGGAGCAGTGGCCTGGCGGACCTGCTTGCGATTCGGCGTGCCACGCTTCCGGGCAGGATTTTTGGGTTTCATGACGGTCATCCTCTCAGAGTTAGCCTGCGCCAGCCGCGGTCGCGCGAGATTTTTTCGAGCGAGATATCCGGATCGACCGCAACCGGATGCGTCACCCGCGCGAGCAGCGGCAGGTCGTTGATCGAATCGCTGTAGAACCAGCTTTCCGGGAAATCCTCCAGCGTCTTGTTGCGCGCTGCGAGCCAGCGCTCGAGATGCTCGATCTTGCCCTCGCGCATGCAGGGGGCGCCGACGATGTCTCCGGTGAAGCGGCCGTGCTCGATCTGCGGCTCGGTGGCGATCAGGTGCTCGACGCCGAAGGCCGCGGCGATCGGCTCGGTGAGGAAGCGGTTGGTGGCGGTGATGATGGCGATTAGATCCTTGCCGTGGCTCCGGATCAGCTCGCGCGCCGCCGGCAGCATGCGCGGCCCGATGCGCTTCTGCACGAATCGCTCTCGCAAGCCGAGGAGGGTGGACATGTCGTGCGCGGGATAAAAGCGCAGGTAGAAGCGCACGTACTCGAGCGCCGCCGCCTCGCCGCTGCGGTACCGGCGGTCCATCTCGTGGTTTGCCGCGCGCTCGGAAGCGGGAAGCACTCCGCGCTCGACCAGGAAATCGAGCCACTCGACGTCGGTGTCGCCGCTAAGAAGCGTGTTGTCGAGATCGAACAGCGCCAGTTTCATGCAGCCGGATGTTCTGCTCGGCGACGGTGTCGGCGATCGCGTGCACGGCCGCGCGGATGACGTGCTCGTCGATCGCGCCGATGCAGCCGACGCGCAGCGTGTCGACCTGGGTGAGCTTGCCCGGGTAGAGCACGAAGCCTTTCTCGCGCACGCGGTCGTAAAACTTCTGGAAGTCGTAGTTCGGATCGCTCGGCGCGTGGAAGGTCACGATCACCGGCGCCTGGTGCTTCTGATCGAGGAACAGCTTGAAGCCGAGCCGCGTCATCCCCTCGATCAGCACTTCGCAGTTGCGGCGGTAGCGCGCGCCGCGCGCCGCGCGGCCGCCCTCGGCGACGAATTGCTCGAGCGCCGCATGCAGCGCGGCCACGATCACGGTCGGCGGCGTGAAGCGCCACTGCGCGGTCTTCTCCATGTTGACCCACTGGTCGTGCAGGTCGAGCACGAGCGAGGGAGAATTGCCCGCGCACTTTTCGAGGACGGTTTTTCGGATCAGGGCAAAGCCCATTCCGGGCGGCCCTTCGAGGCATTTCCCGGAGGCGGCGACCAGCGCGTCGCACGCGCCTTCGATCGGGACCGCCGCAAACGAGCTCATCGCATCGAGCAGCAGGCTTTTCTTGTGACGCGAGACCACCGCGGCGATTTCCGTCAGGGGATTGAGCACGCCGGTGCTGGTCTCGCAATGCACCAGGGCGACGTGGGTGATCGACTGATCCTTCTTCAAGGCGGCGTCGATATCCGCCGGATTCACGGGCTGACGCTCTTCGTAGTCGATGGCAGTGATGCGGCGACCCAGGATCGAACAGATCTTCGCGATGCGCTTGCAGTAGGCGCCGTTCTGCGGCACCAGCACGTGCCCGTCTTTCGGCACCAGGGTGCCGAGCATCGCTTCCACCGCAAAAGTGCCGCTGCCCTGGAGCGGGACGCAGACGTGCGATTCTTTCAAACCCACGACGTCCAAAAGCATGGCGCGAACGCGGCGGTTGATCTCGATGAAGCCGGTGTCGCGCGAGCCCCAGTCGCGCACCATCGCGAGCTTGGTCTCGCTCGAGGTGGTGAGCGGGCCGGGCGTGAGCAGGACGGGTTCTTTCATGATTTCTCCGGGTTGAAGCGCCAGGCCTGGGATTTGGCGAGCAGCACGCGGGTGGCGAGCGCGTAGAGCAGGCACACGCCGACCGATGCGAGCACCACGAGGGTGCCGAGCGCCGCCGCCGGGCCGATGTCGCCGGCCTCGTCCATGTTCATGATGGCCACCGCGGCGACGATGGTGTGCGGCGCGTACAGGAACACCACGCACGACAGGGTCGAGATCGACACCACGAAATAGTAGCGCGCGATCTCGAGGATCGCCGGCAGGCACACCGGCACCGTGACGCGCCAGAAGGTCTTGTAGAACGGCACCTTGAGCGAGGCCGAGACCGACTCGTACTCGTCGTCGAGCGCCTTCAGCGCGGTGACCGCGGTGAGGTGGCCCGAGGTGTAGTAGTGCACGACGGTGGAGATCGCGAGGATCGCCATCGTCTGATAGAGGAAGTTGATCGGATTCTGCGGATGGTTGAAAAACATGATGTAGCCGAGGCCCAGCACCAGCCCGGGAACCGCCATCGACAGCAGCGCGAACAGCCGCAGCACCGGGCGCAGCGGCCCGAGGCCGCGCGTCTTCTCCAGCAGGTACGCGGTGCAGAACACGAACACCGTACCGATGAGCGCGGTCCAGGCGCCCATCTTCAGGCTGTTCCAGAACGCGGGCGCGTAGTCGCCCGCGACCAGCGCGTAGCGGTAGTGCTTGAGGGTGAAGCCGAGGTTATACGGCCAGAGATGGATCAGCGAGGTGTACACCGCCATGCCGAGCACCGCCAGGAGCAGCAGGCACACAGCCGCGCAGTAGGCGAGCATCAGGCTGTCGAACACGGTGCGCGGCTTCGGCGCGAACGGCACCGAGCGCGCGGTCAGGTTGGCGGTCAGGCGCCGCCGCACCACCCAGTCGATGCCGAAAGCGATCACCGAGGGCACCAGCAGCAGCAGGCCGACCACGGCGCCGATGGAGAAGTTGAACTGGCCGATGACCTGCTTGAAAACGTCGACCGCGAGCACGTTGAAGTTGCCGCCGATCACCTTGGGCGCGCCGAAGTCGCTGATGGTGAAGGTGAACACCACCGTCGCCGCCGAGAGCAGGCCGTACTTGCAGCCCGGCAGCGTGATGGTGAAGAAGCGGCGCAGGCGCCGAGTGCCAAGCGCGTCGGCCGCCTCGTAGAGCCGGCCGTCGGCGAGCAGCAGCGCCGCGATCAGGATCATCAGCGCGTGCGGGAAGGAGTTGAACACCTCCGACAGGATGATTCCTGGCGCGCCGTAGACCGAGGCGATGCCAAGGCTTTGCATCGGGCCCTTCAGCACGCCCTGGTTGCCGAACCACTGGATGAACGAGATCGCCGGCAGCAGCGAGGGCGCAAGCAGCGGGATCAGCGCGATGAGGCGCAGCGTGCCCTTGAATGGCATGCAGCTGCGCGTCAGCGCGTAGGCGAAGACGAACGCCGCCGGCACCGTGATCGCCGCCACCGCGAGCGACACCCACAGCGAGTTCCACACCGAGCGCGCCAGCGCTGGCGTGGCGAAGTAGTTGGCGAAATGCACCAGGCCGACGTAGTTGCCGTTGCTGTCCTGCACCGCCCGCATGAAGATCGCGGCCATTGGCGCGAGCAGGAACAGCGCGAGCCCGAGGCCGGCGAGAACGAGCAAGACGTTGGCAATCAGCTCGACCCCGAGCAGCCGGGGCCGCTCGATGGTCAGGACCGCGCTCATGAAAGGGAGCGAAGAAGCCCGCTCACGACGCGAAGACGCGAATGCGGTCGGGGCGCAGCGCGAGCTTGAGCTCGCCGCCCTCGCGGATGCCGAGCTCGCGCACCTGGTTGAGCGAGAAGAACACGCTGAGCGGCTGGCCTTCGAGCTCCGGGACCTGGATTTCGGCGAGGCAGTGCCCGCCGAGGAACTCGACCTTTCCGATCTGCCCGCTCAGCCGGTTGGACTCGCCCTCCAGCGAGCCTTCCACGACGCGGTCTTCCGGCCGCAGGTACAGCCGCACCCGCGTGCCCGCAGCATGCGGCGTGGCGCCGTTGATCGCCGCAATGGCGAGGCGGCCGGCCTGGTAGCGGCCGGCGCCGAGCGACACGGCGTTCAGCACGTTGACCCGGCCGACGAAGTCGGCGACGAACGGCGTCGCCGGCTGCTCGTAGATCTCGCGCGGCGTGCCGACCTGCTCGATCGCGCCCTTGCTCATCACCACCACGCGGTCGGCCATCGACAGCGCCTCTTCCTGGTCGTGCGTCACCATGATGGTGGTGACGCCGACCTTCTTCTGCAGGCCGCGGACCTCGCCGCGCAGCCGCACGCGCTCGATCGCGTCGAGCGCGGAAAGCGGCTCG
>Ga0208685_1000683_pt1 | contig 11719 bp, 7 predicted proteins | sample EasRivMeERMLT890_FD_187533 | JGI IMG/M metagenome (GOLD analysis project Ga0208685, IMG submission 187533) | Soil microbial communities from meander-bound floodplain in the East River, Colorado, USA - East River MetaG ERMLT890 (SPAdes) (version 2) | ecosystem: Environmental > Terrestrial > Soil >...
CTTGATTACTTTGACCCGGACAAGACGCCGACCTCCGATGGTCCGCTGCTGCCCGTCCTGCCGAGGGCGCTCTACGGAGGGCTCACGCAGGTGGCAGGCACCTGGATGCCCCTCTACGTTGCCCAGTTTGGCAACGCGGAGTTGAATGCGATTGACGCCTTCAAAGCCGACCCGCCGGACCCGCTGGGACGCGCGGTAAGCGGTGTGTTCGGCCCGGATACGGGTCACCCCGCCGTGACCGTTCTCACTGACCCAACAGCCGCCGTCAACGAGCCCCTTACCATCAACGACTTCTGTTCCCCGCTGACTTCCCAGACACAGTTGGCCGCGGTTGCAGCCCCGGGGGAAATCTCAACGCAATGCGTCGAGCCTGATGGTTCGGCTGTCGACAGCGAAGTTGGGCCGCTGGCTGACGGAGTTGTCAACGACGGTTGCCGCGCGAACGGAACTCCTGAGACCGGCGCCCAGTGCACCAACGCCGTCAACGACGACGGCGACGGCAACGGCTTTACGAACGACGGCTGCCCACCCGCTGGCAGTCCCAGCATCTCCCGGGCCAAGAACCCGCCGACGCCGGGAACGCACGTGACGCTCGGGTATACCGGGAGCCAGCGCGACGCCGATAACGACGGCTTCGAGAACTCCATCGACACTTGCCCGAAGAACGCCAACATAGAGGACGCCCGGAGTCCCGCCGGCGCCGGACCGGACCAGGATGGCGGGGGTTTCCCGGCTGGCGACATGCTTGACTCCTCTTGTGACCCGACTCCTTCCGGGGTTGGCAGCGCCACGAACTTCAGCGATCACGACGCCGACGCGTTCCCGAACGCCCTGGACAACTGTCCGACGAACGGCGCCGTTCCCTACTCGCCGGCAGTCACCTTGACCAACGCTGAAACCGCCGGCTCGACATCGTTCGAGTACACGAGCGCCGGAGATCCTATCTCCGTGGGCGACACGATCCTGATGCCCGACGGTGCGGACGTCGACACCGCCGGTGAGATGGTAAAGGTGACGGCGGTCAACACCGTCACCAATACCCTTACCGTCATTCGTTCGGCCTATGGATCAATGTCAGCTGAAGCCCAGACCGCTGGCTCCCCCATGACCCACAGCCAGGCGGACAAGCAGGAGGGCGAGGCCGGGCTGGACTACAGCACGTCCACGATGGACGGCGGCCCGCAGAATGACGGCATCGGCGACCAGTGCGACACGGGCTCGATCGCCATCACGGTCAACTCAAGGCCCGTGACCGTGAACTTTGGATCCGCCGTCTCCAACGGCCACTGGCACGCCCGCGGTAACGTCATCCCGATCTGCTACAGCACGGCGCCGGTGGACGCTGACGGCGACGGCTACTGCGCCCCCGGCACGGTTGGTTGCCTTGGCGCCTGCCTCACCGACTCCACCGCCACCGACTCCGGTTCTTGCCTGACGACGGTGCCTCCGAGCTGCGCCCAGCGGCACAGCGCCTGGGGCTCCGGAGTCCTCGCTCCACTCGGCGGGTTCGACACGGACCGTGGAGGCGGCGATACAGTCGGTCCCAATGACGGCCTCGCTCTGCCCAGTGGTGGCGTAGTGGCCATGGGCACTGACGGTTTTGACAACGACTTGGATTTTGTGATCGACGAGGCGGGCGAGGGAAGCCAGCAGATCGCCTGCCCGGGCGGCGTCGGAGACCTTTGCCCGGAGACCGGTTTCGACAGTGACTGGATCGAGACTTACACCGGCACCAACCCGGCCCAGGCCTGCGCCCAGGACGCGACCGCCAACAACGAGCCGTTCGACAGCTGGATCTACGACTTGAATGACAATGGGACCGCCAACCTTTCCGACATCTCGATCATGGGCGGTGCCCCATACGGCAAGTTCGTGAACCAGGCGGGCGGCAGCGTCAGATACGACCTGAACGCTGATGGCGTGACGAACCTGGCCGATGTCTCGATCCTCGGCGGTGGGCCGTACGGGAAGACGTGCCGGCGAGACGACGGGACGGTCGGAGGACCTCAGTAGAATCCTTCGCGCGGGCCCAGGATAGAGCAAATTGAAGGGTTCCGAAGGATCCGGGCGGAAGCCAACGCCCGGGTCCTTCGGGAACCGGGGTACTGTCCTCGTGCATCGGTGCGCCGCAGGGCGACATTGAGGGGGGCGAAAGAATAACAGGGTAGGATTCGTTCATGCCTCGCCCCCAGCCTGTGGTGCTCCGCAAGAATCTCGCGCGCTCCATCCGGCAGGGGCATCCCTGGATTTACCGGGACGCGCTGACCGGAGGCGAAGAGTTGCCGGACGGGGCGCTGGTCGAGGTGCGGACTCGCGATAGGCGGCCGCTCGCGCGCGGGTTCTGGGATGCCGGGTCACCGATCGCGGTGCGGGTACTGGAGTCGGGCGGGCCGGGCCACCGGTTCACGGAGACGGAATCGCTGATGGACGAGCGGCTGCGGTCAGCGCTGGAGCGGCGGCTGGGGCGGCTGGACCCGGCGACTACGAACGCGTTTCGCTGGGTCCACGGCGAAGGCGACCTATTGCCTGGCCTCCACGTTGATCTGTATGCAGACGTGGCTGTGGTGCGTTTCGACGGAGAGGGAGCGCGGGCATTCTACTCGCCCATCGAGGAAAGCCTTCGAGCAGCTGCTGGCTCGCGCCTGGCGCTACGCGCGGTGCTGAACCGTGATTCGCGGCAGGGAGGAAGTGTGAGCGAGGTAGAGGTGCTGGAGTGTGAGCTGCGGTTCGTGGTGGACCTGGCGCGAGGGCAGAAGGGCGGGTTGTTCCTGGACCAGCGGGAGAACCGGCAGCGGGTGGCAGACGTGGCGGCGGGGAAGTCGGTGCTAAACCTCTTCGGGTACACAGGCGGCTTCGCCGTCTATACGGCGTCGGCCGGTGCGTCTCGGACGGATACGGTGGATATCGCTGCCCCGGCCATCGAGGCGGCGCGTCGGAACTTCAAGATCAACGGGTTGGCGGTGTCGGAGCACGGGTTCTACGCTGCGGACGCCTTTGACTTCCTCGCGGAGGCCGCCGAGCGGGGCGAGCTGTGGGACATCGTCGTCTCCGACCCGCCGAGCTTTGCGCCGCGGAAAGACGCGGTGCCGGCAGCCTTACAGGCGTACCGGCGGCTGCACAAGCTGGCAGCGGCGGTCACGGCGCCGGGCGGACTTCTGTGCGCGGCGTCGTGCTCGAGCCAGGTGTCTCGCGACGAGTTCCTGGCGACGGTGGTCGAGGGCGTCCGGCAGGCCGGGCGGAAATGGGAGCTGGAGGGAGTGTACGGGGCGGGGTTCGATCACCCGGTGCTGGCGGCGTTTCCGGAGGGGAACTACCTCAAGTTCGCAATGGGGGAAGTGCGTTAGGGAGATGCGCTGGATTCAGGCGCTCAAGTGGCGGGATAATAGAAGCCGAAACGTTCGTTGCCCGTGTTTTCGAGCGCGTGATATACTGCGCGAACCTGTGATACGGGCACTCAAGGGCCACTAGCTCAATGGTAGAGCAAGCGACTCTTAATCGCTAGGTTCAAGGTTCGAGTCCTTGGTGGCCCACCACATAGAAATAGCCCAGGGGGAAGTGTCGGAATTGGCAGACGAGCATGATTTAGGATCATGTGCCGCGAGGCGTGGGGGTTCGAGTCCCCCCTTCCCCACCAGGTGCGGAACATGGGACGAAGTGAGTAAACGAATATCGGGCAATCGGCCCACCGGGAGGGTTAATTGGCAGAGCCGCTACTGCAAGTAAAGAACCTGCGAACGCAATTCTTCACGGAAGAAGGAATCGTCAACGCGGTCAACGGCGTGAGTTACGACGTCATGCCGGGCGAGATCCTGGGCTTGGTCGGTGAGTCCGGCTGCGGTAAGACCGTCAGCGCCCTCTCCATCCTCCGCCTCATCCCCATGCCGCCGGGCAAGATCGTCGAAGGCGAGATCCTGTTCGAGGGCGAAGACATCATCAAGATGGACGAGGAAGAGATCCGGCACATCCGCGGCAACAAGATCGGGATGATCTTCCAGGAACCGATGACCTCTCTCAATCCGGTCCTCACCGTCGGCCGCCAGCTCACCGAGACCCTCGAGCTCCATCTCAAGATGGACAAGCAGGCCGCGACCCAGCGTGCCATCGAGCTGCTGGAGATGGTCGGCATTCCGGAGGCCAAGCAGCGGATTAAGGACTACCCGCACCAGTTCTCCGGCGGCATGCGCCAGCGCGTCATGATCGCCATGGCCCTATCCTGCAACCCCAAACTCCTCCTCGCGGACGAGCCGACTACCGCCCTCGACGTCACGATCCAGGCACAGATCCTGGAGCTGCTCACGCGCCTGACCCGCGAGCTTGGCACGGCGGTGATCATCATCACCCACAACCTCGGCGTCGTCGCCCGCTATGCGGACCGTGTCAACGTCATGTACGCCGGACGTGTAATCGAGACGGCCACGGCAAGGGAACTCTATGCGAACCCGCGGCACCCCTACACCCTGGGGCTGCTGAAGTCTGTGCCCCGCCTGGACCAGATCCGCAAGGAGAAGCTGGATCCGATCGAAGGGATGCCGCCGGACCTCGTGCACATGGACGCGGGTTGCCCATTCCGGCCCCGCTGCCGGTTCGCCGTGGAGCGGTGCGCGACGGAGAACCCGCCACTTATCAGCGTCAGCGAAGCACATTCGTCCGCCTGCTGGGAGTGGCAGCGCGTGATCAAGGGTGGAGACGAAAAGACGGTGGCGGCGTAGTATACGGTAGGAACGGGAGAATCGAGGCCGGAAATGACGATTGAACAGACAACACCCACGGAGCCGCGAATACAGAACGAGAACCTGGTCGAAGTCTCCGGGGTAAAGATGTACTTCCCGGTGACCTCCGGGATCATCTTCCAGCGGAAGGTGGCCGACGTTAAGGCTGTCGACGACGTCTCCTTCAACGTCCGCAAGGGCGAGACCCTGGGCCTCGTTGGCGAGTCAGGCTGCGGCAAGACCACGCTCGGTCGCGTCATTCTCCTCCTCTACAAGCCAACCGCTGGATCGGTCCGCTTCAAGGACAAAGACCTGACGACGATGAAGGGCGGCGACCTGCGGAAGATGCGTCGCTACATGCAGATGATCTTCCAGGACCCGTACGCGTCCCTGAACCCGCGCATGACAGTAGGCAGCATCATTGCCGAGCCGCTGATCATCCACGGACTCGTGAAGGGGCGCAAGGACCGCCAGGCCCGTGTACAGGAGCTGATGAAGGTCGTCGGCCTCAATCCCTACTACGCCAACCGCTATCCCCACGAGTTCTCGGGTGGGCAGAGGCAGCGCATCGGTATCGCGCGTGCCCTCGCCGTCGAGCCGGACTTCATCGTCTGCGACGAGGCCGTCTCCGCCCTCGACGTGTCGATCCAGGCGCAGATCATCAACCTGCTGGAGGACCTGCAGGGACAATTCGGGCTCACCTACCTGTTCATTGCCCACGACCTCTCTGTCGTGCGCCACATCAGCGACCGCGTCGCCGTGATGTACCTGGGCAAGATGATGGAGTTGGCGGACCGCGCGGAGCTGTACCAGAACCCTCTACACCCGTACACCAAGGCACTTCTCTCCGCAGTGCCGATCCCCGACCCGGAACTCGAACTGACGCGCGAGCGCGTCATCCTGACCGGCGACGTCCCCAGCCCGCTCAAGCCCCCCGCCGGCTGCGTCTTCCACACCCGCTGCCCCTCGGCCATCGACGAATGCTCGAAGGCCGTGCCGGAATGGCGAAACGTCGGCCAGGGCGGCGAAGAGCACTGGGTGGCCTGCATACGGGTTTGAAGTTAGAACTTAGAAGTTAGAAGTTAGAGTCGGCCCCGCTCGGACGCGGGGCTTCTTCTTTGTGTGACATAGCTCGGGGTTGTGTAAGGCCTCGGCCCGATAGAATCGTCGCATGGCCCGGAAGCCCATCCAAGTATCGCGGGACGAAGCTCGCCGCATAGCCGTCCGTGCCCAGGTGCTCGACGGCACAGCTGACGGGGTCCTCGACACTGTCCGGCGTCTCGGCTACCTCCAGATAGACCCCATCTCCACGGTTGCGCCACCACAGCACCTCGTCCTCTGGAGCCGCTTGGGCAGCGGCTACGATCGCGCCGAACTGGAGCGCCTGGCCGCCGAAAAGCAGCTGTTCGAGTGGAACGCCTTCCTCTGGCCTGCCGAGTCACTCCCGATCATCCGCGCCTGGATGCGTAGCCCCCGCAAGCCCGATTCCGTCTGGACGCCCCGCGTGGAGGAATTCATCCGGTCCAACGCCCGGCTCCGGCGATACATCCGGCGAGAACTGGGGAACGGCCCGATGCTCTCGCGGGACCTCTCCCATGGCGTCGCCGCGCTCTGGCCGTCCGAGAACGCGGGCTGGTGGGGCACGCGCCAGATCTCGCTTCTCCTCGAGGTCCTCGCCCGTCGCGGCGAGGTTGCCGTCGTCGGGCGACGTGGTGGGCAACGCCTCTGGGGTCTTGCCGAAGACTGGTACCCCGACTGCGAGCGCCTCAGCCGGACCGAAGCCAACCGCCGCCACGAGGAGCAGCGCTTACGCGCCCTCGGCGTCCGCCTCGAGAAGGGCCGCTGGCTCGCCCATCCGGAAGTCCAGGATGGCCCGGTGCCAGACCGTGCCACGCTCCTCTCCCCCTTTGACCGCCTGATCCACAACCGCGACCGGACCGAGGCGCTGTGGGACTTCCGCTACCGGCTGGAGATGTACGTACCGAAGGGGAAGCGGGAGCACGGCTATTACGTCCTGCCTTTGCTGGTCGGCGACCAACTGGTGGGCCGCGCAGAGCCGTTCTTCGACCGAAAGAGCGGTACACTGCGGGTGCTCGGCGAGTGGGGCGACACGTCGCGGCTCGCGGAGGCGCTGGCGGACCTTGGAGCCTGGCTCGGGGCAACACGCATCGAGTCGTGACAACCGTTTATTGACTTCGCACCGGTTACCCGCCGCGTGTAGGGCCGCGTCTACTCGTACATGGACGTGTCCGGAATCGTTGCGCGCGTGCGGGGTTGGCCGGCCCACCGGGTATGGGGCGTTTTCGCCGGATTCGCCGTCGCCGTCTTCGTGATCAGCCTGTCCGTATTGTTCTCTGGCAACGACGGTGGCCCGGGCGATGATGACGTCGTGGCCGCCGAAACGAGCGCGACAAAGACTGTTCGGCCGAGCCGCTCGTCATCCCCGACACCCACTCCGGGCGCGACTCCCACTCCGACACTGGCACCCACGCCGGTACCGACGGCCGTACCAGTGCCCACCACTGCCGCCCCGCCCCCACCGCCGGCGCCCGCACCGCCTCCGCCACCGCCCGCGGGACCGCTCGCCGGCGGTTCCCCGGCCTGCACCGTGTTCCCGCCGGACAATCCGTGGAACACCGACATTTCGGCCGCTCCACTCCACCCGCAGTCCGACGCCTACGTGAACCAGATCGGGCGCGGCGACCGCCTGCACCCGGACTTCGGCACGGTCTGGAACGGCGCTCCGATCGGCATTCCGTACACCATCGTCGGTGGTAGCCAGCCGAAGGTGCCGGTCTCCTTCGACTACGCTGACGAGAGCGACCCCGGCCCGTACCCGATCCCGCCGAACGCACCGATCGAGGGCGGGCCGAACAGCGACGGCGACCGCCACGTCATCGTGGTCGACCAGGACAACTGCCTGCTCTATGAGATGTTCTACGCCTGGCCGATCCAGGGCGGCGCGAGTTGGACCGCCGGCTCAGGGGCGATCTTCAACCTGCGCAGCAACGCCCTGCGCCCGAACTACTGGACGAGCGCCGACGCGGCCGGCCTGCCGATCTTCGCGGGGCTCGCCCGCTACGACGAGGTGGTCGAGAAGGGCGTCATCAACCACGCCCTGCGCTTCACCGTCAGCCAGACCCGCCGCGCCTTTATCCACCCGGCGACACACTACGCGTCGAGTAACACCAGCCCGGCGTTGCCGCCGATGGGGCTGCGCTTCCGGATGAAGGCCGGCTACAACTGCTCCTGGGCGAGCGCCGAGGTGCAGGTGATCTGCGCCGCGCTCAAGCGCTACGGGATGATCGTCGCCGACAACGGCTCCGACTGGTACGTCACCGGCGCCCCGGACCCGCGCTGGAACGACGACGCCCTGGGCGACCTGAAGGACATCACGGGGGATGCGTTTGAGGTGGTGTACACGGGTGAGCCGGTAGTTGGTAACTAAGCGATAGCCAACAACTCGCCGTGCGGCACCGAGAAGTAGGCGTCAGGCTTCTCGGCCCACTCGCGCCACGCAGAAGCTATCTCCAGCACTTCCTCGCGGTCTGCGAACCCGTATTCCACCATCTGGTCGCCCAGTGCCGAATGCTCGCAGCGGTCCGCCCAGACTCCGCCCAGCCATCGGCACGACTCAAGGTCCGCGTAAGTCCATATCGAGCTTGAAATCCGGACTTCTATGAATCCGGCGTCGAGGGCCCACCGCTTGAGGAAGCGCCCGGCGTCCGGCTCCCCGCCATTCTTCCGGGCCACGGCGCGGTAGAGTTCCTGCCATCTCTCGAGTTCGGGAACAAGTGGCGCCCACGAAAAGGAGGAGTAGTCGCCGTCGCGCGCCGCCACGATGCCCCCGGGGCGGGTTACCCGCTTCATCTCCTTGAGCGCCGCGACAGGGTCGGCGAGGTGCTGCAGCACCTGGTGAGCGTGAACTACGTCGAACGACGCGTCGGCGTAACCGAGGGCGTATACGTCTCCGTGCTCGAATGTCACTTTAACGCCATTCTCGCTTGCCAGCTTCGAAGCCGACTCCAGCACTTCCGCGGACATGTCAATGCCCACGACGTGGCCCGGGGCGACTATCCGCGCAAAGTCGACGGTTATCGTGCCGGGTCCGCAGCCGACGTCCAGCAGGTCGAGGCCGGGGCCGAGCTCCGGCAACAGGTATGCGGCTGAGCTGGCGGCAGTCCGCGAGCTGTGACTGCGCAACACTGCTTCGTGGTGGCCGTGAGTGTAGGTTTCCTGGCTCATCGCTGAATTTCGCCCGCCGCAAGCGCCGCTTCAATCTCCTTCAGCAGGCCGTCGAGTCCGATCTTCTTTGCCGCCGATACGGGTATCCCGCCGTCGGCCCACGTCGGAAATCCCTCGTTCGTCATCTGGTCGATCTTGTTGAGCACCAGCAGCTTCGGCCGGTCCGCCAATCCGAGGTCCGAGAGCGTCGCCTCCACCGTGTCCGCCTGGTTGCGGGCGTCGGGGTGGGTGATGTCGACGACGTGGAGGAGGAGCATCGCTTCCTCTAGCTCCTCCAGCGTAGCGCGGAATGCGGCGATGAGTAGCGTCGGCAGTTTCTGGATGAAGCCTACGGTATCGGTGAGCAGTGCAGGGCCGCCCGAGGGCAACCGGACGCGCCGCGTCGTCGGGTCAAGCGTCGCGAACAACTGGTCCTGGACGAGGACGTCGGCGCCGGAGAGGGCGCGCATCAGCGTGGACTTGCCGGCGTTTGTGTAGCCGACGAGCGAGACGACCGGGATTCCCTGCCGCGCGCGCTGTCGGCGATGTAGGGCGCGCTGCTGCCGCACCTCCTCGATCCCGCGCTTGAGACGAGCGATGCGCTCGCGGATGAGGCGGCGGTCAGTCTCTAGCTGGGTTTCTCCCGGACCGCGGGTACCGATGCCCGCCCCGAGGCGTTCGAGGTGCGACCACTGGCCCCGCAGCCGGGGGAGGATGTACTCAAGCTGCGCTAATTCCACCTGCAGTCTGCCCTCGCGGGTGCGCGCGTGCTGGGCGAAGATGTCGAGAATCAGCGCCGTCCGGTCCAGCACCTTCACGTCAAGCGCCTTCTCGAGGTTGCGCTGCTGAGACGGGCTCAACTCGTCGTCGAAGATGACGGTCGTGTAGTCCAGATCCGGCCCCTCGGCGACGATCTCGCCCACTTTGCCCTTGCCGATGTAGGTCCCGGGGTTGTGATGCTCCAGGTGCTGGACAGTCTCGCCCACGACGGTGGCTCCGGCTGTGCGAGCGAGGAGGGCGAGTTCTTCGAGCGACGCCTCTGTCCGCCAGCGCCCGTCTGATGCGGGCCGCTTAAGGTCCGCCGCCACAAGGAAGGCGCGCTCGGGCTCGGCGGCGGTGGAGTGGAGCGTGCGTTTGGCTATGGTGTGGGCCTCCGAGGTCAATTATAGGGTGCAAGATTGCACGACCACTTCTCGGCGCGGAATTTTACGATTATCGAGTGAGACCCGTCCAACCGGTCGATGCGGCCTGTGCGAGAACTGCGTCGGCGCCTTTCCCATGTGGCCCGGCCCCGTCCAGGCCATGATCGCCAGCAATAGCAATATGACCGCACGTACGTTGATGAAGCGGCTGGGTGTGTTTCGAGCCCACGTCGATAAGTACGCGGCGACCAGGCTGATGCGGCAAGATCAAGGAATGGCGCGGCGGTGGCCCCGAAAGCCTGGAGCGTGGGCTTTCCGCCCACGCTCCAGGTTCCCAACAGTCATTAGCCGGGTTAGTTGAGGGGGCAGCCCCTCTCGTTCTCGGCCGCGAACTCGTTCTTAAGGGCCTCGTAGTCCCCGCCCGGGAACACCGCGTTGAACTTTGCGATCACTTCGGCCGTGGAGAACTCGAATTCGACTCCACCGCTGGCCGAGTTCAGCAGCGCGGCAACAGTGTGCCGTCCGAGAGCCTTCAGGCCGCCGCCACCCTGGCTCAGCACCTGGAGCAGCGTCATGCCCGGGAACGCATTGTCGAAGACGGCGCTGAACTGCTGGTTAGGGCTGAAGCCGACCCAGGAGTCGAAGTGGTGAGGCTGCTTCCAGTAGCCAGGGGTGCAACCTTCGCCGCCGCCTGGAGGCGTGCAGAGTGCGGCATCGTCATCGTCCGATACGACCGTGCCACCAGGTGCAGTGCCTTCTACCGAACCAACGTTAACCCGCGTTTGTTCGCAGGTCGGAGGGCTCGCGATCACGATCGGGTCGGAGTCGACGGTTACGCACTCGCCGGGGTCGAGAGTGTCGTTGACGGCGACAGTGAAGTCGTCGGTCAGGTCGGCCGGAGTGGCGTTGTCGTCTGTGACTTCGGTGACTTCGAGAGTGGTCTCACCGGTGTTGCAGACCTCGTAGTGGAAGACCACTGCGTCCCCCGGCTGGATCACAAGCGTCACCCCGTCGGCCGCCGTGCCTGCGGTCTTGACGATGGAGATGTCGGGTGTGAGGGCGCAGACCTCGGCGGGGTCGTCGTCGCTGACGACTGTGCCGCCGGGAGAAGTGCCGTCGACGGAGCCGATGTTCTCGCGAGGGGTCTCGCAGTCAGTGCCGGTGTCGGCGATCACAATCGGGTCAGAGTCGACGGTTACGCACTCCCCTGGATCGAGGGTGTCGTTGACGGCGACGGTGAAGTCGTCGGTCAGGTCGGCCGGAGTGCCGTTGTCGTCTGTGACCTCTGTGACGTCGAGAGTGGTGCTACCGGTGTTGCAGACCTCGTAGTGGAAGACTACGGAGTCTCCGGCTTCGACCGTCTCGAGGTCGCCGTCAAGGGCAGAGCCTGCGGTCTTGACGATGGAGATGTCGGGGCTAAGGGCGCACACTTCGGCCGGGTCGTCGTCGCTGACGACTGTGCCGCCGGGAGAAGTGCCGTCGACCGAGCCGATGTTCTCGCGAGGGGTCTCGCAGTCAGTGCCGGTCTCGGCGATCACAATCGGGTCAGAGTCGACGGTTACGCACTCGCCGGGGTCGAGGGTGTCGTTGACGGCGACGGTGAAGTCGTCGGTCAGGTCGGCCGGAGTGGCGTTGTCGTCGGTG
>Ga0208685_1000687_pt1 | contig 11629 bp, 13 predicted proteins | sample EasRivMeERMLT890_FD_187533 | JGI IMG/M metagenome (GOLD analysis project Ga0208685, IMG submission 187533) | Soil microbial communities from meander-bound floodplain in the East River, Colorado, USA - East River MetaG ERMLT890 (SPAdes) (version 2) | ecosystem: Environmental > Terrestrial > Soil...
ATCCCCCATCCTTCATCCTTGTTTCTCTCCCATCGCCCTTCACCCGCATCATGGCAATGACCCAACCCGCCGCGCGTAAGTCCGCCGACCGGGATCCCCGGGAGTCCGATGCTTACCTGCTCGGTAAACCCGCCGCGGGCTGGCGGCGGCGCGTTTTCAACGTCGTTTTCGAGTCCGACACCCACGCCGGAAAGCTTTTCGACATCATCCTGATCGTCGTGATCCTGCTGAGCGTCGCCGCGGTGCTCGCCGACAGCGTGGCGAGCGTGGCGCTCCGGCACGGAACGCTGCTGACCGTGCTGGAATGGATATTCACGGCCCTTTTCACGCTGGAATACATCGCCCGGCTGTCGTGCGTCGAGCGCCCGATGCGCTACGTGAGGAGCTTCTACGGCATCGTGGACTTGATGGCGGTTCTGCCGACCTACCTGGCCGCGTTTTTTCCGGAGGCGGCGCTGCTGATCGATGTTCGCATCCTGCGGCTCCTGCGCATCTTGAGGATATTCAAGCTGACGGCCTATCTGACCGAGTATCGGCTGCTCGCGGACGCGATGGCCGCGAGCCGCCGCAAGATCGTGGTGTTTCTATCGGTCGTGGTGATGATCGTGCTCATCGTCGGCACGCTCATGTACGTGATAGAGGGCCCCGAACACGGCTTCACCAGCATTCCCTTTGCCATCTATTGGGCGATCAGCACGATATCGACGGTGGGGTATGGCGATGTCGTTCCGCGCACCGACCTCGGTCGCGCTCTGGCAACGGTCATGATGCTGATCGGATGGGGCATACTGGCCGTGCCGACCGGAATCGTCACTGCCGAGATGACCGCCCAGCGATTTCGAGGCAGGCGGCTCCCGCACAAGACCTGCCGCGAATGCGGCAGCGAAGGGCACGAGGACGACGCCGGGTATTGCAGGATCTGCGGCGCGAAGCTGGTAACTCGCGACCACTGAGGAGCGATTTACTGGGCGCCTAACCGCTCGAGCGAGCGCTCAAGATTCGAGCGCGCCTGCTGTTCGTAACGACCGCGAATCTCGGCGTCCGTGCCGCGGGGAACTGCTTTGTGACGGGTTGCCATGACAAGGGCGTGCACGCGATTGCACGCCTCGGCGTAGACGCGATCATGCAGGACTACACGGATCGTTCCATCCTCATCACGCACGATGCCACCTACCGCGGGCTCGCCGAGATCCGGCAATTCTTCACGGCGCTGTTCAAAGCGCTTCCCGCGGGATTCTTCGACGCGGTCCGGATGAATCGCCAGGATATCGTCGGCGAGGTGGCCTACATCCTTTGGGAGCGCGAGCCGATCATCACCCAGGCGACCGACACCTTCGTGGTGCGGAACGGAAAGATCCTGGCGCAGACGTTCACGGCGTACCCTACTGCGGCTTGATGCCGACGTCCTTCACCACCTTCGCAAACTTGTCGCGCTCGGAGCGGATGAACTTCGCGAACTGATCGGTGGTCAGCGTGCCGGGGTTGATGCCCTGGTCCGCGAGGCGCTTGCGCGTGTCGGGCAGGGCGAGCACGGCGGCGAGGGCGGCGCGTAGCCGCGCGACCGCCGCCTTCGGCGCCCCCGCGGGCGTGCATACGCCCTGCCACGAGATGACTTCGAAGCCGGGAAAGCCGGACTCGGCGATGGTCGGCACGTCGGGCACATCGGGCGAGCGCGTGAGCGACGTGATGGCGAGCATCCGGATCTTGCCGGCGCGGGTCGTCGCGAGGAACGACGGCAGGGTGGACACCATCCCGTCCACCTGGCCTCCCATCGTCGCCGCCAGCGCCGGCCCGGCGCCCTTGTAGGCGATGTGGGTGACGTCGATGCGGGCCGCTATCTTGAACATTTCCATCGTGAGCTGCGGCGAGCTGCCGACGCCGGGCGAGCCGTAGTTGAGCTTGCCGGGGCGCGACTTGGCGAGCGAGATGAACTCGGGGATCGTCGCCGCCGGGACCGAAGGATTGACGACGATGGCATTGGGCGTGCTGCCGATGAAGCCGATCGGCGTGAAGCCGTTGACGGGATCGTAATTGAGCTTGCGGTAGAGCGCCGGGCTCACCGCGAGCGATGCGATGTTGCAGGCGAAGATCGTGTGGCCGTCAGGCGTCGCATTCGCCGCGATCTCGGCGCCGACCGTTCCGCCCGCGCCGCCCCGGTTGTCGATGACGATGGATTGACCGAGTCCGTCGGTCAGGCCTGCGGCGACGATGCGCGCCATGAGGTCGGTCGAGCCGCCCGGCGGGAAGGGCACGATGTAGCGCAGTGGCCGGGTCGGAAACTCCGGTGCTGCGGCCGCCGCGCCGCCGGCCGGGAGCGCGAGCGATGCCAGCAGCAGTACCGCGGCGGGGTGAAACGCGCGCAGGAAGTGCGTCATGGGGCCTCCTCCTTATCTGGAAATCATAGGCCCTGTCAGGCCGATTCCACAATATGGCCCCCGGGGTAGCCCTCGCGCTATCGTTTCCCGTCGTACCAGGCGGAACAGTCCTGTCGGCTGCGCAGCGTCCTGCCGCCCGACACGATGGTCTTCAGCCCGAACCAGGCCAGCTCCCCCCAACTGTAGAGGCGGAGCTTGCGGTCGCTCGTCACCAGGGGATGGCGGTGGAGGATCACGATCGTGCGCCGGTCGCGGCGGGCGATGCGCTTCAGGCGCCGGGAAAGATCGACCTCCTCGCCGGCGAAGAGCTCCTCGCCGAAGCCGCCCGCCGCGCGGAAGGCCGCCGCCTCGCAGAAGATGAACGACCCCGCGGCCCACCGGGTGATTCTGCTCAGCACGTTCCACATTCCGATCGCGAGCGCCTCACTGGGAGGCGGGTTCGCGTAGGCGACGGTGCTGCCCCCGGCGAGGCAATGCCCGGCAGCGATCGCATCGGCCGCGTCCGAGAAAAGCTCCGGGCTGGGCTGGGAATCGGCGTCCACAAAGACGATCCAGTCCCCTCTTGCCTCGGCGGCGCCTCTGTTGCGCGCGCGGCTGATCTGGTTCACCGGCTCGAAGACGACGCGTGCGCCCGCCGCCCGGGCGATTTCTGCGGTGCGGTCGGTGGAATTGTTGTCGCAGACGATCAATTCGGACGCCCAGCCGCGGCGGTCGAAGGCTTCCATGGCCGCGCGGATGCTCCCGAGCGACCCGGATAGCAATCGCTCTTCGTTATACGCGGGAACGACGATCGAGATCTTCATTTCGGTATCACCGAGGGGTAGGGTACGACTTATGCCGCGGCATGAGGAGGGAGGGGCCGATGCCCAGGATCGCAGTCGCAGGTGGCGAGATTCACTACGAAGAGTCGGGCCGGGGAGAGCCACTGATATTCGTGAGCGGCCTGGGCGGGACGGCGGGCTACTGGCGGCCGCAGATACCCGAGTTCAGCGCCCGGTTCCGGGTGATCAGCTACGACCATCGGGGAACCGGGGCGAGTGACCGCCTGCAACGCACATTCTCGATCGACCAGATGACGCGCGAGCTCGCGGGGCTGATGGACGCGCTGGGAATCGAGCGCGCGCACATCGTCGGCTGGTCCACCGGCGGGGCGATCGGCCAGACGCTTGCGATCGAAGAGCCGCGGCGCGTCGCGCGCCTCGTCCTGTGCAGCACGTGGACCCACTGCGATCCGTGGTTCCGCCGCCTGTTCGAGGCGCGGCGCGAAGTGCTGCTCAAGGGCGGCTCGGGGCTCTACGCGGCGTTCTTCCCGTTGTGGGTGTATCCGCCCGACTACGTGAACGCGCGCGATGCCGCGATCGGGGAGGAGGTGCGGCAGGCAGTCGCCGGTGCGCCGCTGGCGGAAGTGGTGATGGGGCGGATCGATGCGCTGCTCGCATTCGACCGGCGCGCGGGGCTTGCGCGCATCAAGGCGCCAACGCTCGTCGTGGCCTCCGAGAACGATTACGTCATCCCGAGCTATCACGCCGAGGCGCTCGCGCGCGCGATCTCCGGAGCAAGGCTCGCGATGATTCCCGGCGGCGGGCACGCGAACACGGCGACGCGGCCCGCGGAATTCAACCGGATCGTGCTCGAGTTCCTCGGCTAGCGAATGGGGGATTGGGGGCGCGCGGAAGTCCCGGCGGGGCCGAGATAGGTGCAGGATTGCCCCAGGGAGTCGCGGCGGACGGTCACGCGCGTCAGTCCGCGGAATTGCGGCGCGAGCCGGTCCCAGATCCACAAACAAAGGTTTTCGAGGCTGGGCTGCCTGAGTCCCGCGATCTCGTTGAGGAATGCGTGGTCGAGCTTGGCGCGCAGCTTGAGGCACGCCCGCTCGAGGCGGGCGAAATCGGACACGAAGCCCGAAGGCGGACGCGGCACGCCGCGAAGCGCGATCTCGACGCGGAACGAATGCCCGTGCATGCCGCGGTAGCGGTGGCCGCGCGGCGCGGCCGGGAAGCGATGCGCGGCATCGAACCCGAATTCGTGGCAGATCTCGAGAACCGGGGCGCCGCCGGGGGGAGCGCTCCTGGAACCGCGTCTTTTCATGGGATCCCGATCAGCTTGTGGACCTGCAGGGAGAGCCGCCAGCCCGGGTGCCGCAGGCAATAGTCCGCGGCGAGCCGGGTGTTCTCCGCCCGGAGCAGGCCGTCCATGGGCTGAAGAAAGAAGTGCTCGAATTCCAGATCCATGTAGCGCTCGGGCTCGGCTCCCGGCTGGGGATAGACGAGCTTCAGCTCGTCGCCGCGCTTCTGGACGAGCGTCGCGCCCGCCTTGGGACTCACGCATGTCCAGTCCACCCCGGCCGGCGCGGCGAGCGTGCCGTTCGTCTCGATCGCGATGCGAAAGCCCCTCTCGTGGAGGGACTCGATGAGCGGCGCGTCGAGCTGCAGTAGCGGCTCGCCACCGGTGCAGACGACGAAGCGGCCGGTCCCCGCGCCCGCCGGCCATTTCGCCTCGACCGCCCTTGCGAGCGACGCGGCGCCGCGGAATGTGCCGCCGCCGGTACCGTCGGTGCCGACGAAGTCGGTGTCGCAGAACCGGCAGATCGCGGTTGCGCGGTCCTTCTCGCGGCCCGACCAGAGGTTGCAACCGGCGAAACGCAGAAACACGGCCGGCGTGCCGGCGTTGGCGCCCTCGCCTTGCAGCGTGTAGAAAATTTCCTTAACCGAATACACGAAACGTGCAGGACCCTTCTCGAAATTCGAGTATACGGGCTCCCGGGGGTAATCAGTTTGCGCGCTTCTTCGTGCGCGGCGCGAGCGGGCGGAGGCCTTCGCGAATCTTCTGATCGCGGCGGCGCGAGGGCTTGCGCGCCTGCCCGCGCGGTTGCGGCGGTTTCTCGCGCTGCGCGTGGCCTAGGGGTGCGCGTCAGCAGCGCGCCGATTTCGCTTTCCCGGCGGCGCTCGCGGCGGCTTCCGGCGCGCAGTCCGTGGTGGGCCGCGACTCCATGAATTGCCGCACCAGGTCGTCCGGACCTTTTTCCCACACGACGAATTCCCCGCCGCTCGAGTTCACTATTTCGAACGAGATGCCGCGTCGCGTGAGCCAATCGGTGAATTCCTCCCGCAGCGCCGGGTCCGGGAACGCGGCATTGCGCCCGCCGGAAAACAGTGTATCCACCTTCCTGCGCTTGATGTCTTCCACCGCCGCGTCGTGCTCGGCCGACCACTTGATGAATTCCTTCCCGTCCGAGACCTCCAGCGCATAGGGGATCCCCGCTTTGGCGAGCTCGTCCTTGAGCCGCTGCTGCCTCGCCGGGTCCGAATAGCTGGAGGCTCGCGTGCTGGCCGGCCGGCTGGCGGGCTCTGCGCCGAGCATGTGCCGGAAGGCATAGCCGGTCAGCATGTGCCTGTCGCCCGATGCATACCGGATCGCTTCGTAGCCGGCCACCACGATGCCGACCGAGACCAGCAGCGCCGCCGAAAGCGCGATGGCGCCCTCGGCCTGGGTGAGCGGCAGGGCGATGGGATTCCACCACAGCCACTTCCGCGTGCGGATCCCGGCCTTCAGCCAGACGATGAAGGCGAGCGCCAACGCAACGACTGCGAAGAAGATCGCTATGGCCGGAAATACCAGGACGCTCGCCAGCTCGAAAGCCGCGAGGAACCCCAGGAAGGCGATCGTCTGCCGGGTGATGCTGAACGGGTCGGGCGGCATCGCGGGCAACGTCACGCTGCCCGGGTCACGCCGCCGGGCCGAAAGACGTCGAGATCCGGTTGTAAAGCCACGCGAAGATGGCGCCGCCGATCGCTCCGTCCACCAGTCCGTACAACGTGCCGATGAGGACCTGCCCGAGGTTCGCGGTGCGTCAGTGACAGTGCGCCGATGTTGAATTTCATGGCTCCTCCTTTCCGTGCAGTGATGAGTGACAATTGTCCCCTCAATCATCATCGGAGGCGATCATGGCTGACAATACCCGGGAAATCGTGGTGACGGACATCCGGATCCCGTTCGTTTCGATGGTCGTGCTGATGGTCAAGTGGTCGCTCGCGGCGGGCGCGGTTACCCGTGCCGCTCGAGAGGTGGGCCGGCGTCATTGATCGCGCCGCTTCGTTCCTCGACCGATCATGCCCGAGATCAGCGCGGACGCTCGGGAAACGCGGCGGAGATTCGCGGCGATGGCGGACTATTTGCGCTAGTAACACATGGGGTTGGTGTGAACCGCGCCCTTTCTTGATCTGGCAGCGCAGGAACCTTGATGCGCATCAAAAAGCGGAAGGATCATCGGAGCGATAATTTTCGCTGAATGGACTTTCGAACCTGGATCAAGGCCAAGTCCGGTGTAGCAAGTGACGAAGCGGCCGCGACCGATCCCCGGCCGCCGGCGATACCGGAATACCGGTTCTTCGAGGCCGCTTCCGACGCAGTCGTCATCGTCGATGAAGCAGGCTCGATCGTCCAGCTCAACGCCCAAGCCGAAAAACTGTTCGGTTACCGGCGCGACGAGTTGTCTAACCGGCCCGTGGAGATGCTGGTCCCCGAACGCCTGAGGGCGCGGCATGCCGCGCATCGCCGCGAATACTTCAGCAACCCGTTGCCCAGGCCCATGGGCAACAGCACCGCGCTGCTCGGGTTGCGCAAGGACGGCACGGAGTTCCCGATCGACATCGCGCTCAGTCCGATGCCCTGGGACGGCGGGCTGTTGGTGGCCAGCTTGGTCCGCGACATGACGCACCAGCGGCAGCTGGTAGACCAGCTCCGGCAGCGCGCGCGGGATCTCGAAGACGCGGACCGGCAAAGGGAGCAGTTCCTGACCACGCTCGTGCACGAACTGGGCAACCCGCTGGCGGCCGTCAGCTACTCGGCGGAATTCCTGCGCCGCTCGGATACTGCGCCCGATGTCCGCGAGCGGGCCGCCGGGATCGTGCTGGAGCAGGTCAGATTCATGCAGCGCCTGGTGCGGGATCTCGGAGAATTACCCCGCGTCCGGGGGGGCGATTTTCCGGTCCGGACGGCCCCGACCGATCTTGGGGAGGTTGCGCGCCTGGCTATCGAAATCAGCTGTCCCCTGATCGAACGGCACGGGCACATACTGGCGACCGCCATGCCGTCCTTCCCGGTGCGGGCACAGGGCGATGCGGTGAGATTGGTGCAGATCGTGACCAATCTGCTCGCCAATGCCGCCCGCTACACCCCGGACGGAGGTCACATCCACGTGTCGATCGAGGAGGAGGGCGACGCAGCGGTGCTCAAGGTGAAAGACGATGGCATCGGCATCCCGGCGGAGATGTTGACGAGGGTATTCGACCTGTTCACCCGTCTCGAGCGTGCCAAGCAGAAATACCCCGCGGGAATGGGAATCGGTCTGGCGATTACACGCCGCCTGGTGGAACTCCAGGGCGGCAGCGTGGAAGCGTTCAGCGAGGGGGAGGGGAAGGGCAGCGAGTTCGTGGTGCGCCTGCTGCTGGCACAGGGAACCGGCTGACGGGACGCCCGCGATGCGCGGGCACCTTCACGCCTTCGGCCGGGTCCAGGATTCCGACCACGCCAGGCAGCAGCTCGACGCGGGCTTCCCGAACCGGTCCTGCAGGAAGACCTTCGCGGTCGCGGCCTTGCCGTTGACGGAGAGCTGCGCGCTGCGGGCGGGCAGGAACGTCGAGTAGACGCCGAGCGGGCGGTTCATCGCGCCCGGCGGCATTGTCAGTATGAACGGCGTCATCAGGTCCCACCAGGCAAGCACGATCTCATCCCCGCGGGATACGACCCGTTCCTCGACCGTGCTGAGCGAGTTGCCGGTGCGCTCGAATTTTGCGTCCATGATGGGCAGCGACTCGGCGGCGAACTCCTTGTAGAGCAGGGTTTCGATCGTGCGCTGGAGGAAGCGGGCGACGCCCGCGTTGTCGGCGTAGACCCGCGGCCCCTTGCCGAGGAGCGGGCTCTCGATGAACATCGCGTGACCCTGTCCGGCAGGCGACCAGAGAACCCGCCAGTGGCTGACACGATCGACGAAGGTCTTGCCGCCGTCGTCCGAGAGGCGGATGAACGAGTTCTCCCCGGTCATCACGACATCGTGCGGATCGACCATCTGGGGGTCGGGCATGGGTTCCTCCTGACAAATGATCTTATCGCGGGGCGGGCCCGCCATTGATGTAGGGCTTGAGGCACGCGTATGCCATTGCGTGGAACGGCGTCGGCACGCCGAGCTCGCGTCCCTTCCCGACGATGTATCCGGAGAGGCTCTCGAGTTCGAGCCGCCTGCCGCGCGCCACGTCGTGATACATCGACGCGTACATGTCGGCGGGAAAGTTCTGATGGTTCCGGATCTGCCACTCCACGATGTCCTCGGGCAGCTTGACGCCCAGCGCCCTGGCGATCGCCGCGGCCTCGCTGAAGCCCGCGCGCGCGAGCGCGAGGAGGTCGGGATCGTGGTAACAGACCCCGGCGGGCTGGCGCACAAGACTCGTGAGCGACGCGTTCACCGCGAGTCCCACGAACTTGTGCCACAGCGCGGCGCGGATGTCCGCCACCACTTCAGCGGGGATTCCCGCAGCCACGCAGGCATCGCGGAAGCGGGTGGCGCGTTCCGAGATCCGCCCATCGGTCTCGCCGAACTTGATCGTGGGCGCCTTCGTTTTGTAGCGGATGGAGCCGGGTTTTTCGATCAGCGCCGAGACGAAGGCGAGGCCTCCCATCACGCGGTCGTTTCCCACAATCGCGCCGATGCGCTGACATGCGTCGACGCCGTTCTGCAAGGTGATGCACACTCCGCCTTTCACCAGCAGGGGCGCGATCGCGCGCGCCGCATTCTCCGTGTCGTGCAGCTTCACGCAGAACAGAACGACGTCCACCGGCGCGACTTGCGCGGCATCGTCGGTTGCCTGTACGCCGGAAACGATGGAATCGCCGGCCGGGCCTTTGAGCGCCAGCCCACTCGCCCGTATCGCGCGCAGGTGCTCCCCGCGCGTGATCATGGCAACGTCGTTCCCGGCCTGTGCCAGCCGCCCGCCGTAGTAGCCGCCGACCGCGCCGGCGCCCATGATCGCGATGCGCATGCTCGTTCGCCCCTGACTATTTCGCGGCGCTGCCGGGCACGGTGCCCGGCGCCAGGGTTTCGATGTATCGGCAGATCTCTCCCGGCCGCGTCAGCCACACCCGCTCGCGGTGCTTGAGGATGTGCTCGATGACGCCGCGGAACCGGCGCAGCCGGTGCGGCTGGCCGAGGACGAAGCTGTGCAGCACGATGGACATGACGAGCGGCCGGCGCTGCGATTCCTCCAGCATCTCGTCGAACTGGTCGATCAGGTTCTCGCAAAAGAGCTGCGATGGCGTGCGGCGCGACACGCATTCCACCGAGTCGTTGAGATCGTGCGCGTAGGGCACGGACAGGATCGGCCCGTGCTTTGTGCGCATCCAGACCGGCTGGTCGTCGATCGACCAGTCCATCATGTAGCGGTAGCCGGCTTCCTTCAGGAGATCGAGCGACTGGTGGGTCTGGGCGATGTAGGGCGCGAGCCAGCCCATGGGCTTGCGGCCCTCGCGCTTCTCGATCGTGGCGGTGGCCTCGAATATGCAGCGCCGCTCCTCCTCCGGCGTCATCTCGGATTGGCGCTCCGAGTTGGTGCGGCCGTGCCCGACGATCTCGTGCCCGCTCTCGCTGTAGGCCTTCACCAGCTCCGGGCAGTAGTCATAGAGCTCGGTGTTGATCAACACGGCGTAGGGCAGCTCCTGCGCGTCAGCGAACTCCAGGAGCCGCCACGCGCCGACGCGGTTGCCGTAGTCGCGCCACGCAAAGCTGCGGACGTTCGGCTGCGGCTGCGGCACCGAATAGTCGTTGCCGAGGCCCTCGCCGAAAGCGAAATGCTCGACGTTGAGGCAGAGATGGACTGCGAGCCGCTTGCCGCCCGGCCAGCTGTAATCCGGTCTCCGGCTGATCGCCGAGTAATCGTATCTGCCGTGGGTCTTCAGCATCGAGCGTAGGCTAGGATGCCGCGCGCGAAAGGTCAACGTTGCCGCAGGCCGGGAAACGGTGCAATCTCGGGAAACCCGCCCGCTATTCCTGGAGGAGATCATGTATCCACTCGCCCGTTTCCTGATCGGCGCCGCGTCGGCGCTCGCGTTCGTGCCGCCGGCCTCTGCCCAGGCCTGGCCGACGAAGTCGGTGCGCCTGGTCGTCAACTTCGCCGCCGGCGGCAGCACCGATGTGATCGCCCGCTCCATGGCCCAGAAGCTCGCCGAAACGCTGGGCCAGCCGGTGGTGGTGGACAATCGCGTCGGCGCCGCCGGCAACATCGGCGTCGAGATCGTGGCGCGCTCGGCGCTCGACGGCTATACGCTGCTGCATTCGTCCGACGGCCCGATTCTCGTCAACCCGCATCTTCTGAAAGCGCAAGTGGACGTGGGCAAGGACCTGCTGCCGGTCGCTCCAACGGGCGGCGCGGCGCTCTTCGTGATTGCCCGCCCCGGCATCCCGTCGCGCAACCTGAAGGAATTTCTCGGCTACGCCCGCGCGAATCCCGGCAAGCTCAATTACGGCTCAGCGGGCAACGGCACCCTCCAGCACATCGCCATCGAGATGATGATGGCCGCGGCCAAGTTCCAGGCCGTCCACGTGCCGTACAAGGGGTCGCAGGCGGTGCTGGTGGATCTGCTGGGCGGCCAGGTGGATTTCACGGTCGACCTCGGCGCCGCCATTCCGCACATCAAGAGCGGCAAGCTGCGGCTGCTCGCCGTGCCGGACAAGAATCGCTCGCCGCTCTTCCCCGACACGCCGACCTTGACCGAGCAGGGGGTGAACGTGGATCTCGTCTGGATATCCGGCGTTTATGCGCCGGCCGGCACGCCCCAGGCGATCGTCACGCGGCTCAACAAGGAAATCGCCCGCATCATGCACGGCCCGGAAGCGAAGACGCACCTTGACGCGATGGCGGCCTACGCAGTGCCCGTCATGACGCCCCAGGAGTTCGCGACGCACCAGCAGCGCGCGCGGGACCGCTTCGGCGCCATCATCCGCCAGGCCGGAATCAAAGCGAACTGAGTCCTACGCCGCGGCGGCGCCGAGCACGTTCTTGGAGACGAATTTCCCCAGCCAGCGCTTCCGCAGGATGAGGTTTTCCTGCCACACCGCCTCGATGTTCGGGACGGTCGAGGCCTTGACGGCGGCGTTGGCGAGAAGCGCGTCGCGCCACGCGGCAAGGCGCGGAAATTTCTCGATCGCGCCGACCGGCTTCAGGCGGTCCATGAACGTGTAGCGCTGCAGGAACGGCGCATAGGCC
>Ga0208685_1000692_pt1 | contig 11576 bp, 11 predicted proteins | sample EasRivMeERMLT890_FD_187533 | JGI IMG/M metagenome (GOLD analysis project Ga0208685, IMG submission 187533) | Soil microbial communities from meander-bound floodplain in the East River, Colorado, USA - East River MetaG ERMLT890 (SPAdes) (version 2) | ecosystem: Environmental > Terrestrial > Soil...
GTAGTGCCCGAATAAAGTTGCATCATGACCTTGGTTCCTGCTGAAAGAGAGGCGGCTGCTCTACTTCACGTCTTTCCAGAATTCCTTCTTCAACCAGTAGGTGAGCGGGAACAGCACGAGCAGCAGCACGAACAGCACGATGATGCCGATCGCCTTGCGGTCCGCCGCGGCCGGCTCGCCGACGTACACCAGGAAATTAACCAGGTCGCGCACCGTGGCGTCGTATTCCGTCGGCGACTGCGACCCCTTGCTGATTTCGGTCAGCTTGTGCTCCTTCTCGTCCCAGCCGCGCTCGCCCTGCAGCGTCCATAGCGCGTGCGGCATGGCCACGTTCGGATACACCGGGTTGTTCCAACCCGTCGTCGTCCTCGGATCGCGGTGGAACGTGCGCAGGTAGGTGTAGAGCCAGTCCGCGCCGCGCGAGCGCGCCACCACCGACAGGTCCGGCGGGGCGACGCCGAACCACGCCTTGCCTTCCTTGGGGTCGAGCGCCACCTTCATCGCGTCGCCGACCTTGTCCGAGGTGAACAGCAGGTGCTCCCTGATCTGCGCCTCGGTCAGGCCGAGCTCGGTCAGCCCCTTGTAGCGCATGAACTGCATGCCGTGGCAGCCGAGGCAATAGTTGACGTAGGTCCGCGCGCCCGCCTGCAGGCTGGCCAGGTCGCGCGAGTCGTGCGGCGAGCGGTCGAGCCTGTAACCACTGGACGCAGCCAGGACTGTCCCCGGAACAATCAACAGTAGAAGCAAGATCGTCTTCATGCCGTCACCCGCTCGGGAACCGGCAGCACCTTGTCCCGCGCGGTGTACCAAGGCATCAGGAAGAAGAAAAGGAAGTACACGACGGTACAGACCCGCGCCATCCACGTCGCCACGTCTTTGGTATCGACGATGTTGCGCCCGAGGAAGCTGTCATCGCTCACCGGGAACTGGCCCCAGACGTTGGTGTTCTCGGTACCCAGGTAGCCCAGGATCACGAACACCACCACGAACGCGGCGAGCCAGCACTTGTAGCGCACGCCGCGGTAGCGGATCGACTTCACCGGGCTGCGGTCGAGCCAGGGCAGGAAGAACAGGATCAGCGTGGCGACGCCCATCGCCAGCACGCCCGGGAACTGCGAGTTGAAGAGCGGCGGCACGGCGCGCAGGATCGAGTAGTACGGCGTGAAGTACCAGACCGGCGCGATATGCTCGGGCGTCTTCAGCGGGTCGGCCGGGATGAAGTTGTTGTACTCGAGGAAGTAGCCGCCCATTTCCGGAACGAAGAACATGACGATGCAGAAGATCGCGAGGAATACGACCGCGCCCAGCAGGTCCTTCACCGTGTAGTACGGATGGAACGGGATGCCGTCGAGCGGCTTGCCGTCCGGCCCTTTCAGCTTCTTGATCTCGACGCCGTCGGGGTTGTTCGAGCCGACGTCGTGCAGCGCCAGGATGTGCGCCACCACCAGGCCGAGCAGCACGAGCGGCAGCGCGATCACGTGCAGCGCGAAGAAGCGGTTGAGGGTGGCGTCGGACACGACGTAGTCGCCGCGGATCCAGAGCGCGAGATCGGGACCGATGAACGGGACCGTGCCGAACAGGTTCACGATCACCTGCGCGCCCCAGTACGACATCTGGCCCCACGGCAGCAGGTAGCCGAAGAACGCCTCGCCCATCAGCGTGAGGTAGATGAGCACGCCGAAGATCCAGATGAGCTCCCTCGGCTCCTTGTACGAGCCGTAGAGCATGGCGCGGAACATGTGCAGGTAGACGACGATGAAGAACGCGGAGGCGCCGGTCGAGTGGATGTAGCGGATCAGCCAGCCGCCGGGAACGTCGCGCATGATGTACTCGACCGAGCCGAACGCGAGGCCGGCGTCGGGCTTGTAGTTCATCGTCAGGAAGATCCCCGAAACGATCTGGATCACGAGCACCAGCATCGCCAGCGAGCCGAAGAAGTACCAGAAGTTGAAGTTCTTCGGCGCGTAGTACTCGGAGGCGTGGATCTTCCACTGCTCCGCGACCGAAGGCATGCGCGCGTCGAACCAGGCCCACAACCGCGCCACCATCGTCCCCATCGCTCAGCTCCCCTTCGTTTCTTTGTCTTCGCCGATCGTCAGCTTGCCTTCGGCGAGCATGTAGGGCGGCACCTCGAGGTTGAGGGGCGCCGGCGCGCCGCGGAACACGCGGCCGGCATAGTCGAACTTGGAGCCGTGGCACGGGCAGTAGAAGCCGCCGGCCCAATCGCCGCCCATTTCCGCCTTCGCCTCGGCGGTCTTCAGCTGCGGCGAGCAGCCGAGGTGCGTGCACACGCCTTCCATCACCATCCACTCGGGGTTCTGGGCGCGCGCCTCGTTCTTCGCGTAGGACGGCTGCTTCGAGGCGCGCGATTCCGGATCGGTGAGCCGCGCGGTCGCGACCTTCAGCGACTCGATCATTTCCTTGGTGCGGTGGATCACCCACACGGGCTTGCCGCGCCACTCGATCACCGCCATCTCGCCCGGGGCGATCTTGCTGATGTCGACCTCGACCGGGGCGCCCGCCGCCTTCGCGCGCTCGGACGGCCACATGCTGATGACGAACGGAATCGCTGCGCCGACGCTTGCTGCGCCGCCAGCGACCGAGGTCGCGACCACGAGATTGCGCCGCGTCTTGTCTACTTTTGTTTCTTCATTCATGGAGATGGAGTTGTTATGGAGTGGCGCAAAAGTGTGCGATTCTAGCGACGGCCTTCTCAAATGTCCACGTTTTCACCTGTAAACGATTGGATTTGCAAGGGAAATTTGGGGTCCGCGACGGTATACTAGGTTTTCCCTTCCATGTATCGGCTCTGGCTCATCTTTGCGCAGGCCGCGACCATCGCCGTGGCCGCGCTGTTCGTGGTCTCGACCTTCCGGCCAGAGTGGCTGCCTTCGCGCCCCGGCTCGCAAATCGCGGTGGTGCAGCAAGCGCCAACGCAGGCAGGCACTACAGGCCCGCTTCCGACGGCGGCGAGCGTCGGCTCCTACCACGAAGCGGTGCGGCGCGCGACACCTTCGGTCGTGAACATCTCCACTTCGAAGGAGATCCGCTCGCCGCGCCATCCGCTGCTCAACGATCCGATCTTCCGGCGCTTCTTCGGCGACCAGCTGCCCGACGAAGCGCAGCGCGCGACGAGCCTCGGGTCGGGAGTGATCGTCAGCACGGGCGGGTACATCCTCACCAATCACCACGTGGTCGAGGCGGCCGACGAGATCGAGGTCGGTCTGCACGACGGCAGGAAGCTGCTCGCCAAGGTGGTCGGCAACGATCCCGACACCGATCTCGCCGTGCTGCGCGTGACCGCCGACAACCTGCCCGCGATCACCTTCGGCTCCTCGGACGCGCTGCGGGTGGGCGACGTGGTGCTCGCGATCGGCAACCCCTTTTACCTGGGCCACACCGTGACCAGCGGCATCGTGTCGGCGCTCGGCCGCTCGGGCCTCGGCATCAGCACCTTCGAGAACCTGATCCAGACCGACGCCGCGATCAATCCCGGAAATTCCGGCGGCGCGCTGGTCGACGCCGGCGGCAACCTGGTGGGCATCAATACCGCGATCTACTCGCGCACCGGCGGCTCGATGGGCATCGGCTTCGCGATCCCGGTCTCCACCGCGAAGGTGGTGCTCGAGCAGATCATCAAGACCGGCGGCGTCGCGCGCGGCTGGATCGGCGTCGAGCTGCAGGAAATCTCCCCGGCGCTCGCCGAGTCGTTCAAGCTTGGAGCCCAGCGCGGCGCGCTGATCGCGGGCGTGCTGCGCGGCGGGCCGGCGGACAAGGCGGGCATCAAGCCCGGCGACGTGGTGGTCGAGATCCAGGGCAAGCCGGTCGCCGATCCCACCGCGATGCTCAACATGATCGCGGCGCTCGCTCCCGGCTCGCCGGCAAAGATGAAGCTCAAGCGCCAGGGCCAGGACGTCGACGCCACCACCAGCGTCGGCCGCCGCCCGAAGCCGCAGCCGCGCTCGGAATAGCTCGCTACTTCTCCAGGAACGCCTTGATGCGGTCGGCGACCTTGCCGATCGAGAACAGCCCGTCGAGGTGGCCGCTGGTGCCGTCGATCTCGTAGACCTCGACGTGGTTGCCCTGCGCGCGCAGCCGCTCGGCCGCCTTGCGCGAGAGCTCGGGCGGAAAGATCAGGTCGGTCTTCGCCGGCAGGAACAGCACCTTGGCGCGGATGCGCGACTGCTCCTTCTCCAGGTTGTAGAGCTGGTTCGCCTTCGCCATCCATACGAAGTGCGCGGCGTCGGTCGCGCCGGCGCGCGCGACGCCGGTCTTGTAGAGGGAGTCCTCGATCGCGAACAGGTTGCTCATCGACTCCTGGGGATTCTTTCCGTCGCCTGCCCACTTGTAGCCATGCACCTTCTCGGCCCAGCCGAAATGCAGGGCGGTCAGCGTGACGGTCTTCAGCGCCTGCGCCACGCCCTCGTTCGGCTCGGCGCCGCCGAAATAGTCGCCGCCCTTCCAGTTCGGGTCCATCTTGATCGGCATCATCCAGAGGTCGAGCAGACCGATGACGTAGGGATGGATGTCGAGCCCCGGCCCGATGACGTGGATCACGCGCTCGACGAGCTGCGGGTACTCGGCGCCCCATTCCATCGCCTGGATCGAACCGCCCGACGCGCCGGCCACCGCCTGGAGTTTTTTGATTCCTAAGCTGTCCAAAAGCGCTTTGTGGACTCGCACCGAGTCCTTCATCGCCACCACTGGAAAAGTCGAGCCGTACGGCTTGCCGGTATCGGGATTGACGGTCGCAGGACCGGCGGTGCCAACCATCGCGCTCTTCACGTTGAGGTTGGCGAGCGTGTCCGCGCTGACGACAAAGTACTTGTCGGTGTCGATCGCCTTGCCCGGGCCGATGATCGCGTCCCAGTACCCCGCCGCCTTCTCGTCGGCCTTGTAGCGCCCGGCGGCGTGCGAAGTACCCGAGAAGAAATGCGCGATGAACACCGCGTTGTCGCCGGCAGCGTTCAGCTTGCCGTAGCTTTCATAGCCGACGCGCACGTTCTTGATCGTCTTGCCGCCCACCGTCGTGTACTGGGGCAATGTGAAGAATTTTTTTTCGGTCAGAAGCTGAGCGTGCGCGGCGTTGCTGGCGAGCAGGACGGCGATCGTCAGGATGATGCGGATCAGCATGATTCTCTCCCTCGTTGCGAAAAAAGGTCCGCGCGCAGCTGCTCCAACGCCGGCGCCCATTCGCGGCTCTGCGCCTGCCGATACACAGCAAAGCCGGGGAACCACGGCGACGGCCCCGGCCGGCGCATCCAGCGCCATTCTCCGGGATACGGTACCAGCACCCTAGCAGTTTTCCCCAGTCCGGCGAGGAAGTGAACGTTCGCGTTGCTGACGCTCACGTAGTCGTCGAGCGCGGCCAGCACCGCCAGCAGTGCGGGAAGGTCGTTGCCCAAGTCGGAAAGGTCGTGGAACCGGCCCTGAAACGCCGCGCCGAATTCTGCGGCATCGCTTGCACGAGCGCCGCGCTGCAGAACGAACACCGTGCCCGGCCAGCCGCGCAGCGTGCTGCCGATGAGCGCGGGTGCGATCGCCTTCGTCAACGCGCTCGGGTCCTGGCCGATCTCGCGACGCCGGAAGAGATCGGTGCCGGCGCGCCAAGTGACGCCGAGATACGGCCCCGGCCCAAACCTCTCGAGGCTCGCCCGGGCCGGGACGGCGAGCGGCCAGGCGGGCGGCGTGTCCTCCGACCCCAGAAGGAGCGGCAGCTCACCGATGCTCAGGCCTTCGCCGGTGTCCTCGCGAATCTGATCGAGCATGGACCCCCGCGACAGGATGGAATGCAATTTCTTTTCGCAGCCCAGAACGATAATCGCTCCACGCTTGCGCAGCGCCGGCGCGAAGCGAAGAAAGAACAGCACGTCACCGATGCCCTGCTCGCCCCGCAGCAACACGCGTGTCCCGGAGAGATCGTCAGACAGCGGTGCGCTGACGCTCCCCCTGTAGCGTTGCCAACCCTCACGCCAATGCGCAGTCGAGAGTAGAAGGTGCCCCAGCGCGGCTCGCGCCAGCACCCAATCGGGATGCTCCATGACCGCCGTGCGCAGGCGCTCGATCGCCGCGCCCTCCCCCTCGAGCTCGAAATCGCAGCTGGCGAGCGCAATGACCAGGTCTTGCGGCTCTATGCTCTTCCTCGAAGTTTCCAGCACCGACCTTGCCTGATTGGCAAGACCGCACTCCCGGTAAACCCTCGCCAGCGTTACCGGGAGTCTCGGAAAGGAGGGCGCCAGCGCGTAGGCGCGCTCGTAAGCCTTCAGCGCAGCCGGAAGCGTTTCCGCTTTCTCCAGCACCTTCCCCAAGTTGACCAGCGCGTCGACGCAATCGGGTTTCAGCTTCAGCGCTTTGCTGAAGCTCGCCTGCGCGTGCTCGAGCTCGCCCGTTTCCGCGTAGGCGATGCCCAAGGTATTGAGATAGTCCACGTTGCGGCGGCTGAGCTCATGGGCCCGGCGCGCGTATTCGAGCGCAAGATCGGGCTCGCCGGACCGCAGCCTCGCCCAGGCAAGCTCGTTCCAGGCTCGGTGGTCGCGGTCCACGCTCAAGCGGATGCAATGACGGATTGCCACGCACGGCTGATGGCGGCGGGCGAAAAATCCCGCGCGACCGCTTCCTGACCGGCGCGGATGCGCTCGGTCGCCTCGCCGAAATTCTCGAGCAGCCAGGCGAGACCCGCGCCGAGATCCTCGCCCACCCAGCCGTAGGCGCCGAGCGGCTGGTACGCCGGCAGCGGATGGGCGACGACGAAGCGGCCGGCCCACAGCGCCTCGCTGAACCGGTTCGGGCTCTTCACCGCCTTGCGCGGATCGTGCGGGTTCGAGGGAATGATGGCCGCGTCGCATTCGCGCAGCTCCTCGAAGAGAGCCGCCGTCGACCACGGCCGGAAGCGATGGCCGAGCGCCTCTGCACCGGAGCCCGGAGCGGTCAGCACTGTGAGCGCGAAATGCAGCCGCCGCTCCGTAAGCTGCGCCAAGCCGAACCGCAGCGTGTCGAGATTGAGCGGATGGCCGAACCAGAGCAGGCGCGGCGGCCGGGTCATGCCCGAGCGCGGCTCGCCGCGCTCGCCTTCGACCGGGTCAGTCACCACGCTGACCGGCATCGGCGTCTGCGCTCGCAGGACCTCCGCAAGGCCCGGCGTGGCTGCGACCACCGCATCGGCCGCCGCCGCCAAGGCGCGGTACACCGGACCGAGCACCGGATGCAGAAAGTGGTCGTCGCTGTAGTCGACGATGACCTTGATGCCGCGCTTCCTGAGCGCCGCCGCGAGCTCGAGCGCGGATTGCGCCATCGAGGGATCGAACAGCTTGCCGAAGACGGCGGCTTCGGCGCCCGCGAAGCGCTCGAGCAGCGTGCGGCGGTTGGCGCCGGGCCCGACGTAAGTCACCTTGCTGTCGCCGATCGCCATTGCGGGAAGCGTGATGCGGTAGCGCACCGACGCGACGTCGGAGGTCAGGCCGTCCGGCGTCTTGCGCAGCGGCGCAAAGCTCACCCAGACGATGCGCATTGCCGCAGCGACTCGAACTCGGCGAACCATTCGCCGGCGTAATCGCAGTCGCGGTACGCGTCGAAGTAAGGGCCGCCGATCGTGAAATGGGCGATCTTGGCGGCCGGGTTGTGGGCGTATTCCCCGACCAGCCAGTTCCACTCGAGCGGAAGCTCGCCGATCGCCCGGTCATCGACCCACCCAAAGCGGTGCAGCTCGAGGCCCGAAGCCGAGTTCACGTAGTCCACGCTCAGCGCGCGGCAGCGCTCGTTGTTGAACAGCATCAGGCTCGACCAGTTCTTTCGCGAGTACTTGGTCTGCACCTGGTCGAGGAACTTGCGCTCGGTCTTGGGAACGTAGTCGTGCTTGCAGACGAGCACCGCCTTGTCGGGCTGGCGCTCGATCTGCGCCGCGAGCCCGGCGATGTCGGCGCGGCACAGCATGTCGCAGTCCATGAACAGCGACCAGCCGCGGTATTCCGACAACGCCGGCACCAGGAAGCGCGTCAGGCTGAACTCGGTGGACTCCGTCGGACCGCGCGTCCGGCGATACAGATGGTTAAGCTGGCTCTGTACCAGCGGCGCAATCGAGACCGGTACCGACGAGCGCCGCAGGATCGAGTGCGACAGGGTATGGAAAGCGACCGACTCCCTCGGGTCGTACCCGATGTAGATCCTGAACACGTGCTAGACCCGGTACGCGACCGTCGTCATCACCTTCGAGGCGAGCCGCATCGCGCGCTTGACCGGCGCGGGAAGCTCGGCCGCGCCGAGCCCGAGCGCGCTGGCGCGATGCCGGGCCTCGTCGGCGCGCATCGCTTCCACTACCGCGCGCGTGCGCCGGTCGTCCTGCGGCAAAGCCTCGAGATGGCCGCCGAGATGCTCCTCGACCTGGCGCTCGGTCTCGGCGAGGAACGCGAGGTTCCACTTGTCGCCCAGCGCGCCGGCGAACGCCCCCATGGCGAAGGCGCCCGCGTACCACAGCGGATTGAGCAGGCTCGGCCGGCCGCCGAGCTCGCGAATGCGCTCCGCGCTCCAGGCGAGGTGGTCCTCCTCCTCGCGCGCGGCCTTCTCAAGCGCCGCGCGTGCCGCCGGCTCCCGCGCGGTGAGCGCCTGGCCTTGGTAGAGCGCCTGCGCGCAAACCTCGCCGACATGGTTCACGCGCATCAGCGCCGCCGCGTGGGCGCGCTCCTCCTCGCTGACGGGCTGTTCCGCCAGGCGCTCCGCCGGCGAGGGCCGGCTCGCGTGCGCCACGCCGGCGATTGCACGCAACGCGCGGTCGAATTCGAGGATCAAGCGGTCCACTGCAAAAGACTAGCAGAAAGGAGAAAAAAAACGGGCGCCCGAAGGCGCCCGTCTTGTCGATGCTGCTGCGGCTAGAACCGGTGAATCACGCTCAGGAAGAACGCGCTCGGATCCGAGCCGGGGAAAGGCGCGAGGCCAGTGCCCGACTGGTTGCCGGGCGCGCCCGTCCACGTAAACACCGCCGCCGGGTCGTTCTTGATCTGCGCATAGCCGACGCCGACGGTCGTGCGCTTCGAGAACCGATAGTCGTACCCGATCGTGTACTCCTTGGCGCCGTCGTCCAGGGCTCCAGTGGGCCTGTCCATATCTTTCGCTTCGGAATACGACGCTCTGATGGCACCTTGACCGATCGGGATCGCGATGGCAATACCATACTGCTCCGCATCCACGTCGCCGCCCCCCGCGAGCTTGTAGGTCATCGACTCATAGGCGAGGCCGACGTCCACGATGCCGAAGTTGTAGCCGCCCTTGATGGCAAAGCCCGTATCGGTCTCGCCGATGGTGGAGAAGTCCTTGTGGGAGTCGAAGGCCGCGCCGACTCGCGCGCGTCCGCCCATCCCGCTCCACTGCACCGCTGCCGACCACATCGAGGGATCGGCCACCGTGCTCGTGGCCGAGCTGATCGTCGATTTGCCGTCGTTGGTCTGATAGGCGAGCTTGACCTGCGCACCGGCGAATACCGGCGAGTAGTAGAAGATCGACTGCGAAATGCGCCGCCAGAACGCGTGGCCGACACCGCCACCGGCTTCGACCGGATCGCAAACGGGCTGCGTGGTCGTGAATCCGACAGCGCCGGAAACATGGCCGTTAATGCAGTTCGGGTTTGGCGAGGTACCCGTGGTCTCGCGGCGGCCGATGATCGAAAGCGACGGGCTGTAGCCGCCCACCGAGCCGATCGACCAGAGCGACTCCAGGTCGGCCCAGGGAGTGGTCCACTGGCCGATGAAGAAGTTGCCCCAGTTGCCCTGGAAGCCAACCGCGCTGTTCCGCGACGCCGGGGTGATGGCGACGTTGTTCGACCGCTCCATCGGCGCGTTTTGCTCGATCTGGAACCACGCCGTCAGGCCGCCGCCGATGTTTTCCCTGCCGCGAACGCCATAGTTGGTGCCGTGGCTCGACACGTCCCACTTCGATACCGATGGCGTGTTCGCTGCGGTGCCATCCGAGTATTTGAAGTTGCTGACCGCCACGGAGATGAAGCCGTAGACCTCGACCTGCGCAAGCGCAGCCCCGGGCGCAGCCAATGCGCCGGCGACCGCCAGGCCTAAAAGTTTCTTTTGCATGCGTTCTCCTCTCCTTTGTAGAACGAAACTGGCGCAGCGCCGACTGGCCCCCGCCAACCCCTCCTTTGAGAAGTCCTTGGCAGTGTGCCGAATGCCCCTACGCGCCAACAAGGAATGTCCCTTGTTACAGAGGAGAAACGACGGTGATGTTGCGATTACCCAACAGGCCTTGTTGCAGCGCAGCAGGCTACGCGAAGAGTGCTTTCAGCTCCGCACCAGGATCCCGCGCGCGCATGAACGCTTCGCCGACGAGAAACGCCTCGACGCCGCGTTGCCGCATGCGGGCGACGTCGGCTCTGGACAGGATGCCGCTCTCGGTGATCACCAGGCGGTCGTGCGGCACGCGCGGCAAGAGTTCGAGCGTGGTCTCGAGCCGCGTCTCGAAGGTGCGCAGGTTGCGGTTGTTGATGCCGAGAAGCGGTGTGTCGAGCTTGAGCGCGCGCTCGAGCTCCTCACCGTCATGCACCTCGACCAGCACGGCCATACCAACGCTGCGGGCGAGCGCCTCGAGCTCGCGCATTTGGCGGTCTTCAAGGCAGGCGGCGATCAGCAGGACGCAATCGGCGCCGAGCGCGCGCGACTCGAAGACCTGGTACGGGTCGATCAGGAAATCCTTGCGCAGCACCGGCAGCGCGCACGCCCCTCTCGCTGCAGAGAGGTGTTCGGCAGCGCCCTGAAAGAACTCCTTGTCAGTAAGCACTGACATGCAAGCCGCTCCGCCTTTTTCGTAACTCTTGGCGATCGCCGCGGGGTCGAAGTTCGACCTGAGCAACCCCTTTGAAGGGCTGGCGCGCTTGATCTCGGCGATCACCGCCGGCCGCTTCGCCCGCAATGCCGCAATGAAATCGCGCACAGGTGGAGCGGCATCAAGCTTCACCTCGGGTGCCCTCTTCCTGGCTGCGGCGACCTCGGTGCGCTTGGCCGCAACGATGCGCTCGAGGATGCTCAAGCTTTGACTTTCACCTTTTGCGTGAACGCCACGAACTCTTCGAGCTTCTGCTTGGCAGCGCCGCTCTTGATCGCCTGCACCGCGCGCTCGATTCCCGCCTTGAAGCTCTTGGCCACGCCGGAAACGTAGATCGCCGCGCCGGCATTGAGCGCGACAATGTTGTGCGCCGGGCCCGGCTGGTTCTCCAGCACCGCCTGGATCATCGCCTTCGACTCGGCGACCGTGTGCACCTCGATCGCGCGGCGGTCGTAGAGCTCCATCCCGAGCTCGGCCGGGTGGACGAGGTACTCGCTGATCTCGCCGTTCGCGAGCTCGCCGACCATCGTCGGCCCCGAGACCGAGATCTCGTCCAGGCCGTCGAGCCCGTGGACCACCATCACGTGCTTCGAGCCCAGGCGCTGCAGCACGCGCACCTCGATGCCCACCAGGTCGGGGTGGAACACGCCCATCACCTGGTTCTTCGCCCCTGCCGGGTTGGTCAGCGGGCCGAGGATGTTGAAGATGGTGCGCACGCCGAGGTCCTTGCGCACCGGCGCGGCGTGCTTCATCGCGGC
>Ga0208685_1000696_pt1 | contig 11556 bp, 13 predicted proteins | sample EasRivMeERMLT890_FD_187533 | JGI IMG/M metagenome (GOLD analysis project Ga0208685, IMG submission 187533) | Soil microbial communities from meander-bound floodplain in the East River, Colorado, USA - East River MetaG ERMLT890 (SPAdes) (version 2) | ecosystem: Environmental > Terrestrial > Soil...
GATGAAGCCGATGCTCAGCCAGAACAGATCGTATTCCTGCATGCGTGCATCCCGTCACCGAAACGCATGCAGCATGCCACCGCCGCCCGCAAGAGAACGTGAGGCCGGCGTTAGGAAAGTGTTAACCGCCCGGGAAATGCACGCAGGCCTGCGTCGCGCTCGCCCCGATCGAAACGTCCAGGCGCCATCCCTGCCCTTCGCAGAGGCGCTGCACGATGTCCAGGCCGAGCCGCCCCTCCTTCTCCGCCGCCGCCGGGCCGCTGCCGGCATCCGCGATCGTCAGCCGGTCGCGCGCGAGGCGCACTGTCACCGGCTGGCGTCCGTGCTCAATTGCGTTGTGCAGCAGGTTGCGCACGACGGCAGCGAATATCGCGGCGGGCGAGCGCAGGATGGCCGGTGCATCGGCGGCCAATTCAACGACGGCGTTCACGCCGAACTGTTCCGCGGCATCGCGGGCAGCGGCATCGATAATCGCTCGCGGCTCGCATTCGGCGGGGGAACCGTTTTCGCGGCGCGCGATGTTGAGTAACGCATTGATCAGATCCGCCGACGCGCGCACCGCGCGGCGCATCCGCAGCAACCGCTCGCGCGCGGCGGAGGCGAGTCTGGCATCCTGCAGCAGGACATCGATATTGCTGCCGATCACCGTCAGGGGCGTGCGCAACTCGTGGCTGACCGTGCCGGTAAACGCCTGTTCGCGAACGATGAACTCCTGAAGGCGCCGGCGATAGTCACGAAAGGCTTCGGCAAGCTCGCCGACCTCGTCCTGCGCGTAGGTTCGCAAGGCATCTGCCGGGGCGGCGGCGTACTCCAGCTGGCGGATCTCTCCAGCCAGGGCGGTGACCGGACTGATGACGCGCCGCGATATCACGAAGCCGAGCCAGATCGAAAGATAGGTGGCGATCAGCACGCTGATCACCAGGGTCCACATCAGAGCCTCTTCGCGCCGCTCGATGTTCTCGTCCTGGAAAACGACCATATGCCGCACGCCTTCGACGTTCTTCACCAGCACGTGCCGCTCGTGCTCGTTTGAGCCGATCTCGTGGAACCCCGGCGCGAGGTTCCGGTAGACCTCCGGCGTGGACGTCGCGTCGCTGACGTAATACTCGATGCGGATCGCGCTGCCCGCCGCGCTCACGATCGTGCCGCCTTGCCGGACGCTCTCGAGCTCGCGCTCCAGCATGTCCACGAGCAAGTCGTGCTCGATGGACTCGAAGGCGAAATGCACGCCGACCGCGAAAACCGTGCTGAGCAGAAACCCCAGCAGCCCGAAGGCGATCACCAATCGGCCGCGCAGGGTCTGGCTAGATTTCGGACGCATCGCAGATTCTGTAGCCAACGCCATGCAGGGTATGGAGCAGGGGTGTGGCAAACGGCTTGTCGATCGCCGCGCGCAGGCCCGCGATGTGCGTGCGCAGTGCATCGCTGTCAGGCGGCGTATGGCCCCATAGATCCTGCTCGAGCTCGGCGCGGGTGACGACGCGGTGCGAGTTGCGCATCAGGAAATGCAGCAGGCGCTGCTCGATCGGCGTCAACCGGATCGGCTTGCCGGCCCGCGCCACGTGGCGGGTCGGAACGTCGTACTCAAGATCCGAGACGCGCAGGCGCTCGCGTTCGCCCCCCGGTATCGTACGGCGCCGGATTGCGTCCAGCCGCGCCTCCAGCTCGGCGAGCTCGAAGGGCTTGACGAGATAATCGTCGGCGCCGCTGCCAAAGCCGGCCAGCTTGTCCCCGATCGTATCGCGCGCCGTGAGCATGATGATCGGGGTCGCCTTGCGCGCGGTCTTGCGGAGCTGGCGGGCGACGTTCAGGCCGTCGATGCCGGGCAGACCGAGATCGAGCACGATTGCCTCGTAGTCGTTGACGACCGCGAAATGCAGGCCCGAGACGCCGTCATGCGCGATATCGACGACGTGTCCGCGTGCTTCGAAGTAATCGTAGATCGCGGACGCGATGTCCCGATGATCTTCGATGACGAGGATTCGCACGGTGTCCGCCCCGCACTGATCATAGCGCGACCAGGCGCGGCACGGGCTGCGCCATCACTCCGGGAACTCCTCCAGCACCGCTGCCGGGCGCCGTTCCCGGCGCAGCAGCCAGGCCACGCCGAGCAGGTCGACGATACCGGCCCATAACCGGTTGTGGATGCCGTACTTGGAGCGCCCGCAGGTGCGCGAACGGTGATTCACGGGCACGGACAGGACGCGGCCGCCCTGGCGCCTGATCAGCGCCGGCAGGAATCGATGCATATGGTCGAAATAAGGGAGCGCCAGAAAGACCTCCCGCCGGAACACCTTCAGCCCGCATCCGGTATCCGGCGTCTGATCCCCGAGCAGGCTGCCGCGAACGCCGTTGGCGATACGCGAGGAAAGGAGACGGACGACGCTGTCGTTGCGCCGCGTACGATGCCCGATGACGAGCCGGACATCCTCAGGCTCGTTCAGTAGCAGCGCAGTGACGAGCCGCGGAATGTCCGCCGGATCGTTCTGACCGTCGCCGTCCAGGGTGGCGATGAGCTCTCCGCCCGCCGCCTGGACGCCGTTCCAGACCGCCGTGCTCTGCCCGCAGCTGCGTTCGTGACGCAGCACGCGCAACCGGACTCCCGCGGCTGCACGCGCCGCGCGCAGCGCGTCGGGTAACCGGTCTTCGCTGCCGTCGTCGACGCAGATGATCTCGTAGTCGAAACGGCCTTCGAGCGCCCGCCTGATCTCGCCGACCAGCGGAACGATATTGGGCGCTTCGTCCCGGGCCGGTACGACAACCGACAGCTTCATCGCGACCTCCTGCCCGAGATGCTACGGAGGGCCGCGTCGTGACCGCGTCACGAAAACGTGAGGATTTCGTTAAGACTGAGCGCGCTGGCGGCTCATGACCTCGATGTTGGCCATCTTGGCAAGGTCGCGGTGCAGGCGCGCAACGCGCTCGATCTGGCCCTTCGCCGGGAAGCGCTCGTAGAAGCCTTCGACGCGGAATTCGCGCGCCCGATCGGTCCAGGGCGTCAACCGCCTCTCCCACCGCAACTGGCGCCCCTCGGCGGGGTCGGCGTCATTCCGGGCGAGGTCGGCGCACACCCGGATCATCGCCTTGAGCGTGACCGGCTTCGTCACCATGTAGTTGGGGTGCCCCCAGGAGGTACCCCAGACTTTCTGGCAGGCCTTGAAGAAGTCGCGCACCATGGCGTAGTAGCGGTCGATTTCGCGCATGGCATGCCCGGAGCGCTGGATCTTGCGCCACTCCCCGCTCACCCAGCGGTGCAGCTCATTGAAGAGCTCCGCCTGCAGGATCCACTTCTCCTGCTGGCTGCGGCCGCCCAGGCGGTTGATGCGGTACTTGAGCGGGCTGTCGCCCTCTCGGTAGAGCTTGTCCACGAGGCGCGCTGCGAACCGCCGGTCGGGGTCAGCCCACGAGATCCGCTCGTAGAGGTCCACGAGGTGGCTCTTGTTGATGCGGGTCGGCGTGGAGTTGATGATGACGAACATCTCGGCGGCAAAGTCTTCGGTGCGGGCGTCGAAGATGACGCACGGCACGTTGATGCTGTTGCCCTCGCCCGGGCGCTCGCGCAGGTAGAAGTTCAGGGCCGCCAGGCGGTGCTGGCCGTCGATGATCAGGAACTTGGAGGTGGGGTCCTGCAGGTGGCCCACGGTCTGCTCCGAGCCGAGGGGCTGGAACACGAGCTTTTCGTGGGTAAACAGCAGCACGGTGCCGGGAATCGGCGGCTGGTTGACCGCCATTTCGTAGAAGTTCTTGAGCGCCCGCACCTTGGCGCGCGAGAGCTGGCGCTGGAAGGCGGCGTCGCTGTGCTCGATGCGGGCGATGAACTGCGCGATCTCGTCGCTCTGCGAGATCACCTGCGCGGCGATCTGCTCGCCCTCGCCGTAGAAGCGGCTGATGAAGCGCACCCGGGCGAGGATGTCCTTCGCCGGGTAGCTCACGAAGTAGAAGGTCCCGTCCTTCTGGCGGATGCGCGTCGCTAGCATGGCCGTGTTGTCCTGTTAGGGGTCCCGGACCGGCAAATTGAGGCCGCCCGCGAGCTAGCGGGCGGCGAACCCGCATTTTAGCGGTTTGAGGGCGCCGACGCGAGGAGTCCGGCGCGATGCCGCCGTCATCGCACGGCAGTCACACGGTTCAGGCGCGGATGACGTCCAGCGGGGAGAAGCGGCCCCTCAACGCACGGGTGGAGTCCACGCCCCACCAGCGCCCCAGCACCGTGGCATAGAGGTCGCGGAAATCCACCGCGAACGGCAAGTTGCCGTTGCCGTCCAGTTGCGAGAGCGCGGGCGACTGGCCATACAACCCGCCCTTCACCCGGCCACCGAGCAGGAAATGGGCTCCGGCAGTGCCATGGTCGGTCCCGTTCGAGAGGTTCTCCCGTGGCCGGCGCCCGAACTCGGAATAAGTCATGACCAGGGCCGTGTCCCAGCGCCCAAGCTCCACGAGCGCGCTCTTCAGCGCGGCCATCCCCTCCGCGAGCGCCTTGAGCAACTGCGTGTGGCGTCCCGGCTGGCCGCTATGGGTATCGAAGCCGCCGAGCGCAATCTTCACGGCCGCGATTCCGGCCTCACCCGCGACGAGCTGGGACGCGATGCGCACGGCGTTGCCGAACGGATGGGTCGGGAACTCGGTGGCGAAGGCGCGGTTGCCGCTCAGCCGTGCCGCGGCTTGCGCGATGTTCTCTTCGACGCGGAGGATGTGCTGGAGCGCCGCGTTGCGCGCCTGCCCCGCCGGCGCCGCGTAGCGGGCCTGCCGCAGGAACTGCTCCGGATTGGCGAGCGCGATCGCGCGCGCGCCACCCCTTAGCGGTCCCATTTCCGCACCCCCGACGACCACGGCGTCGGCGGCAAACGTCGCCGGGGCGGGCGCGGCCGCAAACGCGCGGGCAAGCCAGCCCTCGGTCAGGTATTCGTTGCTCCCCGACGCCGTATCCCAGATGTCGATCGAGCGGAAATGGGACAGGTTCGGGCCGGGATAGCCCACGCCCTGTACCACAGCAAGTTCCTGATTCCTCCACGACGCCATCAGCGGCTCCAGGGACGGGTGGAGTCCAGCCTGCTGATCGAGTGGGAGCACCTGGTCACGTGCCACGGCGAGCCGTGGCCGCAGCTGGGCATACGCCGGATCCGCGTAGGGCACAACCGTATTCAGGCCGTCATTGCCGCCCTTCAGCTCCACCAGCACCAGCAGGCGGTCGTAGCTCGCGCCCGGGCGCTGCCCAAATGCGGTGCCAGGCATCCATGCCGAAATCGTGGCCGCCCCGACTGCGCTCAGGAAATCGCGCCTATTCATGCCTGTTTCCGCCCGTCGTCACTCATCACCCATCACTCATCACTTCAGCTGATACACCGGATCGAGCACCAGGTGGCGAATCAGCTCGATTCCCTCCGTCGCCGGCGGTACCCCGCTGACCGGCGCCGCGGCGAGCACGACCCGGGGCACCCACTCCGGTCGGCCTTCGAACTGGGCCAGCCACTTCCCACCGTCGAACTGCACCTCGAGCAACGCCTGCATGTAGCGCTGCCGCCCCGCTCCCATGCGCGCCGCGGCCATCGGCGTCTCGACGGTCCCGCCGTCCGCCACCATGGCCCGCAGCTCCTCGACCCTGAACAGCCGGTCGAGGAGCGCCTTGCGCCCGAGCAGCGTCGTCGAGTTGATCCACATCTCGCCGCCCGGCCAGCCTTTCACGTTGGGGGGCGCGAACAGGTTCTGACCGAGAAGGGAAACCCCGAGCACGAACGGCAGAGGCTCCCCGGTGGAAAAATTGAACTGGCGCAGCGTACCCACCACCAGCTCGACCGGCGACTTGATCAGTGCGGCGCGGCTGACCGGCGCATAGAACGCATCGGAGGTCAGCAACGCGCGCAAGGCGGGGCGAATCTCGTAGCCGGATTCCCGCAGCACCCGCGCGACGCGCCTCACCTCGCCGGGATCCGGATGGGGCGACACGAATTCGCGCCACAGCTTGGTCGCGATGAGCTCTGCGGTTTGCGGCTGCGCCAGCAGGATGTCGAGGACCGCGTCTCCGTCCAAATTGCCGGTGTGCCCGAGCACGGTCTTGACCCCGTCGTCGTGCGCGCGCTGGCGGAACACGAATTCCCCGCGGTCGGGTTCGACGCTCCAGCCGGTAAAGGCCCGCGCAGCTTCCTTGACGTCGCTCTCCGTGTAGTGGCCCTCGCCCAGGGTAAAGAGCTCCATCACCTCGCGCGCGAAATTTTCATTGGGCTGCCCCTTGCGGTTGGACGCGCTGTCGAGGTAGATCACCATCGCGGGGTCGCGCGCGATCGCGTGCAGCAAGGCGCCGAAATTGCCGAGCGCGTGGCGCCGCAGCAGGACGTTCTGGCCGTACATCAGCTGCGGCGAGCGCACCTTCTGCTGGCTCGACACGAAATGGTTGTGCCAGAAGAGCGTCATTTTCTCGGTCAGTGGCGAGGGCGTCACCAGCATCTCCGTGAGCCACCACGACTGCAGCTCGAAAGCCTTCTGGAATAACTCACGCAGCGCGAGCTTGCGCTCCTCCGGGCTCATGCCCCGGAACCGCCGCAGCGATTCGAAGGGTGTGCCCATCCAGGCCGGCGGCGGGGTGACCGCCGGCTTCCCGGCCGATGACAACAGACGATCGACCGCCTGCTCGCGGGTGAGGCCGGCGAAGGCTTCGATTTCAGCCGGTCCCGCGGAGAAGCTCGCGCGGTTGAGGAGATGCCGGGCGTCGTCGAATCCGAGCGGCGTCGCGGCGTGAGCAGAGGACGCTACGGAACCGCCAAGAACTCCCAGAACCGCGATGACAGCAACCGAACCGCGGAGACGCTGAGGGAGGCGAGTACGCAAGGCGAGGAGTCGTCTATCGTGGAATGACGTAGATGCCGTTGCCCAGGTAGACCTCGACCGGGCGCGACGCCGGGTAGCCAAAGCCGTCCTTGCGCGTCTGGAAGTACGGGTGCGGCTGCCCGGGAGGCGTCGCATCCAGCGAGTACATGGGGCGATACGGGTTCTGGTGATTCGGGTCGGGGCGTTGCTCGTAGCGGGGACCGCCAAACCGGTCATGGACCGGGCTCTGAACGCCGTGGTGATTTCGCGCTGGCGCGCCTCGCGCCGTATGGACCTGCTGCGTCGAAACGCCGTGCGCCTGCGATCTGGATCCCCCACCTGCCAGCGCGGGTGACGCCATGATGACGATCGCTGCGGCCATTGCGGTCATTGCAGGAATGCTCATGGTCATTCTCCTGTCTGGCGCCGGCCGCCTCGGGCAGCGGCTATCGCCGGTAGATCTCCCGGTTGGCCCGATCCAGGTCGCGGTGCAGCTCGCGCCGCTCTTGCTCGGTGAGCCGGTTCTTGTGGCCCTTGTCATGCTCCACCCGCTTGCCGTGATCACCGCGCATGGGAGGGCTGGGCGCCTTCTTCATATCCTGGTTTCCAGGGGCCTGCAGCCTCGCCCCGAAACCCGGGCGCGAATCGCGGGCGTCGGCCAGCGCCGGCGCAAGCAGCACCGATGCAACCGTCACCAGAATCAAACCTCTCAACAACATGGCCTCCAAGCCCCACCAAACGCTCCAACCGCGCGTCCCCGTCTGCATTATAAGGATCCTGCCGCCGGCATAACCTGCCGGCCACACGCCTGCTAGGTTAGCGCACCCTGCCGGGGCACTCATTACGCAAGCCGCGGTTTTTTGTAACAATCTGTTTCCCGTTCTGGTGGTGACACAAACTCTTACAAATGCCCGTCCCATTCGCCCTGCCAGCCATTAGGATTGCGCCATGGCCGAACCCAAGATGAAGATCATCGTCGTGGACGACGACGCCCGTCTGCGCGACCTGCTCAACCGCTACCTCACCGAGCAGGGCTACGCGGTGCGCGTGGTGCACGACGCCGTTGAAATGAACCGTCAGCTCGGCCGCGAGCGCTACGACCTGATGATCCTCGACCTCATGCTGCCCGGCGAGGACGGCCTCTCGATCTGCCGCAGGCTGCGCGGGGCCGGGGAAACCATGCCGATCATCATGCTCACCGCGAAGGGCGACGACGTGGACCGGATCGTGGGGCTCGAGGTGGGGGCAGACGACTACCTGCCCAAACCGTTCAATCCCCGGGAGCTCGTGGCGCGCATCCAGGCGGTGCTCAGGCGCCGTCCGCCCGCGGGCCCTCCGGGCGCGCCCACGACCGAAATGCAGGTGGTGGAGTTCGGGGCCTTCCGCTTCAACCTCGCGGCGCGCAGCCTTACGAAGAACGGGCAGGACATGTCGCTCACGACCGGTGAGTTCGCGCTGCTCAAGGTGCTGGTGCAGCACCCCCGCTCACCGCTCTCACGCGACAAGCTGATGGAGCTCGCGCGCGGACGCGAATTCGGCGCCTTTGACCGCTCGATCGACGTTCAGATCTCGCGGCTGCGCAAGCTCATCGAGCCCGATCCGGCGAAGCCCGCGTTCATCCAGACCGTGTGGGGATTCGGCTACGTCTTCATTCCCGACGGCAGGAGTCCGTGACGCTCTTCCCCCGCACCCTGCTCTGGCGCAGCGTGCTGCTCATCGCGGTCCTGCTAGTGATCGCGCACCTCGCGTGGCTGCAAATCTTCCGGGTGAGCGAGCGCGCGCCGCGCGCGCGCCAGGTCGCGCAGCAAATCGCGAGCGTGGTCAACCTGACACGCGCGGCATTGATCACCGCGCAGCCCTCGAAGCGCCTGGAACTGCTTGACGACCTCTCACAGGAGGAAGGCATCCAGGTCTACAGCGGCGAGCCGGGCGAGCGCATCGCGCCCCTGCCCGACCAGCCGTTTCTGCGCCTGGTGGAGAGCGAGGTCAGGCGCCAGCTCGGTCCCGGTACGCGCCTGGTGGCGAGCCGCAACGGTGTTCGCGGCGCATGGGTGAGCTTTCGCATCGACGCGGAGCCGTACTGGGTCTTCATGCCGCGCTCGCGCCTCGAGCGCACGGACCCGCTGCGCTGGGCAGGCTGGGGTGCGCTGGTGCTGGTGCTCGCCCTGCTCGGAGCCTATCTCATCGTCGCGCGCATCAATCGACCGCTGCGCGAGCTGACCGGCGCCGCGGCCGAGATCGGCCGCGGCCGCTCGCCTCCGCCCGTCGCCGAGACCGGCCCCACCGAGATTCGCACGCTCGCACATGCGTTCAACACCATGGCGGCCGACTTGAAACGCCTGGACGAGGAGCGCGCCCTGCTGCTGGCAGGCGTGTCGCACGACCTGCGCACGCCGCTCTCGCGCATTCGGCTGGGACTCGAGATGCTGGATGGCACGGGCGACGCGGCACTCAAGGCCGGTCTCGTGCAGGACGTCGCCGACATCGACGCGGCGATCGGCCAGTTCCTCGACTTCGCGCGGCTCGCGCAGGGCGAGGCGGCCGTCCCGGACGGCGATCTCAATGCCATCGTGCGCGAGGTCTGCGAGCGCTACGCCCGTGCGGGCAAGCGCGTCTCGACACGGCTCGAGACCTTACCACCGCTCGCGCTGCGGCCCACTGCAATTCAAAGGCTGATTTCCAACCTGGTGGACAACGCGCTGCGCCACGGCAGCCCCGAGGTCGAGGTGGCCACCCGGCCCGAGAACGGCCGCGCGGTGATCGAGGTGCTGGACCGCGGCCCCGGGATACCGGCCGGCGAGTCCGAGAACATGCTGCAGCCGTTCACACGCCTTGACCGCGCGCGCTCGACGAGCGGAACGGGCCTCGGGCTCGCGATCGTGGACCGCATCGCGCGCCTGCACAGCGGCAGCGTGCAGCTCCTTCCGCGCGAAGGCGGCGGCCTGCGCGCCCGCGTCGAGCTTAAGAGTCTCTAAGGGTACATCGCCCAGCCCACCCGGTCCGTCTGTGCCTTGAAGAAGTGCCCTTCGACGCTGGTGACGAAAAGCGTCGTCAGGTCCGGGCCTCCGAAGCAGCAGTTGGTCGGGCGATTGGCCGGCACCGGGTGCGATTCCAGCACCCGGCCGGTCGGCGAGAACACCGTGATCATTGCCCCCGGGCCGGCGAGCTCCCAGCCGCTGGTCGCGACGATGTTGCCGTCGCGGTCAAGGCACATCCCGTCGATCCCGCGATGCACTTCCCGCGGGTCCTCGCCCCACGTGTGGAGCGTCTTGAAGGTGCCGAGGCTGCCGTCTTCCTTGATTGGATAGGCGCGCAGCTCGCGCGCGACACCCCGCGTGTAGCTGCTCTCCGCGACGTAAAGCGTGCTCTGATCCTGCGAAACCAGGATGCCATTGGGCTGCGTGGTGTCGAAGGTGACGCGCGTCACCTTGTAGCTGCCGTCCTTCTGCGGATCGGCGCGGAGCACGGACTGGTTGTCGAGCTCCTTGACCTCGGTCTTGTCCCAGTTGCCCTCGTTCACGGGGTTGGTGAACCAGATGCGCCCCTTGCGGTCGATCGCGAGGTCGTTCGGCGTGTTGAGCCGCTTGCCATCCACCCGGTCGGCAATAGTGGCCATGCGCCCATCGGGATCGAAGCGCACCATTGCGCGCCCGCCCGAGCAGCAGCCGAAGAGGCGGCCCTGCGCGTCGAACGCGAGGCCGTTGGTGCGGTTCGTGTCCTTGCGCCACTCCGCGATCGCGCCGCTCTTCAGGTCGTAGCGCAGGATGCGGCTTGCCCGGATGTGGGTGAAGTATAGGTACTCGCCGTCCCAGACCGGCCCTTCCGTCAGGGGTACGGACGACGGCTTCATCAACAGCTCGAATTTCCACTGCATGGTTGTTATCGCTCCCTTCGTAGATTTTTCCTTCCCCCCTTGCGGGGGAAGGCCAGGATGGGGGGTCAATACCAAGACGCCAATGGAACTTTGCGATAACTTGTCCTGTGAGGCAACTATTCCGACCCCCCACCACAATCCTCCCCCACACCGGGGGAGGAGCAATCATGCGCGCGTCGCTGCCGTTCACCCGTCCAGCGGCCAGCTGCGCAGGATCCGGTACTCGCGACCGCGCTCGCGTGGCGCCGATTCCATCAGCGCAAAGCTTTCCACGGGCCAGGAGACTTCCGGACAGCGATCCTCCGCCGGCGCCCGCCGCGCATTGCGCAGCAAGGTTATGTGCGGAACGTACGGCCGCCGGTCGAATCGGAACTCGGCAGCGGCTAGAGCCTCCTGCATTCGCGCGACCAGCGCCTGCAATGCCTCCGGGATGTCGCGCGTCCCGCCCCACAGGATCCGGTTATGCCGCCAGTGCTCCAGGCGATCCACCTTCAGCGTGAAGCGATGCCCCTGCACCGTCGGCGCAATGGCTTCCAGGACTGCGACGCGCTCGCGTGGAAGATTTCCGAGAAATACCAGCGTGAGATGAATGTTGGAGTGCGGAACCGCCCTGCCGCCGCATTCGTGCTGGGCGCGGCGCGCGATCTCGCCCAGCGCGCGCTGCACCTGGGGCGTGGGCCACACGGCGAAAAACAGCCGCGCGGTATCGCCGGTCACGGGTCACCGGTCACTGGTCACTCAACAAAGCGACGGCCTCCGCGGCAATGCCTTCGCTCCTCCCGACAAAGCCGAGCTTCTCGGTGGTCTTGGCCTTGACGTTCACGGCATCCGGGGCAAGGCCGAGGTCCGCCGCGAGGTTGGCGCGCATCGCGGGAATGTGCGGA
>Ga0208685_1000697_pt1 | contig 11548 bp, 3 predicted proteins | sample EasRivMeERMLT890_FD_187533 | JGI IMG/M metagenome (GOLD analysis project Ga0208685, IMG submission 187533) | Soil microbial communities from meander-bound floodplain in the East River, Colorado, USA - East River MetaG ERMLT890 (SPAdes) (version 2) | ecosystem: Environmental > Terrestrial > Soil >...
CACGCCGTCGATCTTCGTCACGAACTGCGGGAGGGCGTTCAGCTTCGCTTCGGCCTTCCGCCAGTCATACTCGGTCGCCCAGTAGCGGGCGAGCTCTTTGAGCGTCGCAAGCTGCACGCCCTGCGACCGGTCCTCGACGAGCTCCCTGGTGGGCCAGCGCGTGGCCGCGATCCTGCGGCGAAGCTCGACGAGCTCCGTCTTCGGGATGGTCACCCGGAACGGCCGGATTGCTGTGTCGTTGTTCTCGCCGGCGGCCGGCGTTGACGAGAGCGTGAGAGACGTCGTCGTGGCCATGGCGATGACTCCAATTCTGATAGCGCTGGTCAATTCTTCGAGTTGCTTCATACGATCCCTCCGTGGGTGCATGAGACCAGACACGAGGCGTCGGATCTATCAGACGAAGGTGTCAACGATACCTTCGTATACCCCCAACACTCGTCGTCGGCAGCTCTGGCAAATGCGCGTGAAGAACGACTCCGCCGGTTCGCTGAAGTGAGACGCCCAACGCGAGGTCGAAACGTCTGGACGTTCAGGAGCGCTGAAGCATTTCAGTGGATGAGTCTCGTCCCGTGGTTTTCTGTAGGCGCGGGACTGAGCCTCGGATTCAGTCTACGGAGGATTTGTGGTCCTTGAAACGGAGCAGCGCTTTCATCCTTCCCAGACCGGGGTGTCGGACGCGGCTCGTCGGTCGGAAGATGATCCGCCCTGGAACCACGAGCTCGATTTCGGTTCCAGATGCTGAAGAGCTGACGAGCGTGAGTTTGCCCCCGATGCGAGCCGCTCGCTCGCGCATTCCCTGCAGCCCGAAGTGCCCGGCCTTCCCTTTGTCCGCCACCGCGGGCTCAATGCCGATCCCGTTGTCAGCCACTCGTAGCGAAAGGTCCTGCGAATAGGTCAGCTCGATCGTCAGCCGACTGCCTTTCGAGTGCTGATAGGCATTTCGTATCGCTTCGTACCCGAGTCGATAGACCTCATCACGCACGATGGGGTGCATCTGCTTGGCGTCGCCGATGACGGAAAGCGCGACGGCGATGGAACTGGGGTGGCCGCTATTCTCGGTTGCCCGCCGCAGCGCCTCGACGAGGTCGTTCCTTTGAGTGGTGGACGTGCGCAACGAGTTCAGTGCGACACGCCCCTCGTGGATTGCCTGCTCGAGCCACCCAGACAGGCGTTCCAAGGCCCGACGCGTATGAACAGCATCGCCGGAGTGATCCAGTGCGTCCTCGACGACCAGCTTGCTCCCTTGAATGGTCTGGATGAGCGTGTCGTGGAGCTCTCGTGCGATGCGCGTGCGCTCCGCCAGCCGCTCGTCGAAACGGGCGCCCATGACAGCTTCCATCCGGCGCAGGCGGTAATAGTAACTGGCCCACGCGATCAGCACGAGCAGCGCCACGGAAGTCGCGCTGAGCCAGGCGGCACGCCACCACGGCGGCAAGATCTCGATGCGAAGCCGGGCGCCTGGTTCGCTCCAGGTGCCCCGGCCGGTGGCCGCCTGGACGCGAAGGGTGTACGTACCGGCCGGCAGCGTCGTGTAACTCGCGCGCCGCTCGTCGCTTCCCACCTCGTGCCACTGCCGATCGAATGGTTCCAGCCTGTATCGGTAGCGGTTCGTTGCCGAGTTGAGATAGCTCAAGGCCGCGAATCCAATCGAAAAGATGTTCTGATCGGAGGAGAGCGTGACGGTATCCGTGTAGTTGATCGCCTTCGTGAGTGGTGAGCCGCCCTTGAGCGCGACGGGAAGTCCGAACAGCCTGAAATCGGTGAGGACGACGGGCGGTGCGTCCACGCTGTCCGTGACGTTCTCCGGGAAGAACGCGGTCGCGCCACTGAAACCCCCGAAGAACATTTCACCAGCGACGCTCTTGGCGCACGCACCCCATCCGGTCAGGTCGGGTCCCGGAAGGCCGTCCGCTGTCGAATAGCTCTTGACCGACTTGCTCTTCGGGTTGAACCTCGCGACTCCGTTGTTGGTGCTCATCCACAGATCCTCGTCGTCATCCTCGAGCACGCAGCCGATGGCGTTGCCGGGGAGACCGTCCCGCCGGCCGTAGACCGTGAAGGTACTCGTCTGCGGGTCGAACTCGTTCAGCCCATTTTGGGTACCCACCCACATCGTGCCGGCGCGAGTGAAGAGCACCGAATTCACCCGGTTGTCGCTCAACGTTCCCGGACTGTTCACGCGGTGTTTGTAGACGGTGAACCGGCCCGTGGCGGGATCGAAGCGATGCAGACCCGAGGAGTCGGTGCCGAGCCAGAGGGCTCCATCCCGGTCCTCGACCAGATCCAGATAGGATTGGCTTTTGCTGCGGGAATCGACCTTGTAGACGGTGAAGCGTCCGGTCGCCGCGTCGAAGCGATTCAGGCCATCGTCGGTGGCCGCCCACAGCGTTCCACTGTGATCGACGAGCAAACGCGGGATGATGTCGTTGCTCAGACTGTTCGGATCATCGGGATCGTGGCGATAGACCTTGGTGAAAGAGCCCGTCCGCGGCTCGAAACGGAAAAGCCCATGGCTGTAGGTGCCGATCCATAGACTGCCCGAGCGATCCGGGCGAATGGCGATCACGTCCGTGCCTGCTGCTGAGTTGGCCGTTGTCCGGTAGGAGGTGTAGCTTCCAGCACGGGCGTCGATTCGGTTGAGCGCGTGCGGAGTACCGACCCATAGGATTCCCTGACGATCCGCATAGAGCGCACCGACGAACCGTGAGATCTTGGCGTTGGGGTCGTCCGGGCGGCGAGGCACTCTCCGGAACGGCAGCGCCTTGGTTGCGAAGCGCGTGATTCCCATGCTGCCCAGCGCCGCCCACATGCTCCCTTCACGATCCGCGAAGAGGGTTTCCACGTTGTTCTGCGCGATGCTGTCCGGATCAGCAGGGTCGTGGCGGTAACGCGTGAATCTCTGATGGTCGCGGTCATACTTGAGCAGACCCGCCCCGTGCGTTCCGAGCCACAGAGCGCCGTTCCGATCTTCGAGGATGGACGTAATCCCCGCGAGCATGGGGCGGGGCGATTGCGGCTCCTCGAGCGAATAGCGGGTGAGAGTATTGTTCTCGCGGTCGAACACGGCGAATGCGTTGCGGTAGCGATCGATGATCCAGAATACGCCGCGGAGATCTTCGTAGAACGCATACTCGCGAGAGGGTTTGCGCAGCGGAATGTGCAGCGTCACCACTGCCCGCTTGCGATCGAACTCGTCCAGTCCCTTCGCGTTCGAGACCCAGAACCTTCCCGTTCTGTCTTCACCGCTCGACTTGATCGCATTGCTGCTCAGGCTCGACGGATCCTGCGGGTCGTGTTGGTACTGGTGGACCGTTCCCTGCGCCGGATCCAGGCTGTACAGACCTTCGCCAGTCGACAGCCACAACATCCCGGCGCTGTCCTGACTGATGTGGGTCACGAACGGGATCGGGTACCGTTTGAAGCTTTCGGTTGCCGGTTCGAAGCGATGGAGGAAGTGATCGTTGCCGACCCACAGCGTGCCGTCGCGGGCCTTGAAGAGGACGGTGATGTACACGCCACTGAGGCTGTTGGAGTCGTTCGGGTCCGGAACGAACACCTTGAAGTTGTAGCCGTCATACCGGTTCAGCCCGTATTGCGTGCCGAGCCACAAGAAGCCCTGGTCGTCCTGCACGATCCAGGACACTTTCGTCTGCGACAGGCCATCGATCGTGGAGAGGCGGGCAAAGGGGATGTCCTTTCCTTCGACGATGGGGATTTTCACGGTGCGAGGGTTGACCTGAGGCTCTGGCACCGTCGTGGACGCGGCTGCCCCGGGGGCGGCGCCTGGAAAGTGCGCGAGCAACAGGGCCAGTGAAATCACCGGAAGACAGAGCTGATTCGATCGCCAGATCGGCATCGAGATAGCTTCCGCCGGGGGTCTCTTCACTGCGTCTGTTCCGATCTCTCCAGCCTGGACTGCGGGTCGTTCGAGCTGCGGAAGGCACTGACCGTATCGGATGTGCCGCCTCGCGGGAACCTCACAATCTTCAGTCACGACGCTGGAGTTATCTACAGGTCGTCCACCTCGGCGCCAAGCAGTCCCCGGCGAAGGGCGATCGTCACCGCGTGCGTCCGATCGTGGGCCCCCAGCTTTCCGACCAGGTTCTTGATGTGGAAATTGACCGTGCTTTCCGCGATCGCGAGTCGATCGGCGATCTCCTTGTTCTTGAACCCATCTCGAATGAGTGTGAGCACCCCCAGTTCGCGGGCCGTGAGGTCTTCCTCCCCGAGATGCTCGGCGAGACGGGCCGCCACCTCCGGTGGAACGTGGCGTCCGCCGGAATGAACCGAGCGGATCACCGCGAGCAAGTCGTTCTTGGGCATGCTCTTGAGCACGTATCCCGCGGCTCCCGCCCGGAGCGCACGCTGGATCTCGCCATCGCTGTCCGACGTGCTCAGCATGATGATGCGGGCTTCGGGAAACTCGCCGCGAATCGAGATCAGGGCATCGGTGCCGTTGGTTCCCGGAAGCCTGAGATCCATCAGCGTGATGTCCGGCCGCTGGAGGCGAAATGCGGTGAGCGCCTCGCCCGCATTGGCCGCCAGCGCGACCAGAACCATATCCGGCTGCGATCCGATGATCGTGCTCAGGCCTTCCCGAAACACCGGGTGGTCTTCGACGCTCAGGATGCGAATCGGCTGGGTGTGCGGCACACGCACCTCTGCGTCCGGGCAGTCTACCTCATTGTGTCCCTGATACGCTGGTCCGATGGAGCCGGCGGCGCGCGCGCCCTGGTGTGATGCCGTGTGCTACGAAGCATGTCGAACTCGCTCATTTACGCCGACAGGAACTTGCGCCAGGCCCGGTCCAGACCCGTCAAGACGCGCACGAAATTCAGCCGAGCGGGCATGTCGTTGTGCCGCGGATGCAATCGAGGAAAGCCTTTGCGCCGAGAGCGTTGCGAGTCTCGCCAGCTGCTCGCCGACACCCCCGTCGTTGCAAGACGTTTACAAGAGTCTCACTGGCAGATCCGCGAAACAGTCGTGAAGGGGTGCAGGTTCAGATCCCAGAGTCCTGCGACGCTCAGGATGCGTATTGGCTTTGCGTGCGCCACGAGCGCCTCCGCGTCTCGATACGCTTGTTCCGCGACCTTTACGAGCAGCTGGCCCACACAAAGTCGGTGGCGATATGAGGGCGCGCGATGTCGAGGCGCGCGGCCATCATCACCAGGTGTGGCAGCGAGTCCGCCTTCATCTTTCGCATGACCTCGCCGCGATGCGCCTTCACCGTAATCTCGCTGATGCCGAGCTCGAAAGCCACCTGCTTGTTGAGCAATCCCGACACCACCAGTCCCATCACCTCGCGCTGGCGAGGTGTGACCGAGGCATAGCAATGCCGCAATTGCTGCATTGCGGCATCCCGCAGTAGTGTCGTCCGGCTCAGCTCGATTGCCGCGTGGACGGCTCTCGAAAGCTGCTCGGGGTCCACCGGCTTGGCGAGCACATCAATCGCGCCGGCCTTCATCGCCTGAACGGCCACGTGCACGTCGGGGCGGTCCGTGATGAACACGAGCGGCATCTCCATTCGTGCCGCAAGCTGCCGTTGCAGCTCGAGGCCACTCGCGCAGGGAAGCGACCCGTCCAACAGCAGGCAACATGGCCGGCCAGGACGGACACCGAGAGCAACTCCTCAACTGAGCCGCAACTCTCGACATCAAGTCCCGTCGTCGCGACGAGCTGCTCCAGCGACCGGCGCACGTCTTCGTCGTCGACGACGACGAAGACAATGGGGAGCGTCGTACGAACCGATGACGACGGGCTTTCAGGGTAACACCCATGGTCCGGGAGCTCCGCAAACATGGCCGTCATGGCTTCCTCCTATTACCGACGCGTGCCGAGATCAGCAGACAGGCGTTGGTGTTGTTGACGATGCTTGAAAAGGGGCGGACTGCCTTCATGCGCAACCGACGCGGTCAAGGCGCCAACGTCGGCGATCGTGTCGTCGGATCTCTGCCAGGTGACGATGCTTCCGAAGGCGTAGCGGAGTGTTTGCATGCGAGCAAGACTACGCGGGCCCGCGCCGCCGCGACACCCTAGAAAGCGCTAGCGTCGACCTCCATTTTTCAATAGGTTCCGAGCCGTGCCGCGAACAACACGCTCGGCCGATCGTTGCCCCGAGACCATGTAACTGTAGGCACGGTGAGGTGGAGAGAGCCAACGCCGCACAGGCACAGGACCTTGGAACAGATCGTAGGATGCCAGGTGGTTCTGGCGATGGAGAAACCTCGACCCCGAGAATTTGCGGAAGCGACGCTTCTACCGCGCCGACCTCGAGGTCTTCAATGGCGCTTTTGTGTCAAATTTTTCGCCAGGTCGTCAGCTGCGCTCAATTTCTCGGCAACGAATTGAGGAGCAATGCCTTACAGGATGGCGGAGAGGGTGGGATTCGAACCCACCAAGACCATTTAGAATCTGTAACTTACAGAAACCATGTTGCCGCGATTGCCATGAATGCCGCCGCGGCCGTCGCGCATTGCCCGCCATTGCCCGCTGACAGCCTCTGCCCTGCGTCGCCACGCCGCCGCTGCTCGTCACCAATCAGGGCCATTGCTGCGCTTGTTCAGGATGCGGACTACGACAACCTCTCGGCTCGCACTGTATAGACGACGATCCACGGCAGCGGCCCACACCAGCTCGCGCGTGCCTGGCTTCTTGCCCGGGCGCCCCCGAAGCGGAAGCGGCTGTTGTTGACTGGCCCACGCAGGGCGGCGAAGTTCCAAATCGGTGATGCGAAATCCGACCGCCGGCCAGGAGCGCTGTCATCCATCGTCGACATCACCGCAAGTGCTGCGATCCCGAAGCCACCGAGGCCAGAAAGAGCGTTGCCACGTGCCTCATCGATGGCTGAGCCCGGCTGTGCGTCCATGCGGCGCAGACCGCTCCAACGCTTCTGAGGTCAACTTCGTCTGCAGGCATTCGTCGGTAGGGCCGTAGTAGAAGCGTGTATCGAGCCCGCCGAAGGGGGCCCTCGTTCGTGACGCGGTGACACACCCTCTACTTCGTAGGCACGTCTTGGTCTCGCGACGCGCCGACAGGCTCAGAATTGATAATTCGGCGGCCTCAGGTAGTAGATAGGCTCCATCGTCGACCCGTACGGCCGGGCCAAGTGAAGGCGCGTCTGTACGGGATTCAGCGTGAACAGGTCGTAATTCCTTTGAGCGCGGAAATTGTAGGCCGTGCCGGCTGGTGTGCGTGGAATCCAATCCGGTCGATTGGGCCCGCCGAGTCTCAAGAACATCTGCCGGGTCACAGCATTCCCTTCAAGATTGAGTGCTGTAAGATTCTCAACTGCCTGTCCATATCGGACGGGAACCATGGAGCCTCGTTGTGCTGCCGCGAGTGCTCCGGGCGTCAAGAGTTCGAGCGACTGAGCCAACGGTGCATTCAGCGCGAGTTGCGCATTCGAATACGTCGCGTATGACTGAAGAATGGCGGTGTCACTCATCCGCGGGAGAGCCGCCGAAGCCGATGTCGTTGTCAGCCCGGCATCGGCCAACTTCCGGAGACCGTGCCCGAGGAGCCTCCGGCCTACCATGCCCGAAATCCCCATCGAAATAATATCGGCAGGCTGGATGGCGGACGGTGTCAAGCCCGGCCCCAGTTCGCTGGACACGTAATGGCCGTACCGACTGAAGATCGTGTGCCCGCCGCCTAGTCCCCAGTTGACGCGGTAGCCGGCGGTGCCGCGATCGACATCGAGGATGACCCTCAGGCTATCGAACTTTCCCCGGTCGCTGAATTCGCTCCCGACTCTACCAGTCACGAGGCTGGCTTCGAAGTCTGTCAGATCTGCATTGTCGGGAATTCCCCAGCGCAAGACTTGCTCAAAATCGGACCGGCTGAAATCCATGCCGTGACGTCTCACCTCAGTCTTGTCCCGAAGCGTAATCACGTCGGAGTGAACAAGGTAAGGCTCTTCGTTGAGATCGTCCTGGGTCTCGAGTGTCACGTGGGTCCAGAGGCGGTGTGGCACGTCGAAGACGGTATAGCCCAGCGACCTACCCGATCCGATTGATGAGACGTTCTCCGGGCGCGCGTCGGTGCCTCCTGGATCGGTAAACGCCAAGGGATTATTACGGCCATATAGGTACAAATTCGAACCGACAGCTATCCCTATCGGATCACGCTGCAGAAACCGTCCGATGACGGGACTGTACTCGCGGGATCGGTAGTCGAACATCCCCAACATGGCGTCGAACCTGCGGCCGGTGTATCTGAACGGGTTGTACGGAGTCGACGGACCGCCGACGTTCATGGCTCCAAACGCACCGTATCGATATGTCGCCGCGACGCTGCCGTCTGCGTGGGTGAGCAGCCTGATCGAATTGATCCCGTCGACGTGACACCAATGCTCGCCGGCTTCGGCGGCAATCTGCAGTACCCGGTCCACGTCGTCGTCGTAAACGTATAGCGCGAAGGGACGAGAATCGCGGTATTCGGCTATCGCCTGATCGCCATCCCAGACGAGATGTGTCGCTACGGTGCCGTCCAGCTCGAGTATCCGACGCCCACGAGCGTCGTGAAAGAACTGCGCGATCGTCGCCCCCGTGTCTCGGTCCTGGACGCGTACGAGACGGTTGACTGAGTCATACAGGTACGTCCGGCTGGCGTCAGCGACGAGATTGCCGTTCGCGTCGTAACTGAAGCTCTCACCATTCCGTGCGATGTACTGGTCGAGTTGATTAACCTGGTAGTCCACCGGGCTGCCAACAACTCTTTCCGTTAATCGATTGCCGACCAGGTCGTACTCGAACGTGGGCGGCACTGGAGGCAGCTGCAACGGGCCAATTGCCGTGTTGATGGCGGCCTGGCGATCGGGTATGGGGTCGATAGGGACTGCTGCAGGTGCAAAAAGCGCAGGATCGAACGGTTGCCGGTCTTCAGGTGCCTCGTGTGCCAGTCGATAAAGGGAGTCGTAGGCGAACTTGTCAGCTCGATTGTCACCCTGACCCATATCGTGGCGGACGCGAACGTTTCCAAGCGCGTCACACAGATACTGCGTCGTAAGAAGGGGACTTGCTCCTGAGGCATACGCGATTTCGATCGTCCGACCACTGCCATCCTGTGCATACCTCGCGACCACGCCGTTACCACATGCGTAGCCCGCGCGGTGCCGACCCGCATACGCGATGCTGGCAATTTCGTATTCGTCCGGCGTGGAGGCACCCCCGGGGTAATCCATTCCATTCGACACGTTCCGGATCCGGAGGAGTCGCTCGAGGTTATCCCGTTCGAAATTCACGCGCCGACCGCTCGGATAAATCAGGCTAGCGAGCGCACCGACGTCGTTGAACTCGCGGACCACGACAAGTGAGGTGCTGAGCGGGACCGCTGACGTAAAGAACGACACTGACTCTACGATGGGCCAGCCAATGGAATTGAATTGACAGTCGCTTCGAGCAAAATTGTTCTCGTACGCAACACAACGGCTCAAGCCATCGTAGCGGTATGTCTCGAAGGTGGAGCCCTCGACTGTAACTGACGGCCGAAGGCGCGACGTGTCGATGTCAACCCGCGTAGTGCGGCGCAGTTCATCTACTGTGTAACGCCGCTGAAGCCCGTTGGCATCCTGAGACCGGACGAGATTGTCGTCCGCGTCGTAGTCGAACACCGATTCAGAGCCGTCGGGATGGATGATCGCGCGCCGTCGATCGAGAACGTCGTAGCGGTACCCCGTGCGCCGCCCGAGGGCGTCAACGATGCTCGCCGTCTTTCCGTTTCGGTTGTACTCGACACTAGTCGAAGCAATGGTGAGAACATCTGCCCCACCCAGGCCTGTCCTCGTCAGTTCCGCATTCGTCGACACGTGCCGGTTGAAAACATCGAACTCGCTGCGCACCAGGTTGCCAATGGCGTCGACGCGCCTGACGACGTTGTTGCGGCTGTCGTATCCGAACGAGACGACATTACCCAGACTGTCCGTGCTGGTCATCAGTCTATCGAGTTCGTCGTACGACAGCGCGCTCGAAAACACGCGCTGACCAACGGCATTGCCTGTGTCCGCATCGCGGACGAGGTCGACCTGATCGCGCCGCACAACATTTCCGTGCGAGTCATAGCGCGTGCGGCCTTCGTTGCCTAAGGGGTCGGTCACGACCCTCACGCGGTCCAGGCTGTCATACTGATATGTTCCGGCGCGACCCAAGGCATCAACCGTTCGGACAACGCGGCCCGCCGCGTCGTAGAACGTCTGTGTGGTCAGCAGGTCGCCCGGGCCCGCGTCGATGAAGGCGGAATCGATATCCGCCCTCGCGAACGGCCCGACCGCTTCGTCGAATCGATTGGCGCCGCTGCGGATCGGTCGATTCAGCTCGTCGTAGGTGCTCTCGCTGCGCGACAGCAGAAAGTAGCCTTCGGGTCTCTTCTCGAAGGCGCGCGTGCACGTTACATTGCCTGCCTTGTCACAGGTCGTCAGGGTGACGTGGCCCAGCGGATCCTCCGAAGCGATGACTCGCCCAAATGAATCAAGTGTCACGGTCGAGGCGTTTCCACGTGCATCGAGCGTTCTCCGGACTCGACCATCGCCGTCGTGGAGGGTCCGGACGGTAACTGCTTCCGATGTGCCAGCGCCCATCGTGCGCGCGATCGGCAACTGCCGCTCGTCATATCGGGTGGTGACCCGATTCCCCTCCGGCAGTATCGTTTCGACGCGAAGTCCTGAGGCATCGTATTTATGACGGGTGCCCAGATGTGTGCCAACGTCAGCCCCCCCGATCGTCTCCTCCACAAGATTGAGCTCGTCGTCGTAGCAGAACGTGCGAAGCTCGATACCGCCTAGAATTGCCGCTCCAGTTTCGTCTCGAAGATCGCGCTGAGTTCGCTCCAGCTTGCCGGACCGATCGTAGAAGTGGCGAGTGCGGAACTCCATAGGTGCGGACGAAACGGTTTCAGTGACTTGGTCGAGCTCGTTGTAGAGGCTGCGCTTCACAAATCGCCCGTCCGTCGTGTCTCCCGAGCGTGGCAACCGCACAGCGATGACTCGCCCGAGATCGTCCATCTCGTAGCGTGTGGTCACCTCGAATCCTCCGACGTCGAGCACGGTGCGTTGCAGATACCCTTCCTTCAACGGATCGTCGACGCTGGCGGGCATGTACGTATGCTCCGTGACCGCGCCAATCAGATTCCGGTGACGTAACAGTCGACCTTTGGAGTCATAGGCCAGAAATTCCTCGAACACTGGATCGCGCGGCTGGCCGTCGGGTCCAGTCGGCGTCGGTTTGGTGATCCTCGAGAGGAACAGATTCGGCGCGCCGCCCGGCGGGCTCTGATAGTCGAATACTGTCAGTGTCGCTTCGTGCTGGGGATGCTCGAAGATGTTGCCTGGAGCGGGAGTGTTGGTGAAACGCGGATTCGAGATCTCCCTGAGCTGTCCGAACTCCGGCTCAAACGTGAACTTCACGATGATGTCGTTCCGGCGATCGCCCATGTCGGCAGGGAATACGCCGTTGACGATGTCCGGAAAATTGCCAAACAGTCCTTCAGTCAGGCTGAATGTCCCGAAGCTCGCGTACCCGTCCCGCTGAACCGTCGCGCGAACACGTCCGAACGC
>Ga0208685_1000698_pt1 | contig 11542 bp, 8 predicted proteins | sample EasRivMeERMLT890_FD_187533 | JGI IMG/M metagenome (GOLD analysis project Ga0208685, IMG submission 187533) | Soil microbial communities from meander-bound floodplain in the East River, Colorado, USA - East River MetaG ERMLT890 (SPAdes) (version 2) | ecosystem: Environmental > Terrestrial > Soil >...
CATCAGCGCCGTCAGGACGAAATCGAGCGCGAGGATCGCGAGCGACGAGGTCACCACGGTGCGCGTGGTGGCGCGCGACACGCCCTCGGCGGTGGGCACCGCGTCGTAGCCTTCGAACACCGAGATCCAGGTGACCGCGACGCCGAACACCACGCTCTTGATGACGCCGTTGAGAATGTCGTTGCGCAGGTCGACCGCGGCCTGCATCTGCGACCAGAACGCACCGGGGTCGACGCCGATCAGCTGCACGCCGACGAGGTAGCCGCCGAAGATGCCGGCGGCGGAGAACAGCGCCGCGAGCAGCGGCATCGAGATCACCCCGCCCCAGAAGCGCGGCGCGACCACGCGCGCGATCGGGTCGACCGCCATCATCTCCATCGCCGAGATCTGCTCGGTCGCCTTCATCAGGCCGATCTCGGCGGTGATCGCGGAGCCGGCGCGGCTGGCGAACAACAGGCCCGCCACCACCGGCCCGAGCTCGCGCACCAGCGACAGCGCCACCAGCACGCCGAGCGATTCCGAGGCGCCGAAGCGCTGCAGCGTCTCGTAGCCCTGCAGCGCGAGCACCATGCCGACGAACAGCCCCGACACCAGGATGATGACGAGCGACAGCACGCCGGCGAAGTAGATCTCCGCCAGGGTCAGCCGGAAGCGGCGCAGCGCGGTGCCCGAGTGCATCACCAGGTAGGCGAGGAAGCGGCTCGCGTAGCCGAGGCGCCAGACCTGCGAAGTGACGGTGCTGCCCAGGCGCTCCAGGCGGCTACGAAGCGGGGCGACTTCCATCAGGCCGAAGCCACCTCTAGATCGGCGCCGTATTCCGGCGCCGGGTAGTGGAACGGCACCGGGCCGTCGGGCTTGCCGTTCACGAACTGGTTGACGAACGGCTCGGGGCTCGCGCGGATCTCGTCGGGCGCGCCTTGCGCGATGACGCGGCCGGCGGCCATGAAGTACACGTAGTCGACCACGTCGAGCGCCTCCTGCACGTCGTGCGTCACGATGACCGAGGTCGCGCCGAGCGAGTCGTTCAGGCTGCGGATCAGGCGCACGATCACGCCGAAAGAGATCGGGTCGAGGCCGGTGAAGGGCTCGTCGTAAAGAATGAGGCTCGGGTCGAGCGCGATCGAGCGCGCCAGCGCCACGCGCCGCGCCATGCCGCCGGAAAGCTCGGTCGGCATGAGGTGCGCGGCGCCGCGCAATCCCACCGCCTGGAGCTTGAGCATCACCAGGTCGTGCATCAGGTCCGCGGGCAGGTCGGCGTGCTCGCGCAGCGGGAACGCGACGTTCTCGTACACCGACATGTCGGTGAACAGCGCCCCGAACTGGAACAGCATGCCCATCTTGCGGCGCATCCGGTAGAGGCCCGCGGCATCGAGCCCGCGCGTCGCTTGGCCGAGGACGCGCGCCTCGCCGCTCGACGGCAGGTAGGCGCCCATGATGATCCGCAGCAGCGTGGTCTTGCCGCAGCCCGACTGCCCCATGATGCCGACGACCGCGCCTTGCGGGATCGCGAGGTCGATGTCGCGCAGCACCGGCCGCGCCGGGTCGTACCCGAACGAGACGTTTTTTATTTCAACAATAGGGGCTTGCGGCACGGCGTAATATTATCAAGCATGAGGGAGGCGGCACCGGCACTGCATGTCGCGGCGCTCGCGAAACGCTACGGCAAATTCGAGGCGCTGCTCGGCGTCGACCTCGACGTCGCCCCGGGCGAGGCGTTCGGCCTGGTGGGCGCGAACGGCGCCGGCAAGACCACGCTCATCAAGTGCATGCTGGATTTGACCGCATGCGACTCCGGCGCGGTGGAGATCTTCGGCGTCGCCGCGGGAAACCCGGCGGCAAGGCGCCGGCTGGCTTACCTTCCCGAGCGCTTCAACCCGCCGCATTACCTGCGCGCGCGCGAATTCCTCGCCATGATGCTCGAGCTCGCCGGCGCGCGCTATGACCCATCCCATGTGCTGGGGATCCTCGATCAGCTCGAGCTCGATCGCGGCGCGCTGGAGCAGCCGGTGCGCAGCCTTTCGAAAGGCATGACGCAGAAGCTCGGGCTCGCCGGCTGCTTCGTCGTGCCGCGCGATCTCTACGTGCTCGACGAGCCGATGAGCGGCCTTGACCCCGCCGCCCGGGTCGCGGTGAAATCGGCGCTGCGGCGTCTCGCCGCCGAGGGCCGGACGCTGTTCTTCACCTCGCACGTGCTCGCCGACGTCGAGGAGCTGTGCACCGCGATCGCGGTGCTCGACCGCGGTAGGATGCGCTGGCGGGGCACCCCCGCCGAGCTGTGCGCGCGCTACGCCGACCCTAACCTGGAGCGCGCCTTCATGAAGTGCATCCGCGATGAGCACGCCGCAGCCCAAGCCTAGCGACAAGCCCGCCCTGCTGATCGTCGACGACGATCCGCTGATTACGGACACGCTGGCGTTCGCACTGGGCGGCGAGTTCAGCGTCTATCCCTGCGACTCCCGCCCGCACGCCATCGAGCTGCTGCGCCAGCTCGACGCGCCGCCGCCGCTCGCGCTGGTCGATCTCGGGCTGCCGCCGGCGCCGCACGCCCCCGACGAGGGCTTCCGCCTGATCGCGGACCTGCTCGCGCATTCGCCAAGAATGAAGATTTTCGTGCTCTCCGGGCAGAACGACGCCGCCAACGCGCGCCACGCGCGCGCCCTCGGCGCCTGGGAGTTCGTCGCCAAGCCGGCCGACCCGGCGAGCCTCGCGCGCCTGCTCGCCCGGGGCCTCGAGGTGCCGGCGCAGGAGGACGCCGACTTCGTCGGCGCGAGCCCCGCGCTCGCCAAACTGAAGAGCCAGATCGCCCAGTTCGCCGCCGCGCCCTACCCGGTGCTGATCGAAGGCGAGTCCGGCAGCGGCAAGGAGCTGGTGGCGCTGCGCCTGCACCGGCTCTCGCCGCGCGCTGCGCGCCCCTACTTCAGCCTGAACTGCGCCGCGATCTCGCCCCAGCTCGTCGAGCCGACCCTGTTCGGCTACGTGAAGGGCGCCTTCACCGGCGCCCAGTCGAGCAAGGCCGGGTTCTTCGAGGACGCGGCCGACGGAACGCTGTTTCTCGACGAGATCGGCGAGCTTCCCCTCGACATGCAGGCGAAGCTGCTGCGCGTGCTGGAAAACGGCGAGTACCAGCGCGTCGGCGAGACCCAGCGCCGTACCGCGCGCTGCCGCGTGATCGCCGCCACCAACCGCGACCTGCGGCGCGCGGTGCGCGAGGGCGCGTTCCGCGCCGACCTCTACCATCGCCTGTCGGTGTTCACTCTCGGCGTGCCGCCGCTGCGCGAGCTCGACCAGGACAAGCTCCTGCTGCTGGATCACTTCAGAAAAAAATCTTTCGACTTCGACGACAGCGCCACGGCGCGCTGGCTGCGCTACGCCTTTCCCGGCAACGTGCGTGAGCTGCGCAACATCGTGATCCGGCTCTCGGCCAAGTACCCCGGCCAGCGCATCTCGGCCGCCGAGCTCGAACCGGAGCTGGACCTTGATGCGGAAATCAAGGAAAAGAGCGGGCTCGTCGAGCAGGCGCTACGGCAACTCGAGCGCACCGGCCAGTTCGACCTGGACGAGACGCTCAAGGCGTGGGAGCGCGGCTACATCGAAGCCGCGCTGCGGCTGACGCAAGGCAACGTCACGCAGGCGGCGAAGCTCCTCGGCATCAACCGCACGACCCTGTATTCCCGCATGTCGGGACCGGACGAGGAGAAGTAGCGATGGCGCTCTACCTCGAGCACTTCGGCCTGACGGAGCCCCCGTTCCGCATCACGCCGCACACCGACTTCTTCTTCGAGGGCGCCGACCGCGGCGCGACGCTGGAAGCCCTGATCTACGCCGTGCTGCACGACGAAGGCATCGTCAAGGTGTCGGGCGAGGTCGGCAGCGGCAAGACCATGCTGTGCCGCGTGCTGATGGAACGGCTGCCGCAGCACGTGGTGACCATTTACCTCGCCACGCCTTCGCTTGCGAGCGACGAGATCCTGCACGCGATCGGCGACGAGCTCGAGCTCAAGCTTTCGCCGGAGCGCCGCAGCGTCGCGCTGCGCGAGCTGCAGGAGCACCTGATCTCGCTCTATGGCGCCGGGCGCCGCGTGGTGGTCCTGATCGACGAAGCGCACGTCATGCCCGACGACACGCTCGAGCAGGTGCGGCTGCTGTCGAACCTCGAATCGAACCGCCACAAGCTGCTGCAGATCGTGCTGTTCGGCCAGCCGGAGCTCGATGCGACGCTCGCCAAGGCGGCGCTGCGCCAGCTGCGCGACCGCATCACGCACGCCTTTCGCATGCGCCCGCTCGTGGTGACGGAGGTGGCGAAGTACCTGTCGTTCCGCATGCGCGCAGCGGGCTACCGCGGCCCGGAGGTGTTCACGCCGCGCGCGGTGCGCCAGGCCGCCCGCGCTTCGGGCGGGCTGACGCGGCGCATCAACATCCTCGCCGACAAGGCGCTGCTCTCCGCCTACACGGAGAACACGCACGCCATCACCGACCGCCACGTGCGCGCGGCGATCGCGGATTCGGAGTTCGCCGTGGCGCGCAAGCCGCGGCTCGCGCTCTACCTCGCTGCGGCCGCGGCCGCGGGCGTGGCGATCGGCGCGGCAGCGCAGTGGATCGCGACCGTGCCGCTGGAAACGAGGCGCGTCGCGCCGCCGCCCGCCCCCGCGCCCGCACCTGCCCCAACGGTCCGGGCGCCCGGTCCGGCCCTGCCGGCGGCGCCAGCGGCGCCGGTCGCGGAAAAGGAGCCCGAGCCCCCGGCGCAACCCGCGCCCGAGCCGGAAGCGGAATCCGAGCCGCAGCTCACCGCGGAGCAGGCGCGCAGGCTCGCCGGCTATTCGGCCGCGGGCCAGCGGCTCCTCGCGGAGCGCCTGGCGGCGACGCGCGAGATGCTCGAGCGCGTCGCCGAGGAGCACTATGCGCTCGAGCTCTTCGTGACCGAAAACACTGACCCGGCGCGAATGGAGCGCTTCCTGCTGCGCGCGCGCGAGCTGGTACCGCTCGAGGAGCTCTACGTGATTCCGGTCGCCGCCGGGGGCCAGTACCGCCTGTGGGTGATCTTCGGCGAATTCGGCAGCCGCGACGAAGCGGCCGCGGCCATGCGACGGCTGCCGCCGCGCTACCAGGAAGCCTTCCGCGCCGCTCCGCGCAGTTTCGGGGAGCTTCGCCGGCAGTTATAAATTGTAGAAAGTGCTAGCGCGACAGGCGCTTACGCTACTTTCCTCAAGACACTTCTGTGCTATTCTTGCCGTCGGAGGGAGCGCCCGCATGAAAACGGGTAAGGCGGCTCGACTAACTGCGATTTTGGTCCTGCTCGGCGGCTGCGGCCAGGCCCCGGTCAAGCCGGCGGCGACGCACATCCGCGCCGACGAACCGCGCGCCGAGGGCACGATCCCGCCGCCGGTGCAGGTGACGCCGGTGCTGCCGCAGCCGAAGGTGACCGCGCGGCCCGAAACCTACAGCGTGGTGGTCAACAACGTGCGCGCGCAGGAGCTCCTGTTCGCGCTGGCGCGCGACGCGCGCCTGAACGTCGACATCCATTCCGACATCACCGGCACCGTCACGCTGAATGCCATCGACCAGACCCTGCCGCAGCTTCTCACCCGCATCGCGCGCCAGGTCGACATGCGCTACGAGATCGCCGGCCAGAACCTGTTCGTGATGCGCGATACGCCGTTCCTGCGCATCTACCGCGTCGACTACGTCAACATGGCGCGCGACGCGCGCAGCGTGGCTCAGCTTTCCACCCAGGTGAGCGGCACCCAGACCGGGGTGACGACCACGGCGCAGAACAACTCCACTGCCACCATCAACTCGGTGTCGGTGAACAAGTTCTGGGACACGCTGGTCGCCAACATCAAGGAAATCCTGCAGGAGACCGACAAGGTAGTACCGTCGGGCGCGTCTGCCGCACCGCCGGTGGCCGCGCCGGCGCAACCCGGCGCGCCCGCGGCCGCGCCGGTGGTGGCGGCGCTTCCCTCGGCAACGTTCCGCGAGGCCGCCTCGGTGATCGCCAACCCCGAGACCGGCATCCTCAACATCCGCGCCACCTCGCGCCAGCACGAGAAGGTGCAGGAGTTCCTCGACCAGGTGATGACCAACGCCAAGCGCCAGGTGCTGATCGAGGCGACGGTCGCCGAGGTGCAACTGAACAACGAGTATCAGCGCGGCATCGACTGGCAGCGGCTGCGCACCAACGCGGCCACCGTCGGCGTGCCGAGCTTCGGCGTGGGCAACAGCGGCGTGGAGTTCGGCCAGAGCTCGGGCAACACGCCCGCCGGCATCAGCACCAACGCCTTCATCTTCGGCGGCGCAATCACCAGCCTCAACTTCAACTTCGCGCTGCGGCTGCTCGAGTCCTTCGGCGACGTGCGCGTGCTCTCCAGCCCGAAGATCGCCGTGCTCAACAACCAGACCGCGGTGCTGAAGGTGGTCGACAACCTGGTGTACTTCACCATCAAGGCCGACACCACCCAGAACCAGAACTCCTCGCTCACCACCTTCACCACCACCCTCAACTCGGTGCCGGTCGGTTTCATCCTGAGCCTGGTGCCGCAGATCTCGGACTCCGACTCGGTGGTGCTCAACCTGCGGCCGACGATCTCGCGCAAGATCGGCGATGTCCCCGACCCCAACCCGAGCTTGGCCGCCTCCAATCCTCCCGTCGTCAGCCTGATCCCGGTGATCCAGACGCGCGAGATGGAGTCGGTGCTGCGCGTGCAGAGCGGCCAGGTGGCGGTGCTCGGCGGGCTGATGCAGGATTCGCGCAGCAGCGTCGAGGACGGCATTCCCGGGGTCAACGCCATCCCGTGGCTCGGCTCGCTTCTCGGCCAGCGCAAGGACCTCAACCAGAAGACCGAGCTGGTGATCTTCCTGCGCACCGTGGTCGTGCGCGACGCCAGCATCGACGGCGACTACGCGGCGTTCCGCAGCCTGCTGCCGGGGGCGGATTTCCTCTCCAAGCCCAACCCGAGCCGGCCGCCGCGGCCGGAAGACCGCTCCGAATGACATGAGCCTGCTGCTCGAGGCGCTCAAGAAAGCGGAGAAGGCGAAGGAAGAGGCGCAGCGCCGGGCCCAGGGCGAAAGCCCGGAGGCGGCCGCCCCGCCGCGCGAGCCAGAACCCGCGCCCGAGCCGGTCGCCGACATCCGCCGGCCGCTCGAGATCCTCGGCGACGAGCGCCCTCCAAAGCACGTCGAGCCGCCGGCGTTCGCCCTCGAGCCTGAGAAGCCCCGGCCCGAGCCCGCGGCGGCGCCGCGAGCGCAGCCAAAAGCCGAACCCCAGGCGAGCGAGCGGGCGGCAGCCCGCAAGGTATTCGAGGCGAAGTTCAAGGAGTCCAACCCGCGCCTGCCGTTTTTCATCACCATGGGCGCACTCGGCACGTTCGCCGTCGGCACCGTGGTCTACTTCTGGATCCAGCTGCGTCCGCCGGCGCCGCTGGTCAACACGAATCCGCAGCGGCCCACGGGCGAGCAGCAGGTTGCCGCCGCCCCCGCCACTGCGCCCCGGCCGAGCGCACCGGCGACGTCTGCCGCGCAATCGGCCATTCCGGGCCTGCCCGGGCCCGCGCCGGCGGCAGCGGCGCCGGCGGCGCCCGCCGCCGTCCCTGCGACCCCGGCCAAACCGGCTCCCCCGGTAGCAGAAACGCCGCTTCTGAAGCCGCAGCCCAGAACGCTCACGCCCGTGCCCCGCGCACCGGCCGAGAACGAGATCAGCACCAGCCGTCCCGCGCCGCAGGTGCATCCCCGGGTCGGTTCCGCCTATGCCGCCTATCAGGCGGGCGACCTGGCGACCGCGCGCAGCGATTATCAGCAGGCACTGCGCGAGGAGCCGGCAAACCGCGACGCCCTGCTCGGCCTCGCCGCGCTCGACGTGCGCAGCGGGCGTCTCGAGGCCGCCGAAGGCGCGTACCTGCGGCTGCTGCAGGCCGATCCGCGCGACGCGCACGCGCAGGCCGCGCTGCTCGCGCTGCGCGCCGGGCGTGTCGACCCCGTGGCGGCCGAGTCGCGGGTCAAAACGATGCTCGCCGACAACCCGGGCGCACACGTCCTCAACTTCACCCTCGGCAACCAGCTCGCCCAGCAGGGGCGCTGGGCCGAGGCGCAGCAGGAGTACTTCAAGGCGTTCGCCGCCGAGCCCGAGAACCCCGATTTCGCCTACAACCTCGCGGTGAGCCTCGATCACCTGCGCCAGCCGAAGGTGGCGCTCGAGTACTACCGGCGCGCGCTCGCGCTGGCCAAGACGCGCGGCGCGAGCTTCGACACCGCGGCCGCTCAAGCGCGCGTCGAGCAGCTCGGTCATTGACACAAACTCATATGGGCCCGGAACAAGTTGACACCCCCCCCGTGAGCGCGCGCCTTACCATCGTCGGTCCGACATGAACCAGCCCGCTCCGCCGCAGGCCAAGCGCCACCTCGGCCAGATCCTGATCGACCAGGGGATCCTGACCGAGGACCAGCTGCGCATCGCCCTGCTGGAGCAGACCAAGCAGCACATCCCGGTCGGCAAGCTGCTGGTGCAGCTCGGCTTCGTGTCCGAGGCGACGCTGCGCGACGCGCTGTCGGAGAAGCTCGGCCTGCAGTCGGTCGACCTCGCGCGCATCATCGTCGACCCGGCGGCGCTCAAGCACCTGCCGCGCGAGATGGCGCGGCGCAACCGCATGTTCCCGGTGGCGCTCGACCGCCAGCAGCGCAAGTTCATCGTGGCGCTCGCCGACACCAACAACATCGTCGCGATCGACCAGCTGCGCGCGCACCTCAAGGGCGAATACGAGATCGAGCTGCGCCTCGCCGGCGACTCGGAGATCGAGCGCGCGATCGAGCACTACTACGGCCACGAGTTCGGCATCGACGGCATCCTCAAGGAGATCGAGACCGGCGAGGTCGACTACGCCACCCTCTCCGAAGGCGACGAGTACTCGCAGCCGGTGGTGCGCCTGATCTCGGCGCTGCTCGCCGACGCGGTGGAGCGCGGCGGCTCGGACATCCACTTCGAGCCCGAGCAGAACTTCCTGCGCATCCGCTACCGCATCGACGGCGTGCTGCGCCAGATCCGCTCGCTGCACAAGACCTACTGGCCGGCGATGGCGGTGCGCATCAAGGTGATGGCGAAGATGAACATCGCCGAGACGCGCGCGCCGCAGGACGGCCGCATCTCCGCCACCATGTCGGGCCGCGTGGTCGACTTCCGCGTCGCGAGCCTGCCCACGACGCACGGCGAGAACCTGGTGCTGCGCATTCTCGACCGCCAGAAAGGCATCGTGCCGCTGGAGAAGCTCGGGCTCGAGGAAACCCAGCTCGAGCTCCTGAAGCGCATGATCGCGCGCCCCGAGGGGATCATCCTGGTCACCGGGCCGACCGGCAGCGGCAAGACGACCACGCTCTACTCGATCCTGAACCACATCAATTCCGACGGCGTCAACGTGATGACGCTGGAAGATCCGGTCGAGTACCCGATGACGCTGATCCGCCAGACCTCGGTCTCGGAAGCTTCCAAGCTCGATTTCGCGAACGGCATCCGCGCGATGATGCGCCAGGACCCCGACGTCATCCTGGTGGGCGAGGTGCGCGACCACGAGACCGCCGAGATGGCGTTCCGCGCGGCGATGACCGGCCACCAGGTCTACACCACGCTGCACACCAACTCCGCCGTCGGCGCGTTCCCCCGCCTGCTCGACATCGGCATCGTGCCCGACATCCTGGCCGGAAACATCATCGGCATCCTCGCGCAGCGCCTGGTGCGGCGCCTGTGCCGCGCCTGCCGCCAGTCCTACGATCCCGACGTCAAGGAGCGGCGCCTGCTGGGATTCTCGCCGACCGAGCCGGCGGCGCTGTTCCGCGCGGTGGGATGCGAGAAATGCGAGTACCAGGGCTACAGCGGCCGCCAGAGCATCCTTGAGCTGCTCAAGATCGACGCCGGGATCGACGAGCTGGTCGCACGCCGCGCCACCGCGCGCGAGATTCTCACGGCGGCGCGCGCCAGCGGCTTCAAGACGCTCGCCGACGACGGCGTGCGCCTCGCACGCAGCGGCGCCACCTCGCTCGAGGAAGTGATGCGCGTGGTCGACCTGACGGACCGCATGGCGTGAGTGAATGGGGGGTGAAAAGCCCCTTACCCCCCATGCCCCCCTGAACCATGCCCTTATTTAGCTACAAGGCGATCGATGCGGGGGGAAAGAGCGTCGTCGGCCGGCTGGACGCGGTAAACCTGTTTGACCTGGAGCAGCGCCTCGCCCGCATGGAGCTCGATCTCGTCGCGGGCGCGCCGGCGAGCGACATGTCGCGCCTGCTGGGCGGCGGCAAGGTCAAGCGCCAGGACCTGATCAACTTCTGCTTCCACCTCGAGCAGCTCGCCTCCGCCGGCGTGCCGCTGGTCGAGGGGCTCGCCGACCTGCGCGACAGCGTGGAGAACCTGCGCTTCCGCGAGGTCGTGTCCGGCCTGATCGAGGCGATCCAGGGCGGGCAGAGCCTGTCGCAGGCGCTCGCCGACTATCCGAGCGTGTTCAGCAAGGTGTTCGTGAGCCTGGTGCGCTCCGGGGAGCAGACCGGCAAGCTCGCCGAGGTGCTGAAGAGCCTCACCGAGTCGCTCAAGTGGGAGGACGAGCTCGCGGCGCAGACCAAGAAGCTCGCCCTGTACCCGGCGTTCGTCGGCGGCATCGTGCTGGTGGTGACGTTCTTCCTGATGATCTACCTCGTGCCGCAGATGACCGCGTTCATCCGCAACATGGGGCAGGAGATCCCGCTGCAGACGCGCGTCCTCATGGCGGTGTCGAGCTTTTTCGTGGACTACTGGTGGGCGATCATCGCCGCCCCGTTCGTGGCGTGGGGCGCCCTCAAGCTCGCGATGCGCAGCAACCCGGGCGTGGCGTACGCGGTCGACCACTACAAGATCTCGATGCCGCTCCTCGGCCCGATCCTGCGCAAGATCATCCTGTCGCGCTTCGCCGCGAGCTTCGCCATGATGTACAGCTCGGGGATCACGGTGCTCGACTCGATCCGCAGCTGCGAGGAGATCGTCGGCAACCTGACGCTCGAGCGCGCGCTGCGCCGCGCCGGCCAGCAGATCGCCGAGGGCAAGAACCTGACCGCGGCGTTCCAGGACCTGGCCGTGTTCCCACCGCTGGTGATCCGCATGCTGCGCATCGGCGAGGCCACCGGCAAGCTCGACACCGCGCTCCTCAACGTGAGCTATTTCTACAACCGCGAGGTGCGCGAAGCGATCAGCAGGACGCAGGCGATGATCGAGCCCGCGCTCACCGTGCTGCTCGGCGCGATCCTCGGCTGGGTGATGCTCGCGGTGCTCGGCCCGGTGTACGACGCCATCTCGAAGATGAAGTTCTGAGCCCCATGGCTGCGCGCCACCTGCTCTACTTCACCGCCGAGGACCACTACCTCTACAGCTCGAGGCGCGGCAAGCTCGAGCTCGAGGCGAAGTTCGCCGGCGACGACCTCGGCGTGACGGCGTTCCGCGAGCACCTGCGCGGCCGCAAGGGCGCGCTCTTCGCCGTGGTCGCGGATCTCGCCGGCGAGGATTTCCACGAGGAGCAGGTGCCGCTCCTGCGCGGCG
>Ga0208685_1000701_pt1 | contig 11537 bp, 9 predicted proteins | sample EasRivMeERMLT890_FD_187533 | JGI IMG/M metagenome (GOLD analysis project Ga0208685, IMG submission 187533) | Soil microbial communities from meander-bound floodplain in the East River, Colorado, USA - East River MetaG ERMLT890 (SPAdes) (version 2) | ecosystem: Environmental > Terrestrial > Soil >...
TCGCCATGTTCACTCCCGAGGAATGTGAAGATCGAATCGTGCCCCCCCCTCGGGCGGCCGTCCGCATTGCACGTGGCCGCCGTGGGCCTCGACCACTTTTCGCACCGTGGCCAGGCCCAGCCCCGTCCCCTTGTCCTTGGTGGTAAAGAACGGATTGAAGATCTTGTCGAGATGCGGCTCCGGGATGCCGGGGCCGTCGTCGGTGACCCAGATGTGCAGCCAGTCCTGCCCCCCGGCCCCTCTCTGAGCCACGAGCCCGCACTCCACCTTGCCGTTGTGAGTGGCCTCGACGGCGTTCACCAGGAGGTTGTGCACGGCCATGCGAATCTGTACGAGATCCACCGTGCTGGTTCCTGACTCCTCCTCCAGTCGGCGTTCGATGTGCAGTTCGCGCCCGACGCGCCGGAAGGTGGACTCTACAAGTGCGATCTCCTCCTCCAGCTCCGTGCGCAGATCACAGGTGCGCTTCTCGAGACGGAGGGGTTGTGCGTAGCGCAGCAGATTGGTGACGATGCGGTTGAGATTGTCGCAGCCCTTGACGATGTGGTCGGCGAGGCGTCGCCGCTCGTCCCCCGGCTCGAACTCGCGTGCCAGAAGCCCGGCGAAGCCGGCTATGCCGCCCAGGGGGTTGCGGATCTCGTGCGCCACGGTGGCCGCCATTTCACCCAGAACGGCCAGCACGCGCACGCGCGCAATCTCACCCTCGAGGACACGCAACCGGGACAGATCCGTGAGGATTTCCACGGCACCACTCACTTCCCCATCCGGCAGGAGCAAAAGCGAGGTGGCGGAGGCCACCGGAACCGGCGCTCCCTGGCTGCGTGGCAGGACCTTTTCCCCGTCCTGAAGGGCCTTGGGGCCGCGGAGGGCTCCAAGCGCCGAAGGTGAAAGGAGTGGAAGGCTCAGCTGATAGGGTTGGCCAAGCACCTCCTCTGCCGTGCGCCCGAACATCTCCTCGGCCGAGCGATTGAACAGCTGGACGCGGCCCTCGAGATCTACCGCGACGACACCCGAAGGCATGGATCCCAGAATGCCTTCGAGATACGCCGCACCCTTCTCGCGTTCCGTCAGCGTGGCCCGGAGCGTCTCATTGGTGGCCGCCAGCTCGTCCTGCAATTGAGCATAGCGATCGGTGAGCTCCTGATAGGCCTCTTGAAGGCGATGGAGCCCTGCGGCAAAGACGGAATACTGGGAGGCGAACTCTCCGACATCGTCCTGCGGATTCAAGCTCCCCCCCGGATCCGGAGCGGTCGTCGGATCGACCGTGCCCCGGTGCTCGATATCCATGTGCGGGCAAGCTACCCGAACCCCGGAGGAAAGGCAATAGGAAAGCAACGACCCCGCAGGGTCTTTGAACTCAGCCGAGGGATCGGATGAGTGACTCGACGTCGGCCGTGTTCTGCTCGGCCTTGCGTGCCAGTTTTCGCACCAGGCGCCGGGCCGACTCTGCGCCACGAAAGTTCTGGCGCGACAGTGTGCGTTGAAGACGCAGCAGTTCCGTCTGGATCATGCGGTCTCGTGTTGCCACGAGTTCGAGCCGCACGGCCGGTGATGGGATCTGGCCGTGTGCAGTGGGTCCCTGCGGCATGGAAAGCGGCCGCGCGGACGTGATGTCGGCCTCCTGCTTGGCCGGAACCGGAACCGACGTCCGCTGGTCCGTCCTCCGCAGGCTGTCCAGATCGTCTCGAGAGTTCATCGGAATGTCCTCCGTCGTGCGTCCGCGCGGGAAAGGCACCCAGATCCTTCCCTGCGCCAGGCGTCAGAGTCGCGCGAGCAGCTCGTCCTTCTTGCGGCGATACTCTTCGTCGTCGAGCGCACCCTTCGAGCGAAGTTCGCCGAGCTTTTCCAGGAGACCCAGGATACTGTTCTGCTGAACGGTCTTGGCTACGGGGCGCGGAGGCTCTTCGGGCGCAGTCACAATCTGCGCAGTCCGCTTGGCGCCTCGCTCGGCCTGGTAGGTCGACACTTCGGCTTCGAGGTAGGCCAGCCGCCCCGCCAGATCGTCCTCACGTTGACGGCGCCGCAACTCCTTCAGCCCCTTCTGCACCGTGCTCAACAATTCGGGGAGCTTGAACGGCTTGATCACGTAGTCGAACACGCCCGAACGGAGGCACGCCACGGCACTCTCCACGGTGGGATAGCCCGTCATGAGCACAGTCAACGGCTGCTTCGGCAGCTTTTCGAACTCCGCCAGCACTTCCAGCCCGTTCATCTCGGGCATCTTCAGATCGAGCAGGCAGAGATCGAAGGGGCGTTCCGCCGCCAATTCGATGGCGCGCGGTCCGCGGTCCGCGAGATAGACTTCGAATCCGTTCTGACCAAGGAACTCCAACAGCAGTTCCCGAACGAACAGCTCGTCGTCTACCACGAGAATCCTGCTTGCGTCCACTGTGCCTTTCCTCCGCTCGCTCGACGTCCCTGCTCAACGCGCTTTGGCGCGGTTTCGTGGCCGAGTATCCCCTTACCTCATCGGCACGTGGGTGGCAGGAATGGAACGAACAGCAAGAGAATTGCGGTCGCTTCCCGGGCGCTGGATTCTGTCAAGCCTCGTCTGGGGTGTGGGAGAGACGGGCGCGGGTCAGGACTCCTGACGTCGTTCGCCGAGCCAGAGCATCGCCACGTCGTCGCGCGCATCGGCCAGTCCTGAGAACGCTTCGAGCCGCTTACGTAACCCCAGGATAAAGTCTGCGCCCGGCTGGCCCATCTGCTCGGAGACCGCCGTAGCCATTCGAGGCAGTCCGAACAGCTCTCCATGCGGACTTGCGGTTTCTATGAGCCCGTCGGAGTACAGCAAAAATCGAAACCCGGGGCCAAGCGGCAATTGCGACTGCTCGAAAGTGGACAGCACAGACGATCCCAAAGCCCCCGCATGGGAGGCAAGCGGCACGGGGTTCTGCCGGGTGTCGTCCCACAGGAGTGGAGACACCTGCCCCGCGTTGGCATACTGCAGCGTGCGTGTCCGGACGTCGAGTTTCGCCAGGAAGAGCGAAACCACCAGATCCCGCGGCCGTGACGGGTCCCGGCACAATGCCACGTTGATCCCCTCAAGAACTCTCTCCGGCTCCAGGCCCTGCAGGCACAAGGCGCGCAGGAGAGCCCGCACGGATGTCATGAGGAGGGCGGCCGGTACACCATGATCGCACACATCCCCTACGGCCACGGCCACAGAGTCATCCGGCAGGTGTACAAGGTCGAAGTAATCCCCCCCGATCGCCGTGGCCGGCCGATAGTATGATTCCCAATGGAGCCACGGGGGGCCCGTGCCCGCATCCGGCAGAAGCGTGCGCTGCACCAGGCGTGCCGTGCCCAGCTGATGCTCCCGGCACTGTGTATCCACGGTACGCTGCATCCACTCCAGATTCCCGACGCTTACGGCCGCCATCGAGGCAAGCAGCGCCGCCGTGGCGCGATCGTCCTCCGAGAACGGCTCGTTCTCCCGGCCGTGTGCCAACAGCATCACGCCCCGGGCGCCCGACTCTGATCGCACTGGAACCGCCAGTACACTGCGCACGTGCAGGGAGCGCCGCTCCCCCACTCGATCCCACTTGAGGGGCGCCAGAAGTGGTTCGCCCGACTCCAGCACGCGCTCCACAACGCTTTGACCGTCCAGCTGCAGCTCCCTCGCCACGTCGAGCTCGATACCCAAATTGGCCTCCACCACGAGCCGGCCCCCATGCATGCCGAGCATGACGCCGACTTCGGCTCGCACCATGCGCACAGCCAGCTCCAGGGCTGCCGTCAACATCTGCTCACGAGAGCGCGTTGCTGAGAAGGCCCACGCAAACCTGGCCGCATCGTCCACGCGTCGGGCAAGCCGACCGAGCTGGGCTTCCCACTGTGTGGCCAATAGTGTTGACGTCACTCTCCGAGTCCCCTCCTGTTCATTCTATCGGTCCTGCGCTGCGGATTTTGGTGATGGAAGGCGTACTCGCCTGCGCTATATTGCCCGGCCGTGTCCTTGACAGAATCCACGTCGCCACCGGCCACACCCGACGAAGTCACGGTGGCGGCTCTGCTTTCGGGCCTGTTCGAAGTTCACGCTCTCTGGGCCCACAAGCGCATGGTTCTCGTAAGGGGCCGGTTCAGCGGATCTCCGGAGGCAGCACTCGCGGAACTGCGAGCCCGGGTGGCAAGCCGCGACTGGCGACTCTCCGCCGAGCCCACCGGCAGCGAGCATCTGCTGATTCTGGAAGGGCGCTCCGCCCGGCGATTTCCCTGGCTTTCGTTGAGTCTCTTTCTGCTCACGCTCGTGTCGGTAGTGTTCGGGCGGCCCGCCACCATGGGCAGCCTGCCCGGAGTGAGCTTTGGCGATCTGGTGCTACAGGAGCTCCCCTTCGCCTACGCACTATTGCCCATTCTCCTGGCGCATGAGTTCGGGCACTATCTGGCCGCACGCTACCACGACTACCCGGCGTCCCTGCCGTACTTCATCCCCGGCGTCTTTCCCTTCGGCACGTTTGGCGCTATCATCGTGGCGCGGCACCCATTTCGTGACCGGCGCGTGCTCTTTGACGTCGCCGTAGCGGGGCCGCTTGCGGGATTTCTGGTGGCCATTCCCGTGGTGTGGCTCGGCCTCGCTCACTCTGAGTGGATTCAGATCCCCGAAGGTGCGGGCGTGCGCGTGTGGGACCCGCTGCTCATGAAATTCATCGCCAGCTTTACGCTCGGCCCCTCTCCAGGCGAAGGCTGGGACGTGCTCCTTCACCCGGCAGCCTTCGGCGGCTGGGCCGGCTTGTTCGTGACGATGATGAACCTCATGCCCTTCGGACCGCTGGACGGCGGCAAGACAGCCTACGCATTGTTCGGAAAGGGCCAGCGCTGGATCGCCTTCGCCTCCTGGGGTGCCCTGGCGTCGACGCTCTTCTATTCGCCGTTCTGGCTTTTGTGGCTGTGCCTGGCGCTCGTGTTCCGGCTGAAACATCCACCCACGCTCAACGATGAACGCGATCCGGGAAGAGCCCGGTTCTGGGTGGGAGCGGTCGTTGCAGTGGTGTTCGTGCTGTCGTTTATGCCGTTTCCGTTCTCGATTTAGCGAACGAAAACGCTGCCGGACCGTGCGACTCGGCCGCTGCACTCAGCTGTCGACGGTCCACTCGCCCCGACGACCAGGCGCGCAGGAACGCTTCCACCACGTCCGGATCGAACTGCGTGCCGGCGCAGGCCTGAATTTCCGCCAGGGCCACGGCAACGCTGCGCCCCTTGCGATAGGGCCGGTCGGAGATGATGGCGTCGAAGGTGTCCACGACCGCCAGGAGTCGCGCTTCCACCGGAATCTCGTGTGCGCGGAGGCCGTGCGGATAGCCCGTGCCGTCGAATTTCTCGTGGTGGTGCAGAATGTAAGGTACGGCCGGCTTGAGGTACGGGATCGACTGCACGATACGCACGCCGCAGGTGGTGTGCGTCTTCATGAGCTCGAACTCCTCCGGTGTGAGCGGACCCTGTTTTTGTAAAATCGTATCTGGCACGCCGATCTTGCCGATGTCGTGCAGGATACAGCCCAGCCAGAGCTCCGGGAGCTTGTCCTGCGCCCATCCCATTTCGCGGGCGATGGCCTCGGCGATGTGGCATACGCGATCGGTATGATCGCGAGTGGTGCGATCGCGCGCGTCGAGTGCGCTGGCTAGGGCGTACACCATGTCGAGATACGAGGATTGCAGGGTGTCCAGAAGGCGCCGGTTCTCCATGGCGCTGCCGAGCTGATTCGACACAATGGACAGGGTCTTCAGGTGTCCGGCACTCAGGGGTTCGGGCCGGGGCGGACACTGAAAGTTGATCAGGCCCACGACCTGATTGCTCACCGTGATGGGGTGCGACACGCGATTGGCATACACCGACGGATGCGCCGATCGTGTGGGCCAGCGGGACGGCAGGCGACGCGCTACCACCTCGCCTGACGCCAGAGCTTCCACACTCTGAGGATCGGTGCCTGCAAAGAAGGGGTCCGTGTCGTCAGGCTCCCCGTGGCAGGCTTCTCTCACCAGCTCGCCATCGCGATTCAGGGCATAGACGGCCGCCCATTCGGTGGCGAACTCGGCCACGACGGCCTTCAGGGTGAGTTCATACAGTTCGCCCGGCTCCATGCCGGACGTGGCCGCGTGCGACAGCTGGTAGAGCGCCACCGTCTCGTTGAGGTGTGCATTCTCCAGCCACAGACGCCGGCGTTCGAGACCCCGTTCCACCGTGCGGCGCAGCGAGTGGATGTCGAAGGGCTTGAGCAGGTAGTCGTACGCGCCCATTTTCATGGCGGCCAGCGCGTTTTCCACCGAGGGCTGCCCGGTCATGAGGATGACCACGGCGTCCGGATGATGTTCGAGGGCGGCGTGGAGCACGTCCATGCCGTTGATCTTGCCCATGTAGAGATCCGTGAGCACCAGGTCCACGGGGTGGTGCGCCAGGTGCTCGAGCGCATCCTGCGGGTCGCTGCAGGCCGTCACCCGCACGTCGGGCAGCGCATCGAAGACTTCGCATACCAGGTCGCACACGTCCCGGTCGTCATCCACCACGAGTAACCGGGAGAAGCCCTGGTCGAGGCGCCGGGGGTACGCGTTTGAGGCTTCCATGTACTGGGAGTATCGACCCTCGCGCGGACCAGCGCACATCAAGGTTTGAGTATGTTCAGCTTTTCCGCGCCCAAAAGATGCACACGAAAAGAGGGCGCAAAATGCGGTGCAGTTGGCTGCGTTATGGTGCGGGCACTATAGCGCGTCAGCGCTCTTCGAACGCGTGGTACGAACTGCGGACCAGCGGGCCCGAGAACACGTTGCGGAATCCGAGAGCGTTACCGTAATGTCCAAGTCTCTCGAACGTGCGGGGTGTCACAAAATTAACCACGGGATGGTGCTCGCGTGAGGGTGCCAGATACTGGCCGATCGTGAGGAGGTCGCAGCCGGTGTCGCGGATGTCGCGCATGGTCTGGAGGAGTTCGCCGGTCCGTTCACCGAGACCCACCATGAGCCCCGACTTGATGGTGATGCGAGGAGATATTGTACGCGCCTGCCTGAGGAGATCGAGCGACTGCTGGTACTTGGCTCCGCGCCTCACTGTGGTGTAGAGCCTGGGCACGGTCTCGAGATTGTGGTTGAGCACGTCCGGCTCTGCTTCAAGCACCACTCGAAGCGCCTCCGGGTCGCCCTGAAAGTCTGGTATCAGAACCTCCACCTCTATTCCTGGGACTCGGTGCCGCAGCGCGCGGATGGTTCGGGCGAACATCTCCGCCCCGCCGTCGGGCAGGTCATCCCGGTCGACCGAGGTGACCACCACATAGCGCAAACCCATCTCTGCGGCCGCGTCCGCGACTCGGGCCGGCTCGGCCCAGTCGGTGACGGTGGGCTGGCCCTTCATGACGTCACAGAATGTACAGCCGCGAGTGCACACGTCCCCCAGGATCATAAACGTGGCCGTGCCGTGATGCCAACATTCCCTGGCGTTGGGGCAGTTGGCCTCGCGGCAGACCGTGTGCAGATCGTGCCGATCCATGATGCCCCGCACTTCCTCGTACTTCGGGGACAGGACATGCTTGATTTTGAACCACTCCGGGAGGCGCTGAGGAGCGGCTGGAGCCGGGGCGAGGGGCTTGAACCGGCCCGGGGCTCGCTGGGGGGTGCGTGATGTCATGCTATGTCAAATACTCGAATCCGGTGGAGCGTCGCAAGTGAGAAGCAGCCCGCCTAGCCGGCTGCTTGTGTGGCAGGCGATGTGTCGCGACCATGTGAGAGCCTGCTTCGCACCCGGTCGCAGGCAGCAAGAATGGCGACAGCCATCAATGGTGAACTGGCGATCTGGCCGGCATAGAATAGCCGGTTCCCCTGCCAGGGGGAGACGCCGGCTCCGAGGGCAAAGATGACAAACAGGCCCGCAAGCACCCACGCGAGGCGCTTCTCCTTCTGTCGAATGAGAACCCAGACACCGATCAGACACAGAACCAGCATCCGATAACGCAGCAGGTACGTTTCGCTTACCGTCTTCCAATGCCTGAGTGCGGTTTGCCAGTGCGGAAACTGCGTGAGCCAGACGCCGTCGTCCGTGTTCACGTTGTCGTCGATCGTGCCCAGGTACACCGCCAGGCACATCCAGGGATTTCTGAGCAGAGCGTCCTCGAACACGCGAACGGAGACCGCCTCAAATGCCTGGTGTTCATTGCCCAGCCGCTCAGCCTGCACGCGGATGGAATCCCCGGCCTCCGCCATGGACGTTTCAAAGGGCGTGCCATCCTGGTACAGGCGAAAAGCGGCCGCCGATCGGATCCGGTTGACGGCCTCGATCTGCCTGACGTAGTGAACCCCGTACGTCGCTCGATTGTGTACGATCCAAAGCGTGGGCAGAAACAGCATCATGGCCGTTGCTACGGCCCACACCGGAGAGCGACGCCTGAGCGTCGCAGTCCATGGCTCGTCCGGTTCGGAGGGATGCGCGAGCGTCAACACGGGCAGTGCGAGAAGCAGGATCATCGCCGGCGAACTGGTGAGAATCGCCAGCCCCAGGACCACCCCTGCCAGCGCTGCTTCCAGGAGCCGGCCCTGGACAGACGCCCTGCAGTAGAGCAGGAACCCGGAAAGGGTGAGGACCAGCCCGAGTGCTTCCGCCATGAATGCAGCGGATTGACCCAATGCGGAGAGTGATAGTGCGTGCAGGGTGCCGGCGACAAGCGCCACGCGACTCTGGCCGGTGATCCGAAAGGTCAGCAGGGCGATGAGTACCGCACCGGCCGCGGCCAGCACGATCTGAATGCCCAGGATGGCTACAACGCTTGAGCCCGCGACGACACCCGAGATTGCCAGGAACACGGGGTACCCTGGTCCGAAGAGGCGAACTCCGGTGGAGTGCAGCGTCGATTCCACGCGCAGGCGATCCCCTGCTTCGGTGTAGTGCTCGGTGTCGCGAGAGAGATGTCGGATGGCGTCGGGAGCTTCGAACTGGCTAACAGAGACGAAGGCGAAGGCGATTCGCAGGCAGAGGGCTAGCGCAAACAGCCAGAGATACTTGCTCAGTATGTGTCGACTCCCGTGCTCCTCGGCTTGTAATGAGTAGGGAACTCACCTCACGTATCGGCTCACAAGCAGGATCGACAACAAAGACCCTGCTCGCAAGGGTGAAGCACGGACGCTGGACTAGGCGTCTAACAGGGAGAGCACGGAGGCGGTCCACCCTTGAAGACGTAGTTTACGAGCAGAATTATGTCGCCCGAATTGATCGCCAGATTGCAATTGATGTCTCCCAGCGCGCCGACGGGAGGAGGTCCCGATTTGAACACGGCATTCACAAGATAAATGATGTCGGCTGATGTAACCATGCCGCTTCCGTCGACGTCGCCCGGCGATGCAGTAGGGCAAATCGAGTTGATGACCGTGTCGGTGAATGCGGGCGGATCCGAATCTATCCGCACGCTGGCGTGATTCGAGATCTGCGCCCCTACAGGAGCTGCTCCGGAGGGCCGGATCGTGTACTCGACAAAAGCGTGACTTCCAGGCTCATCGGTCACGCTGTCCGGAAGCTGGACGTTGCTGAACGTCCATGTCAATTCTCTCCCCGTTATGGAGAGAGTATAGGGATGACTGCTGACCCCCGACTGCACACTGCCAATGTCCAGGTCGAGATCGAGACTGTCCCGAATCACGACGTCCATGGCCGAGTCGCTACCGGTGTTCTGAAAATCAATGTGATAGCTTAGCGTCTCGTCTCTGGGGACGAATCCTCCCGGGCTCGTGCCCACGGGTGAAACCGACTTTGAGTTGGGGTCCGACGACGCAACGACCTCTCGACAGTCGCTGGCTACATTGTTCGCTGAGTCGGCGTCGCCTAATGGTGGATTCGCGGCGACCATCGCACATAACGGAGTGCCCAAGGGCGTGCTTTGAGGAATCGACAGGATCGCGCGCAGTCGCTCCGTTTCGGACTCACCCGGGTTGAGCGCACCCAGACTCCAGGTCACGGAGTGGCTTCCAGGGGAGTAGGTCCCGGGTCCTGCTGAAATGCTCTCCGAATAGGAAAAAGCCGCTTCAACCGGAAGGAACAGCTCTACGACCGCCGGAGGTGACACGGCGGAGCCCTGGTTAATGCACATGGCTGTGATCGCTAAGTCCTTCCCTGCTCTGGCAGGAGTCATTCCCACGTGCGCCCTCAGGTCCCATACCGGATCGAGGTCGAGCGCGAAGTCCAGTTCCGTGAAAGCCGTCTGCAGGCCCACACTCTTTGTGTGGCTGGCAGGCGAGCCCGGACACAGCGCGCTCCACAGTGGAGGAGTTACCTCGACTGTGTACACGCCTGGGGACAGGCTGTCGAAGACATAGAACCCCGAATTATCCGTAACCGTGGCGATGTCGGGCGGCAACAACCTGACCACGAGCCCACTCAATCCCGCTTCGGCAAGCCCCTGGCTGCAATCCCCGTCGCTATCGTCGAACACCGTTCCCGAGAGCGCGCTCTGGCCCGCCAAGGTGCCCAACCCGTAAGGAATCCAAGCGCCCAGGGTGTCATCCAATAGCATGGGGTAGCTCGTGGGCTGTCCCGACTCGGATGCCGGCATGGTGAGTCGAATACTCGCCAGAAGGTAGAACCCCGTGTCCGAATCCCTGTAGTCCTGGAATTGGAGGAGGAGATCGCCCAACCCCGTCTCGTCCGGATCCATAACCTTCCAGTTATAGCTCCATCCAAGTTCATTGGGGAGTACGATGCTATCATATGTAAGACCAGGAGTCGCTCCGCCGACCTCGATTCGAAATGGCAGGTGGAGCGCCTGCATGTTCTTACCGGGTTTCGCCGTAATAGTGAGATTCATCCAGTACGACGTGGCATTGGCTGGAAAGGTATGGCTGTAGGAAAGTATGTAGTCGGTTGAGGGAATGCAAGTCACAGGCGGCTGTGTGGGGCCGCAGTTCGGGTATTGCCAGAGCTCAAATACACTCTTGGCAAGCCGGGCAACGTCCCGCACTGTGACGAGCTCGTGATCATCGACGTCGGTGCAGGCGAGACTGACTGGAGGGACACCTGTGCCTCGGACGTAATGGATGAGGGTAATGACGTCGGAAGACGTCAGAATTCCCGAGCCGTTCGCATCGCCACACACCCAGGGAGGCTCACATTGCGCGTGCGCCTGCACACTCGGGAGTGAATTCACCCCAAGAAGCGCCACGGTCACACTGAGGAGCCACGTCATGACACGGTGTTGTCCGGGTAGATCGAGTTCGGATGGCCTCGGAGTCCCGGGCATACCACGTCTCCATTTCAGTCCACTTGACTGGCGATCCCAGCCGGTGGGTCCGGCGGTCAGTCGATCATTAAAAAGCCGACCGGATAATACGCGCCGGCTGGCGAAGCTACAAGAAGTTCAAGCGAAGACGCCAATCAGCGCTACGGGTACAACCGCCCCATCGTCCGCGCGAACGGGATCGCCTCGCGGATGTGCTTGAGCTCCGCCGCCGCGAGATCTTCGACGAAGCCGCGGGCATCAGCCGGTTCAAGGCGAAGAAGATCGAAACGCTTCGCAAGCTGGCCACGGCCGAGTCGAACCTCACGCGATCAAAGGACCGCCTCGACGGTCT
>Ga0208685_1000702_pt1 | contig 11533 bp, 8 predicted proteins | sample EasRivMeERMLT890_FD_187533 | JGI IMG/M metagenome (GOLD analysis project Ga0208685, IMG submission 187533) | Soil microbial communities from meander-bound floodplain in the East River, Colorado, USA - East River MetaG ERMLT890 (SPAdes) (version 2) | ecosystem: Environmental > Terrestrial > Soil >...
CAAGACCTACGCGCGCCAGGGCTACGGCGGCATGACGATCACGGTGGTCGGCGGCACCTCCAAGGCGGACCAGCAGGAAGCCTGGTACCAGGCGCGCAAGAAGTTCAGCGACATCAAGCTCGATCTGCCCGAAGGCGTCGTCGGGCCGATCTTCAACGACGAGTACGGGGACGTGACCGGGCTCCTGTATGCCGTGAAAAGCGACGGCATCAGCCACGCCGAGCTTTCGGACATCGCGGAAGACATCAAGCGGCGGCTCCTCAAGGTGCCGATGGTGAAGAAGGTCGACCTCTACGGCAAGCAGGCGAAGAAGGTCTACGTCGAGTTCTCGCACCAGCGCCTCGCCGCGCTCGGCATCACGCCGGTGCAGATCGCCGAGAGCCTGCGGAGCCAGAACAGCGTGCTCGCAAGCGGCTCGATCGACACGGCCAGCGACCGGGTGCTGGTCCGCGTAAGCGGCCAGTTCAAGAGCCTGGACGATATCCGCAACGTGCCGATCTCCGCCGGCGGCCGGTTGATCAGGCTCGGCGACTTCACGACGGTCACACGCGGCTACGAAGACCCGCCGACCTACACCGTGCGCCACAACGGGCAGCAGGTACTGATGCTCGGAATCACCATGACCAACGACGGCAACATCGTCGATCTGGGCGTCGCGATCGAGAAGGCCGTACACCAGATCCAGGCCGAGTTGCCCTATGGCGTCGATCTCGAGCGCGTGGCTGATCAGCCGACCGTGGTCGGCGAATCCATCTGGGAATTCGAGCGCTCGCTCCTGGAAGCGCTCGGCATCGTGCTCGCGGTCTGCCTGCTCAGCCTGGGGTGGCGCACGGGCATCGTGGTCGGGCTCGGCGTGCCGATCGTGCTCGGCGTCGTGGCCCTGGCGATGCTCGCGATGGGCTGGAACCTCGAGCGGGTCTCGCTCGGCTCGCTCATCATCGCGCTCGGGCTGCTGGTGGACGACGGCATCATCGCGGTCGAGATGATGGTCGTGAAGATGGAGGAAGGCTGGGACCGGCTGAAGGCGGCCGCCTTCTCCTACGAGTCGACCGCGATGCCGCGGCTCACCGGCGCACTGATCACCGTCGCCGCGTTCATGCCGATCGGGTTCGCGCAATCGACCACCGGCGAGTACGCGGGCGGCATCTTCTGGATCGTGGGCACAGCGGTCCTCTTCTCGTGGGTCGTGTCCGGGCTGATCACGCCATACCTCGCGGTCAAGATGCTGCCGGATTTTGCAAAGCATGGCCACGGCGTGGCGCACGCCGATCCCTACGACACGCCGTTCTACCGCAAGCTGCGCCGGCTGATCGACCTCGCCATCGAGCGGCGCTGGTGGGTCATCGGCGCGACCGTCGTCGCCTTCGCCGCCTCCGTCTACGGCGCACGGCTCGTGCCGCAGCAGTTCTTCCCCAACAGCTCGCGGCCCGAGCTGGTCGTCGAGCTCACGCTGAAGGAAGGCGCTTCGTTCGCCGCGACGACCGAGCAGGTCAAGAAGATGGAATCGGTGCTCGCCAAGGACGAAGACGTCCGCTTCTATACCGCGTACACCGGCGCCGGCCAGCCGCGCTTCTATCTTTCGCTCAATCCGGAGCTGCCGAACCCGGGCTACGCCGTCTTCATCGTCATGACGCGCGACATGGAGGCGCGCGAACGGGTGCGCTCGCGGCTGATGGCGAGCGTCAACGAGCAGTTCCCCGAGGTGTGGGTGCGCGTCACGCGCCTCGAGCTCGGTCCGCCGGTCGGCTTCCCGGTCCAGTTCCGCGTCGTCGGTCCGGACACCCAGGTGGTGCGTTCGATCGCGCGCGAGGTCGAAGCCGTGGTGGCCTCGAGCCCGAAGGTGCGCGACGTGCAGCTCGACTGGAACGACCCGGTGCGCACGCTGAAGGTCGCCATCGACCAGGACAAGGCGCGTGCGCTCGGCCTGGCGCCGGTCGACGTGGCGCTCGTGACCCAGACCGTGATGAACGGCGCGACGCTCTCCCAACTGCGAGAGCACGAAGACCTGATCGACATCGTCGCGCGCGCGGTGCCCCTTGAGCGTCTCGATGTCGACACGCTGAAGGACGTCAACCTCTTCACGCGCCAGGGAACCGTGGTGCCGCTTTCGGCGGTCGCGCAGGTGAACTACGTGCTGGAAGAGCCGGTGCTCTGGCGCCGCAACCGGGACATGGCCATCACCGTTCGCGCCGACGTGAAGGACGGCGAGCAGGGCGTCTCGGTCAGCAACGAGATCCGGCCGATGCTGAGGGATATCGAGGCGAAGCTGCCTTCCGGCTATCGCATCGACGTCGGCGGCGCGGTGGAGGAGAGCGACACGGCGAACCGCTCGCTGGCAGCGGTCGCACCGATCATGATCGTCACCATCCTGCTGATCCTCATGCTCCAGCTGCAGAGCTTCTCGCTCATGACCATGGTGTTCCTGACCGCGCCGCTCGGGCTGATCGGGGTCGTCGCCGCGCTGCTGATGTTCAACTCGCCGCTCGGCTTCGTCGCCATCCTGGGCGTCATCGCGCTGTGCGGCATGATCATGCGCAACTCGGTCATCCTGATCGACCAGGTGCAGGCGGAGATGGCCGAGGGGCGCGATCCCTGGAACGCGGTGCTGGAGGCGGCCGTGCATCGGACCCGCCCGGTGGTGCTCACGGCCGCGGCCACCGCGCTCGCCATGATCCCGCTCACCCACAGCATCTTCTGGGGCCCGATGGCGATCGCCATCATGGGCGGCCTCATCGTCGGCACGGTGCTGACGATCTTCTTCGTCCCGGCGCTTTACGCCGCGTGGTTCAGGGTCGCGCGCCAGGCGGATCCCGGCAAGGATCGCGTCGCCGGCGAGCCGGCGCTAGCTACCTGAGCATGGCGGCATCAATCAAGGCCGGTCTTTCGCCCAGAGTTCTCTCCATGACCGCAATGACATTGAGAAAAGGCGTTGCTGCCTTCTGCTGCCTTTTGGGCACTGTCCTCGGTCTTGTCGGCGCGCATTACCTTTGGAACTCGCCGATCGAGACAGGAGGGGTGGGTGTCATATTGATTCTGGCCGGCTTTCTGCTCCACGCCATTTTCTGGGTCTTGTGGTCATGAGGTGACGCGTGGGGCTACTACAGACGCCGATGGCGGTCGCCATCAGTCGCCACTGCCGACGATGTTCCTCCCGCCGGCAATGTACGCCGGCTGCCTCCGGTCGAGCGCAGGCCGGTTCCCGCGCGGGATACCGTCCCGGCCAGCCGGAGTTCGCCTCGTGAGCAACGGCCGTGCCGGTGCCGTGAGCGAGATAACGATTCGTGCCGTACGGCTCGACGACAAGGAACGCATCGTCAGGGCGTTTCAGGCACTGGATCGCAGATCCGTCTACCTACGCTTCTTCTCGCACAAGAAGAAGCTGAGCCATGAAGAGCTGCGGCGGGTTACCGAATGCGATGGCACAAGCGAAGCAGTGCTGGTGGCCACCGTCGGAGGCGGCGATCAGGAGATCATCGTCGGGCTCGCGAACTACGTGCGCGGCGGCGCAGCCGCGGACATCGCTTTCGCGGTGGAAGAGGATTTCCAGGGCCGCGGGATCGCAAGCCGGCTCCTCCAGCAACTCGTCGGCATCGCCCGCGCCAACGGAATCACGCGGTTCGAGGCCGACGTGCTCCCCGAGAACACGCCGATGCTCGCGGTGCTGCGCAACAGCGGACTGCGCATGCGGACAAGCCTCGAACAAGGCGTCGTCCACGCGACGCTCTCTCTAGCTTAGCGATGTTACTCGAAGCTGCCCGCCTACTCCATCAAGGGCGCGAGGCTCAAGAACTGACGACAGGTCCGAAATGCGACCGAATCGCGACGCTTTGCCAACGACTCGCGGAAGCGCCTCCGCTACGCTTCCTCGTCATGAACCTCTCCAACAGAGTCGCGCTGGTCACCGGGATCACCGGAGTCTACTAACCATCACCCACCGAGGCGTTGCATGACCAAGACCATGAAAGCGGCAGTCGTCCGGAAATTCAAGGAACCGCTCGTCATCGAGGAGGTTCCGGTGCCGAGCCCGCAGCCCGGCCAGATCCTTGTCAGGATCGCGGCGAGCGGCGTCTGCCACACCGACCTGCATGCAGCCGATGGCGACTGGCCGGTCAAGCCCAAGCCTCCGTTCATCCCGGGCCATGAGGGGGTAGGGCATGTCGCCGCCGTGGGCGCCGGCGTGACCCACGTCAAGGAAGGCGACCGGGTCGGCGTGCCATGGCTCTATACCGCCTGCGGTCACTGCAGGCATTGCCTGGGCGGCTGGGAGACGCTGTGCGAGAGCCAGCAGAACACCGGCTACTCGGTGAACGGCGGTTTCGCCGAATACGTTATTGCCGATCCGAACTTTGTCGGGCGGCTGCCGCAGAACGTCTCGTTCGTCGACATCGCGCCGATCCTGTGCGCGGGGGTCACGGTCTACAAGGGGCTCAAGGCCACGGATACCCGGCCCGGCGATTGGGTGGTGGTGTCCGGGATCGGCGGCCTCGGCCATATGGCAGTCCAGTACGCGAAAGCGATGGGGCTCAACGTCGTCGCGGTGGACATCAGCGAGGCGAAGCTGCACCTTGCGAGGAAACTCGGCGCGTCGCTCGCCGTGAACGCCCGCGAGGCGGATCCCGCCGCCTTCGTGAAGAAGGAAGTCGGCGGAGCGCAAGGCGTGCTCGTGACCGCGGTGTCACCGAAGGCCTTCGAGCAGGCGCTCGGCATGGTGGGCCGGGGCGGGACCGTCTCGCTCGTCGGCCTGCCGCCCGGCTCCTTCCCGCTTCCAATCTTCGACACCGTGCTGAACGGCATCACCGTCCGCGGCTCGATCGTCGGCACGCGCCTCGACCTCCAGGAAGCGCTTGACTTCGCGGGCTTCGGCAAGGTGAAGGCAACCGTTGCCACCGAACCGCTCGAGAACATCAACCAGATCTTCGCCCGCATGCACGCGGGCGACATCGAGGGCCGCATCGTCATCGATTTTCAGAGATAGAGGACAAAGCCATGAATGCCGATCCGGTCGTCGTCGCTCAGACCGTGGTTGATCAGCCCGAAATCAACCACCGCGACCGAGCGCTGCTGGAATCTTGGTTGTCGATGGTAATTCGCAAGCGCCTCATTCTGGTCTTGTTCGCGCTACCTTTCCTGGGTGCGTGCGAATTGTACTTGGCGTCGAAGCGCGACATCACCGGGGCGCCCATCTGCGACGTGCTCGGCCGCCAGATCGTTGCCGGCAGCGGCCCGACGGCCGCGATGACCGAGGGCCTGCCTCTGGGAGCGTTCCTTGGCAGCCGCATCGGCCGCGACGTGTATCTCGTCGATGAGCTGAAGACGGCAGAAGCGCTGGAGAGCTCGTGCGACGGTCAAGCCACCACGTGGCGTAACGCGGATACTGGACGGCGCTACTCCGTGACGCCCACGCGGACTTACCAAGGGCAAGCCGGATGGTGCCGCGAATTCACGGCTGTCACCGAAGTCCAGGGGCGCCAGCAGGCGATCGACGGCACGGCGTGCAGGCAGCGGAACGGCACCTGGAAAGCAACCTGAGATGCGATCAGGACCCGAATCTCGTTAAACCGCTCGCGGAAGGCGTGCTCTTCGAGCGGCGCGTGTTCCAGTCGCAGATCGCGCTGGAGGACCAGAAGGAAGGGATGGCAGCCTTCCTCGAGAAGCGCAAGCCGGTGTTCAAGCACGCCTGACCAATGATCAATGCGACGGCGCCTGTGATCAGGCCCGGCCAGCTGTCTCGAGCAATGCCCGCGCCTTGGCGACCGGCGCCGTATCGAGCCCCTCGGTGAGCTGCTCCGCGACGTGACGCAGCGCGGCCAGATCGTGTTTGGTGGCACCTTCGCGCTCGCATAGCGCCGACAAGGCGATGAGCTCGAGCCACGGCGCCTCCCGTGCGCGTGCTTCGGCGACGGCCTGCTGCATCGACTCGCGCGCCTGCTGCGGCTGGCCGAGCGCATCCGCGATCCGGCCCTTCAGGAGCAGCAACTGAGTTCGGTACTTGCCTTCGCCGGTGGCCTCGGCGCACTGCATCGCCTCGTCGAGCTCGCGCTGGGCGGCCGTCCAGTCCCCCGCCAGCACGAGCGCTTCTGCGGCATAGCCGAGGGCTTCGCTCCCCCAGCCCCGTACGCCAAGCTGGACGGCTCGATCATAACCCTCGCGGATCAGGCGATAGCCGGCGCGCGGATCGCCGAGTCGCGCTTCGGACCAGCCGCGGAACCAGAGCTCCGCGGCGCGGCCTTGCGGAAGCGCATACTTCCCGACCACCTCCCGCATGCGCGCGGAAGCCTCGGCTACGCATTCGGGGTCGCCCGACAGCACATGGAACAGCGCGTCCAGCCACAGCACCGCCACTTGCGGGCCCGGCTGGCGCAAAGCGCGCGCACGCGCGTGCGCCTGCTGCAGGCGCGAGCGCCCCTGATCGGAGAATCCCAGGTGCAGCAGGTCGATCGCGAGCAGGCCGAGCACGAGGATGCCCGGATCGGCGGTGAAAAGCGCCGCCGGCGCGGTTTCGTCGAAGCCTTCGGCGGCGCGGACGCCGCGCTCGAGCCATTCGCGCGCGGTTCGCGGCCGACCGCGCAGGTGACCGACCAGTCCGTGCACGAGGCAGGCGCAAAGGAGCACCGCCCCATCCCGGGTTTGGGCGGCGAGAGCGTCGGTGCGCTGCGCGAGGGCGTACGCCTCGTCCAGCTCTGCCCTGAGGCAAAGCACGAGCCCGAGCCCGTGCAGACACAGGGCGCGCAACGGATGTTGCGGCACTCGGTCGAGCAGGGACGTAGCCCGCTCATAGGCGCCCTTCGCCTCGATCGAGCCTGGGCCGAGCAGCTGCACCGCTGCCGTGCCGCGCAGCGTGGCGAGCGTCACCTCAAGAGCGGCCCGCGCGTCGCTCGCCTCGGCCGCCGGAAGAAGCGCCAATGCGCGTTCCGTCAGGCTCATCGTCTCCGAAGGGCTGAAACGCATCAGCGCGGACTCCGCGGCTTCGGCGTAGCAGCGCAGCGCCGACAGCGTTTCGCCTGCGAGCTCGAAATGGAATGCGAGCTCTGCCGAACCGGCTTTGCCACCCTCGGCGCGCTCGCGCTCCAGCGCGGCCGCAACCTTGCAGTGCAGGCCAGCACGGGCGAGCGCACCGATGCGCTCGTACAGCACCTTCCGGTACAGCTCGTGCCTGAAAGCATGGCCCGCGCCGGCGACCGCCCCCTCCTGCACCGGCGCGAGCTCGCTCAGCCAGCGCTCGCGACGCGCAAGCTCCGCGCAGGTTTCAGCAAGCAATGCGGCGTCGCGTTCCAGCACCTGCGCAAGGGTGCCAAGCCGGAACTGGAAGCCGCATACGCTCGCCGCCTCGAGCAGCGCGCGTTCGTCCGGGGTGAGCTGCCGGATGTAGCGTTCGATGATGCCGGTGACCGTCTCCGGAAGCGCCATCGAGCGCACTCGCCTTAAGGCGGACGATTCCCCGCCGACGGCGCCCTCGCCGTGGTCGATCAGATCTTTCACCACATCGGCGACGAAGAGCGGCAGCCCGTTGGTAAGATCGTGCAAAGCGCGCACGAACTTTTCATCTGTCGCGAGCGCTGGAACGCGCTTCGCCAGGTACTCGGCCACTTCCTCTTCGGAGAAGCTGTCGAGTACGATCTCCTCGCAGAGCCCATGAAGGCGAAGCTCCTGGCGCACGGCCCGGAGGGGCTGATCCGAGGCGATGATCTCCGTAAGGCGGAAACTGGCGAGCCACAGCAGCCGCGCGCCGCCGCGACGGCGCGCCATGTAATCGATGAGCTGCACCGTCGCACGATCGCTCCAGTGCAGGTCCTCGGTGACGAGCAGCAACGGACGACTCTCGGTATAGCGGTCGAGCAGCTCGCCCATTTCGCGCAACATGCGGACCTGACCCGAGCCGTTCAGCTCGTGCCGCAAAGCCTCGCGTTCCGCCGGGGTGCTCAGCCATGGAAGCTGCACGAGCCAGGTCGGAGCCACCGCACGGATCAGCTCGGCGAGCGAGCCATCCCGGCGGCATAACTCCGTGAGCGCCTCGAGAACCGGCAGATAGGGCTCGCCCGTGCCGTACTGCTCGACGCATTGCCCGTGAGCGCAATTCATCTCGCCCACTTCGGCCACGAAGTGCTCGATGAGCTTCGTCTTTCCGACGCCGGCTTCGCCGGCGACCCACGCCGTCTGATGCCGGCCTGAAACGGCCAGCCGCCATGCCGCGCGCAGCCGCTCGAGCGGGCGCGAGCGGCCGACTATCGGTGATGAGGCAGGCGATTGCGCCGTCGCCGGGCTCGTTGCGCCTGGAAATGTCCCGCCGAACGTCGGAGGCGCGCTGACAGCGGCAATGAACCGATACCCGCGCCGCGATACTGTCTCGATGTAGCGCGGCTGTTTCGGGTTGTCCTGCAGCGCTGCCCGTAGGTCGCTGATCGCCGTCTTGAGCACGGAGTCGGTGACGAACCGATGGCCCCAGACGCTGTCAAGCAAGGCGTTCTTGGTGACGAGCGTTCGCGGCGTCCGCGCGAGTGCGCACAGAACAGCGAACGGCTTTGGGGCGAGCGGTATCGGTTGCCCGCCGCGCGCCAGGCGAGCATCTGCTTCGTCGAGCTCAAACGCATCGAATACTAGCCGCAGAGAGTCCGGCGCGCCATTCGCTTCTGCGCGGCGCTCGGCTCCACGCGGGTGTCCCGGCCCATCGCGGTGTGGGCCCGCCGCGTCTTTGGCGGTTCGGTTCATGTCGTCCCGCATAACCTCTGGGCGATTCAGCGCAGTGGACGATCATACTAGTGATAGGACCGAAGCGGCGGGTTTGATCTACATCAACCCATCCCTCCCGCTGGACCACTCGCACCCCCGCACGTGCAGGCGCCGAGCAGCACCACGATGGCGACGCCGCCGCGAGTCACCCCCTCACCCTATCCCTCTCCCAAAAGGAGAGGGGAATCGATTATTGTTCATCAGCCTGGCTTGGGCGCCAGGACTATTTTCTTCAGCGCCGTAGCGCGCACCAGCGACAGCCAAACATAGGCCAGCACGATCGCCGCGCCTCCCGCGAGCGCCAGCCGCGGACCCACCCACTCCCCCGCGACGTTCAGCAGGAATCCGCTCAGGAACATCAAGCTCCATACCAGCGCGAACACGCTCATCACCCGCCCGCGGTAATGGTCCTCGACCAGGGTTTGCAGGATCACCTGCACGCAGGTCACGAAATAACCGTGGCTCAGGCCGGCCACGAGGATCGCGCAGAAAGAAAGCCAGTACCAGTCGCTGAACGCCAGGCCGATCAACGCCACGTTGTACAAGGTCAGGGCGCCCACCATCAGGTTTCTCGGCGACAGGCGCGACTGCAGCCAGGCATAGGACATGAAGCCTGCCAGTGAGCCCACGCCGGCGGCGGAGGCGAGGATGCCGAGGCCCCGCGAATCGACCTGCAGGACATCCTTGGCGAATACCGGAAGCATGTGGATAAAGCCCATGGCCAGGGTTGCGTTGAGCAGCGCGGCGCCGATCGCCTTGGCGAAAGCTTCGTTGGCGCGAATGTAACGCAGGCTCTCGGTGAAGCTGTTGAGAAGGCTCTCATGCGGACGCGCGGCGCCGTGCGCGGGGCGAACCAGGAACAGCACCGCGACCATCATGCTGACTGTCGCCGCGCACAGCAGAAACGTGACCGGCGCGCCCGCCGCCGCAATGAGAAATCCCGCGATCGAGGGGGCAATCACACGGCTGCTGCCGAACGCCATGGAGATCAACGGCACCGCGGAACGCAACAGCGTGCGCGGCAGCAGGCGCGGGAAAAACGACGCGCGCGCGGGCTCGTCGATGGCGGCCGACAGTCCCCACAGAAATGCTCCGAGCGCGAGGTGCCAGAGCTGCGCCACGCCGAGCATTGCCACCCCGCCCACCAGGATCATTGCGATCGCGGCATTGACCTGCGCTGCGCCGATCAGCTTGCGCGCATCGATGCGATCGGCCAGCACGCCGCCCAGCAGCGTCAGGGCGAACTGGGGCACAAAGCCGCAAAGGTGGACGATGCCCAGTTGCGCCTGCGATCCCGTGATCTCGAAAGTGAGCCAGCCCAGCGTGAATGCAAACATGTGCTGGCCGACGACCTGCGTGACCAGGGCCAGCCAGTAAAGGCGAAAGTCGCGCACTTTCAGCGCGAAGAGGGGATGGGCTTTCGCTTCCACGAATGATGCGTTCCTGGTTGTATCCCAAGCTTACCGCACACCGGACTCGGTGCGAGCAAACACGGCGCCGCGCTGGCACAATCACGTCCCATGGAGCGTGCGTTGAACCGGGCTGAAGCCAGGCGCGGTTGGTTCGTCGCCGGGCTGCTGCTGGCGGTCGGCGGGGTGGTGTTCTTCTCGCTGCGGCCGATCTTCATCAAGCTCGCCTACGCCTGGGTCACGGATCCGATCACGCTGCTCGCGCTGCGCATGGTGTTCTCGGTGCCGTTCTTCATCACGGCGGCGCTATGGGTGAGGAGCGCGACCGGGCACCGACCGCTCTCCGGGCACGAGCTTGCCGCCGTCGTGACGCTCGGCATCCTGAGCTATTACGGGGCGAGCTTTCTCGATTTTCTCGCGCTGCAATACATCCCGGCGGGGCTCGGGAGACTGCTGCTCTTCACTTACCCGACGATCGTCGTGATCCTTTCGGCGGCGCTGCTGCGAAAGGGCGTGACCGGGCGCGAGGTCGCGGCGCTAGTCTTGACCTACGCCGGGCTGCTGCTCGTGTTCGCGCAATCGCTGGAAGGGGAACAAGAGAACTTCTGGCTCGGCGCGGCGCTCGCGTTTGCGAGCTCGATCTGCTACGCGCTCTACCTCGTCGCCGGCGCCGAGGTTATCTCGCGCGTGGGCTCGGTGCGCTTCACCGCCTATGCGATGAGCGCGGCGAGCGTCGCCTGTATCCTGCAGTTCCTGCTGCTGCGCCCGCTCTCCGCGCTCGATGTCCCCGCGCCGGTATACGGCTATGCGATCGCGATGGCGGTCCTCTCCACGGCGGTGCCGGTCTTCATGACTTCGGAAGCGCTGCGCCGGGTCGGCGCCAACACCGTCGCCATCATCGGTGCGCTCGGCCCCGTCACCACCATTGCGTTCGGCTGGCTCGGGCTCGAGGAAGTGATGACGCCGCTTCAGCTTGCCGGCGCCGCGCTGGTGCTCATCGGCGTGGTCGTTATCAGCCTGAAGCCGGCTGCGCCGGCAAAGGGATGAGGGCAAAAAAAAGAGGCGCCCCGAAGGGCGCCTCTTTCCTGACCTTGACGGTTCGGGTTAGATACCGCGGCAGGAGCCGGGCAAGAACTTCTTGTCGATCGTCGAACCGGTGCTGCCGCAAATCCAGCCGAACAGGCCAACGCCCATGTCGGTCGCAGAGCTCGCCGAGGTGCCCGCCTTGGCCAGCGGGATCAGCGTGACGGTCTTGGTGTTGACGTCGGTGCTGATGTTCTGGATCGTCGCCATCACCACACCGTCCGCGTCGGTGGTCAGGCCCGCCACGTACTTGGTGACGATCGGCGTGCCGCCGCCACCGGTTTCACCGCAGCCCCACTGGTTCGCAGTAGGCG
>Ga0208685_1000703_pt1 | contig 11487 bp, 11 predicted proteins | sample EasRivMeERMLT890_FD_187533 | JGI IMG/M metagenome (GOLD analysis project Ga0208685, IMG submission 187533) | Soil microbial communities from meander-bound floodplain in the East River, Colorado, USA - East River MetaG ERMLT890 (SPAdes) (version 2) | ecosystem: Environmental > Terrestrial > Soil...
CCGTCATGCGCGTCGCCCCGGCGCGCGCGAGCAGTGTTTGCATGCGTGCGATCTCGTCCTCGACTTCCTCGGGCGTGCCGTCGGATTCGCACAGCAGGATCGCCGCCGCCTCCAGGTCGTAGCCGGCCTGGACGAACTGCTCCACGGCCTGCGTCGCCGGCCGGTCCATCATTTCCAGCCCCGCGGGAACGATGCCCGCGGCGATCACGTCGGCGACCGCGGCCCCGGCTTTCTCCACGTCGTCGAACGACGCCATGATGACGCGCGCGCACTGCGGCTTCGGCAAGAGCTTCAACGTGACCTCGGTGAGCACGAACAGCATGCCTTCGGAGCCCACCGCGAGGGCGAGCAGGTCGTAGCCGGGCGCGTCCGGCGCTTCGCCGCCGAGCTGTAGCGGCTCGCCGTCGATCGTGAAGCCGCGCACGCCGAGGACGTTGTGCAGCGTGAGGCCGTACTTCAGGCAATGCACGCCGCCGGAGTTCTCCGAGACATTGCCGCCGATGGTGCAGGCGATCTGGCTCGACGGGTCGGGCGCGTAGTACAGGCCGAACGGCGCCGCCAGCTCCGACACCACCGCGTTGCGCACGCCGGGCTGCACCACCGCCACCCGCGCCAGCGGGTCGAGGCGCAGCACGCGCATGAACTTCGCCATCGAAAGCAGCACGCCGTCGCCCGGCGGCAGCGCGCCGCCGGACAGGCCGGTGCCCGCGCCCCGCGGCACCACCGGAATCTTCAGGGCGGAGCAGGTCTGGAGGATGCGCCGCACCTGCTCCTCGGTCTCGGGCAGGGCGACCACCATCGGCAGCTGGCGATACGCGGTCAGGCCGTCGCATTCGTACGGCCGGGTATCTTCTTCCTCGTGGAGAATCGCGCGTTCCGGCAGGAACTCGCGCAGGGCTCTTACGACAGGTAGGGCCGCGCCCACTTCAAGCCTTCCAGCGTGTCACCCCTGGGATTGTATTCGCATCCCACCCAGCCCGAGTACCCGAGCGCGTCGATGTGGCGAAGCAGGAAGTCGAAGTTGATCTCGCCGTTGCCCGGCTCGTCGCGCCCCGGCACGTCGGCAATCTGCATGTGGCCGATGCGCGGCAGCAGGCGAGCGATCGTCGCGGCGAGGTTGCCCTCCATGATCTGCATGTGAAAGAGGTCGTACTGGATGAAGACGTAGTCGGCGCCGACGTCGTCCAGCACCCGCGCCGCCTGCGCGCTGGAGCGCAGGAAGCAGTTGGCCACGGTGCGCTCGCTCAACGGCTCGATCAGCGCGCGCATGCCCTCGGGCGCGAGGCGCCGCGCCGCCTGCTTCAGGTTCGAAACGAAGGTAGCGTGCAGCGCAGCGCGATCCACCCCTTGCGGGGCCACGCCCGCCAACAGATGCAGGCTCCGGCAGCGCACGACGCGCGCGTATTCGATCGCGCGCTCGAGATCGTCCCGGAAGCGCTGCTCGCGCCCGGGCAGGCAGGCCGTGCCGCGCTCGCCGCGCTGCGCGTCGCCCGGCGGCATGTTGTGCAGCACCACCTCGACGCGGGCATCGCGCGCGGCCGCTGCGATGTCGGCGGGCTGCCAGTCATAAGGGTACTGGTACTCGACGCCGCGGAATCCGGCTTTCGCCGCGGCGGCGAAGCGTTCGAGGAATGGCAGCTCGGGAAACAGCATGGAGAGATTCGCCGCCAGCTTCGGCATGGCGCCAGCATAACCCGCTCACAAGTGCTAGACTTTTTTGGCTGCAAACCCATCATACGAACAGGAGAAAAGAATGGGTGCCCTCTTCCAGTCGCTCGGCCGCACCATCACCGCTGGAGTCGTCCTTCTCATCATCTTCATCATCCTGGCCGGTCTCGGCACCGGCTCGTGGGTCCGCGCCGGGGACCACGCCTGGTGGGCGTTCTTCATGCGCTGGCTGCACGTGGCCTCGGGCGTGATGTGGATCGGGCTACTCTGGTACTTCAACTTCGTGCAGACGCCCTCGATGCCCAAGATCCCTGACGAGCAGAAGCCGGCGATCAGCAAAGTGATCGCGCCGACGGCATTGTTCTGGTTTCGCTGGGGCGCGATGGCGACGATCGTCACCGGCCTCCTCCTGGCGTTCATGAACGGCTACGTCGGTCAGGCGCTGTCGCTGCAGAAGGGCTACCACGCGATCGGGCTGGGCATGTGGCTCGGCGCGATCATGTGGTTCAACGTCTGGTTCATCATCTGGCCGAACCAGAAGAAGGCGCTCGGCATCGTCCAGGTCCCGCCGGAGCAGAAAGCCGCGGCGGCCAAGATGGCCGGGATGACCTCGCGCTTCAACACCATGCTCTCGATCCCGATGCTGTACTGCATGGTGGCCCAGCAAAACGGCGGGCTCTAGGCTTCTTTGGCAGGTCTGGTGGCTATGGGGGGCGGCGGTCGCCTGCGTCATCGCGGGCCTGGTACTGATCGCCGAGGAAGCGCGCGACGCGGGGTCTTCGGTCCAGGGTGACCTGCTGGACGTCCTGCGCCTGGGGGTCTACTGGGCCTGGGGCTGGGCGGTGTGGAAATCCTCGCGCAACGTCGCGCGGCCGCTATGGACGCCGCTCGCGCGCGCGGCGGTCATCGCCGGCCTGGCGCTGATGATCCTTATCTAGGGAGCTTGTCGAGCCCGCCGAGCTTCGCGCCCGGCTTGATGCCGCGCTGGGCGAACCAGCCCTGCGCCATCTCGAGCGCGTACACCGAAGGCCGCGTGGCGCAATGCGATTGCTCGCTGTGCGGCTGCATGTCGGCGATGTTGACGATCGCGCCGTGCTCGTCGAGGAACGCGACCGACAGGGGAACGTAGGTGTTCTTCATCCACATGCAGTGGATCGCCGCCTGGTCGAACACGAACAGCATCCCGGCGTTGGCGCCGAGGGACTTTCGGTGCATCAGCCCACGGCTGCGGCTGGGGTTGTCCGCGGCCACCTCGGCGCGGATGAGATGCATGCCGGCGCTCAACTGCACCACCGGCAGCTCCTGCGCCAGCGCCGGCGCGGCGCAGAGCATGAGGGAAACGAGAAGACGCATAAATGAAAAAAGCAGGACATTGTCCTGCCTTTTCTTGTTCGGCTGCGGGTTACTTCTTCGCGGCTTCGGCTTTCTTCTTGGCTTCGGCCTTCTGCGCGTCGGTCATTTTCGCTGCTTTGGCTTCGGCCTTCTTCTTGGCTTCGGCCTTCTGCGCGTCGGTCATTTTCGCGGCTTTGGCTTGGGCCTTCTTCTTGGCTTCGGCCTTCTGCGCGTCGGTCATTTTCGCGGCTTTGGCTTCGGCCTTCTTCTTGGCTTCGGCCTTCTGCGCGTCGGTCATTTTCGCGGCGTCCTTCGTCTGCGCGCCGGCGTGCGACGCGGCGAAGGCGGAAGCGCTTACCGCCGCAAACATCACGGCGACGATCACGGACAGCAGCTTGTTCATTTCCTTCTCCTGTTTAATTTTTGGACACGGGGCCGAGCAATCTCCTCTGGCCACCCGGAGGCGAACAACGCGCCACTGCCGAACCGGTTGACCTCCCTGTGGGTGTTTCCCCACGGCGCGCATTCTAGACAAAAGCGGCAAAGCGCTTTTGGATGTCCCCAAGTAATTGTTTTTACACAGTAAAAGCTTTTCTGAACCTGCGCTGGCGCGGCGCCGGGCGGTCTTATAATTGCGCCCCCTATGGCCTACCAACACATCAAGATTCCCTCCGGCGGCGACAAGATCAAGGTCAACAAGGACTTTTCGCTGTCGGTCCCCGACAAGCCGATCATTCCCTATATCGAAGGCGACGGCACCGGCGTCGACATCACGCCCGTGATGCTCAAGGTGGTCGACGCCGCGGTGAAGAAAGCCTACGGCGGCAAGAAGAAGATCGTCTGGATGGAGATGTACGCCGGCGAGAAGTCCTGCAAGGTCTACGGCGAGAACGTGTGGCTGCCCGAGGAGACGCTCGCCGCGGCGAAGGAGTACGTGGTGTCGATCAAGGGCCCGCTCACCACGCCGGTCGGCGGCGGCATCCGGTCGATCAACGTCGCGCTGCGCCAGGAGCTCGACCTGTACGTCTGCCTGCGCCCGGTGCGCTGGTTCAAGGGCGTGCCCTCGCCGCTCAAGGAGCCCGACAAGGTCGACATGGTCATCTTCCGCGAGAACTCGGAAGACATCTACGCCGGAATCGAGTGGCCGGCGAACTCCCCCGAAGCGAAGAAGGTCATCGACTTCCTGATCAAGGAGATGAAGGTCAAGAAGATCCGCTTCCCGAACACTTCGGCGATCGGCATCAAGCCGATCTCGATCGAGGGCTCGGAGCGCCTGATCCGCAAGGCGTACCAGTACGCCATCGAAAACAAGCGCAGGTCAGTCACCCTGGTGCACAAGGGCAACATCCAGAAGTTCACCGAGGGCGGCTTCCGCGACTGGGGCTACCAGCTCGCGGTAAAGGAGTTCGGCGCGAAGCCGATCGACGGCGGCCCGTGGCACAGCTTCAGGAACCCCAAGGGCGGCTCCGACATCGTCATCAAGGACGTGATTACCGACGCGATGCTCCAGCAGATCCTGCTGCGCCCCGCCGAGTACGACGTCCTTGCCACGACCAACCTGAACGGGGACTACATCTCCGACGGTCTCGCGGCCGAGGTGGGCGGCATCGGCATCGCGCCGGGCGCGAACATGAGCGACACGGTGGCGATGTTCGAGGCGACCCACGGCACCGCGCCGAAGTACGCCGGCAAGGACTACGTCAATCCCGGCTCCGAGATCCTGTCGGCCGAGATGATGCTGCGCCACATGGGCTGGGTGGAGGCCGCCGACGCGATCATCAAGTCGATCGAGAAAGCCATCGCCGACAAGATCGTCACCTACGATTTCGCGCGGCAGATGAAGGGCGCGAAGCAGGTCTCGTGCTCCGGCTTCGGCCAGGCGATGATCGAGCGGATGTAGGGAAGCAGGGAGATGGGTTTTGGCGTGGCACGCCAAAACCCACATCCCCGCACCCCCTTCCTCTGATCAGAAACAGAAAAGGCCGCCCGAGGGCGGCCTTTATTTTGTTCTTGGTACTTCTTTCCTAGACCTTCTGGATGTTCGAGGCCTGCTTCCCCTTAGGGCCTTGCACCACGTCGAAGCTCACTTTCTGACCTTCTTTTAGGGTCTTGAAGCCCGACATGTTGATCGCGGAAAAATGCGCGAACAGGTCTTCGCTGCCGTCGTCCGGCGTGATGAACCCGTAGCCCTTCGCGTCGTTGAACCACTTCACGGTGCCTGTTGCCATACCCTCTCCCTGATTTGTTGATTGAGCTACCGGGCGTCTCGACCCGTGCTATGCCTGAACCACGCCCCGCCGCCCCTTTTGGCAAACAGACAGCCTGTGCCCAAACACCAGCGAGCTTTTACGCGCCCCCCCGGGGCTCGTCAAGAGCCTGAAAAAACGCCGTAATCCGGCGTCCGTGTTCCCTTTGTCGCATTGCGGCCCACCCCCACATTGATTAGGATAGACCGCGAGCAGGCGACTGGAGACGACACCGGCGCATAGCCACCAGGAATGGCGCAGCACAAGGACGAAACCCTACTGGAGGCGCAGCGGGCCAAGCTGAAGCCTCCGCCGATGTTCAAGGTCATGCTGCTCAACGATGACTACACCCCGATGGAATTTGTCGTTGTTGTGCTGCAGAAATTCTTCGCGATGACCCGGGAGCGGGCCACCCAGGTCATGCTCAAGGTCCACCGGGAAGGCATCGGCGTCTGTGGGGTCTATCCGCGGGATGTGGCGTCCACCAAAGTCCAGCAAGTCGCGGCATACTCCCGGAAGCATCAACATCCTTTGCAGTGTGTGATGGAAGAAACGTAACGGCAGGAAGAGACGTGATACAAGGAACCATCAGGAAATGATCGCCCAGGAACTCGAAGTCAGCCTGCACATGGCGTTCGTGGAAGCCCGCCAGAAACGCCACGAGTTCATTACGGTCGAGCACCTCCTGCTCGCGCTGCTCGACAACCCGACCGCCGCCGAAGTGCTGCGCGCCTGCGGCGCGAACATGGATGAGCTGCGCAAGAACCTGACGCAGCACATCACCGAGCAGACCCCGCGCATCGCCGCCGACCGCGAAGTCGACACCCAGCCCACCCTCGGCTTCCAGCGCGTGATCCAGCGCGCCATCCTGCACGTGCAGTCCTCGGGCAAGAAGGAAGTGACCGGCGCCAACGTGCTGGTCGCGATCTTCGGCGAGAAGGATTCGCACGCGGTGTACTTCCTGCAGCAGCAAGGCATCGCGCGCCTCGACGTCGTCAACTACATCTCGCACGGCATCACCAAGACGCCGCAAGCCCACCAGGGGAAGAGCGCGGACCAGGACGCGGAGCAGGAGAGCCAGGCCGAGACCTCGAACAGCCCGCTCGACAACTACACCCAGAACCTGAACGCGCTCGCGCTCGCCGGCAAGATCGATCCGCTGATCGGCCGCGACAGAGAGCTCGAGCGCGTGGTGCAGACCCTGTGCCGCCGCCGCAAGAACAACCCGCTGCTCGTCGGTGAAGCCGGCGTCGGCAAGACCGCGATTGCCGAAGGGCTCGCCCGGCGCATCGTCGAGGGTAACGTCCCTGATCTCCTCACCAAGTCGACCGTATACGTGCTCGACATGGGCGCGCTCCTCGCGGGCACGAAATACCGCGGCGACTTCGAGCAGCGCCTGAAGGCGGTGCTGAAGCAGCTGGTCGACAACCCGAACGCGATCCTCTTCATCGACGAGATCCACACGGTGATCGGCGCGGGCGCCGCCTCGGGCGGCACGCTCGACGCCTCGAACCTGCTCAAGCCGGTGCTCTCCACCGGTCAGCTGAAGTGCATCGGCGCCACCACCTACAACGAGTACCGCGGCGTGTTCGAGAAGGACCACGCACTGTCGCGGCGCTTCCAGAAGATCGACGTGGTCGAGCCCTCGGTCGACGAGACGGTCGAGATCCTGAAGGGCCTCAAGAGCCGCTTCGAGGCCCACCACAGCGTCAAGTACACCGCCAATGCGCTTACCACCGCGGCCGAGCTCTCCGCGCGCTACATCAACGACCGCCACCTGCCCGACAAGGCGATCGACGTCATCGACGAGGCCGGCGCCGCGCAGCGCATCGCGCCCAAGGCCAAGCAGAAGAAGATCATCGGCAAGTCCGAGATCGAGGAGATCATCGCCAAGATCGCGCGCATCCCGCCGCGCAGCGTGTCGAGCGACGATCGCAGCGCGCTCGCCAACCTGGACCGGGACCTGAAAGCGGTCGTGTTCGGCCAGGACCAGGCCATCGACGCCCTCTCCTCGGCGATCAAGATGGCGCGCTCGGGGCTCGGCAACCCGCAGAAGCCGATCGGCAACTTCCTGTTCTCCGGCCCCACCGGGGTCGGCAAGACCGAGGTGGCCCGGCAGCTCGCGTACTGCATGGGAATCGAGCTCATCCGGTTCGACATGTCGGAGTACATGGAGCGCCACGCGGTGAGCCGGCTCATCGGCGCGCCCCCGGGATACGTCGGCTTCGAGCAGGGCGGCCTGCTCACCGAGCAGATCACCAAGAAGCCCTACTCGGTGCTGCTGCTCGACGAGATCGAGAAGGCGCACCCGGACATCTTCAACGTGCTCCTGCAGGTGATGGACCACGGCACCCTGACCGACAACAACGGCAGGAAGGCCGACTTCAGGAACGTGTGCATCGTCATGACCACCAACGCCGGCGCCGAGTCGCTGGCGCGCACGCAGATGGGCTTCACCCCGTCGGTCAAGATGGGCGACGAGATGGAGGCGATCAAGCGCATGTTCACGCCCGAGTTCAGGAACCGGCTCGACGCGATCATCTCGTTCCGCGCGCTCGACCACGAGATCATCCTGCGCGTGGTCGACAAGTTCCTGATGCAGCTCGAGGAGCAGCTCGCCGAGAAGAAGGTCGAGGCGCAGTTCACCGCCGAGCTCAAGCTGCACCTGGCGAAGAAGGGCTTCGACCCCCTGATGGGCGCGCGCCCGATGGCGCGCCTCATCCAGGACACGGTGCGCCGCGCGTTGGCGGACGAGCTGCTGTTCGGACGGCTGCAGCACGGCGGCAAGGTGACCATCGACGTCGGCGAGGACGAGAAGATCACGCTCAAGTTCGAGGAAGAGCCGGCCGCGGTGGCCTGACGCCTATCCGCTAATTGCCGGAAGACCCAAGGCCGCCCCCGGGCGGCCTTTGCTTTTTCCGGGGCGCGGGATTACTTTCTGGACCCCAAGGGAGGGGTTCATGAGTCGAACCATCGTTTTCGCCGCTGCGCTCGCCGCTGCGCTTTCCGCGCATGCCCAGGAAAGCGGCCGCAACCTCGCCGCCGGCTGCGCCATCTGCCACGGCACGGACGGCAAGGCCGTCACGAAGGACGTCATCCCGCTCGGCGGACTGCCGCGCGAGCACATCGCCACGCAAATGCGCGCGTTCCGCGACGGCCAGCGCCCGGCGACGGTGATGCACCAGATTGCGAAGGGCTATACCGACGCGCAAATCGACGCGATGGCCGCCTGGTTCGCGGCGCAAAAGAAGTAAGGCTTAGGACACGAGGTAATCATGAAACGACGCGATTTCCTGAAACTGGCCGGCGCGGTCTCGGTGGCCGGCTGCGCAACCGCGACCCCTTCCAAAGCCCGCGTGGTGGTGATCGGCGGCGGTTTCGGCGGCGCCACCGCGGCGAAGTACATCCGCCTGTGGGACCCATCGATCGACGTAGTGCTGGTCGAGCGCGACGCTTCCTTTGTCTCCTGCCCGATCTCCAACCTGGTGCTCGGCGGCTTCACCGGCATGGCCGACATCACTCGCGGCTACGACGGCCTGCAGCGCCACGGCGTGCAAGTGGTGCGGGACGAAGCCACTGCCGTTGATCCTTCGAAAAAGATAGTCCGGCTGGCGCGTGGCGGCGATATCACCTACGAGCGGTTGATCGTGTCGCCGGGAATCGACTTCACCTTCGGCGACGTCGCGGGGTATGAGGCCGCCCTGCAGGACGGCACGGTGCTGCATGCCTGGAAGGCCGGGCCGCAGACCGTGGCGCTGCGTCGCCAGCTCGAGGAAATGCGCGACGGCGGCGTCTACATTCTCTCGGTCCCGCTGGCGCCCTACCGCTGCCCGCCCGGGCCGTACGAGCGCGCGAGCATGGTCGCGGCCTACTTCAAGCAGGCGAAGCCGCGCTCCAAGGTGCTGGTGCTCGACGCCAATCCCGACGTCACCTCGAAAGGGGGGTTGTTCAAGCGCGCCTGGAGCGACCTCTACGCGGGGATTCTCGAATTCCGCGGCAACTCGCGCGCCGTTGCGGTGGACGGCAAGTCGCGGACCGTCAAGCTCGAGCTCGAGGACGTGAAAGGCGATGTCCTCAACGTGGTGCCGCCGCACCGTGCGGGCGACATCGCCATGAAGACCGGGCTCATTACCACCAACAACCGCTGGTGCGACGTCGACTGGCGCACCATGGAGTCGAAAGCGGTCAAGGGCGTGCACGTGCTCGGCGACGCCACGCTTTCCGCTTCCGGAATGCCGAAGTCCGGCAGCATGGCGAACAACCACGCCAAGATCGCCGCCGCGGCGATCGTCGAGCTGCTCAACGGCCGCGCGCCGCAGCCGGTGAAGATCATCAACACCTGCTACAGCTTCGTTTCGCAGAAGGAAGGGATTCGCGTCTCGTCGGTGCACGAATGGGACGCCCGCCAGGGCACGCTGCTGCCGGTGAAGGGCTCGGGTGGCGTTTCCTCTGCGCGCAGTGAGGCCGAGGGGACGTACGCCTGGAGCTGGGCCCGAACGATCTGGGCGGACTCACTGGCCTGATCGCAAAGGACTGGCTCGCGCTGCCAGCCGCGCTCTCGTCGCAAGGCTGGCCCACAGTATTTGACGGTTCTCTGTAAAAGTCCTTTACGCCGGTGGTCTAAGGCATCAAGGGAGACGCGAGCCTATGGCAGGCTTGGGAACCGATGGCCGCCAATCCGCTACGAGCTTTAGCGTCCCCGAGCCCACATCCGTTCGAGGCGATCGACTACCCCGCCGTTCCCGCCAAGCCGCGCACGACCGCCGTCACGTCGGTGATTGACGGGGGGCTGGGGCCCGCCGAGGCCCGCGACCGCGTCGCGATCGCCGCCGAGTGGATCGATGTGGTGAAGCTCGGATGGGCAACGGCGCGGCTGACTCCCGGCGCTACCTTGCGCGACAAGATCCAGATCTATCGCGCGGCCGCAATCCATACCTGCAGCGGCGGCACCTTCCTCGAGATCGCGTTCGCCCAGAACCGCGTGCGCGAATTCCTGGACGGCGCGCGCGATCTCGGCTTGACAATGGTCGAAGTGTCGAACGGCGTCCATCCCATGAGCGAAGAGGACAAGCTCGGGCTTATCGCCCAGGCCCGCTCGGCGGGGTTCACCGTGTGGAGCGAGGTGGGCAAGAAGGATCCGGACGAGGACGCCCGGATCGGCATCGACGACCGTTGCGCCGCGATCGCCCGGGAGCTGGAAGCCGGTGCGAACAAGGTCATCCTCGAGGCGCGCGAATCGGGCACCGTCGGGATCTACGACCGCAGCGGCAGCCCGGCGGTCGAGATGATCCAGCGGATCGTGGAGAGCGTCGGACGCGAGCGGCTGGTGTTCGAGGCGCCGCGCAAGGAGCAGCAGCTCTGGATGATCCGCGCGCTCGGACCCGAAGTGAACCTCGGCAATGTCGCGCCGGACGAAGCTCTTTCGCTCGCGACCTTGCGGACCGGCCTGCGCGGCGACACCTTTCGCGAGATGCACCTGCATGGCCTGGAAATCTTCCTCGGTCAGGGAGTGCACGGCGCGCTCGAGGCGCGGGCGCGCGGCGGCGTCATCGTCATGATCGACGCGCTGCGGGCGAGTGCAACCATGATCGCGGCGCTCGAGATGGGCATGGCTGCGGTCAGGCCGGTCGCCAGCGCCGAGGAATGCACCGGAGAAGTGACCGCCGGCGAGCGCGGCGGGCGCAAGCTGCCCAACTGCCGCCACAACAACAGCCCGCTCGAGCTCATGCGGCACGACTATGCGGGCAAGACCCTGGTGTTCACCTCGACCAACGGCGCCGAGTGCCTGCTCAGCGCGGCGGGGCCGGAGAGCATCGTGCTGGTGGGCTCGAGCCTCAACCGGCGCGCGGTCGCGGGCGCGGCGGGGCGACTGGCGCGCAAGCGCGGCGTCCCGATCACCCTTCTCATGGCCGGGCGGAACAACCAGTACGCCGTAGAAGACGCTCTCGCCGCCGGCGAGATCGCGCGTGCGCTGCCGGAAGCGCGTTTGCACGGCGAGCTGCCGTCGACGGCGGCGCTCGAAGCCGACTTCTGCGCCAGCGATTCAGGCCGCAACCTGATCGCCCTGGGTTACGCCGACGACGTGCGCTTTTGCGCGCAGCTGGACCGCTGTGAGGTCGTCCCGGTCCTAATGAAGGGGCAGCTCGTGCCGCTGCGGCGGGAGCACGAGTAGCTAGGCTTTCCCGGTCGAGCCGAAGCCGCCGGTGCCGCGCGCGCTGGCGGCGAATTCCTCGACCACCTC
>Ga0208685_1000705_pt1 | contig 11450 bp, 10 predicted proteins | sample EasRivMeERMLT890_FD_187533 | JGI IMG/M metagenome (GOLD analysis project Ga0208685, IMG submission 187533) | Soil microbial communities from meander-bound floodplain in the East River, Colorado, USA - East River MetaG ERMLT890 (SPAdes) (version 2) | ecosystem: Environmental > Terrestrial > Soil...
GACGCTTACCTTGGACTATGCGAGCATCTGCTCGCGCACGACCTGGCGTCGAACATCGTCTGGGAGTGTCGTCCTGACGACCTTTTCCCGGACCTGCTGGAGGACCCGTCCGCAGTCCAGCAATCGATTCCCGAAGGTGGCATGATCCGCGTCGTTGACGTGGAGCGGGCGATTGCGAATCGACCCTACGTTGGCGGCAAATCTGCCTCCGCAGTCATACGAATAGAAGACGAAACTCTCGGCGGGAACCATGGCACGTGGCGCATCGATGGGTCTGGCCGCGAGATGTCAGCCGAGAAGACCGACGCCAAGCCGGACGCGGAGATGTCCGTGAACATGCTGGCGCCGCTTTACACCGGCCACATCACTCCAGAGCGGGCAGCCCTCAGCGGGCGAATCAAGATCCGGTCGGAGGCGGCGATGGAGGAACTTACGCGGCTGTTTGCCGTCGACGCAATTCCCTACTGCCCGGACTGGTACTAGCCCCGGTTCCGCTCTTCCAGAATCGCCTTGATCTCCGGGCCGGTAGCTTCATCGGCTAACGAGTCGTGGGTGCCCTTTTCCAGTAGTTCGAGCGAGAAGCGGCGCACGGCGCCGACGGCCATGCGGAGGAACTGGCTCCCGTAGCTCGCTCGCGCCACACCAAGTTCCTGTAGTTCCTTCGGGCCGGGTGTCATCCGGCTGGCGAGGATGCTGATCGGCGCGTCCACTTCCTTCGCGAGCGTACGGATGTCGTCGGGTTCGGAGGGGCCGAAGAAGAACACGCAGTCGGCGCCTGCCTCCGCGTACGCCTGGCCGCGTGCGATCGCGTCCTTCAGCGCCGCCGCACGATCGTCGCGGATGGCGATGTACGAGTCGACGCGTGCGTTGAGGAGGAACTCGACGCCGAGCACCTTGCGGGCGTCCATGAAGGCGCCAATCTTGTCGAGTTGGTAGGCGACATCGACGAGGGCGCCGCGACGTTCCCGGTCGCCGTCCTCCATGTTCATGCCTACCGCGCCCGCTTCCGCGAGGGCGCGGACGGTGGCCTTCACCTCCTCGGGGCCGCCGAAGCCGTCCTCGCCGTCCGCATTCACCGGCAAAGTCACGGCGGACGCCACCATTCGGGTGACTTCGACCGTCTTGTCGCGACCGATAGCCAGGTCTGCGTAACCCATGGCGTTGGCGAACCCGGAACTGCTCCCCTGGATCGCCTGGAAGCCGAGGTGCTGGAAGAGAAGGGCGCTAAGTACGTTGAAAGCTCCTGGCATGACCAGGATCTCCGGCGCCTGGAGGAGTTCCCGCAGGCGCGCGGCTTTGACGTTGAGTTCGTTGGTCTGTTCGGGCGATAGCGTCATTGAGTCACCTCCGTCGACAGGTTAGGACACTGAGGCCGAGGGTTCTATCCGGATCCGTTGTGGTCAGTGGTTCGAGTGATCTTCGGCGATGCGGCGGCCCGTCAGCCACGGCGTCACTGTGGACATCAGGATGATCATCGAGAGTATGAACACCCAGAACGCGCCGCCGAGGACGGCCACTGCATCCTCGCCGGCGAGGCCTGCCGCGGCGGCGAAGGTCGCAGCGGCGATCAGCGACCCGCTCGTGTACAGGGCCGCGGACACCAGTCCGGCATTCGCCGACGTCACCTTCACGACGTTGCCTCCGCCGTGCGATGCTCGTGGGCCGACGATGCTTCGCGTGGCGCCTGGGGACCGCGCCCGGCGGGGCGGAATCCCCTCATCCGAAGCGTGTTCATCGTCACCGAGAAGCTGCTTAGCGCCATCAGAAGCGCCGCCAGTTCCGGGCTAACGATCTGGTTCGTGAAGGGGTAGAGGATGCCAGCGGCGAGGGGAATCATCGCCGCGTTGTAGCCGAAGGCCCATAGAAGGTTCTGGCGGACCGTGCGCATCGTCTTCTTGCCCACCTGGATCGCGGCGGCCACGTCGCGCACGTCGTCGCGGACGAGGACGACGTTGCCGGTCTCGCGCGCCACGTCCGCACCGGAACCGATCGCGATGCCGGCGTCGGCCAGTGCCAGCGCCGGCGCGTCGTTGACGCCGTCTCCGACCATGGCGACCACGCGGCCGGACTCCTGCAGCTTGCGCACCTCTGCCGCCTTGTCCTGGGGCTGCACCTCGGCCAGGACGCGGTCGATGCCGGCCTGTCGCGCGATCGCTTCCGCCGTTCGTGCGTTGTCGCCGGTGAGCATGATGACCTCGAGGCCCATTCGCTTCAGTTCAGCCACGGCTTCCACGGACGACTCCTTGAGGGTGTCCGCGACGGCGATGAGACCGGCGAGCTGGCCCTCGGCGGCGAGGAAGATCACCGTCCTGCCCTCGCTCTCGAGGCGTTCGCCCTCCTCGGCGTGGCCGGTGACATCGATGCCGCGATCCGCCATCAGCGCCCGGTTGCCGAGCGCAACCTCGCGATCACCCGTGCGGGCTATTACACCTCGGCCTGGAATGGAGTCGAAAGTGTGGGCGTCGGCGATGGAGAGGCCGCTCTCACTTGCCTCGCGCACGATCGCCTCGCCGAGGGGGTGCTCCGAGTTCTTCTCGACCGATGCCGCCAGCGCGAGAAGTTCCTCGCGCGTCATGCCACTAACCGGGAGGACTTCCGTCACCGAAGGCTCCCCGCGGGTCAGTGTGCCTGTCTTGTCCAGCACCACAGTTTGCACCTTTGAGACCGCCTCGACGGCGTCGGCGCCCTTGAAGAGGATTCCGTACTCGGCGCCCTTGCCGGTGCCGGCCATCATCGCGGCGGGTGTGGCGAGGCCGACGGCGCAGGGGCAGGAGATGATCAGCACCGTAACGGAGACGAGGAGGGCAAAGCCGAAGACTTCCAGCTCGCTCAGTTCGTAGGGGGTGAGGATGAGGCGCGTATCCTCGCTGAACCAGAGGCCGTAGCCGGCGAAAAACCAGAAGAGGAAGACGGCGAGGGCGAGGATGTGGACGCCGAGGATGAAGTGTCCGGCGACGCGGTCGGCGATGGCCTGGATAGGCGCTTTCGATGCCTGCGCTTCCTCGACGAGACGGATGATCTGCGAGATGGCCATGTCCGCGCCGACGCGGCTCGCCTCGAAGCGGAAGGCGCCCGTCTTGTTGATGGTGCCGCCGATAACCTGGTCGCCCGTGGCCTTCTCGACGGGAATGCTTTCGCCCGAGATCATGGACTCGTCGACCGATGAGTAGCCGTCGGTGACGATGCCGTCTACGGGGATGGCGTCTCCGGGACGCACCAGCACGATGTCACCGACGAGCACCTCGTCGGCGGGTATCTCGATCTCCTGGCCGTCGCGGAGGACGGTGGCGCGGCGTGGGCGGAGGGTCATGAGTTTGCGGATCGCCTCCGAGGTGCGGCCGCGGGTGATCGCCTCCAGGTAGCGGCCGAGGACGATGAAGGCGATGAGGAGAGCGGCGGCCTCGTAGAAGACGGCTCGCTCGCCGCCGAAGCCGGCATCGGGGAAGAAGGTGTTGATCACCGCGATCCCGTAAGCCGCGCCGATGCCCGTGGCGTACAGCAGGTTCATGTCCGTGACTCCTCGGCGGAGGCCGTTCCAGGAGTGGACGAAGAACTGCCGGCCCGGCCCGAAGACGAGGGGCGTCGTGAGGGCGAAGAGCAGGATCTTGCTATCTGCCCAGTCGGGCATCACCGAGTCCAGCGGCTCGTACATGCTGAAGGTAAGGAGCATCACCAGCGACGCGAGCGGCCAGGCGATCCACATGTTGCGTGTCTGGCGCCTGATCTCCTCCTTGCGCAGTTCGCGCTCGCGGTCCAGCGCATCGGCGCCATGGCCCTTGTCGTGCACCTCGTAGCCGAGGCCGCGGATCACCCTCTTGATCTCCGCAGCGGGGGTGGCGGCGTCGAGGAACTCTACCGTGACTGTGTCGGTCGCGAAGTTGAAGGCGACGTCGCGGACGCCCGGGAGGCCGCGGACCGCCGGGCCGATGATGTGCTCGCAGTGGCCCGGCGTCATGCCGAGTACGAGAAGCTCGATGCGGGAGGCGGGGACTTCGTAGCCGATCTCCTCGATGCGCTCGCACATCGCCGGGATGTTGCAGGCCGCGGGGTCGTAGCTGACGCCGGCCTTGCCCGCGGACAGGTTCACGGTCGCACCCTCGACGCCCGGGAGACTCGAGAGCGCCTTTTCGACGCGTTTCACGCAGGCGGCGCAGGTCATCCCCGCCACCGGGATCGTCACGTCGCTGAGGTGGCGGCCGGGAAGTTCGTTTTGGAGATTCGTGTTTTTCATGGGCGTTATGTCTACTTAAGTCTGCTCCTGGAGTTGTTGCGCGCGGCGTACCCAGCCGAAGTAGCGGGGTGTCGAGCCCCTGTAGATCCGGTAGTCGTCGCCGTACTCCTTCGAGAGGAATGCCTCTTCCTGGAGAATCTGGAAGTGGGTGAGCGCCACGCAGACGATGAACCCGACCAGGAAAAAGACGGTCCCCTGGATCAGGAACGTGCCGAGGAAGAAGGCGTCCATCGAAACGAAGATCGGGTTGCGAGAGTAGGCGAAGACGCCACTCGAGACGAGCGCTCCGGGCGCCTTCTCGTCGATCCCCACGCGCCAGGATGAGCCGAAGGAGGCCAGGGACCAGACGAACAGTGCGACCGAGGCCACCAGGATGGCACTGCCAATGGCCCACGCCCAGTCGGCGTCGACGATGACCTCACCGAGGATGCCCGGCAGGTCTTCGGGCTCGCCGGTGACGGAAACGAACAGGGCGACGAACCAGGCGAGGAACAGGATGGGCATGAGGGTTTCCACAACTCGCGCCGCCCCCTGCTTCCCCTTGCCGAGCGTGAATGGGCTGCGCCCGTCCCGGGCGAGCATCATCAAGGAGCGGATGACGAGGACGCCGAGGAAGAGCGCCACCAGACCCACTTGAATCCAGTCGTAAGTGTCCATGGGGTTCCTCCTACTTGTTGGCCAGCTCGTAGAGTTCGAGCAGTTCGTGGATCACCTGCTCGTCGCGGCCTTCTTTGACGCCCTCGAGGACGCAGGTGTGGAGGTGGTTGTCCAGCATCAGCCTCTCCATCTTCTCGATGGCGCGGCGGACAGCGTAGGTCTGCTTGAGGACGTCGACGCAGTACTTGTCCTCCTCGACCATGCGGCGGATGCCCTGGAGGTGGCCCTCGATGAAGGCGAGGCGCTTGAGGACGTCTGGCTTGTTTTCTGCTTTCATGTTGTTCTCCGTTGTACCCATACCCCCCCGGTGGGGGTTTTACGATCAGATTACGGCGGGTAATGGAGGCTGTCAAGTTAGCCACGGACGCGGAGGAACACCCAGGGTTTTAGAGGGTTCTTTTGAACCTCGGGCTTAAGTCTGACTCTCGGGGTCGCCGGTGGCGCGCAGGGCGCGGACGACGCCGGCGAGGCTGACGACGGACCAGACGCCCTCGAGGAGGATAAAGCCGACCTGCTCCTCGACAATCGCGACGGCTGTGAGGAATCCGGCGCCCGCGAGGTTGAGGAGGCTAAAGGCGAGCGACGATGCCTGGAGGCGGTTCGTCTGGACACCGACGTAGGCGGCGAGGATGAGGATTGCGCCGACGACGGACAGTAGCTGGATCATCCGGGGTTCCTCCTAGGGCGAGTACGCCTCGTGGATCGGCGTCGATGAGAGGCCGGGGGTCGGGCCGCCGGTCGGGACGTAGAGGACGCCGTCGATCACGGCGCCGCCGGTGCCGTGCCGGGCGGTGGGCATGGGGTCGGCAGCGGACCATGCGCCGGACGCCGTGTCGAAAACCTCGTTCTCGTCGAACGTGCCCTCGTTGCCCTCGCCGCCGGCCACGAAAATGCGGCCATTGATCGCTCCACCCGCGACACCGCTCCGCGCCGTGGGTAGGGGAGCGAGCGCCTGCCAGGTGGCCATCGTGGGATCGAACACCTCGGTGGCGTCGAGGTTCTGGCCGTAGTCGAAGTCGATGCGGCCGCCGATGACGTAGAGTTTGCCGTCGACGGCGACCGCGACGTGGTGGTCTCGGCCGGTTGGCATTGGCGGCAAGGATTCCCAGGAGTCGGTTGCGGGGTCATAGCGCTCGTTGGCGGTGGGTGCGCCCTCCGCGCGGACACCGCCGACGGCGTAGATCTGGCCGTCGATGACGTCGACGGCGTGCCCGCCGCGTGGCGTGGGCATGGGCGCGCGTTCGGCCCAGGCGCCATCCTCCAGCGCGAACACGGTGTCGCGCGCGTCGGAGAAGAGGATCTCGAAGCCGCCTGTCACGTACAAGACGCCGTCAACCGAGACGGCTGCCGCGTGGTGGCGGGGGCGAGGCAGGGGTGGCCCTTGCGTCCAGGTGTCGGTCACCGGGTCGTAGATCTCGACTAGCGCGGTGTTGGTGCCGCCCGGATCGAACCCACCGATGACGTAGACCTTGCCCTCGTGGGCGGCAACGGCCACTTCGGAACGCGGCGTTGGGACACCGGCGAGGGTGGTCCAGCCGGACTCGCCGGTGATAGTTACGGCGGTTGAGGCGGTCGCCTCGTTTGGGGTGTCCGTTGCCTCTACCGTCGTGGGAGTTTCGGATGGCTCATCGTTGGAGTCGTCACACGCAGCGACGAGGATAAGCACGGTGACCAGAGCTCCGATCGTCAGTCGCGTTCCTCTTCGCATCGCGTTTTTCGCCCCATCCCACCGCCAGATCCTGACTGCGGTCAGGATGACACGGTGGTGGGTGTTGAGCGGATCAGCCGTGAGGCTTTAGCAGGACCTTGACGCAGTTTTCCTTGCGGTGAGTGAAGATGTCGTAGCCGCGGGGAGCCTCGTCGAGGGACATGGTGTGGGTGATGATCATCGAGGGGTCCATCTTGCCGTCTTCGATTTGCTTGAGCAGCGTGCCCATATAGCGCTTGACCGGGCAGACGCCGGTCTTGAAGGTGATGTCCTTGAGGAAGGCCTGGAACATCGGGAAGGGGAACTCCGGCTCGGTGTACATGCCGACGGCGCTGATGATGCCGCCGCCGCGGATGTAGTTAAACGCGGACTTAACGGCCGGCTCGATGCCGACGGCCTCGAGGACGACGTCCGCGCCGCGGCCTTCGGTGTGCTTCTTGACGACATCCACCGGGTCGGTCTCGGACATGTTTACTGGCACGGCACCGATCTTCTCCGAGAGCGCGAGGCGCTCCGGCATGGAGTCGATCGCCAGCACGACCTTCGGGTCGAACTGGAGGGCGCTCATCTGGGTGAAGAGGCCGACGGGGCCGGAGCCGATGACGGCGACGGTGTCGCCCGGCTTGATCTCGCCGCGGTCGGCGCAGAAGTAGCCGGTGGAGAGGATGTCACCCACGAATACGGCCTTCTCGTCTGAGACGCCGTCCGGGACCTTCTCCAACGTGTAGTGGCCGTTGGGGACGCGGAGGTACTCGGCCTGGGCGCCGGGGAGTTGGATGAAGCCGAAGGTGGCCTGGGTGGCGCACTGACTGGGCCAGTCGTGCTGGCAGTACCAGCACTCGCCGCAGGATGAGGTGAACGAGCCAACGACGCGGTCACCCTTCTTGAAGTTCTTGACGCCGGGGCCGGTTTCGACGACCTCGCCCATGTACTCGTGGCCCATGCTGAACCCGATGGGCGGAAGGGTCATGCGGCCGTCGTAGACGTGCATGTCGGAGCCGCAGATGGCCGCGGCATTGACCTTGATGATGACGTCGTTGTCCTGCTGAATCTTCGGATCGTCGATCTCTGCGACTTCGACGTTGAACGGGCCTTTGAATGTGACAGCTTTCATTGGTGGCGACCTCCTGTTTCGTGTAAGCCAGTCGAGGATACGTGGGCGCGCGTTCGTCGGGCAAGCCACGGGGGCCCACGGAGAAACTCGGAGGGTAGTGGTGGGTTCTTCGACGGGGCGTTTTGCCGTTGACAGGTTTGGCGAGGCGGTGATACGATGCGCGGCGATTTGGAGCATTCGGCCCAATGAAGGAGCACTCAATCCGATGAATAGCACTGGCATCACAAGGGATCGCCTGGAGGAGCGCACCGGTGCGCCCTTTGGCGTTCGCGTGGGCCGGATGAGTGCGCCCGTCTCCGGAGGTTTCCTCTGAGTCAGGGCTGAACCCAGAGCACATAGTCCCGGCCCACCATTCAAGCGAATCGGTGGGCTTTTTCTATGCCAAAAAGGAGCCTGGAACGAGGAGCCAGTAGCCAGAGAAAGGTGTACGTGATGAATAGAGCGGAACGACGACATCAGAAGAAGCAGAGCGGGAAGGCGCAGGCACCGGGAGCGCAAAAGGCGCAGTCACACCAACAAGAAGCGCCGGGGCAGGCGAGGGCGCATTCAGAACGGGGGCTTATCCGGAGAGTGTCGCAGCAGAAGGGGCGGGGTTCTTGATGGCAACGGAGCATACAACAACTGACAGGGCGGAGGCACGGGATGGGCGTACAGGCAGGGGCGTTGGGCCAGATGAGTGAGGAGACAACGCGATGAACGACATGGCATTGAGAGTAACCAACATAGATAAGTACTTTGGCGGCGGGTTTGACGCCCGGAGTTTGCTGCTGTGGATCGGTCCTCGGCCGGAGGGCGGGCGTGCGCAGGTGCTGCACGGGATCTCGTTCGAGGTCCGGCGCGGCGAGGTGTTCGGGTTGATCGGGGCCAACGGCTCCGGCAAGTCGACACTGATCCGCATCCTGAGCACACTGCTTCTGCCCGACGCGGGGAGTGTGGAGGTGTTCGGGTGGGACGTCGTGCGCAACTCGGGCGAGGTGCGCTCTTTGATCAACCGAGTCTCGGCGGACCCCTCGTTCTTCCGGAACATGTCGCCGTACGAGAACCTGCTGTTCTTCGGGCGCGTGTACGGGCTGGACCAGGAGCGGATCAGGCGCGACGTGCCGGATATCCTAGAAAGGTTGGGGTTTGAGCGAGAGCGCATCTCCGAGCCGATGAGCCACCTCTCGCGCGGCCAGCAACAGAAGGTGGCAGTGGCGCGGTCGTTCCTGACCTCGCCGGTGCTGATGCTGCTGGACGAGCCGACGACGGGGCTGGACCCACGATCGAAGCGCGATGTGCAGCGGTTCATCCAGGAAGTGCAGCGCGAGCACGACGCGACGATCATCCTGACGACGCACGACATGGAGGAAGCCGAGGCTCTTTGCGGACGCATCTCCTTCCTTGCCGGGGGGCGGATCGTGGCCGAGGGTACGTCGCGCGAGTTGAAGGCGCGGGTCGCGAACGGCGGTGGTCCGGACTCCGTGAGCATGGACGACGTATTCATGGCGCTGACCGGCAAGGACATCACAGAAGACGAACCGCTCGTGGAGGTACTCGTATCATGAGCACGATCGACAGCCACATCGCCGCTCCGGGGGTTGGCGGCTCGTTGCGCCTTGCCTGGGCGTTCGTGGAGCGTCAGACGAACTTGTGGAAGCGCTACTGGGCGTGGGAGATCGTGTGGCTGGTCTACGGCGTGGTCAACACACTGGCGATCACGTTCATCGCGAAGGAGGTGGAGCAGTCAGGCGCGGCGACCGCGGAGGAGGCTAACAACCTCGTCCTGTTCCTGCTCCTCGGCACACTTGTCTGGGCGTACCTTTCGGCTGTGCTTGATGACGTGAGCCTCGTAGTCACGTGGGAGCGCTGGGAGGGGACAATCGAACACACGTTGATGGCGCCGGTTCCGCGGTGGATCCACCTCGTCGGGATGGCGGCGTTCGGGGTGCTGCACGCGATCGTGCGCACGCTGTTGATCTTCTTGATCGCATTGCCATTCTTTACCGTCAGCTTCACCGGGGCGGACTGGACGACCGCGGTGCTTGTGATTGCGGTCGGGAGCTTCAGCATCGCCGCGCTGGGAATCCTGGCAGGCGTGCTGCCGTTGCTCTACCCGGAAAAGGGCACGCAGATGTCGTTCATGGTGCAGGCGGCTGTGCTGCTCGTGTCCGGCGTCTACTACAGCGTCGAAGTGCTACCGGCGTGGTTACAGGTGTTCTCCTACCTGTCGCCGGCGACCTACATCCTCGAAGGGATCCGCGGCGCACTGATCGACGGCGAGAGCCCCGGCGATACGCTCGGCCTGCTGGCGCTGCTTGCGGTGTTCGGGGCTGTTCTGCTGCCCGGTAGCATCGGCGTCTTTGCGACGGCCGAGACGTGGGCGAAGCGGACCGGGAAGTTGAAGCGGCAAGGATGAACGAACATGGCCTCGTAGGGGCGCAGCAACCACTGACTTTCCGTTGTAATTCGCCGGATGGTGGTGTGGTTGCTGCGCCCCTACGCCACGTGCTGGTGGCATGCGCGTGAAACGTACCGGCCTCTGGGCGCACAACGACTTCCTCAAGCTTTGGGCCGGAGAGACGATCTCCGTTTTCGGCAGCCTTGTGGGGAGGACTGCCTTGCCTCTGACCGCGATCCTTGTGCTGGATGCCGGCGCGCTGGAGGTCGGGCTGCTTATCGCGGCGGACATACTACCGGGGCTACTCTTCGGGTTCTTTGCCGGTGTCTGGGTGGACCGGGTCCGGAAGCGGCCGATCATGATTGCGGCGGACATTGGAAGTTTCCTCGTGCTGGTGACGGTACCGCTGGCTTATGCCTTCGACGTCCTGACCATCGAGCAACTCTTCTTCGTTGCCTTCGGTGCGGGTGCCTGCCACATCTTCATGGACGTGGCGTACATGACCTACCTGCCGACGCTGGTGGAGAAGGAGCACGTGCTGGAGGGGAACTCGAAGATGGCCGCGTCCTGGTCGGTGGCGGAGGTGGGGGCGTTCAGCGCGGCGGGATGGATGGTGCAGATCCTGTCAGGGCCGGTGACGGTCCTCGTCGACGCGATTTCGTTCCTCGTCTCCGCGATCTTCCTGAAGGCGATCAAGAAACCGGAGCCGGAGCCGGCTCCGGTGGAACAACGCGCGGGCATGACAACCGAGATCAAGGAAGGCGTCCGCGCCATCTGGCACGATCCGGTCCTGCGAGCGATCGGCGGAAGCGGAGTCCTCATCGACTTCTCGTTCCGAATGTTCGGCGCCGTGTTCCTTGTGTACGTCACGCAGTCACTTGACTTCCAGCCGGGCGTGTTGGGGATCGTCTTCGGCGTCGGTGGGATCAGCTCGCTGATTGGCGCACTCTACGCGGCGCGGGCCGGACGAACATTCGGGACGGGCCGAGCGATGGTGCTCGGTCTGCTCATGATGGGTGGCTCGATGTTATTCATCCCGGCGGCGCAGGACGCGTCGCTCCTGGCCCTGTCCTTCCTTGTCGCCCAGCAGCTCTTCGGCGACGGCTTCTACACGATCTACAACGTGAACCAGATGACCCTGCGGCAGACGATCACGCCCGAGAACGTCCTGGGCCGTGTGAACGCGGGAATCAGGATGAGCGGCCTCGCCGCCATGCTCGCCGGGGCGCTCGTTGGTGGTGTCCTGGGCGAGTTCCTCGGACTCCGCGTGACACTCGTGTTCTCGGCGTGCGGGTTGTTCCTGGCGGCGGCCTGGTTGTGGGTCTCTCCGGTTTGGAGCGCGCGGGGGGAAATGCGGGAGGTT
>Ga0208685_1000707_pt1 | contig 11443 bp, 17 predicted proteins | sample EasRivMeERMLT890_FD_187533 | JGI IMG/M metagenome (GOLD analysis project Ga0208685, IMG submission 187533) | Soil microbial communities from meander-bound floodplain in the East River, Colorado, USA - East River MetaG ERMLT890 (SPAdes) (version 2) | ecosystem: Environmental > Terrestrial > Soil...
TTGTGGGCCATGGCCGCAGCGACGCCAAGGCCATTTACAGCGCCCTCAGGGTCGCCCGCGACGCCGCCCGATCCGGCATGCTCGAAGCCGTCCGCGAGGCTGCTCCGCGGTCAGCTGCACCAGCCGAGGACGACGAAGCACTGGTCCCCACGACCGACTAGCCTGTCGCCGTGCATGTCATCCTGCAGCAGCAGGATCTGGCGGGGGTAGGGGATTTGCTGGGCGGAGATCAGCGCCGCGTCAGCGCAATAACCGGAATCTTCCGCGAAGTGTTCTGCTGGTACTGCCCGAACTGAGGCCGCTCCTCTGCGTTCTTCGCATACAGCCGGTCCCTCTCCTCACCCACTAACTCCGTAGCCTGCACGTCGAACTTCTCTGTCCCCACCTCTATTGTCACCCCGGGGTTCGCCAGGAGGTTGTGATACCAGTCCGGGTTCGTCGATGCGCCACCCTTGGACGCGAAGATCAAGTACCGCTCGCCATCGTCCATGTACACGAGCGGGTTCGTCCGCACCGTGCCCGTCTTAGCGCCCTTGTGTGTCAAAAGAAGAACCGGCGCGCCTTCGAACGGCCCGCCAACGATCCCTTTGTTCGCCCGGAACTCATCAATGATCGACTGGTTGTAGTTATTCATGACTGCCATGCTCCTTGTTGTCTAGCTCTGTCCATCCGCTGTCGGGGCTCCCAACCGCATCCACATCTTCAGGGCATTGTGCATCGTTCGCATCGCTTCCTCGGCGCTCTGCTCGGAACACAAACACCGCTCGACGTGGTGATTAAGAATCAAGAGGCTGACCTGGTCCAGCGCCGTTCGGGCCGCCATCACCTGGGTCACGATGTCCTCGCACACCCTGTCTTCCTCCAGCATCCGCTGGATTCCCCGGATTTGTCCCTCTACGCGCCGCAGGCGCGCCAGTAAGGTCTCTACATCGCTCTCGACCGCTTGGCCAGCGCTAACTTCCGTCACTTCTTGTGCCATAATCGTCGCAGCCCCCCTGGTGAGTCTGGATTTCGGGTCCTTTGACATACCCCTCGGGGGTATGCTACCATAGCGACATCACGGTGGCAAGAAGTAGAATTTGCCAAACAAACCGCAGGAGGGATCGATGACGAAGCCAGCCGAAGTTACAGACAACGATTGGGAGACCGAGGTCCTCAAGAACGACACGCCTGTATTCGTAGACTTTTGGGCGCCCTGGTGCGGCCCCTGCCGGATGGTCGCCCCCCTCGTCGACGAACTCTCCGCTGAGTACGACGGCAAGGTCAAGTTCGTGAAGCTCAACACGGACGACAACACTGAGACCGCCACGCGTTACGGCATCCGCAGCATCCCGACGATGATGGTCTTCAAGGGCGGCGAGCCCGTCGGCCAGATCATAGGCTTCCGGCCCAAGAGCAACCTCAAGCAAGCCATCGACGCTGCCCTCTAGGGGCCATATGACCGATTCGCGCGACTACGATATCGTCATTATCGGCGGTGGCCCGGCCGGGCTTGCTGCCGGCCTGTACGGCGCCCGCGGCCGTCACAAGACGCTCCTGATCGAGAAGGGCGTCATCGGCGGCCAGATTGCGCTGACCGAGGCCGTCGAGAACTACCCCGGCATCCAGATGATCAACGGTTTCGACCTCGCCCAGGCGATGCTCGCCCAGTCCGAGAGCTACGGGATGGAGACTGAATACACCGAGGTTCAGAAGATCGAGCAGCAGGGCTTGAAGTGGCTGGTATCCACGGAGGCTGGCGACTTCACAACCCGCGCCCTGATCGTCACCGCAGGCGCCGAGTACAACCGTCTCGGCGTCCCCGGCGAAGACCGCCTGATCGGCAAGGGTGTCAGCTACTGCGCGACCTGCGACGCCGCCTTCTTCAAGGACCAGGCGGCCGTCGTGGTCGGTGGCGGCGATTCCGCGCTCGAAGAGGGCATCTTCACTACGCGTTACGTATCGAAGGCGACCATCGTGCACCGCCGCGACGAATTCCGGGCCTCCGCAATCCTGCAGGAGCGCGCCCTCGCCGACCCGAAGATCGAAGTCGCCTGGAACACCGTCGTCACCGAAGTCCTCGGCGACGACCAGGTGACCGGAGTCCGCCTGAAGGACGTAAACACTGGCGAAGAGAGCACGATGGATGTCACGGCCGTATTCATCTTCATCGGAAGCACGCCCAATACCGGCTTCCTCGGGGGCCTCATCCCCCTCGACGGGGGCAAGCATGCCCTCGTAGACGAATGGATGGCGACGCCTCTTCCCGGCCTCTTCGCCGCCGGAGACGTCCGCCAGAACTCCGCCCGCCAGGTCGCCAGCTCAGTCGGAGACGGCGTCACCGCCGCCATAGCCGCCGATCACTACATCACCGCAAATTTTCACGGTGATACCGCCGCGGCCGCAGCTCCAGCAGAAGCCACGCCGGCCGCGTGATCAGGCACCGTCATTCTCGCGGGAATCCATTACGCGGAGTCCACCGCCGCCACGTCGCAGGGAATCAGCACCGCGAACCGCCAACCCAACATCTGGCCATGCGCGGACATCGGCTCGACAACCGATGCGATATCGTCCGGGAGATTCTCCGTGCGGCCCTCCGCGCCGAGTAGCACCGCTCGCGCAGTAACTTCCTCACCGCCGAGCCAGTAACGCACGCCCGGGTTGGCCGCGATGTTCCGGATCCAGTCAGACCGAGCCCCTCGCGCCGTCGCAACAAGCACGAAATCGTCCGAAACGACGGCCAGCAGCGGCACTTGATGGGGGTATCCGCTCCTCCGCCCCGTCGTCTCCACCAGGATTGCGCCAGTTCGACACACGGGCGACAGGAGCAACCCCTTCCGGGCGGCTGGCTCCACCAGCGCGTTAACCGCGCTAAACCATGCCTTCTCGAGCCCCCAGTCACCAGTCACCAGTCACCAATCACCAACTACTCGGTAGCTCCTTCGCTTCCTTCTGTTCCTCCACGAACTGGTAGGACCCGTCGTCCAGCCGGATGATCGGCTTTCCCACGTCCGTGATCTGCCCTCGCTGGTCCAGCTCGCTGCGCAGGATCTCCAGTTCCTCCTCGGTGGGGGTGTCCAGTGTCTTGATCTCCTTCGACATCTTGGGCTCGAACGACATCTCGGCGAGCACCTGCTCCACCGTCACGAACGGCGACACCCCGGCCAGTCGCAGGTAGCGGTCCTCGTAGTCGAATACGGCCCACGGCGTCACCACGCTCTCCGGCCCTGTGCCACGCGGCAGACCAGCCCGCTCACGCGCGCCCTCCGTCCCGTCCAGCCAACCGGGCGACGAGATGAAGTCCACGCGCGGCACGAATTTCCGCTTCTGCTGGTCCGTCATGAGGATCGTCCGCCAGCACATCGCCGCGATCGAGTCGGCGCCTCCCGGCCCGCCGAAGCGCCGGTGCTCGCCGTTGTAGTCGCCCAGCGCCGTCGAGTTGATGTTCCCGTAGGGGTCCACCTGCAGCGTGTTCAGCAGCCCCACGTCCATCAGCCCCGTCTGCGCCTGGAACCCGATGCTGTTCATCGTCCCCCACTGCAGCGCCCGGTACGACGCCCTCGAACTGACCATCGTCATCAGCGGGTCCAGCGGCAGCATCGGCTCCGGGTTCACGACCCCATCCTCTGTAACATAGACAGCGTTTGGCGCGTACAGCTTCTTCGCCAGCAAAATCGCCGCCATCGGCGACCCGCCGCCCGCCACCCAGTACGTCCGCGCGTCCTCCACCATCCGCGCCACCAGGCAGATCTGGTGCTCGCGCTCGTTGAAGTAGGTTGCTGGTGTGCCTGTCATATTCCGTAGCCTTCCTTAATCGTCGACCGCCCGGTGATGTCCTTGATCCGCTGGTAGCCCACCAGCTTGTCCATGAACTCGGCGTGGTTCGCGACGCCGTGCACGTACTTGTCCAGGTACTGCGGGATCCAACCGCGCATCGTCGCGCCCACCACCTCGATCACGTGCCCCATGTCGCTCGCGTAGCGGCCCTGGCACTCGCCCGGGTAGGCGCCGTACGGCAGGTGCACCACCGCGTCCACGACGTGGTACGGGATCGTCGTCCGGCCCGGGTCGCGCTTGATCTCCTCCGTGTCGATGATCTCCTCCGTCGAAAGGATCACCTTCTTCGAGGCCAGCGCCGACTCCACGTGCGAGATCCCCGTGCCAAAGATGCGCGCGTTGCCGTAGACGTCCGACTGGTGGACGTGGATCAACGCGACGTCCGGGTTCAGAGCCGGGATGATCGTGATCGGCTGCCCCGTGTAAGGGTCCTCGATCAGCTTGGCACCGGAGTGCTCGAACCCATCCGTCCCGCCGAACGACCGCACGGGGATGAACGGCAACCCCATCGCGCCCGCCATGATCCGGTTCGTCATCACGACGTTGGAGTACTCGTACGCCTTCACCTTCCCCGACCGGATCGCCTCCTCGACGACCGGCCCGAACAGGAAGAACCCGACGTCCAGCTTCGATACGCACCCGGCCCCCACGAGCAACGCCGCCGCCACCCAGGTGAACTTCGCGCCGAGCCACAGGTCCTTCTTCTCCTGGCGGATCACCTCGCGGATCAGCGCCGCCGGCCCACGCTGCAGGTAGTTGCACTCGTACACCAGGTAGTCCCCGTCCGAGACGAACGTCTTGATCGCCTCCTGCTCGGACATCACCTTCGGGTTCATCGCCCGCTGCTTGTGGTCGCGAACGTACTCGCGGAACCCGTCCGGGTCGACCTTCAGGAAGTCGCCCTTACCCTCAGCGATGATTTGTAGTTGATCCGTCATGGATTACTCCTTCGGTAGAGAGTCCGTGTCGCTTCGTCCGCCATCATCTCCCGGGCGCCACCTGCTGCCCGATCTTCGGCAGCATCTCCGCCACCAGCTTCCAGTAATCGTCCTCGCAGTGTAAGTAATCGCCGTGCGGCTGAAGTGAGATGCCGACCTCTACGCTGAACGTCCGGAAGGACCCATCGGCGTTCTGTACGGCGCTCTCCAGCTTGCCCAGCGCCCACCAGTCCCCGCCGCTTCCACTTCGGGCCTGCGGTGCCTCGTAGGGCACGAGGTTCATCTCATCGTTCTTCAATGGCCACCTCCATCACGTCGATTCTAACCGCCGGACGATCTCGCAGACGTCCCATGCCATGCTCACAACCTGATCTCGCCGTCAATCACCGTCACCGCTTGCCCGCCGATCTCCGCCCTTCCTTCGTCATTCAGCACGCGCACGTGCACCCGCCCGTCACGCCCCAGTTCTGTCCCCTGGCTGGATACGTACTCTCGCCCTGTGTGCTCAAGGAGGGCATAGCGCGCCAGGTAGGCCGGTAGCGAGGCGTTGGCGCTGCCTGTCACCGGATCTTCCGGCACGCCGCCATCCGGCGCAAAGACCCTGATGTGAACCTTGTGATCGGCCTCATCAACCAACGCGAAAGTAGCGAAACCAGTGACGGACAGGTTACGGCTAAGCCTCGCCGTACTGGTCATGTCCGGCTTGAGCTTCGCGATGTCGGACGACTCCATCCGGCAGAAGAGCCACACCGGCCCGTTATCGAGCGCAGCGGGCGGCGAATCGGCCAGCACCATTGCTCCCAGAACCTCGGAGATTGCATCGACTGACGAACCAAAGTCGTGCATGAACTTTGCTTCCGGTGCCTTCACAAATATCCGCCTCTGGGGCCCTTCGCCCTCTACTCGAAGCGGCAGCAGTCCAGCCCCGCACTCCATCACGAACTCGCGTTTTGTCAGCACCCCTGCCTCCAGCGCGGCGTGCGCCGAGCCAATGGTCGGGTGCCCCGCGAACGGCAGTTCGCCTCGCGGGTAGAAGATCCGTAAACGGTAGTCGGCATCGGCAGTTGTTGGCGCCTGGAAGAACGTCGTCTCGGACAAATTTGTCCACGCGGCGACGTCCTGCATCTCTTCATCGGACAGGCCGTCAGCGTCGAAGACGACTGCCACGGGGTTACCGAGCAATGGCGTCGATGAAAATGCATCCACTTGCTTGAACTTATGATTTGACACTGTTCTCCTCGAAATCCTGTGGGTTGGATGGGTGCCTGCGTGCCCCTCTCCGCTCAGCGCGTAGAGGAGCTTTGAGCAGCAGCAGCCAGCGCCTCGACCCCAGCTATGAAGTCGGTTTTCGCGTTCACATAGCCCAGTCTGTCGCTTCCGTACTCTGCGGCAAGGCGTCGCTTGAGCGCCGCATACCCTGTGGCGGTGTCGGGATGTGCCCGCAAGTAATCTCGGAAAGCGATGTGTCGCCGCCAGAATTCGCCCATAACCTCCACCACGTGAACGTGGAACACCCGGGGAATCCCCCGGCGAAAGTACCGGCGTTCGGGGATGTCGTCGACACCCGGCGGAGCGTACTCGTACCCTAGTTCCTCCAGCGGTCCGATGATGTGCACGTCGTCGTGGAGCGACCGGATCCCCGGCATGATGTCCACGATCGGCTTGGCCGCCAAACCAGGCACCGAAGTGCTCCCGACGTGCTGGATGTCCACGAGCCACTCACCCATTGCTTCGGCGATCCGCGCCCGCTCTTCTTCGTACATCCGCGGCCAATCCGGGTTGTAGTCAACAATGACGACCGGGCCGTCGGTGGGGAGGGGCATGGTAGACGAATAATCGCGGTAGGAGCGAGAGGGTGTCAAGAAGTTGGGGCCGCGACGTTCCCGATCCCGGCCAACCGCCAGATCCGGCGCACGAACTCGCTCTTCCCGTCGGCATAAAGCTCGACGTAATCGTTCGCCGCTGCCAGTTGGCGCTTCAAGTCTTCATACTCTCTCGCCGCCTCTGGGTGGGACCGAAGGTAATCCCTGAACGCCAGATGGCCGATGAACTGCTCGTGCGTCTCCTCGTACATGTGAATCTGATGAGTTCGCCCGATACCGCTGTTGTGTGCTTGCCCGGGGATCGGAGCCTCCGTCCTCTTGCGGAAGTAGATCCGTCGCGGAATCCCGAATTCCCCCAGGCACTCGTACCCGATCTCCATCAGTGGGGTGATACAGAACAGGGCATCCTCGAACGACCTCAGAGCCACGCCGATATCGATGATCGGCTTCGCAGCCATGCCCGGTATCGCCGTGCTGCCAACATGCTCAATCGCCACCGCCCATTTGCCGATAGCAGCTTCGAGCCGTGCCTGCTCCTCTGAGAACAAAACGGGCCAGGCCGGGTCGTACGGCGCCAGGATGATCGAGTCCGCCATCGCTGGCGAAGTGTATCAGGAGATGAAAGTCAAGGCACGGGCGGCGGCGTGATCGGCTGCGGTCGCTCGCCTTTCGCGAACCTCTCCAGCCATTGCGCCATTGCTGGGTCGGCAAGCGAAGTGCGAGTCGCCTCCACTTCGTAGGCCAACCCCTCGTCGATTGGCAAGTCGAACGCCCTGAGCGCGGCGCGACGATCGTTCCGCATGGCCGTCTGCGGGTATGTGCTGAGTGTGCCGGCCACGTCCAGCGCTCTTTCTATAGCCGTGCCCGCGGTAACCACCTCCTGGACAAGCCCCATCGCCAGTGCTTGCTTCGCATCGACGAGCGCACCCGTCACGATCAGGTAGAGCGCGTTTCCGCGCCCCGCGATCTGCGGCAGCCGCTGCGTTCCCCCGTCCACCAGTGGCACGCCCCACCGCCGGTTCAATACGCCGAACTGCGAGTTAGCCGTTGCGATTCGGAAGTCGGCCCAGCAGGCCAACTCCAGCCCGCCCGCCGTGCAGTACCCGTCCACTGCCGCGATCGTCGGCTTGTCCACGTCCGTGATGCGGGAGATCCCCATCGGACCTGACTCCCGCGCCCCCGGCCGCGCGCCGAGCGATGGCGTGTTCTTCAAGTCAGCGCCCGAACAAAATGCACGCGCGGCGACATCTTCGGACGGTGCGCCGGCCAGGATCATGACATCGAGCGAGTCGTCCGCCTTGAATTCCTCGACTGCCTCAAACAGACCCTGGGCAGTCTCGCCATCCACGCAGTTGCGCACTTCCGGGCGGTTGATCAGCACCAGCCACGTCCGTCCGTGGCGCTCGATGAGTACCTTGGCCGTCACTAGTACCCGCCGCCGAGCTTCCGGTGGTCCCACGAAACGACCTTATCCACCTCCACGTAAACAACCACTCTCTTGTTTGCCATGTTCGCCACCGCAGGGCGGACCGCGTCTGTGACGTTTACACCTTGGTAGCGCTCGAACTCCAGCTCTCCAAAGCGCAGCACCTCATCGGGGTCGTCAGTGATGCGCGCACGCGCCACCAGCTCAACGCCCCGCAGGTTGTTGTACTCGCTGCCATCTTCAACAAGGCACGTGATCCTCGGATCCCGGCGAAGGTTGAGTACCTTCTGTGACTTGGCGAACGTCCAGAAGGCAATCTTGCCGTCGACGAAAGTGAACCACATGGCGACGAGATGCGGCCTGCCATCTGCCCCGATCGTGGCTATCGACATCGTCTTCTGTTCATGGAGGAACGCGTCCACCTCCTCCTCGGTCATCTTGATCTGATCGCGCCGTGACACCGCTATCTCCCAGCCGCCTCGACGATGTCCTTGACATGCCCGTCCACGTGCATGACCGCGACGAAGTTCAGCACCGTTCCAAGAGGACCCGGGATGCCGCCAGCGCTGCGCACCGGCACGCTAAACAGCCCCTCGTCAGCGGCTTCGACCGCGGCGATGGTCTTGGCTCTGTTCTCCTCGAAGATGTCGATCAACTCGGACACACTCGTCGACGCGTAACGTTCCACTGTGCGGTCGTTGTAGGAGCCGATGCCGCCCTGCGCCGCCCGGTTTGGCTTCTCCGGAGGCTTCTCCTCAGCTTGTTTGCCGTTCTTCTGATCCTCGGCGATGCCGATCAGGCGTGGGTAACTCCACTCGATCCCCGCCACGTGCGCCAGCACCTGGCGACCGTTCCAGCCGTTCTCGTACGCACCCTTCTCAAAATCCGCTTCGGGGAGCGGTCTTAGTGAGTTGAGGAGATTGTCGCGGCCCGCCTTGAGCCCTTGGAGCAATACATCCCGGGAAACGCCATCTTGTGCCATGTCGGCCTCCTTCCTGACTCTTACGCGAACGTAAGAGTAGAGCAAGGCTGATGGGCTGTCAATCGTTGGCGCGGAGTCAGGTTACTTGTTGCCCAGGCGGCCGGGCCCGCGCGATTTCTTGCGCTCGTGGGTCGATCCGTTTTTGTGCTCTTCCGGATCGTGCTTCTTCAAAAACACTAGTTCCTCTGTGTTGTACTTCGCTTTCTTGCAGTCGCAATAGAAACACATCCCACCGAAGAGGTGGCGTTCGTACTCGTGTCCGCAGGAGAGGCAGCTACCCATGATGAAACCAAATCCCGCCGGCTCGAGCGGCGGGAACCTAATGATAACGTCTCCCCGTGCTCAATTGGCAAGAGCACTTGCGGTGGTGGGCCAGGCTGCACTGGCCCACCACCGCGCCCCCTCGGCTACGCCGATAGCTCGGCCAGCCACGGGTGGCCGACACGGATCAAGGCATCGCGAAGCCACGCTCGCTCCGAGGAGCCGAGGAGAGGGAGAAGACGCTTGAAGTCCTGCCGGTCGCGGCGGCGCATGTCGATCGCTTTGTAGAAGAGCAGGACTTCCGGCACGATCGTCGGCGCCCGCAAAACCGACGGCCGCGTGCACTGGTCGACCGGCAGAGTGACCAGTGGTTCGGTCGACAGGACCCATTGGCCGTCGCGGCGCTGGTTGAACTGCACGTCGAGATGCCAGCCCTCCGTGGCCCAGAGCGCCTCTCTCTCTGGAAACGGCTCGCCCCGTTCGAGGCGCCCGTGGATGTGGTCCAGCGGCGGTGGGTCTATGCGCTGGCCTTGCCAGAGCTCATTGCGGTCGTCAACGTGATGGACCACCTGCCAGCCGCGGAACTGCTCGAAGACCGCCTCGTGGTCGTCGGCGAAGACGATGACGTCGACGTCGCCGTGCTCGCGGGTGACTTCGCCGATCCAGGCGTCAACGGCCCAGCCGCCGCCGAGCGCCCACGGCGCTGGAAAGCCAGTCATGACATCGACGATATGTGCCACGTGTTCGGGCACGATGAAATTGGATTGCGGAACTGAAGTAGACAAAAAGTGCTCCTTGGAGTGTCGCGCTAACTGCGCAGCTGAAGCCGCGTTGGGCAGCGCTATGGGAAGTAAGTAGTCGGGCAGGAGCGGCCCGATGCCGGAGCGGAAGCTATATCTGAGCTACGCCGCTCGGACGCCGGGGCTCACCAGGGATGTTGTATTCATGCGAGAGCCTCCTCGGAGTATGGAAGTCCTATGGAGCTTAGCACTGGGCTGGCCGGATGTGTAGGGCTGCTGCCGGTTATCGCTCGTCCTGAGCGGTGAGGTCGATTTCGTTCCGCTCGATCCCTGTGACTTCGTCCTCGAACGTGATCGTGTACCACTGCCCTCGCCGTTCCAGCACGGGTGCCTCGAGCCCGCCTGCCTCGGCCAGCACCTCGATGATCGCGGGGATGATGTCCCCGTGCGAACAAGCGACCACCCGCCCCTCCTCGATCATCTCGCGCATCGCGTAGATCGCGCTGATTCCCCGCTCCGCCATAGCGGCGAAGTCCTCACCCATGTCGGACTCGGACAGTTCGGACAACTCGTCGATCTCCACGCCTGCCAGGTCCGAAAGCGGGGAGAGCGACATGTGGCAGCGGAGAGCGGGGCTGCAAAACAGCGCATCCACCGGTCCGCGTGCCAACGCGCGCGCCACGGCCCGTGCCTGGCGCTCTCCGAGCGCCGATAGCGGGCGCATGTCGTTGTCCGTTGCCCATCTGCCGCCCGCGTCCAGATGCGGCAGCAGTTCGATCGTTAGCGTTCCCCGTAGGTTTTCTCGAGCCATTCTTCCCACGTCATCTTCCCAAACGCATTTTCGGGGCAGCAGTTATACCCCTTTGCGAATCCGCTGAACGGCCCCATTGCTGGCACAGGGACACGAATTAGCTTTCGGCCTGTCGCTTTCAACCATTGCTCAGCGATTTCCTTCGCGTTTTGTACCTTCGGGCCGCCGATATCGGGCAGCCTTCCGGATGGTCCTTCAGGCAGAGTCCCCACCATGTGATCGGCCACCTCCCCCACGTCGATCAACTGGTACTTCATCGCACCCGGCACGATCAGGAAGGGCCCGCGCCTCATCAGGGTCTTGAAAAATGTATCGAGCAGCGTGTGAAACTGTGTCGCGCGGAGGATCGTGAACGGCACTCCCCCCTCTTCGACGACCTTCTCTGTTTCCACCTTCGCCTTGTAGTACGGGTAGTCGATCTTCTCTATGCCGACAATCGAGATGTAATACAGGTGCTCCACATCTGCCACCTTGGCCGCTTCGATAAGCCGCCGCGTTCCCTCGATGTCCGCCTCCTTGGTGTCACCGAACGGATCGGACGCGCAATGAACGATCGTCTCCACGTCCTCGACCGCTTCCACCACACCGGCACCCGTAGCCAGGTCCGCCGTTGCCCACTCGGCATCACCGGCCGCGTTCGACGCGC
>Ga0208685_1000709_pt1 | contig 11440 bp, 8 predicted proteins | sample EasRivMeERMLT890_FD_187533 | JGI IMG/M metagenome (GOLD analysis project Ga0208685, IMG submission 187533) | Soil microbial communities from meander-bound floodplain in the East River, Colorado, USA - East River MetaG ERMLT890 (SPAdes) (version 2) | ecosystem: Environmental > Terrestrial > Soil >...
GGAAAACAGGAAGAGGATGAAGACAAGACATTTCTGTTAATCGGATAATTGACTTTCAGTCAATGCAAAACCGCCCTGAAGGCGGTTTTGCATAATGCTCTGCACTTTCAGTGCAGAGTGGTTTACTATTTAACAGAAGCTACTAATTTGTCGAAAATTTGTGGGTGTTTGACTGCCAGTTCAGCAAGCATTTTTCTGTTAATACCAATGCCTTGCTTTTTCATAATGCCTGCAAACCTGCTCCAAGTAGTGCCGTTTTCTCTTAAAGCTGCATTTACTCGAATAAGCCAGAGTGCACGAAAGTCGCGCTTTCTGTTGCGGCGGTCTCTGTAAGCATAGGAATCAGCTTTTAAGAGGGCCTGCCTGGCATATACAAAATTAGTAGAGCGGCGGTTATCAAAACCTTTAGCTCTTTTAATTACATTTTTTCTGCGTTTGCTGGCGGCTACGCCTCGTTTTATCCTCATAAAATTAAGTAAAATTAATTAGAAATAAATAAGATTAAGTAAAATTAATAATTTTGTTCAATTTTACTTAATTTGTAAATTTTATTTAATTACTTGTATGGTATTACACTGGTTAACTTTTGGTGAACGCGGCCTAAATTTAAGTCGCGGCGTTTGTTCTTGGTAACTTTGCCGGAAGAACGGGAGTTAAAATGATCCTGGCCGGTTGCGCGGGCCATTAACTTGCCGCTGCCGGTTTTTCTTATTCTTTTAGCGGTTCCTTTGTGAGTTTTTACTTTAGGCATAAAATTATTTAAATGATTGATCATGATTGACCAAGATTGACATGATTGTCAGTATTCTTGTTCAGTCTTTTAATTCTTTTAAATCTTGACAATTTATTTATTTGCTTGGAGCTACAGTTACCGACCATGTTCCGCCCATTCTTTTCATTGGCACTTCTATGCGGTGGGGGGTGGTAAGCAGGGTGAGAAAAGTTTGTAGCTGGATTCGGCCCTGCTCGCCGTAAGCTTGCTCGCGGCCACGCATCCTTAGCTCAACTTTGACTAAATCTCCGTCCTGCAGGAATTCCATAACTTTGTTGGCCTTAATTTGCATATCGTGCTCTGAAATGCGCATAGACAGCCAAATGGTGTGGACTTCGGTCTTTTTTGCCTTCTTTTTCTGCTGCTGCTCCATCTTTTTCTGCTGGTATTTGTACTTGGCAAAATCTATTAGCTTTGCAACAGGCGGGTTGGCAACAGGCGAAACCTCAACCAAGTCCAGGCCGTGCTCAAGTGCCAGGCTTAAAGCTTCGGAAGTTTTCATTATTCCAATTTGCTCTCCTTCTTCGTTAATTACCCGCAAAGTTGGAGTTTTGATTTGGTGATTTATTCTTACTTTTAACACTTATGGATTTTAGTAGTTGATTTAATTTTGTTGCATTATTATATCTTAAAGCAGGGAATTTGTCCAGACGGCAATTTTTTTAAATATACGCTATGTTTTATGCTAGTACATTCTAATTTTTTGTTCCAATTCCTGTTCTACTAAGGCTTTTGGGCTTGCAAAAGCCAGACGGGTAAAAGATTTTAGAGTTTCAAAGTCACAGCTATCCTGGTTTTCAATTGGGGGGTAACTTGTGCCTGAAAAGGCGGGTGTGGTTTGCCCTTTAGACATAAGCTTAATATAGAAGCGAAATTTTTCTAAGCTGTTTAAATCTTCTTTGCTAAAGGGCGAAAATTCCTTGGCCAGCTTTTCAGCATCGTCTATACCTAAGGTAAAGGCTAAAAGCGTGCCCACGTTGCCTAAAATTGCGTCCTGTAAATTTTCCGGCAACTGGGAGAAGTACTGGTTGGTTAAATGCACGCCCAGTCCATATTTTCGGCTTTCGGAAAGCATACTGGCAAAAGTGTCTGTAGTCATATTTTGGAATTCGTCTACGTACAAATAAAACGGCGGGGAAGAGTTAGGGGGAAGGCTTGCCCTTTTTAGCACAGCCGCCTGTAGTTTAGAGACTAAAATTAATCCCAAAAATTTTGAATTCATTTCGCCAATTTTGCCTTTAGACAAATCTACCAGCAAGATTTTTTCACCGGACAAAATTTTGTCAAAGTCTATGCTGTTTTTTGTTTGTCCAATAATATTTCGGCATAGGGCGTTGTTTAAAAAGTGGCCGAATTTGGAAGTAAAATAATTTAGCATTTCTGACTTGTGGAAGTCAGCAGTTTTGGCCATTTGCCCGCTCCAAAATTCCTGGACTTGGTGGTCAGTTATGTGCCTGCGTTTTTGCAATTCGAAATTTTTGTCGGTAAACAGCTTGGGGATTTCTGCTAAACTGCCTCCGGTGGGCCCGGCCATAACTGTCAGGGCGGCATTTCTTAGCCAATGCTCAAATTGCGGGCCAATTATGCCCTGTCTGTCGGGGTCGAATAATTTGTAGAAAATTTCAATTAGTTCAGCAACCAAAAAATCCCTTTCTTTTTCGTTTTTAGCTTCGAGTAAGTTTAGCCCCATTGGATTTTCGGCATCTGAAGGGTCAAATAAAATTACGTCTTCAAGCCGGCCTTTAGGAATCCGTTTAAGCAGCCAGGCAATAGCTTCGCCGTGGGGATCAATAAAGCACATCCCTTTTAGGTTAATAATGTCCTGCAATGCCATATTGGCAAACAGGCTCGATTTCCCTGTGCCGGTTTTGCCTATCATATACATATGACGAAGACGGTCTTCATTTAAAAGCTGAATGGGAGTTGTTCGGCCTTGGAAGATATTTTGTCCAATATTTACATAATTCATTAAATAGAATTTAAAAATTAAGTAGAATTAAATAGTATTGAAATACAATTTTATTTAATCTTCTCTTTCTGATTTTTTATTGCCGAGTATTTCGAAGCAGTCATTATTGCAGTTAATTCCGAAGCTTCTTTTAATAAATCAGAAACCATTGCAAGTTTTGTAATATCCGCTTCAACTAATAATTCCAGCCAAAATTGGCTTTCATCCGCTTCTTCGGCAACCGTCCCTAGCTTATGAATGAAATCTTTACCAGATTTAGACCTGCATACTGCTCGGTAATTTGCAGCTACCGAAGTACCCGATCTTAATAATTGCTTGCCAATAATAATTCCAACAGTCCCAAGTTTTTCCAAATACTGGACTAATTTAATAATTCTTATTGCAAATTGTTTGGTGCGTTTTTGTAAATCTTCTGGCTTCATAAATTTTATTTAATTTTACTTAATCCTAGTTAATTTTAATTAATTCAGAAATTCTTGTTCAAAAAATCTCGGATCCAAAATAAATGTGAATTTAGAAAGTTGTCTTTGCCTACCTTTTTTTATATCCAAAATTTCCTTAAGGCGCGTTTCTTCCTTAAGGATTTTTTCTTCCATTAAGTAGTAAGCCTTAAGGCTAATTTGGTTTTTTATGGATTCTAAAAGCTGTTTACGGGAAGTTATAAGCTCACTAATTTGTTCTTCGCCAAAAGCGTTAAGCTTTACTAAAATTTCATTCGAAATTTTAGTTCCGCTATCCGTGGGTTGTAGTATTTCCGGGTTCATAAAGTTTAGCTATTTAATAGTTGCTGGGTTATTAAATTTTCACAAGTTTCTTCAATAAAACGTTTTACCGGCCTTGCGCCAAAACGGGGATCGTAGAGCTTTGCGACCTTTTGGGCTAAAATGTCAGTGCTAATATTAAATTTAATATTTTGTTCCCTAACCCTTTCTTCAATTTTGCTAATTTCCAAAAGCGCAATATTGGTTAAGTCCTGCAAAGACAGCGGTTTGTAAATTAAGATTGCGTCAAAGCGGTTTAGGAATTCCATTCTAAATTGCTCAAGTAGTTTTGGCACGACAGTAGTCTTTAAGAAATTTTCTTCATGAATATCCCTGCCTTCCTCAAAACCTTGTAAAATTTCGCCCACCGCTAAGTTGGAAGTAGCCATAATAATACTTTGGGTTAAATCCACGGTTTTTCCGGCGGCAGAAGTAATTCTGCCGTCATCTAAAATTTGCAGGAAAATGTCAAAGACTTTGCTGTGCGCCTTTTCTATTTCATCTAACAGCAGCAAACTGTAAGGAAAATTTTCGAAATGGTTAGTTAACTGTCCGCCGGATTCAAAACCTACGTACCCGGCCGGGGAGCCTAACAGCCTTGAGGTAGCGTGGCTTTCGGCGAATTCCGACATATCTATTCTTAAAAAGTTGGAAGTTGAACCGTACAGCTCTTGAGCCAGGATTTTAGCGGTTTCAGTTTTGCCCACGCCTGAAGGGCCAAGCAGTAAAAAGGAACCTAACGGTTTAGTTTGGCTCCTAAGCCCTAAACGGGCCCTTTGTATTACAGAAACCATTTTGGAAATGGCGGGCAATTGCCCGACAATTTTAGATTGTAAAGTTTGGGGTAGGTTTTTTAGGAGGGTTTTGTCGTTTTCATTTAGGCGGCTGACAGGCACGCCTGTCTTTTCAGAGACAATCTTTTCCACCACCTCTTTGCTTAAAGCAGGGGAGAGTTTAGATTTGGCTTCTGCCGCGGCTTCGTCGAGCAGGCGGATAGAGCTTTTGGGCAATTGGCCCAGGGAAGGGAATTTTTGGCAAAGTTTTAGCACCAATTCCAATACCCCGGTTTCTATTTTCAAACCGGCATATAAATTGTCAGCGGCCCACTTTAAAATTTTAGTTTGCTGGTTTTGAGGCTGCACTTCCAGTTTTAAAGTTTCAAAATGGCTTAAGAAATGGCTTTTGTTTTGCTCAAGCCAGGAAAGTTCTTCCGGCTGCATGCTTAAAACAATGCTTATATCTTTTCTAAAGAAGAGCGGTTTTAACAGAGTATTCCAATTTTGCAAAGCGGCGGGGCTTTGGTAAATCATTTCTCCAAAGCTGTCCAGAATTAAAACGCAGTCTTCTAAAGAAGCAAAAGCATCCTGGTAAACAGAGAGAGAGCTTTGGGCTATTTGGCCAATTTTTTGAAGGCTAGAGCTGTCTAAAAGGGCAATTCTTTTGTCTGAGAAAATTTCAGAGCCGGCGGCTACTTTAGCCCAGGCGTAAATTAGCGCCGTCTTGCCGGATCCTGAAGGCGCGCTAATAATTGCGCTGTGTTGGATTTGGCGGGAAAGAATCCTGCTTACCCGGTCAATTTCTTTTTCAAAGCCAACAACCTCGGGTAATCGTTTTTGTGAGCTTTCGAGTTTTAAATCGAAGTATGAAATTTTTGTAAAATCACTCATAAGTTTTTATTGTTAGGCTGCTAATTTTAGGGCTGCAGGGATGTTGGCCGTAGTTTGGGTTAGTTTTGGGGCTGTTGAAGAAATTTGTGTGTTTTGAGTGTTGCTTTGTTGTCTTTCCATTCGGTTTTTGGCTTTTTGCAATTTTACTCTCCCGGCAGTGAGTTTTTGCGGAGTTGCCTTTACCGCCTTTCTCGTTAGGGGTCTGAATTTCTCTTTTATGGCGGAGCTTTGAGTTTCTATTGAAACAGGTTTAAGAGCGGTCGGTTCTTTTAGCTTGCTTAAAGCCGTAAGGATTTTTGTATTTAAAGGGCTTTCGGTTTGAGCGGGCGTGATTTTATGAATTACTGTCTTAACTGTCCTGGCCAGCCTTTGGACGCTGCTTATGTGCTTTACCAAACCTGCTGATTCTTGTTTTTTAGGCAGCGCCAGATTCTCTTTTTTTATGCTTACTTCTTTTGGGCTAATTTCGGTATTTAAAACTTCCTTGGCGGGTTGCATTATTTGCCTTACTGCTTTAATGGTTTGTTCGAGCTTGGCTGGAATTCTTATTCTGTCATTAGCTTCTTTCACCGGCAAAAGCTTAATATTTGTATAAGTTGCTTCTATAAAATTGGTTTTGGCTTTGCTAATTTGTAATTCAGCCGGTTTGGGAGGTATTTGCTCCAACTCTTGTTCAGCTTCAACTATTTCAGCAGGTTTTTGCGGTTCTATTCGGCTTGGCGCCTCTTTGCTAATACCAACATTTGCAATACCCTCTTTTATTATAGTTGGGGCGTCTGTGGGCAATATAATAGAGTACGTAATTTCACTAACCTCTGCTTTTGGTTCATCTTGCATTTGCTTAGCTTCCTTTTCAACCCCTGGCTTGACTGGTAAAGTTTCCATTGCCTTTTGAATAGCAATAGCTTTATCTTCAGTTTTGTCTAAATTTTTAGCTTGCGGCAAATTTGCCGGTTCTTCCTTCTCTTTAATATCCTCACTACTCTCCAAAACATCCTTGGCTTGTATATTGTCCTGTTCACTGCTGCTCTGTATTGCTACGCCTTCATTAGATATTGCATTATTGATTTCTGCTTTCAGATGGGTTTGATTAGCATCTTCCGTCCTTAAAGTTGTATAAGTTTCAAAAAAGTTTATTTCTTGAGTAGCAGGGGCCAAAACCACAGCCTGCTGTTCTTTGGCAGATGATTCCCGGGGCTCCCTTAAATTGGGTAGGGGAGCGGGGGTAATTACAGCAACTTCGGAATTTGTAGCCAAACTTATTCCCGTCTCGCTTTCCTTTTGGGCAATTACATAGTGCGCGCTAATAGAAGCTTCGAAAGCTCTACTTGCTACAACTGACAATTGAGTAGCGCTTTTTGGAATCCAGGCATTTAAAAAACTATCCTGGGGCGCATTCTCTTCTAATTGTAAATTGTCTGCAAAAGTTTCTGCTTCATCCGGAGTCGGCGTAAAAAGGTCCAACAAAGTTTTTTGCCTTAAAAGCTGTTCGGGTTCTTCCTGCTTTGGTTTTAATAAATTATTCCAAAAGTTTTGCCAGGCTGTTTTTCTTTGGGATTGGTTTTCCTCCCAGCCATCTTTTTTGGCGGGGACAAATTCAGAACCTTTTCTTATGGTGTTGTTTTGCTCCACAGAGTCGTCTGTATCCATCATTTCCTGCAGCCATGACTCTTTAGCAAAGGTATCTTCGAAGTTTTTTTTCGTTCCCTCAAAGTGATGCATTTCAATTACATCACCCTTGAGAATGTAAACCATAGCGTGAATTTTTTCCTCATACTTTTGCTTTGCTATTTCAGTCCCCGCATTTATTGAAGACGCTTCTTTTACGACTACAGCAAAACCTTTGGTTTGTAACTCACTAATTATTTCTTTGTGCTCACTTAAATCAGAATCGTTCTTTGAAATTTTTTGTTCAGTTTTATTAACTTCCCCCTCACCATTCTTTTCCATCCATTGGTCGCCCTCGAGTCTGTGTTCAATTATTTCTCCGCCTGCAAAAGCGCCCTCTGTAAAATTCTCACTTCCTTTAAAGTGGCTAATTGCTTCATCTGCGGAAGAAAAATTTGGAACCTCTGCTGACATAAAAATAATAAAACCGTCCCAAAGCAGGGGACGGTAAAGGTTTGTTTACTGTATCCTGCTCGGGAATTTATAAATTTATTTAGCGACCTGGCTACTTTGCAATTTGCAAAGATTACAGTTGCGGCACAGCGCCTGAATTTCCCGCAAAGCGGGATTACAGGACTTCCCTAAATAAGAGTTTCTGATTTTTAAAGTAATGCAATTCTAGCTCCTAGCTGGGGAGATGTCAACAAAAAGGTGAGTAAATTTGCTGAAAATTTTGTGGATAAGTCAAGCAAAAATGTCTCGGGTTATTAGGCGACATAGAATTTGTAAAAAAAGGATCAGATTTTCAAAAATGGTGCGTTTCACGTTTTAAATAAAAGGGAAATATAATTTTTATTTTGACTGTTAATACATAATAAAAAGTTTGTTCAATGAATTAAGCTTCGTTAAAAGAATGGAGTGCTTGCTAATTGCATTAACCTATCAAATTCTATTCTACTAATAAATCTTTTACATAAGGTTCATATGGGTTATCCGAGATTTATTTTAATAACATATTGGCTTTTAAAAAAAATTGTAGATTTTTTTCTGCATACTGCGTAAATAGTTGAAGAAAAATTAAATAGTTTAGAACAACCTAGCAGTGTAGATCAAGAACTAAAAAAATTTGGATGTTTCATTTGCAAAAGGCCAACAAACGAGAAATTTTTTTTTAATTTGTGAATTTTGTGTAAATTAAAATTTTGGCTGTTAAACATTTTAAATTTGAAGATGAATCTTTATCTATATTTGCAAAAAAAGTGTCTTAGGATGCATTTTAATGCTTAGAATGAAAAGCAATCAAAGCAAATTCAGTTCAAAAACTTTCTTTGATATTTTTTGTTTTTATGTTTTAAAAAATGAAACAAAATTTTTGCAAAATTTTTGCAAAATTTGTCCGAAAAGTCGCCAAAATCTATTGACCAACGGGCCCATAAATTTCTATAATTATATTAGATATCGTTTATCCGATATTCCCCAAAAAGACACAAAAATAAAACAAAAAAATGAGTTCCAAAATTAAAATCTCGGATCAAAAAAAAGAAAAGTTTTAGCTAAAAAGTGAACGAAAATCAAGACCAAAACTTCATATCACTAGCCGAGGCGAGCAAGCTTACAGGATACCACCAGGATTACCTGGGGTTTTTGTGTCGCAACGGGAAGTTGAAAGGTTTTAAAATTGGCAGGAATTGGGTGACTACAAAACCTAATTTGGACGAGTTTATTAAGAACTACAAGAATGGTTTAAATGAAGTTATTGACGAAACCGGAACTAAGATCCAGGTGCATGTTGAGCAAAAGCAGGAAGTAACTCCTTTAGCAGAAAAATCACCTGAAATCACTGTTTTACCGCTAGCCTTGCCAACACAAAATGCAGCTGAAAGCTTAAGCTCTTTGAAGAACGAAGTTTTAACAACGGCTGAAAGCAGGATTAAGGATTTGGGTTCAAGCTTGGCACAAATGGAGCAAAGGATAGTTAAGAGTTTTGACGAGCTGGCTAAAGAGCAGGAAGAGTTGGAAAAAGTCAAAGAAGAAAAAGAGAAACAAACTATTTTGGCTGTCCCGCTAATTGCCCCTTCCAGAGAAACTCTGCACGAAAAGTTTGCAGCATCTGTGCCCGCAGGTTTTGGTGAACAGGTGACTGTTTCCGAAGAGTTACAAGAACCCGGCGGAACATTTTCCCAAAACAAAATAAACCGGCTTTACGAAAGCTTTAACAAACCTACCCCGAGTAACTTGCCCCTGGTGCTGGCTGTCGGACTAATAGTTTTATCGGGTTTAATTGGAACTGCCCTCTGGACAGATTTTTTTGTAAATAGCCAACTTGAAAAAATTGGTAAAGAAACAAGAATTACTTACCAAGAACCCAAAACGGTTTCTTTGGCCACAACCACTCCAGCAGAAATAATTATTGTAAACCAGGACAACGGAACAAAAGTCATTAACCAGCTACTCGGACTTAACAAACAGCAAGTTTACACTTTAATTGACGCGAGACTTAATCAATATTTGTCAGAAGGAAAATTTAAGGGTGAGCAGGGGATTCAGGGTTTGCAGGGACCCGAGGGACCGCAGGGTCCTGCGGGCAGCAGTTCTGTTGTTGGTGGACCAGCGGCGCCAATTGGTATGATTCCGTCTAACCCGGGAACAGGTTTTGGCGGCGGGTCCATAATGGGAGTGACATTTTTTTCAGCGGATACCGCGACCATAAAAAAATTAAGCGTGACAGAAAGTTTAACGCTTTCTTACCTGACAGGCGCAACCCAGTGTTTGCGTGTTGATTCGAACGGAGTAATTTCCGGCACAGGTGTTGATTGCGGATCGGGCAGCGGCAGCGGCGACTCTTCATGGACCTTGGGCAGCGGATTTATTTACAACTCCACTTCCACGGATTCAGTTTTAATAGGCACATCAACCCCGACATCCGCACAATTTTTTGTGCAGGCTTTGGGAAGCAAAGATCCTCTCACTGTTGTTTCTTCCACCGGCGCTTCTTTATTAGCCTTAAGTCAAACAGGCCAGTTGAGCGTAAACACTTTAAACGTTGCTTTGGCAACTACAACTCTAAACGGCGTGACCTATGCATGGCCTTCTGCTTTGCCAATTGGCAACAGGGTGCTGCAAAGTGACTCTTTCGGAAATTTAACCTGGGTAAGCGACCAGGTTGGTGGCGCGGGATCGGTTTCCGGAGGGCAGACCGGTTATGTGGTAACCTGGGCTTCTTCCACCGGGATTACCTACGGAACCTTAATTGACAACGGTGTAGTTGCGGGTGTGAATGCCACAACAACTACTGTCTCATTTAATGTCCAGGGTGCAACCACTTTGGATCCTTTCCGCGTAACATCATCGACCGGAGCTACTCTTTTAGTAGTAAAGTCTACCGGCTCCGTAGGTATTGGTTCATCAACACCCACAGCTACCTTAGTTGTCCAGGGAACATCCACCCAGCCTACACTGCCCGTATTTAAAGTTGCCTCTTCATCTTCGGGTTCGCTATTTACCATTTCTGCTTCCGGTTCTACCACGCTTTCTTCCCTGGCTACAGGAATTGTTAGGAGCATAGGCGGTGAACTAAATGTAGGCGTAGTTAATTTAGCTAGTGGCGATGTAACCGGAATCCTTCCGGTTGCTAACGGCGGCACCAACTCTTCCACTCTGGGTTCTACCTTAGTAGGTTTTGTAGTTAGCGACAGCAACGTTACGGGTTCTATTGCGGACAATGCTTTAACCTTAGGCTGGAGCGGCCAGCTCCCGGTTGCCAGAGGCGGCACAGGCGCCAACACCCTTACTGCTTTTAATTTGCTTGCAGGTAATGGAACGGGCGCGATATCTACAATAACTCCGGGAACTGTTTTCCAGGTTTTAAGGTCTTCCGGCTCTGCGGCTAACCCAACTTATTCTGATATTGGTTCCCTGCTAACCGCCGGTTCTAATATTGCCATTAGCGGAACTTCCACAATTGCAGTTTCTTCAACTCCTTCCTTTACTTCTCTTACCTTAACGAATCCATTAGCTGTATCAAGCGGCGGTATTGGCACGACAACTTTAGGTAACTTAACTGTTGGCTCCGGACTTTCTGTTTCCGGTGGCCAACAAGTTTTAATCGGGACTTCAACTACTATTTCTTTAAGCGGTAACGTTGTTACTACTATTGCCACCGGCACATCGGGTAACATTTTTAACATTTCCACTTCCACCAACTCACTGACTATAAATCTTCCTATAGCCAGCATTACCAACACCGGCCAGCTTTTAAATACCGACTGGACAACTTTTAACAACAAGGTTTCGGGAAGCTTTGCTGCTAACCATATTGTTTATGCCACGGGCGCTTCTACCACTGCCGGAACGAGTAATTTAGTTTGGTTAAATTCTTCGCTTTTTATGGGTATTAACTCAACCACCCCAACTGCAAATTTGGTTGTGCAACCCAATAGTTCATCTCCGCAGACGGCGCCAATTTTTATTGTCGCTTCAAGCACGGGTTTAAACTATTTGAAGGTAAGTGTAAATGGATCAACAACACTTTCGACTTTAGCCACTGGTCCTGTCAGGTCAATTGGCGGTGAGCTTAATGTCGGAGCCATTAACCTAAGTAACTCCGATGTCACCGGCATCCTTCCGGTTGCCAACGGCGGTACCAACTCTTCCACCTTAGGTA
>Ga0208685_1000714_pt1 | contig 11412 bp, 8 predicted proteins | sample EasRivMeERMLT890_FD_187533 | JGI IMG/M metagenome (GOLD analysis project Ga0208685, IMG submission 187533) | Soil microbial communities from meander-bound floodplain in the East River, Colorado, USA - East River MetaG ERMLT890 (SPAdes) (version 2) | ecosystem: Environmental > Terrestrial > Soil >...
TTACGGCAACCCGAATCTGCCCGCGGCCCGGTCGGTTGAAAGGCGGCGTCAAAGAGCGTAAGTTCATGCCGGAGGCCGGACTCGAACCGGCACGCCCCTTACGGGACAAGGGATTTTAAGTCCCTGATGTCTTCCATTCCATCACTCCGGCTGGCAACAACTTACGGCGGCCCAATGGAGGCACAAGGGACTTTTAGTGCCAAGCGCTTACGCGCACGCGTCACGCAAGTTAGTGCGACGCACGGTGCTCGGAGCTGCGTATGCGGATTCGATCGCCCCTCGGACAGGTCACAATTCAGTCACGGACCGGCTTTTCAAACGTAAAGGTCGGGGGATGTGCTCAGTCGTGCCTGGTGCATCTGTACCGGGGACGTAAGTGCGAGAAAGAAAGGGGGTCCCAGAGGACCCCCATGGCTTAATCATGCTCTACCAAGGAAGCGAGTTACTTCAGCATTATGGCTTTGCGAGTTTCCACGAAGTCATTGGCTTGGAGCTTGATCAGGTAGGCCCCACTGCCAACCTCACGGCCAAAGTCGTCCCTCCCTTCCCACATTATCTTGTAGGATCCCGGCACTTGTAGTTCGCCCGAAAGGAGCGTCCGGACCCTCTGGCCAAGAATGTTAAAGACCTCCAACGTTACGTTCGCATCTCCTGCGAGGGAGTAGCGAATCGTCGTCGACGGATTGAACGGGTTTGGATAATTACCGTTAAGCCCAAACTCTAACGGCCGGTTTGCGGTCTCCTCACCGTACCATGTTAGATAGTACCCTTTGGCCTTTAGAATGAACGACCGCTCCATTCCGTCAGGTACAGGCTGCGCCGGAAACTCAAGGTCTACAAACTCGCCGGTCACCAATTCGGCATTCTCCCCGTCCTCTCTAAGGATCAGTCGTGCCGTTCTGTGGTCACTGCTATGAGTAACCCTCGATACGGGAATTGTTCGGAGAGAATACCCAACAGACTCCTCCAGGATAATAGACAGTTCATCTAGTTCGATGTGGCTATCCCAACTGTACCGGACTTTTGTCTCAGATCCCAAGTCGTAGCTGCTCAGATCTACAAATGATCTTTCGTGGGCTAATGGAAGTCGGAGTGGAACCCTGGGAAGCTCATGCCATTCTCCGTGAACGTCGAGTACTTCCATTGTTAAGTTGAATGGTTCGCCCACGTTTGGCCTGGCGCTGCCAGCGGAAACCTTACAGAGCGGTTTAGGTTCTCCTGCTGCCGCCAAGGCACCGAATTCACCCGGACGGCCCTCAAACGTAGCCACTAGACTACCGCGACCCTCACGCGTGTATGCATCGGAGTCATATGCGAGCAACTGCTGAAGAACGTCTTGTCCTAGATCATCTACCACACGCACAGGCACAATCCGGTGCCGACCCAGGACTACCTTGCCTTTTGCATCGATTACCGCATCATAGCCGACAGGGTGATCCACCAAGATCAGTTCAGCGTTATCAATAAACGACTTCTCAGCCTCGTGCTCATGGATCCGGATTCTGTAAATGCCGTCGATGACTGCCGGCCTGAAACTGAGGGCCAACTGATCTACCACCGAAGTCCCCTCAATGCGATCCTCACACTGCGTGAGTATAACGTTCTCAAGCATCCATTGTTGACCATTCCAAGAATACACAAACGGGCACGAACCACCACCATGTGTAAAGATTCGCAGCGCACGCGTCTCAGACCAGTCTCCGACGATCGTACGCAAGTCAGCGAGCTGATTGGTGGCCCGCGCCCTCCACCAATACCAAGTGTCCTGCGTGACCGGAGGCTGAATCTCCTTCTGGGATTCTGTGATGCCATCGAACTGCGCCTGCATTACGGAGAAGTCCGGTGTACGAGCGAACTCGAGCCTATACGTGCCAGTCCCAGTACCCATAGGAACGTCATACCAGTTAAGCGTGGGGCTATGGTCGGACGTGCCCCCATTGTTCTCCGGAACTTGCAGGGCAATCGGAGGTGAACATTCTGCCCGATACGCACCGATGGCGACTCCGCAAGCACTATTGGTGGCCTCGCACGGTGAGTCCCATCGTAGCGTGTAGTCACCAGAAGTCAGCGAGCAAAACAGTGGGTCTACCTGAAGATTGTTGTCGATCGGCAACCACTGACTTTCGTCACAAGTGCTACCTGGACTGAACACACCGGGCGTATTGCTCCAGAAATCCGAGCACGTCACTGAAACGTTCACAGTGGCGTTCCGACAGTCCATCCCGGAAGCGAGGTTATTGGCGACCAGATTTCGTTGGAACTCCACTGATAAATCACTTCCGTCGATGGCCACTGCACTGGGTCTGACCAAGTCCTGGCTCCTGTTCTTCACAATCGTGTTGGCTAGGACAAGTGCGTCGGACCCGAGGTATAGGGCACCCCCGGCCTGGATGGCATCGTTAGCGTCAAACAGACAGGAATCTATCTGTAGCGAAGTGGATCCATTGCCAGCGGATGCCATCGCACCGCCATGGCCAGTGGAGGTGTTGCTCGCCAAGACACACCGCGACACTCTTGCCACCACGTTATCTCCAATCCAGATGGCTCCTCCGCCTCCGTTAGTCGCCTCATTGGATATGAAGTTACAGGCAGTAATCAAGGTACCGGACACCTGAGTCAATGACGATGCTATGGATATTGCTCCCCCGGCAGGAGCTTCACAGTATTCGAATGTACAACTGTCAATCGTCGGCTGAGACTCGTTCACGCTGATCCCGCCACCGGACTCCAGGCTATGACCATTGCGGATCGTGATGTTGCGAAGTACGGACTGATTCGTTTCGTTCTCGTCCAGGATAAAAGCACGTGCTGTCGACTGGCAGTTAATTACAGCGGGGGCAGCCGGATCTGCTGACATCACTGTAACTCCCCTTCCGTATAGGCGCAGGTTTACGTTTCCCGTACCGACATACTCCGCTTGCCCTCCCAGCTTCACAGAATCGAAAGGGGCACTTTCGTCAATAGCTCTCTGAATAGTCTGATACGGAGTGGTCTCTCCACCGTTGCCACTGCCATCATCTCCCAATAGTGCATCCACCCAGAAGGCTTTCGGTGCTCGCATCCCTGGGGGAACCATGTTGTGCGGACTGAAAGCGTGGTATATCTCTGGGTAGTGCGGAGTCCGATTGAGTAGATCGCCATCATCGTCATCTACGGTCAGTATGTCCACTGTGATTGATGGCGATATTTGTGTTTCATTCGGCAAGCGCAACAGTATCGAATTGATTACCAGGGCTGCGAGCAGATCTCTATATGTGGTCGGGTAGTTTTGGACAAGTTCCTCTCTGAGCCGCCAGACACACCCTTGGAGTATCTGACCACAATAGTGTCCAGTTTCGTCCGGATCCGCGCATGGGTATGAGACGGGATTAATCATCGGATCCTGAAGGTGGTTGTTGCAGTTTCCCTGTGCGCCCCTTCCGAGCGCGCGCTCATCTGTGACCAAGATTGCAGTTGTACTTGCCATCCCTTCTCCATATTGCCCCTGCGCGCTGCCGGCCCGGTGCACGAGATGATGGCCATACTCGTGATAAACTATACTTGAGAATGCATAGTTGGCACATGCTCCTAGCAAGGCGGCGCCGAATCGCAGCTTACTAAACAGATAGTACCCGGAGCAGCGACCGTTTTCGGATTCATCGTTGACCTCGAGTATGAGATGATCCACGCTCAATCCAGGGTACGACGGGTGATAGTGCAAGACGAAGTCGCGCACGATATTGGCATGCAAATACGCATTCACCTGGGCCGTCGTAAACTCATCTTGAGCAGCGTTATGTTCAAAATGCACCTCACCCGGAGCTGTAACTGTCGAGGTCAGATGATCCTCTTCCCCGTTGCCACCGATGTTTGTCACAGTGAACCACTGTCCCCACATTTGCGATTCTATCAGTGCATTGCCAGTAGGCACACCTGTGAACGCGAAACTACCGTCCGAGAGCGCATATTGACCCACTCCGTTGGCCAGAACCCTCATGTAGGGAAGGGGCCGTAATGCTAGCGGCCCGCAGATACCTGCACCATATCCTATAGTTGCATATCCGTTGACAGTTCCGGACACATCTGCGGATAGTACTTGGTCCTCCTTAAATAGGATAGCACTGTTCTGGATGTCGACCACATAGAGGTACATTTCATGGATAAGTCCCCCATCGTCTGCCGTGAACTCAATGCCTAATGTTGGCGATTCAACCGTGGTCCCAGCGCCTGCCCAAATCACTCTCCGTGGTGCACTCTTATTCACCATGTTAGGAAACTCAGGATCAGTAAACTGCGCTACAATGGGATCCATGTTGATTGCTGCCAAAGCTGGGTCCACGGTGTAGCTCCCGAGATCACGTATTCCAGAGGAGACTTGCCAAAGGGGATAGTTCGGTTCGTTTCTGATCAAGAGCTTCAATTCAGATCTAAAGACCGGAATTGCGTCCCTAAACTGAGAATAGCTAACAAGTGTGAACTTGTAGGCGCCGCTTTCGGTATCATAGCCGAGCTGTAGCGTGGCCCCCCCTGAGATTGATCCACCAAGCTCCAGATCGCTATATTGACAGCCCAGCGCATCAGCGTGCTCTAAGCAGAAAGCCTCGGCACTGGCTGAAGCACTGGGGCCAGAGCCAAAGGGTACTCCATAAAGCCTGGAGACGATGTCCCCTTCGTGGTAATCGACTAGTCCCGGATATGAAGTTGTCAGCTCTGCCAATGCTTCGGCAGAGGCGCTTGCCGGTGAGCTCGTAACCAATACGATTAGTAGACTGAGGGCCGCCTGTGAAATCCTAGATCTTCTCGACATAACACACCTCCTGGTGAATCGAGGACTAGTGTTACCGCGTTGAGAGTAGAGTCCAACCGCCGTGGGAACATCGCCCTACTCTGGCGCTGTCAAGTGATCACTGGCACTGTATGATGAGCGGGCTGTGAGCGGATTGTCTGTCTCAGTTGCTGCTAGCGTTTACGCAAGCCACACTCAAGAGTCCAATCCAGGATCAACCGAGCATATCCGAGGACGAGTTGACCCAGACGGCTATCACCTCCTTTGCACTTCCTGTGTGCACCACCCCCTTCCCTTCAGCAGCGAACAGCGTGAGCAATGTTGAGAACATTTGCACGAGCGTAGTTACATGCTCGTGTTTTGCGCCCCTTTTGCGAGCCAGCGCATCGGGTGGTTTCTCGCATCCGAAGGGCCAACCCGAGAATCAGTACTGTGTCAACTCAGTTAGCAGCGCTCATGCAATAGGCCGTCGCGCGACTGCCACGATGAAGATCGTTGACGCGCACACTGCATGCCAACTGAGGCCGAACGTCAGAGAATAGAATCCAAGCCCCTGCTCCCGCGGGCAAGACCAATCGGGGTGCGCTTCCTACCACATTGTGAAGCTCAAGACACTCCGTCCTGACTCCTAATTGCAAAGACGCCTGAGCCTTAGGTCCTGCGGCAGCAATATTGTGAGTCTGCAAGTAGTAGGACGGATGTTTCAGGCGGGAAGAAGGTTAAGCATTTCAAGACTGGTCATACCACTTCAAGTCCCTCATCGGAGTAAGGGTCGATTAGTAGCGCCACGTGGCTCTCTGTGGACCCTGATCTATCTACCTGAGCCTGCCGGAGGCAATCTCCTGATGAGCTCGGCTTCTGACCCGTGCTTCCCCACGGGGATGCTCGCGGCTGGCCGAGTCAAAGTAGCGTAAGAAAACTCCACAACAGACGAAACGGGAAAGACAGGCACTACTCAGCCGCGATTATTGTTCCGTAGCCAATCGGCGAGGGTCATTGCAGAGAACAGACATCACAGGGCTTGTCTCCTCCGCGGAAGACGTAGTTCACCAAGTACCAAATGTCTGCAATAGAATTCTCGCTATCGCAGTTGACATCGCCGGACTCGTCGATCGGCTGCGGTGCGGTACCAATCCCTAGCAGTATATATCGCACCAAGAGGATGAGATCCGTCGCGTTCGTTCTACCGTCTGCATTCACATCACCGGTCAGGACACTCACGTTGTCCGGTGTCGCAAGAGCCAAGCAGCTGTCACAAAAATCGGCGACTCCATCTCCATCGCTATCGTCAGGACCGCATCCTGAGAAGATGACATCGATACTATCCTCATTGTTCGTGCGAAGCTGCTCGATTTTGGTTCCATCCTCATTCACTATCACTGAAAGCCGGTGAAATGATCCTGACCTTGGCCTGAACGGTGCATTGGCAAAGCCTGTCGCCTTGGCCGCACAGTCCAGAGCCATTTCCTGGAGAAGCACTGAGCCGTCGTAGAACCTCACCTTCACATCCTCGAGGCTCACTTCACCTGAGTTGGTAATGGCCGCTGAAAGCACCACGCTGTCTCCGGCCACTGGTGCAGAGTCACTAACGGCTAGGACTGCCGTCAAGTCGGCGTACCAGTCCAGGTCCTCCCAATATCTAATCCCCCAGCCCGGACCTGCGGGACTGTCGTAGCGAAAGATGGCTCTGATGCTGTCAGGTGTCAGTCCTGCCGCACGGCCCATAAGGTCTATAATGTGGGAATCCACATAGTACGCGAATGGGTAGAATTGAAGCGACCTTCCGGTAGTCTCTTTGTTGTTGTCGACGAGCACGTAGAAGTGCGACCAGTCAAAGAAATGATCCCGCTCCATCATAAAAAGCATCCACGCCGAGATCTCATAGGCTGCGCTGTGTTGCAGATCTAGATTCTCCGGCGTGCAGTCGCGGTAGTCATTGTGAGTGAAACAGGTCCAACTGTAGTAGGGGCCCCCAAGGCGCAGGTAAGTCTCTACCGTTTCAGCATTAATGTCACCGCTCTCAAAGAGAATCCGAAGTTCATAGAAGGTTGAAATGCCCTCAGTTAGCCACGGTCGTGCATAGAAAGCGAGTGGACCGATGGCGTGAAGTGTCTCGTGAAGCATCGCGGACATGTAATACCAGTAATCGCCCAATTCGGCGGTATTCCCCATCTTGCGCTGGCCGCCTTCATAGTAAGCCTTGCGACAAGAACTACTATACAGCGGGTCGGATAGAGAGACATGTGCTTCACCTGGCAGCGCAAAGCCGAACCAGCAGCCCTGAGTTGATCTGAGGTAGATGTTTAGTTTGCTACCGTGATTCTCTTCGGAACTCCATCCTGTCCGGTCTTCCAGTAAGCTGAATCGTGTGACAAAGGCGGTTAAGAATGAGTCTAGTTGGGGTGCATTGTGGTCATAGTAGGCGGAATCTATGAAGACGTCAAATCGCGGATACGTCCTGCTGACCCAGGTAACCGACGCTTCAGATGCTCTTAGGCGTTCCAGGCTATCTGGATTGGGAGAAGTACACCCGTGGGAGGATGTGATCTGGGCCATCGCTGCTTGTACGACAGCCTCGTCCCCGGTCTCACCGAGCGCAACGCCGCAGTGAAAGTCCGAACTGCCGACGAACGAGGCCACAAGCAACCAAATGCACGTTCTTGGCACTATACAGCTCCAACGCTTGCCGATTGTGCGCAAATGATACCTGCCGCTTATGAATATAGCATCGTCTGATAAGCACTGCAAGTTAACTGTCGGCGGTGATCTAAGGGCACAGATTGGGGTGAGCTCTATCCGAGTGTTCTAGGATCATGCCCTTTGATTCATCAGATGTCCGCCGGCACGCGAGTAGTCCGGACCAACCCGAGCGCCGACCTAGTTCGAGGCCAATTACCGCCTCCGGGCATTGCGAGCACCGATTTCCAGGATGGTAATCACGGCTAAGGCCTTTGACCAATATGTGACTATGGTCTGCCCAAACGCATGCAACCTGCCCTAAACTGTTGCGATCATGCGCGATTCCGAAACCAAGGAGGCACAACAGCATCCGTTATCGTTCAACCGGTTAGCTCATCCTCTGGATGGCCTTTTAAGTCCCTGGCGTCTGCCATTCCGCCACCCCGGCAATCGGCAAGCGGCCAACAAGTTGCGGCGGGCAGGCGCGACGCGCAAGATCATGGAGTTCCTTGCGTTTCGGGGCCGGCGTTCGAGCCGGGGGTTCTACCTCGGGTCGGTTTCTCCTGCGTGGCGAAACAGCAAGGCCGACACGAGATAGAGTGTGACAAACCCCGCATTCAGGAAGAACACACTCACCATGCCCGGAGGATCGTCAAACGTAGGTCTCCAGATCAATAGCGCGATCACTGGGACCAGCGCCTGGGTGAGTGCCGTAAAGAATAACACGCGTGACATTCCCCGCGGTCTCAGGCGCACAATGGTAGCGCCGATGAGTGCGATGTAGATCACTCCGAGATACAGCACGTTGGCGGGGTTATCCTCGCTCCCGATGATCCCGACAGCAAGGTTGATCCAGATCAGCAGCAGGCTTGCGCCCACGGCCACGCCCACGGCGGCCTTGTACGCGGTGGTGCCCCCCTTCCGGGCGAGCAGTTCGTACGTGAGACCGCTGCCGAACAGCAGGCCGCCCATGACGATGAAATCGCCGAGGCCCCAGTTCACCTCTTCGGAGAATTGCATCGCCACCAGCGGGATCATCAATAAGAGCCCTGTCACAAGCGCAATGCGAACGATGTTTCTGTACTGTGTAATCATGGATGTCCAGTTCCCCTTGATGATTCCCACGGAGGTCTCGGCGAACATCCAGAGAGCGCAGCCGAACAGCCCTCCTGCCTTCTCTGCTCGCTCGCGGAGAACATCGTTGAAGGTTTGCTCCAGGCCCTCGCCGTACTGCTCCCGGAACGACGTCGGATAAAGGCGAACCAGCCTGGCGTAGAGATTTCTGTAACCCGTGCCGGCTTGTTCACGTGCCATAGGCGAGTGAACTGGCTGAAAGGCTGATGCCTGTGGCCAGCGCCACCACCTCGCGGTAGCGCGCCAACTCCGCCTTGAGGGCTTTCTGACCGAGACCCGTAATTCTGTAGTACACTCGCCGCTCGTCGTCCAGCTCCGGGTCCACCTTCCTGTCGCTCTCGTCGATCAACCCGGACTCCATCATGCGCGCGAGTGATCCATAGAGTGTACCCGGTCCCATGTTGACTTTTCCCTGGGAGTCGGCTTTCACCTGCTTCATGATCCCATATCCGTGCCGCTCTCTGGCCGACAGCGCGAGGAGTATGTGAAGAACCGCTGGAGTGAGGGGCACCCTGCCTTTGTCGGTGGCCATGGCCCGAGACTATATCCGTTACGGACATATGTCAAGGGAAAATCCTCCAAAGGCTGAGGATCGCTCCGATCTCGGTCCCTCGAGTCCCCAAGAACAAAAGGGCCCCCGCCGGGGCCCTTTTACAATCACATCTGGTCGTGCTCGACGAACGTCTAATTAACGACCCAGCGTGTAATCCATTCCGAAGAACACGCCGTTGTTGCCGTCCCACTGGATCTCGCCGAACAGCGCGATCGGGCTGGAGCGAGGCCGCCACGCCGCACCGGCGTTGAGGCCCACGGCGAACCCGGATTCCGAATCCCGCAGGATGGTGCCGGTGGTCGCATCTGAAGCCTCGAGGCTCAGCCACTCATTGCGCGCGTTGATCCTGCCGTAGGGCGAGATGCTGCCGCCTGCTTTGAGTGCGATCGGGTACGAACCCACGACCTGCGCGCCCAGCTGCGATACGGTGGTGGAGCCACGCATGGTGGACACGCCGTAATCGACCTTGAACCACTCCACAAACGGCCCAATGGCCAGGTCGAACGGATTCTTCGTGCGAACCGGCTGTCCCTGTGCATTCGCTTCGAACGCTTTCAGGATCTGCCACTTCGCATCCGCACCCAGCACCAGTTCGGACTCGGTGAGGTCGTCCCCCACCACGCCGAGTTTTACGCGTCCGTCGCCGGAGTTCGAGAAACCGTACCCCATCGACGTGGAGAAACTGGTGGCATTGGCCACACCCAGACGTCCACCGAGGACGGCACGGCCCTGCGCCATAGACTGCGCTGTCATCAGCGCACCAAAACTCGAGCCGACGGGTTCGGAACGAGTCACGGCGGGCGTCATGATCAACGCCGCCAGCGACAGCGATAGAATAGACCTCTTCATCGCACACCCTCCTTGACGAAACGCCAGTCGAACCCAGAATCGGCTGGCCATGGTCACTCTCTGGTTTAGTTTCGGCAGTTTGGAATCGTTCGCTGAGCCAAATGAGCAGATTCGTTTAGGCAGTTAATCCCAAGCCGGACAGGGAGTTGACGCAGCCCACAAAGCAACATCCAGGAGCTCTGGCAGCACTGGGGTCAGAGGCAGATTAATCCCGGCTTAACCTGCCTCTGGCCCTGAATCATCACTCGCCGCTTGAGGTGGCGAGAATCACGGTCACGGCGATCGCCGTGCCGATCAGGCCGCCCACCAGCGCAGATGATTGCTTCTTTCCCCTCCCCGCCGACTTGTAGGCTTCCGTATAGATCGTCCGACACGTATCAGCCGGCATCGCCATGACCTTGTCGATGGGTGGGTCCGGCTTGCGTTGAGCCAGCACCGCGATGCCGGTGCCGATCAGTCCCAGAAGTACGCCTCCGGCCAGACCGCCGCCAAACGACCCGCCTGTCTTGACGCTCTTGGCATCCGACTTCCCCTGCATCTTGCACATCGCCATTTCCGGAGTCTCCACGACGACCGCGGTGTTCGCGTTTGGCTCCGCGGTGGAATCAGCCGGTGTCCTCGGTGGAGCGCTCGGCTTGACCTGGCGGTTGGAACGGGTATCGGTTTGCGCCAGGGCAAGGGGCGCCGCATTGACGATCATGACTGCGATGACGATCAGGCTGACCAGGCGTTTCATGAAGTTACCTCCTCGGGCATCGGGTTGGGGTGAAGCTCCCCCCTTTGGAGCCCGCAAGATATAATAGCTGAGCCTAACGTCAAGTATCAGATTGAGGACGTTCTGAGGCCCTTGAATTCGGCGCCGAAGTCAGCTACACTTCACGTGAGGTACGTGCTATGCCGGCCAATCTACCGCCGCAGTACTACAAGCTCGAAAAGGAATTCCACCAGGAGTCCGACCCGGGAGAGAAGCTGCGCCTGGCTCAGGAGCTTCTCGCCATCATGCCCAAGCACAAGGGCACAGACAAGCTCCAGGCCGACATGAAATCCAAGATCGCCAAGCTTAAGTTGCAGGTGGAGAGCGGCGGCGCCAGGCACGGCGTCCACCGCACCGATCCCCACTCACACGTGCAACGCGAGGGCGCCGCGCAGATTCTCCTCATCGGCGCCCCGAACGCCGGCAAGTCCAGCCTGCTGGATCTCCTCACGGAGGCGCATCCGCACATTGCCGACTATCCATTCACCACGCGCGAGCCACTGGCGGGCATGTTCAACTGGGAGACGGTGCACTTTCAGCTCGTGGATACGCCGCCGGTGTCCGCAGAGCACATGGAGCTGTATCTCCCCAATCTGGTGCGTCACGCCGACCTTGTGCTGCTGGTCCTCGATGTATCGTCCCCGCACTGGGAGCAGAACCTCTCGGAGATCCGCTCAC
>Ga0208685_1000722_pt1 | contig 11356 bp, 9 predicted proteins | sample EasRivMeERMLT890_FD_187533 | JGI IMG/M metagenome (GOLD analysis project Ga0208685, IMG submission 187533) | Soil microbial communities from meander-bound floodplain in the East River, Colorado, USA - East River MetaG ERMLT890 (SPAdes) (version 2) | ecosystem: Environmental > Terrestrial > Soil >...
GGACGACGTGCTCATCCTGTCGGCCGGCATCTGGCTCGTGCTGAAGCTGGTACCGCCGGACGTTTTGGCCGAATGCCGCGCGCAGGCAGCGCGCTGGCTGGAAGAAAAGCAGGCGCAGCCGCGCAGCTACCTCGCCGCCGCGCTTATCGTTGTTTTGTGGCTGGTGCTGCTGTGGCTGGCCTGGCGCTGGGCCGAATCGTGGCGGGTCTGGTGAAGAAGGCCACGGCCACTGCCGCGTCGCGCGTGAAACGCATCGGCGGCAGGCTCGCCAGCACGCGCTTGCCGTAGCCGCGGCTTACCAGCCGCGGATCGCAGATCATCAGAACCCCGCGATCGGTCTCGTCGCGGATCAACCGGCCCGCCGGCCCGCGCCCTGCTTGAGCGTGATCACCGCCTCGGGCAGCTGGTGCTCGAGAAATGGGCTGCGTCCCTCGCGGTTCATGCGCTCGATGCGCGCGGCGAGCACCGGGTCGTCGGGCGGCGCGAACGGCAGTTTGTCGATCACCACCAGCGACAGCGCCTCGCCGCGGACGTCCACGCCTTCCCAGAACGACTGGCTGCCCACCAGCACGGCGTTGCCGAGATCGCGGAAGCGCACCAGCATTTCCGAGCGCGAGCCCTCTCCCTGCACCAGCAGCGGGTAATCTAGCCCTCGCTCCTCGAACGCACGCTCCAGCAGCTCGTAGCCGTGGCGCATGGCGCGCAGGCTGGTGAACAGCATGAAAGCGCCGCCGCCCGCGGCCTCGATCACCGGCAGCGCGGCTTCGACCACCGCCTCCGTATGCGCCGGCGTATTGGGATCCGGCAGGCCCGCCGGCACGCAGAGAAGGCCCTGCTGCGCGAAATCGAACGGGCTGTCCCAGCTCTCGGTGCGCGCCCCGGTGAGCCCCATCTGGCCGCAATAGTGGCTGAAATCGCGGTTCACGGAGAGGGTCGCGGAAGTGAAGATCCAGCTCCGAGCGTCGGCCTCGACCTGGCGGCGGAATATCTCCGCCACCGACAACGGCGTCGAATTGAGGTGCAGCGAGTGTCCGAACAGCTCCACCCATTTCACCTGGGCTTCTTCATCGAGGCCGCTGCGCCAGCGCTCGATGCCCTCCGCCACGGACAGCGCCCGCTGCCAGCAGCGCATGAGGCCTTCGCCGCGCTCGGCCTGCCCCTTCAGCTCTTCGGACAGGCGGTCGAGGGCCGCCAGCAGCACGTCCAGCGCCGACCGGAAAGCTGCGTCGCCGTCGACCGCGCTCGCCGGCAGGCGGCCGTTATCCTGCCGGAACGCGAGCCGCAGATCGCGTGCCGCCTTGTCGAGCGCCTGCGCCGCCTCCGGCAGCGGCGCGTAGTCCTTGGCCCCTGCAGCCGCTTCCAGCCGCGCGTCGCGAGCGAGCCCGGTCAACTGCGAAGTCGTGACGCTGGTGCCGAAGACCTCGTCGAAGATGACCGTGTTGCAGGCCGGCAGCAGCTCGGCCACGCCCTCGTCGCGCAGCACGAGGTCGGCGAAGAACAGGTGGTGGTTGACCACCACTACGTCGGCCGCCAGCGCCTTGCGCCGCGCCTCCATGACGAAGCACTGGTCGTAATTGGGGCACTGGGACCCGAGGCAGTTCTCGCGCGTGGAGGTGGCGAGCGCCCAGACGCCCGCATTCTCCGGGACCGTGGAGCAGTCGGCCTTGTCGCCGCTGGTGGTGGTGCGGGCAAAGCTCGAGATGGCGGCCAGGTGACGGACATCGTCGCGGCTCTGCAGGCGCGCGTCGTGCTGCCCCCGCTCGAGGTGGTAGTGGCAGACGTAGTTGGCGCGCCCCTTCAGCACCGCCACCGTCACCGGCAGCTTGAGCGCTCCACGCACCGTCGGAATGTCGCGGCCGTAGAGCTGGTCCTGCAGCGTCTCCGTAGAGCTGGTCCTGCAGCGTCTTGGTGCCGGTGGAAATGACGACCTTGCCGCCGGACAATAGCGCCGGCACCAGGTAGGCGAAGGTCTTGCCGGTGCCGGTGCCCGCCTCGGCCACCAGCACGCCGTTGCCCGCGATCGCCTCCGCCACCGCGCACGCCATTTCCACCTGGAACGGACGCGCGCGAAAATCCCTCACCGCTTCCGCCAGCAGCCCGTGCGCGGAGAATATCTTCTCAAGGTCAAGCACAGGCGCATGTTAGCTTGCGCGGGACGCACGTGCCAGTCGACGGGTGACTCGTTGCTCGTTACTCGTTGCTCGTCAAATGCCAGCGATAGGGTGGTGCTGTGATGATTTTCGGCTCATCGCGGAGCGACTCCGGACAGGGCACCAGTCACGAGAAACGAGTAACGAGTCACCCTTCACCCGTCACTAACTACCGGACTTCGTCCACCTTGATCAACACCCGGCGGTTGTCTCGCGACGAGCTCGCGCTGCGCCCAAGGAGGACCGACTGCTGGCCGCTGGCATCCTGCCCGACGCCGCCGAGCTCCATCCATTCCCCCAAGCGCCCGCATCCATTCCCCCAAGCGCCCGGAGAGGGTAGTGACCACGCTCTGCACGTTGACGCTGCCGGTAGAGCGCCGCGCCAGCGACTCGCGCTGCGAGCTCACGTCGAGCGTGACGCGGTCGCCGGCGAGGCGCGGCAGGACGTAGAAGCCGCTCGCCACGTCGCGGTACTGGGTGCCTTCCACCACCTGCTCCACTACCCGCCCGCCGACCACGGACCGCTGCACCTGCCGCTCGCGCACCGGCACGGACTGCCCGACGCGCACGAAGGCTTCGCGCCCTTCCTGGACGCGCACTGTCTGGTCGCTGCGGTCCCGCTCGCTGGCGCCGCCCTCTTGCACGTTGACCCGCAACCGGTACGCGCACTGTCTGGTCGCTGCGGTCCCGCTCGCTGGCGCCGCCCTCTTGCACGTTGACCCGCAACCGGTCGTCGCCGTCTCGCAGCACCACGTTGCCGCCACGCGTGTCGCCGCCGCCGGGGATCGTCACTCGCCCATGGTCGCCGCCGACGCTCCCCGAGATCTCGGCGCTGCTCCTGCTGCGGTCCACGTCGGCTTCCTGGCGTACGCTGATGATGAGCTGCCGTGGAGCGGTATCCAGGCTGGCGAGGATGCGCTTGATTTCTTCCAGGTTGGCCGGCGTGGTGCGCACGACCAGCTGCCCCTGGAAGCCGCTCACGCTGCCCTCCCGTGCCAGCATCGGCTGGATGATGGGAATGAGCTCCTGGGCCATACGGTAGCGGAGCGGGATCACTTCCAACACTGTGATCTGGGCCAGGGACGCCCCCGCCGCACAGAATAGCAGCGCAGCCACGCCCAGCATGGCGCGCATCCGTATAGCCGAAGCGGACCGGTCGATCATCGGTGCGATATGCGTCTTGACGTCACTTACCCCCAATGAGTTTACGCCGACTGCGAAGACCGGGCGAATGCTGCAGCAGTTTCAGACAGCGGCTTTTTCGGGAACCATTCGAGAATTGCGTGCGGCACCCTGAGCGCAGCGATCGGATTCCAAACGCCTGTTGGCGAGGCATCTTTCCAGCGACTGCGCCAGACACACGGTAGAGCGCCGGCACGCCACCACCGGCACTTTTTCGAGCCGCGCCAGTTCGCGGAAATGGCGCATCACGTTATGGCCGAGAAAATCCGTGAACAGGATCAGCAGCTCGGTGCCAGCTGGCAACGCCGGCAGCTTTCGTTGATGTACTGCAAAGCGTCCGGTGATATGTTTTTGTATCGTAATCCCCATGTTGGCAAGCATGTCCGGGATAGCCCCGAGCTTGTCCGCGCCGACGACCACTGCATGCACGACCCGACCCTCCATTCCAATTAAGACTTGACAAATGATAATGATTCTTGTTACGTTGTCAATGAGAATTGTTCTCGATATACTCGCAACAATCACAAAACGGTACAAGGAGTATCAAATGATCAACAACTTGTGGAATAGATACGGATTGCCAACGTTGATCCCGGTACAAGGAGTATCAAATGATCAACAACTTGTGGAATAGATACGGATTGCCAACGTTGATCCTGCTAACCGGCTCCTGCTTTCTGTTGCTGGCAGCGATGGCGCTTGTTGTCGGGACATCGGAGCCCGCCTTCGCCCAGGAGAAGGTGCTAAACCTCTATTCATCCCGCCATTACCAGACTGACGAGGCGCTGTACATCAATTTCACCCGGCTGACCGGGATCAAAATCAACCGCATCGAGGGCACCGAGGACGCCCTCCTCGAGCGGCTGAAGAACGAGGGGCGCAACAGCCCGGCCGATGTCCTCCTCACCGTGGACGTCGCGCGGCTCTGGCGGGCCCAGCAGATGAACCTGCTTGAGCCCGTGCAGTCGGCTGCGCTCAACCAGCGCATACCCGCGCACCTGCGCGAGCCCGCCGGCCACTGGTACGGTTTCTCGAAACGCGCCCGGGTCATCGTCTACAACAAGCAACTCGTCAATCCCGCCGACGTGCAGAACTACGAGGACCTCGCCGCTGCCGGGATGAAGGGCAAGGTCTGCACGCGTTCATTGAGCCACGTCTATAACCTGTCCTTGATGTCGGCTCTGATCGACCACCTCGGCGAGGACAAGGCACAGCAATGGGCCCGAGGCATCAAGGCCAACCTCGCGCGCGACCCGAAAGGCGGCGATACCGACCAGATCCTTTCGGTGGGCGCGGGAGAATGCCACGTGGCGATCAGCAACACCTATTACTACGTGCGGCTCGCCAGCTCAAAGAAGCCCGCCGACCGCGCCGTGGCCGAGAAGGTCGGCGTGATTTTCCCGAACCAGAAGAGCTTCGGGACGCACATCAATATATCCGGGGGGGGTATGCTGCGGCACGCGCCCAACCGTGAGAACGCGATCCGCTTCCTCGAGTACCTCGCGAGCGACGAAGCCCAGTCCTACTTCGCCAATGGCAACAACGAATGGCCCGCGGTGCCCAACATCCTGCTCCAGAACCCGGCACTGGCGGTGCTCGGTTCGTTCAAGGAGGACCAGCTGAACGTCGGCACGCTGGGAAAAAACCAGCCGCTCGCCCAGAAAGCATTCAACATCGTGGGCCTGAAGTAAGTCGGCCGCCGACGGCAGACCGCGGCCCAGTGGGCGAACCTTTCATTTCAACGTGCGGATGGTTCGACCGCAGGCGCGCGCGCCGTCAGTTCGGCGCCGGCCAGGCGGCGTGCCCGGGCAATATTGCGCGAGATCGCGATCAGCGGGACGAGCCCCACCACGACGATCGCGAGGGCCGCGGTAGAAGCTTCGGTCAGCCGCTCGTCGAGCGCCAGGATATAGACCTGGGTCGCGAGTGTATCGAGATTGAACGGTCTCATGACGAGCGTCGCGGGCAGCTCCTTCATGACCTCCACGAAGATGAGCAGCGCGGCTGTAGACAGCCCCCGCGCCATGATCGGCACGTGTATGCGGAACAGCGATTCGAGCGGGCCGCAGCCGAGGCTGCGCGCCGCATCCTCCATGCTCGGCCGCACCTTCTCGAGGGAAGCATCGACGGTCTGCAGTCCGATCGAGAAGAACCGCACGACGTAGGCCAGCACGAGGGCAAAGATACCGCCCGTCAACAGCAATCCGGTCGAGATCCAATCCGGTCGAGATCCCGAAGCTCGTCCTCATCCACGCGTCGAGCGCGTTGTCGAACTGCGCGAGCGGTATCAGCGTGCCCACCGCGATCACCAGTCCCGGGACTGCATAACCCAGACCGGTCACGCGGTTCAGGTTGACGCTGAACACGCCCGGGTGCAGGCGCGCGTTGTACGCCATCAGCAGCGCCAGCACCACCAGCAGCGCGGAGGTGAGCGCGGCGAGCGTCACGCTGTTCGCCGCAAGTTGCAGAAATCGCGGACCGAGCTGGGCATCGCCTTCGCCGACCGCCATCCGCAGCAGCAGCCCTGCCGGCAACAGGAATCCGAGCACAAAGGGCACCGCGCACACCGTGGTAGCGGCGGCAGCCGGCAATCCCGCGAGGCGCTGGCGCGACGGGGCGCGCGTGCGCTGCGAGGTTTCATGGAAGCGCTTGCGGCCGCGGCTCACGCGCTCGAGCAGCAGCACCAGCACCACGAAACCAAGCAGCGCTGCCGACAGCTGCGCGGCGACCACGCGCTCGCCCATCGAGAACCACGCCTGATAGATGCCGGTGGTGAATGTCGGCACCCCGAAGTAGGACACCGTCCCGAAATCGGCGACCGTCTCCATCAGCGCGAGCGCCGTGCCGGCCACGACAGCCGGGCGCGCGAGCGGCAACGCCACGCGGAAAAACACCGCAGCGTTGCCCAGGCCCAACGTGCGTCCCGCTTCGAGCGGGCTCGCCGAGCGCTCCAGGAATGCTCCCCGGGCGAGCAGGTACACATAGGGATACAGGACAAAGATGAACATCGCTACCGCGCCCCCGAGCGAGCGCACGTCGGGAAACCAGTAGTCGGCCTTCGACCATCCGGTCAGTTCGCGCAACCACGTCTGCACCGGGCCCACGAACTGCAACAGATCGGTATAGACGAACGCAATGACATACGCGGGCATCGCAAGCGGCAGAATGAGCGCCCATTCGAACGCGCGCCGGCCGGGAAATTCGTGCATGGACGTAAGCCAGGCGGTGGACACGCCTACCGCGATCACGCCGAACCCGACGCCCACCAGCAACCACAATGTATTCGTCGCGTACTCCGGCAGGACCGTTTGCGCGAGGTGTTGCCACACCCCGGGCGTGCCGGTGGCGAACAGGTTGAAAAACACGCTCGCCACCGGCATGGCGCACAACGCTCCAATCAGCGTCGCAATCGCAGTCAGTCGTCCTGTTCGCATCGCTCTAGGAGTTTGTCGGACTTAGGTCGACAAACTCCTTATGCAAAACCGCCCGCACGATAACGGAAGTCCATGACAGTGAAAACCTCATTTCCAGCCTACGCGCGTGCCCATCGGAGAACAATCGGGCTCGTTACCCTGAGTTTCATTCAAAATTCTCGAGCGGTTTTGCTTTTTAGCAGCCTGTCGGACACCCAAGTCCGACAGGCTGCTAGTGGACAGCGCCCGGCAACAAGGGTCAATGAGCTATCATTATACGTATGTCATTGAATTTACGTGAATCCGGTAATGGCGTTCGAGACGATCACCCTTTCGTCGCCACCCCACTCGCGCCGCCGCTCCTCGCGATCAGCGGGCTGCGCCACGCCTACGGATCGAACGAGGTGATCAAGGGCCTGTCACTGACCCTGAACAAGGGCACGATCGGCTGTCTCCTCGGCGCGAGCTCCTCGGCGCGAGCGGTTGCGGCAAGACCACGGTGCTGCGCTGCATTGCCGGTTTCGAACCGGTTCAGGCGGGCGAGATCTCGCTCAATGGCCAGATCGTGAGCCGGCGCGGTGAGCTGCTTCCGACCGAAGCACGCCACGTCGGCATGGTGTTCCAGGACTACGCGCTCTTCCCGCATCTCACGGTGGGAGAGAACATCGCCTTCGGAGTGCGTGACGGGGATCGCGCCGCGCGCGCGCACCGCGTGGACGAAGTGCTGGATATCGTCAGGTTAGGCGAGCTGCGGGACAAGTATCCCGACGAGCTTTCCGGCGGCCAGCAGCAGCGCATCGCGCTGGCGCGCGCCCTGGCGCCGCGCCCGGATATCCTGCTGCTCGATGAGCCGTTTTCCAATCTCGACGTGGAATTTCGCGCACAGTTGAGCGTCGAGGTGCGGGAGATCCTCAAGCACCAGAACACCACCGCCATCCTCGTCACGCATGACCAACACGAAGCGTTCAATCTTGCCGATGAAATCGGGATCATGCGCGACGGCGCGATCGAGCAGTGGGACACGCCATACCGCCTGTACCACGAGCCAGTGAGCCGCTTTGTCGCGGAATTCGTCGGACAAGGCGTGTTCCTGCCGGGCACGGTGCTGGCACCGGGCCACATCAGGCTCGAACTGGGCGTGTTCCAGGCCAATACCTCCGGCTGGCCACAAGGCACGGAGGTCGATGTCCTGCTGCGCCCCGACGATATTCTGCACGACGACGCGAGTCCGTTGCAGGCCCAGGTCCTGCACAAGGCGTTTCGCGGAGCGGAATTCCTGTATACGCTGCAGCTGCTGGGCGGCGGGCACGTGATGTCGCTGGTGCCGAGCCACCACAATCATGCCATCGGCGAAAAGATCGGAATCCGCCTGGAGATCGACCACCTCGTGGCGTTCGGACGGGAAACGGCACAGGCGCGCTAGAAGCTCATTTTTGAGATACGTCCTGGTCTTCCGGCCGGAACCGGCCGCGCAGCTCGCGGGCGAGTTCCTGCACTACCAGCGCGTAGTTGACGCTGCGGTTGTAGCGTGTGATCACGTAGAAATTGTTGAGGCCCAGCCAGTACAGCGGGCCGGTTGCGGCCTGTGCCGTGAACAGCGCCGCCTTGGCGCCTTCGTCCACCGCCGCGGCCGGCATTACGCCAAAGCGCTTGAGCTCTCTCACGCTCAATTGCGGCAAGAGGCCGATTTCGAGCAACGGCTGCGCGTCGCCGGGATCCACTTCGGCCGGCACGGTAATTCCCTCTCCGCTGCGCCAACCGAAGGACTTGTAGTAGTTCGCCACGCTGCCGATTGCGTCCGCCGGCGTTTTCATGAGGTCGCGCCGGCCGTCGCCGTTGAAATCCACCGCGTAGCGGCGGTAGCTGCTGGGCAGGAACTGCGGTATGCCGATGGCGCCGGCATAGGAGCCCCTGATCCCCATCGCGTCGAAGCCGGCTTCGCGCACGAGCAGCAGGTATTGCTCGAGCTCGGACCGGAACAGCGCGGCCCGCGGCGGGTATTGAAACGCCAGCATCGCCAGCGCTTCCAGCACCCGGTGCGTCCCGGTATTGCGGCCGTAGAGCGTCTCCACGCCGATGGTCGCAACGATGATCTCCTCCGGCACGCCAAACTCGCGGCTCGCCTTCTCGAGCGTCGCCGCATGCTCGCGCCAGAAGCGGATGCCGCCGTTGATGCGGGCAGCGTCCATGAAACGGCCGCGAAACTCGTGCCACGGCAGCGCCGTGATGGGAGTGGATATCGCGCGGAGGATCTCCGGCCGCGGCTGCGCCTGTCTGAAAAGACTGCGCAGCGCGCCCGGGTCGAACTGGTGCTTGTCCGTCATCTCGCCGATGAAGGCTTCGATCTCCGGCGCCAGCGCCTGCTGGGCGCGCGCCGGCACGGCAAGAACGAGCAACGCCAGGGCGAACAGGATGAAGCGGACGGCGCTCCGGTAAACGCCGGCGCCGGACAGGTTCCAGACCAGGAGGGCCGGGACCGGTCTTTCTCGTGCTGGGAAAATGCGGGTCGTGGAAAAGGTGTCGATAAAGTTTATGTCCGTGAACATCCACCGCCGTCCGAAGTCTATCCAGGGCAGAATGAAGACGCAGCCAACAAGGTGCATGATACTCCGTGAACGTTCGCCATGGTCCGCTGCCCGCCGGCCTGCCGGCCTTTTCCGCGCCGCACCGTCCCGCTCAACGAATCACGTCGTAACCCACGGTAACCATGAGTGCCGCGGTGCCCAGAAAGTTGAGTTGAATATTGAACCGGTCCCACTTGTATCCCAACGCCGGAACGATACCCGGCCCGATTCCATTATTGTTGAACGGGATCCGGTCCTCGTACGGATCTTTGTAGCCAAGGATCACCCCGGCCGTCAGCTTGAAATACCAGTGGGGATCGTTCTCGAGGATTGGCCACCAGCGGCCACCGTACAAGTAGTGACTTTTCTGGCCGAAGGAATTGTTGAAAAAAGAATAGCCGACCAGCCAGCGGGAGGCAGGCAGCCATTCGACGCCAATCAGCCAGGAGTATTTGGCATGATCCGGGTCCGGGTCGTAATGGTACACGCCGGGCGCCGCTTGTATCATGATTACGTCGCCGGAGCTGGCGGCTTCGGGCTTCGTCGTATCCGCCGCGGCAGGGAATGAAACTGCCGCCAGGGTCACGAGCCAGAACGTTTGGAGCGATAGACGCATCAGAATCCAGTAGTTACGCCACAGCAACGACCGCATCCTCGACGTAACCAGGCCTGGAAATTGCGTTCCCGCCACGACAGCCGTGGAAAGCCGCCCTGGAAAAGAAGAACTCCCGGGAACGGCGCGCCATTGTACCATCGTCGGCTGGGCGGTCGCGCACTGTCGGCCCGGCGAGAATCACCCGGTCCGGAAGCCGGTCGAAGCATTATCCGAGGAAAGTTTCCAAATGGCAGCGCAGGTACCGGTCGTAAGAGTGCTTTCAGCGCCGGCCCGGCGGGGTTCGAGGCTGGTTGCCGCCATGCTGCTCGCGGTGGCGCTGGGAGGTTGCGCATGGCTCGACTCCAAGCAGCGCGAACTGGCGCTGCGTCCGACCCCCGCCCGCCCGGATGAAATCACCGAATTGCGGCCGGGCGATCTGCGTTTCACGGTGCCGGTCGCATCGGCCACCGCGGACATCCAACAACTGGCCTTGTGGTGGCTGCCGCACCCCGATCCCAATGCGCCGACGCTGCTCTACCTGCACGGCACCTTTCGCAACCTGTACCGGAACCGGCCCAAGATCGACGCGCTACGGGACGCCGGCTTCGCGATCGTCGCGGTGGATTACCGCGGCTGGGGCGAAAGCACGTCCATTGTGCCGTCCGAGGCGACGATCGTTGCCGACGCCTGGCTGGCGTGGGCCGAGCTGGTGCGCCGGCAGCCCGATGCGGGCAAACGCGTCATCTTCGGCCACTCGATGGGTGGCTCGATAGCGGTGGCTCTGGCCAGTCAACTGCGCCATGGCGCCGACTACGGCGCGCTGGTTCTCGAATCGACTTTCACCCGCCTGCCCGACGTGGCCGCCGTGGCAGGGTTCTGGGGCAGCGTCGGCGCGGCGGTTACTACGCTGGATTTTGATGCTCTCGCCAAAATCGGCAACGTCGACGCGCCGGTGCTGATGCTGCACGGCGCCGATGACAAGACGGTTCCAATTGAACTCGGCCGGCGCTTGCGCGACGCCGCGCGGCCGGGCGTGCGCTGGATCGAAGTGCCCGGCGGCTCGCACAGCCGGCTGCACAGCGAGGCGCCCGGGCTATACCGGCAGGCGATGCGAGACCTGATAGGCGAACTGCCGCCGCCCATGTCCACACCGACCCCGGCTTCAGCAACAACTCGATAGGACTTGAATGGCGGAGAGGGTGGGATTCGAACCCACGATACGCTTGCGCGTATTCCGGTTTTCGAGACCGGCGCGTTCAACCACTCTGCCACCTCTCCGGGGAACGCGCGATTTTATCAGCGCCGCGAGACCGCGGCTAGCAGCTTGTCGGGCTTTCGCCCCGACCAACTGCTGAATTGAACAACCGGTTGCGACGGGTTGCAGTCATTCAGCCTGTCGGCTCGGCAATAACCAGGAACCACCACCCTTGCGTTCGCACCGACCGGTCATGA
>Ga0208685_1000725_pt1 | contig 11319 bp, 12 predicted proteins | sample EasRivMeERMLT890_FD_187533 | JGI IMG/M metagenome (GOLD analysis project Ga0208685, IMG submission 187533) | Soil microbial communities from meander-bound floodplain in the East River, Colorado, USA - East River MetaG ERMLT890 (SPAdes) (version 2) | ecosystem: Environmental > Terrestrial > Soil...
GTTGAGGTCCTTGGTTGCAAAATAACCGCCGGGGCACCCTCGCCGTATGAAGCAACTGGCTGCGGGAATTCCGTCTATGTAGGTGCCGGAATGGCAAGCACGGGGCAAACCTGCGCCCCGTAAGACACGCTCGGTCGTACTGCCACGGAGAGCATCAAGAAAATCCAAATGCCCTTGGGTCGCGAGCACCATGAGATCAGGACGCCATTGCGTTTCTTTCTGCCACCACGGCATCGAAGTATGAAAATTCCTCACAGCTTCGTTGCACGTCTTCCAACACTCGTCCCGTAACCAGAAGCGTGACAAGTCCCTGCGCTTGAGCTGCCGCGAGAGCCGCGTACAGTTCAGGCGCAGGATGACCACCGGTGGCGCCGGTGCCGTCGAAATCACAGGCGATGACCCGGCAATACACGTGAATCTCTGCCGCCGCCGATTCAGGCAGCGCGAATCTTGTGCTCTTCAACGAGCCGAGCGATCTGAGGTCTTACCAGTCGAGTAAAGTCCTGGTATCTCAGCCGCACTGTCTGCACGTGATTGCCGGCATTGAAGTAGATGTATTCATCTCTCTCGAGGGACGGGTCAACAAAGACGGCGACACCAAACAAGTTGCCGAAGGGCGGCATCGCTCCAATCTCGCACTCGGGGAAGCGAGAAATGAATTCATCTTCCGTCGCCAGTCTCACGTCCTCGGCGCCAAGACTTGCCTTAACCGTGTTCAGATTGATCTTAAGACTGCCCGGGATCACGCCCATAACAAGTTTCCCGTCCACCTTGACCATAACGACTTTGGCCATCTCCTTTCCCGACACATGCTGTGTGGCGGCAACCTCCTGGGTCGTGTAAGCAAGTGGATGATTGTAGACTTCATAGGAGACTTCGACTTCATCGAGTGCCGCTTTGAGCTTCTTTAAAATAGGCATAGATCCCTCCTTTCGTCGGTAGTAAATTATCTTGACTGCTAGTTCTTCAAGTCGAATCGCCGGCGATTGTATTCTAATCTCTGCTTGTACAAGAATCATGCCGCCGTTTTCTGAGCCGAGGGATGAGAGAATTTGCCTGTTTTGCGCTGCAACACAACGTCAACATAACAGCTTGGGGCCGTTGTGAATCTTCATCGATGAGAATGCGAACGCCGGCATTTCTCAGCCCTGGGAAGGTGACCCTCGTGACGTGGACCGCGCTTAAAAATTTACCGGAAAATCAGACCTGTGTAGTTATATGACCAGTGGCACACCTCTTGCCGGTTTCATCTGCGGGAGCCAAATCAACTAATGGAGGAAGATGGATCATGGAAATTCCCTTGCAGATTACATTTCGTAACATGCTGCCGTCCGGGGCAATTGAAAACGCCATTCGGGAGAAAGCCTCTAAGCTCGATTCCTTTTATGGCCGAATCCTTAGTTGTCGCGTGATTGTGGAGGCACCACACCGTCACCATCGTAAGGGAAAAGCGTACGAAGTGCGCATCGATCTAACGGTGCCCGGTGCCGAGCTGGTTATTAATCGTGCGCCAAAACATTTGAAGGCTGCAAAATTACTTCTCTCGGAACGTTCTGAGAAAGAACTTGTCGAAACCCACGAACCAAGTAAGCATGCCGCCCATGGGGACGCCTACGTTGCGATTCGTGATGCCTTCAACGCCGCGGGTCGCAAGTTACAAGATTTCGCGCGCCGTCAGAGCGGTTCTGTGAAGCCGCACAATGGGCAAATTTCTGGCCGTGTCGTCAGGCTATTTCCAGAGGCGGGCTATGGCTTTCTGGAAACGTCCGATGGACGAGAGATTTATTTCCACGGCCATAGCGTCCTCGAGCCGGGCTTCGACCGGCTGGATGTCGGCTCGGAGGTCCATTTCGTTGAGGAGGAGGGAGAAAAGGGGCCCCAGGCGAGCACCGTACAATTCGTCGGAAAATAGGGAGGGAAGGAATGTTCGACGAGATCTTTGTTTGCCTGGATGGGTCACCGTTGGCCGAAAAGATAGTGCCTTTGGCACATGCAATCGCAAACCCTACCGGAGCGGCGATCACCTTATTGAGAGTCGTTGAAAATAACCGGGAATTGTCGGCGGCGGAGAGTTACATGCGTGCGCAGGCTCAACTTTGCGGCGGCGCAATCAAGTTTTTAGTTTCAGGGGATCCCGCGAACGCTATTGTCGAGGAGTTGAAAACAAGGCCGCGCGCGATTGCGGCCATGACGACTCATGGGCGCACGGCTTGGACGGAAGCAATTTTGGGAAGCGTGGCGCTACGTGTCATGCGCAATTCAGGGCGCCCAGTAATACTCTTTCGTCCACAAGCAAGCGCCGGCGAGACTCCCGAGAAAATCAGCACGCTGGCGCTGGCGCTCGACGGTGGTAGCAACTTTTCTGAAAAGATGATCCGGTACGTCGCTGAGATGGCGAAGGCCTTGGCCGCTCGGTTGCTGTTGATCCAGGCCCAGCCACTACATCCAGCGAGCCGCGATCACGAAGCGATGGTTGTATTGGAATCTTCCTATCTTCACCGCCAAGCCGCGGCGATAAAGCGCGCCTACGGTATTGACGCTGATTGGGAGGTCCTTCATGGCGACGCCGCTACTGCCATTTGCCGCCACGTGAGTAAAATGCCGGAGACGATGCTCGCTATAACGTCCCACGCCCGTGGCGGGTTAGAACGAGCTTTTGTCGGTAGTGTAACTGCCGCCTGCATTCGTAAAGCTGGGGTACCGATGATGATTTACTGGCCCGAAAAGTGAACCGTCTGCCATCGCCTCCAATTTTTATACCCGTCGTAGATATCCCGATTGTTCACTTCACACCGCTGCGACTCTCTTGTGGATGGCTTCTCACTGCTGAGAAAAATTTCCCTTCCACAATCCGCAAGCTACTGTCAATTGAAAGCATCGTCTATGGCACAGCCATTGCTGAGTTAATCTTGCAGAATGGTTATTAGGTCAAGGCTCCTCCACAAGAAAGGAGGTATCATGCTTGACTCAAATGAAATTGAGTATCCGGTTGAAGCTACCCTCGGCGATCAATGGCGACGGGGAAAACCAGAAAGGCCTCCTCAGACGGCAAAGGTTCTTGCGTTCCCGGTGTCCGACTTGCACCGGCTAGTCTCTTGCCTGGCTTACGAAATTTACCTCAAGCGAGGAAAGCTCCAAGGGCACGATCTGGACGATTGGTTGGCAGCCGAGGCGGCGGTCCTGTCTCAGTTGACGCGATGCAGAAAACCAACGGGAGTTGACCCTAATGGCAAAGAAACAAAGTGAGCCGATCTCTTTTCCCACGAGGTCGAGCGCTTGTTTGATGAAATGATTCATCGGCCCTGGGGGTTCTGTCGGGACATGCGAGGCTGGAACCCATCGCTGGATCTGTACGAAGCCACGGAAACCTTTGTTCTTGAGGTCGATCTTCCCGGCGTTAAGCCTGAGGATGTGAAGGTGGAGCTGGAAAACGGCGACCTGTGGTTGCAGGGCTGGCGATCATTGGAAAAAAGCCATAGCCACGGGAGATTCCACACCATGGAGCGCTCCTCGGGTCAGCTTGTTCGCCACATCAAACTTCCCGAGTCGGTTAAAAAGTATGCCATCAAAGCAGAGTTCAACGACGGGGTCCTGCGGGTGATCTTACCAAAGGTCATGCAGAGCACCGGAAATGCGGGATGATTCACACAGCGGGAGTTGGCAACTATAAGGCAGCGCCACAACAGCAATCGCCGGGCAATCCACGTGAGCTTTCTGCCGAGGAACTCCGTTTCTCGCCGCAGATCGATTGGCTTTTCGCGTCGAGCCAGGAATTGAACGGAAAAAACGAATTCGTCGGGCAGGAGCACGCCCTCGTCGCCTTGGAACATGGATTGGGAGTCCTTGGGAACAGGTATAATAGTTTCGTTTCCAGATTGACAAGAAACTGGAGACTAGCATCAATGGAGAGACAGAGTTAAAGGCTTCTCCCGCAACTGGGAACAGAGAATCCCAACACTCGCATTTCTGCGAATTACATGAACCTTCCCCCGTCAAACCTCCGACGAACAGAGCAGAATTTTGGAGCCATGCGGGCATGCATCTTGCTCAAAACCAAAACAGGAGGACCGACCATGGATCCGATTGGAATCGCGAAACGGTTTGAACAGTTGAGCAAGCGCCGAGAACAAGTGTCCGTCACCCTGGAGCATGTTGAGAAGGAGCGGAAAGAAGCGGAGGACAATACCGATTGGCTCGACCATGCTGCTTATGAAAGCAGGATCGCGCTGCTCGACCGATTATGCGATTGGTACACCCGTGAGCGCCGCGAGATCGACAAAGCACTCGACAGGATCCAGGCAAACAATTACGGGTGTTGCTTGGCCTGTCATGGCGCCATTGAAACCCATCGGTTGGATTTGTTCCCGGAGGTTGCGTTCTGCATGGGCTGCCGGGAAGCGCGCGAAGGCGTAGAGAGAGTTTAGGGATCGTTCTCGCCTTGAGCCTGTCACTCCAACCGGAACCTCGGAACAAAATTTTATTCATTCCGCGCTCTTTGAAAACATTCCTGTTAGACAACCCAGGGTCGAAATAGTTCAAGAAACATCATAAGAAGACTCATGACGTCTGTTCGTCCCCGCTATCTGCCGATACCGTCCCAGGACTCCCCGGAATTCGGTCGGCTTATTCTGCGCGACGGTACCACGGCAACAATCCGTCTCACCACCCCCGAAGACAAACCAGCCCTTGCGAAATTTTTCAGTGCGCTTTCCGGCGTTTCAAAGCTTCACCGTTTTTTTAGTTTCGCGGGACCAAACGATAAACTCATCGAATTTTTTTGTGATTCGTCGAACCCGCGGAAACAGCTCAGTCTTGTCGTTATCCGGCATATGGACCAAAGTCCCCGCATCATCGCCTCGGGCAGCTATGTCGCTCACGACGAGACCACCGCGGAAATCGCCTTGGCGGTGGACGACGAGTGTCAAGGAAAAGGACTCGGCACATTGCTGCTTGAGAGGTTGGCGCTGTTGGCGGTCAATAACGGGTTTCTACGCTTTTGGGCAATCACAAGCGCCGAGAATAGCCAGATGTTGAATGTTTTTCGCGATTCAGGTTTTGAGTGTCGCACCAAGCCGGAAGGCCAGTTCGTTGAAGTAAATCTCGCTGTCAATCCGAGCGCGGCGAGCGTAGCCAGAAGTGAGCTGCGCGACCGAGTGGCGACAACCGCCTCGCTCCGCCCATTCTTTCAACCACACTCAGTGGCTGTCGTCGGGGCTTCGCGCAATCCTGCCAACATCGGCTCACGTATTCTGAACTCTATCATTAGCGCCGGTTATAGGGGAGTAATCTATCCCGTTAATCCAAATGCCTCGTCGATTGCCTCGCTGATAGCCTACGCATCCGTCAGGGAATTGCCGGAGGCCCCTGAACTCGCAGTCATCGCCGTGCCTCGCGATGCGGTATTAAAAGTGATCGATGACTGCGCGGCACGCGGCGTCCGGTCCGTCGTCGTCATTACCGCCGGGTTTGCTGAAATCGGCACCGACGGACGGGACTTGCAGCGGCACCTGGTTGAGAAAGTACGCGGCTACGGCATGCGTATGGTCGGCCCCAATTGTCTCGGACTAATCAATGCCGACCCGGCGGTGCGATTGAACGCGTCATTTTCTCCCATTTTTCCAGCTCCCGGCGGGGTCGCGTTTTCATCACAGAGCGGTGCTCTGGGCCTGGCCGTCCTATCTCTCGCTCAGCAACGGGATCTGGGAATTTCCCACTTTGTGAGTGTCGGTAATAAAGCGGACGTATCGGGTAACGATCTGCTGCAGTATTGGGAGGAGGAGAAGCAAATCGGAGTCATTCTGCTCTATCTCGAATCCTTCGGCAATCCGCGGCGTTTTGCACGGATTGCCAGGCGAGTTAGCCGCCAGAAACCGATCGTCGCCGTGAAAGCCGGCAGAACTAGGGCCGGACGGCGCGCCGCCGGATCTCATACTGCCGCGTTGGCGGCAAGCGATGTGGCGGTGGAGGCCCTGTTCCGCCAAACCGGTGTGATTCGCGCGGACACCTTGGACGAGATGTTTGACTTGGCAGCGCTTCTTAGCAATCAGCCCTTGCCTCGCGGACGCCGCGTAGCCGTTCTCACCAATGCCGGTGGCTTGGGCATTCTGTGCACGGATACGTGCGAGGCAAGCAAACTCCAAGTACCGGAACTCAGCGAGCTGACAAAGAACCGCCTGCGGCAATTCCTGCCTTCCACGGCTAGCGTCACCAATCCGGTGGACATGATCGCCTCTGCGGGTGCGGATGAATTTCGCAACGCCGTTGAGATCCTGCTCTCTGCTGACGAGACTGATGCACTCATCGTTCTCTACATCGACGTCGCCCTAAGTCAACCTGCCGATCTAGCCGGGGCAATTGCCGGTGGAGTTGTTGCCGGACGACAACACGGGGGCGCGGAGAAGCCCGTTTTGGCTTGCGTGATGGCAAGTGCCGACAACGCCAAACCCATCCACACGGACGGCGAGCGCGTGCCCAATTACGCTTTCCCCGAAAGCGCCGCGCGAGCGCTTGGCAAGATCACCGTTTATGCCGAATGGAGAAACCAGCCTGAAGATTTGATCCCCGATTTTGACGACATCGATCCGCACGCGGCACGGACGATATGCCAAAGCACCCTTCAGCAAAGCGGTCCGGGGTGGCTGTCGGCCGACGCTATACGCAAAGTCCTGGCAGCCCTCGGACTGCCTCTTCCTGCAGGCGGAGTTTGCCGTACGGCGGATGAGGCTGCGGGATTGGCCGGTAATATCGGATTTCCGGTGGCGGTCAAACTGTCCTCGCGCGAGCTCGTACATAAGACGGAAGTTGGCGGTGTTCGCCTAAATCTACAAAACGAATCCGCAGTACGGCAAGCCTTTGCCGACATTCAGGCACGGTTGGCGCAGGAAAATAAACTCTCTGCTATGGACGGTGTCATCGTTCAACCCATGATCGCTGCAGGGGTGGAACTAATGGCGGGAGTCACCGGAGACCCGCTATTCGGTCCCGTCGTAGCATTCGGGCTCGGAGGCGTTCACGTCGAGGTTCTGAAGGATGTTTGCTTCCGCATCACTCCGCTGACAAACCGCGACGCCAGGGAGATGGTTCGGAGCATCCGAGGCTATCTTCTATTGGAAGGGTATCGTGGACATCCGCCAGCGGACATTCCCGCCATCGAAGCATTGCTCTTGCGTCTCTCGCGCCTTGTCGAAGAAGTCCCGGAGATTTCCGAAATTGATCTGAACCCGATCTTTGCGTTTCCGCCGGGGGAAGGCTGTCGTATCATCGATGCAAGAATTCGCATTGCTGACAGTGGAGCCATCGGTGAGTTCGTAATCAACTAGTTAAGCTGTCGCAGACCCAGGATGCGAACTACACAATCACGGCATAGCAAGAATTGAATGAGAATCTGTGGCGGCCGGCATCAGATCTTTCCTTCCGCGCGCAATCCTTGAACCCGTGCCAAGATCAGATCGCCGAGATTTTCCGTGGGAAAATAATCCGGTACCCTAACGGGTTCGGCGCCAAGCATGGCGAGACGCTCGTTAAGCGAGGCTAGGTCCGAGCGGGTCTGGCGGTATTCATCTATTTGGTTTTGGCAATTCAGAATGCTTCGGTCTATATGCGCCAGGCAATCCGTCAGAATCGATCTTTGCTGCTCTGACAAGCTTTGCAGCCGCTCGATTTCCGCTTGCACAGCTTGTTCAGCTACCGGGCGTAGGCGTTCTTCGATTTGCGCCTGCATATCATGAAGCGTCCGTAATAGTCTTTGGTAGGTCTGCTGCTCCTCCTCCATTAGATTCTCCGCAAGAGGGCCGTTCTGCATATAGTCTCTCTGAACCATTGATAAGAATTACTGCGGCTAGTGTAGTCCAGTGCAGTTTGGAGGTTGGTAATTTTGTCCACCACCTTTGCCCGCTGAGCCCTGTGAGCCAGATAGCCGCTGGGAAACAGCATCGAAATGGGGCCCAACGAACGATACCGATACTAGCCTATTTGCCGGCCACAGCTCTCTCTTTCGGTTCACTATCACCGTTATCTGATAAACCCATTGTTTTGCTCGAAACCAGTTCCATAACGTCGTTCCTGCTGAATCTCCAGCTCCGACCGATTCGATTACCGGGGATGACACCCCTCTCGGCGAGCTTATAAACAGTCTTGAGATGGATCTTAAGCAGGGCTGCCACCTCGGACGGTGTCATTATCTCTTCCATCCGTTTTTTCTCCTTCCAGCAATTTATGTTGCGCACTTTGCTATCGAACCCACTTATCAGCACAACCTGTGCCAATTAGCCCAAAGCGGGCTCCCTTGGCACCTAAGACGCCATATTTCCAAAGAATTCCGTAGCGGGGTGGAGAACTCTAGGTAAGCACAAGGAAGCGCAGCGAACCGCCTGACATGGACAAAATTGGCCAATCATTACGGTTTTCGGCCAGTTGATAGGGTTGATAGTCTGTTAGGCAGGATCGCACTTCCCGTTGTAACCCGGACTAGAACGACACGAACGGCCTATCGGCGTGCTAATCTTCCCTTGCATTCGCTCGGGCGTGTCGTGCTTGCACCGCGGCAAGTTGTTTTTCCCACTTGGCGGAAAACCGCTTTCGGGTATCGTTGCTTATCTGACTAACATCGGGAAACCGATCACGCCATTCATAGGGCCGAGTTGCTTCTATGATCATTCGTGAGTTATGGCCCTTTTGGCCGGGAGGAATGATGGGGTCGAGGGGCCCGCTCCAGGTGCGACGCAGAATATCTACCGAAGTAGCAGGATCAGAGCGAGTGCATATCGCCCAGACGACTTCGTTCAGATCGGTGATGTCGATGTCTTCGTCCACAACAACCACGTAACGGCCCAGGTAGGCACCCGCATGGCACTGGCAAGCAATCAGAGCAGCCTGTTTGGCGTGACCTGGGTAACGCTGTTTTATCGCTACTACAATCATGAATCGTTGCGCAGGCGGAGGCAGATATACACCGCGGATGTCCGGAACGCCGGCTTGCTCCATGCCGTTCCAAACTGTAGCTGCGCGCAAACAGGACCGATACATTCCGTGAATCGTCGGCTTGAACGGAGCCGCGCCGCAAATGATGGGATCGTTGCGATAGTACAGGGCCTTCACTCGCACAAACGGTTCGGCGCGCTGGGCGCTGGCATAGTAGCCGGGCCACTCGCCAAAGGGCCCTTCGGGCAACGATTCCCCAGGGATGATTTCTCCTTCGATGGCGATTTCCGCCGTAGCCGGAATACGCAGCCCGGTTAGCGGCCCCTCCATAACTTCGATGGGCTGGCCGAGCAGTCCCCCAGTCCACTCGTACTCGTTAACTCCGAAGGGAACGGCCTGGGAGGATGCAATGAACAGCAGCGGATGCTGGCCAAACACCATAGCTACCGGGAAGGGCTTGCCGGCTCGCATCGCCTTCTCGTAATGCATTTTGCCGTGCTTGCCCGGAGAAATGTAAAGCCCTACCTTGTCCTTGTCCTGGAGCATCACCCGGTAACAGCCAACATTTTCCACACCGGTCTCGGGGTCACGCGTGATCACGAGATGGGCGGTTCCGAGGTAACGGCCGCCGTCGCCTTCGTGCCAACGTGGCACCGGGAATTTGAGCAGATCGATTTGATCACCCCGCTCGACATTTTCCATTACAGGACCGGTTGCAACGATGGTTGGTTTGATCGGTTGAAGGGCCCGTAACTTCGCCCGCAAAGCATCTATCAAGGGAATCGTCTTGAGATTTGTCGGTAAATTGAGTGTCAACGCAGTACGTTCCAAAGTCTCCAACATATTGGCAAGCACGCGGCGCTTAGGGGCGTAGCCCGGAACGTCTTCAAACATGACCGCCGGTGGGAAAGACAGCCGCTCCAGGATGATCTCCGTCAACGCGCCGATCTCCAGATCCCAATGCGCACCGGAGATGTGTTCCAATTGTCCCAGGGCTTCAACATTGTCGAGCCAATCCCTAAGGTCACACGGATTTGTAGTTTCGATTGTTTTCATTTCAGGTTTCGCCATTTGGACCTCCCTAATTTCCCGAACCTATTCCTTAAGATCGCTGGTGCTGTGATGAAATAGTTCTTCCGGTGCGAGGTTTCTCGCGCTGATTCCTTGAGCGTGGCAATACAAAAAAAACTTGTCGAGCACGTGTCGATTCGCGTCCAGCCCGTAAGCCCAGGGGTCGGTTTCAAAAACTTTTGCCTCTTCCTCGAGCCATTGGTTGGGCCAAGCCTCCAACAGGCTTGGAATCGCACGGCGCCATCGTTGCGCCCAGCGTTTGGACTCCGAGAAGAGACGAAATAACGCGGCCGGCAACTCCGGATATCTTTCCGCTAGGTTCCTTTGTAGCGCCAAGACGTGCATGATCGGCAGGATTTTTGTTTTGCGAAAATAGTCTGCCTCGACCTCCCGGCAATTCTCGAACAATCTTTTGACTTCAGTGTTCACGAGCAGCATGTCAAGCTGAGATTCCGTTACACCGAGCGCGTCGACTTCGCCATCCAACAAAGCTCGACAGGCACGCTCCGAAATATTTTTTCCCTGGCTTTGAATCCATTGAATCGCCGAACCGTCGCGGGGTATCACCGTAGCACCGGGATCGGCGTCGTCCCAGTGATGCATGGAACTGACGTACCATTGGGTATCCCTTGCTGAAACACCATATTCGTCCACCAGCATGCCGCGCATCCAGATCGCCGCCGTCTGCGCCCAGCGCAGAAAGCCAATCTTTTTCCCGTTCAACTCCGTTGGGCTTTTGATAGCCAAAGCCTTGCGGCAAAAGATGAATCCATGCCGGAACATCCGCGATGGAAAAACCGGTATGGCGACGAACTCGGCCCGATCTCTCGACGTGTAATAGACCAATTCACCCAGCGACATCTCCGAGACGTCATATGCTCCCTTGAACATCCCCGCGAACATTCCCGGAACATCTTCAGTCTCGATGGTGTCAAGATCGAATCCCGGTATCCGCATCTGGCCGCGCAGGATCGGGAGTAGCCCGTCATAGGGACGGCTAGCGAACTTGATCTTTACCGGAGGAGCCATCAATTGGGTTTTACTTTTTCGCCAACGACTTTACGTCGGCCCGCTAGGTGCGGGCGGACGCGGGATTAGTTTTTCGGCTCTTCCCGATAGAGCTGGAGCGCCTCCATGACAGGTCGATCGTTGATGGAAAAAAGAATCGCCTCGTCATCGGCGAGATTCTCATGCGCATGAAATTGCCAAAGCGGTATGACGAAAGAATCTCCCTTCTTCCATTCGAGGTAACCCTCTCCCACCGTGGTTCGGCCCTGTCCCTTGAAAACGTGGTAGAGGGCCGTGCTGGTGTGGCGATGGGTTTTGGTT
>Ga0208685_1000729_pt1 | contig 11292 bp, 10 predicted proteins | sample EasRivMeERMLT890_FD_187533 | JGI IMG/M metagenome (GOLD analysis project Ga0208685, IMG submission 187533) | Soil microbial communities from meander-bound floodplain in the East River, Colorado, USA - East River MetaG ERMLT890 (SPAdes) (version 2) | ecosystem: Environmental > Terrestrial > Soil...
TCATCCGCGGCTACCGCGGCCTGCCGCGCGGCGACGTGGCCGCGCTCGCGGGCGCCGTCGCAGCCTTCTCGCAGCTCGCGCATGTCGAGCCGCGAGTGGCCGAGGCCGAGATCAACCCGCTGCTCGTCAGGGCCGAAGGCCAGGGCGTGGTGGCCGTGGACGGCCTATTGGTCCTATCGGACAATTGAAAGGGCGTCCCAGGTGAAGCGTCCCAGATACTACGTCCCAGATACTGCGTCGCAGATAGAGCGTCCTAGCAGACCCGACGCTTTAGACAGCTTGAAACGCCTTATCTGGGACGATTTACCTGGGACGCCCTATCTGGGACGCCTCATCTGGGACGTATTTGAGGAGTAGCGCCATGCTGCTGAAAAAAATCGCCGACTACGCGGTAAAGGAACAGACCTCGAAGCTGCCGAAAGAGGCGATCCATCACGCCAAGCGCGCGGTGCTGGACTGGTATGCGTCGCTGCTGCCGGGCAGCCGCGTCGCGCCGGCGACCCTGCTCGAGCAGGCGCTCGCCGACGAGCTCGATCACGGCCGCGCCCGGCTCGCCTCCGGCCGCCGCGCGACGGTGCGGGGCGCCGCGCTCATCAACGGCGCGGCCTCGCACTCGGTGGAGTTCGACGATATCTGGCGGGACGCGGTCTACCACCCGGCAAGCCCGGTGATTTCCGCCACGCTGGCTGCGGCACAGTCGCAGGGGGTGAACGGCGAGCAGTTCCTGCGCGGCGTCATCGTCGGCTACGAGGTGTCCACGCGCATCGGCGACGCCATCATGCCGTCGCACTACAAGTACTGGCACACCACCGGCACCGTCGGCACGCTGGGCGCGGCCGCGGGCGTCGCCACAATCCTCCGCTGCAATCGCGAGCAGTTCATGCACGCCATCGGCAACGCCGGAACGTTCGCGGCCGGCCTGCAGCAGGCGTTCCGCTCGGAAGCGATGAGCAAGCCGCTGCACGGCGGCCACGCGGCGGAAGCCGGCGCGCTCGCCGCGCTCGGCGCGGCTAAGGGCGTTACCGGCGTTGCCGACATACTGGAAGGCGAGGTCGGGCTCGGCGCCGCGATGAGCGTCAAGCCGGACTGGGCGCGCGCCACACGCGGGCTCGGCACCGATTATCACATCACGCGCGTCACCTTCAAGAACCACGGCTGCTGCGGTCACACCTTCGCGGCGCTCGACGCGGTGCTCGAGTTGAAGCGCAAGCACGGTTTCGCGCACCAGGACGTGCGCAAGATGCGCATCGCGACCTACCAGGGCGGCCTCGACATCGTCGACAACCTGAATCCCGAGGGCGATTACCAGGCGAAGTTCAGCCTGCAGTACACCGCTGCCCACGCGCTGATCTACGGCAGCGTGCGGCTCAACGCGTTCGGGCCGGAGCGCCTCGGCAGCCCCGACGTGCGGGCGCTGATGCAGAAGGTCGAATGCATCGCCGATCCCGAGCTGTCGAAGGCGTTTCCGGGCCAGCGCGCCGCGCGGGTCGAGATCGAGTTGGCCGACGGCCGCAAGGTCATGCACTTCCAGCCGAACCGCAAGGGCGACCCTGAAATACCGCTCTCCGACGAGGAGCTGAACGACAAGTTCATGGAGCTCACCGTGCCGGTGCTGGGCGAGCCGGCCGCGCGCGCGCTGTTGAAGGACGTGTGGGCGCTCGAAACCCTGCAGAACGTCGAGTTCGACAACGCCGCGCGCCCGGCCGTGCGCGCCGCCCGATAACTGAAAGGAATATCAAGATGACGACGAAGCAACGCAAAGGCCCGCTGGCCCGGTTCACCGTTCTCGATCTCACGCGCGCCCGTTCCGGGCCGACGGCGGTGCGGCAGCTCGCCGACTGGGGCGCCAACGTCATCAAGATCGAGGAGCCGGGAGACAAGGTGGGCGCGGTGGACGACCGCCGCCACGGTCCGGACTTCCAGAACATGCACCGCAACAAGCGCAGCATGACGCTGAACCTCAAGTCGCCGGAAGGCGTGGCGATCTTCAAGCGCATGGCGGAAACCGCCGACGTGATCGTCGAGAACTACCGCCCGCGCGTCAAGCACCGGCTCGGCATCGACTACGACACCATGCGCAAGATCAACCCGCGCATCGTCTACGCCAGCATCAGCGGCTTCGGGCAGGATGGGCCGTATTCCGACCGTCCGGGACTCGACCAGGTGGCGCAAGGCATGAGCGGCCTCATGTCCATCACCGGCCGGCCGGGCGAAGGCCCGCTGCGGGCGGGCATCGCGATCGGGGACTCCAGCGCCGGCGTCTATCTCGCGTTCGGCATCGTGACGGCGCTATTGGAGCGCGAGGAAACCGGCGAAGGCCAGTGGGTCAGCACCTCGCTGTTGCAGGCCCTGATCGCAATGCTGGACTTCCAGGCGGCGCGCTGGGTGGTCGCGCACGATGTGCCGGAACAGGTTGGCAACGATCACCCGCTCTACATGCCCACCGGCGCGTTCAGGACCGCGGACGGTCATATCAATATCGCCGGCTCCGGCAACCTCTACCCCCGGCTGTGCAAGGTGATCGGCATGCCCGAGCTGGAGACGCACCCGGACTTCAGCGACTTCAAGCTGCGGCACAAGAACCGGATCGCCCTGGTCAAGGTCATCGAGGAAAAGACCAGCAAACGCACTTCCGCCGAGTGGGTGGAGGCATTCAACAAGGCCGGCGTGCCGTGCGGGCCGATCTACAGGATGAACGAGGTGTTCGCCGATCCCCAGGTGAAGCACCTCGGCATGGCGGCGCCGACACATCATTACGTGCTGGGCGATATCGAGGTCGTCAATCAGGGCGTGCGCCTGTCCAAAACGCCGTTCGAGGTGCGCTCGGCGGCGCCCGATCAAGGCGTGCATACCGATGAAGTGCTCAACGAGTACAACTACAGCGCGGCGGACATCGCGGACCTGAGGAAGCGCGGCGCGGTCTAAGATCGGTGAATGGTGAATGGTGAATGGTGAATGGTGAATGGTGAATGGTGATCAGTGACCGGTGAGCGGTAAGGGGTGAGCGGTCAGACCGCTGCTCAGCCCACGAGACCGTGCCAGATGCAGCGAGCGGAGGCAACATGAAGAAACTTGTTCTGTTGGGTGCGCCGCTGCTCCTGGCGGCGTTCGCCGCCGCCGCGCAGCCAAATTTCCCGGCGCGTCCGATCCGGCTGATCGTCCCCTATCCGCCCGGCGGCAATGTGGACATCACCGCTCGCATCGTCGGCCCGGTACTCGCAGAGCTCGTGGGGCAGTCCGTCGTCGTGGACAACCGCTCGGGCGCGGGCGGCAACGTCGGCGCCGCCCTGGTGGCAAAAGCTGCGCCCGATGGCTACACCCTGCTGATGGGCTCCAGCGCGCCGCTCGCGATCAATCCCATCGTGATCAAGGATACGCCATACGACCCGCTGAAGGATTTCTCCCCCATCTCGCGAGTGCATGTCGTACCGCTGGTGGTCCTGGCCGGCCCGAAATCCGGCATCGCCTCGATCGGGGAGCTGATCGCGCGCGCCAAGGCCAGCCCCGGCAAGGTGCCCGCGGCGTCCGCCGGCACCGGTACCACCAACCACTTCGGGATCGAGCTGTTCAACACGATGGCGGGCGTCAGGCTGCTGCACGTGCCCTACAAGGGCAGTGGACCGGCGCTCGCCGAGATGCTCGGCGGGCAGGTGCCGGTGATGTTCGACCAGTTGAGCGCCTCGATCGGCTACATCCGGGACGGCCGGCTGAACGCGCTCGCTGTCGCAAGCGCGCAGCGTTCATCCGTGCTGCCTCGCGTGCCGACCCTCGACGAGTCCGGACTCAAAGGTTACGAGGCCACGACTTTCATAGGCCTGGCAGCTCCCGGCGCCACGCCCAGCGCGGTGATCTCGACGCTCAATGCCGCCGTGCGCAAGGTCATGGACACGGCGAGCGTCGCCGAAAGGTTTCGCGCGCTCGGCACCGATCCCGGATCCAGCTCGCCCGAGGAATTCAGCCGGACGATCCGCGACGAACTCGGCAAGTGGCGCGACCTGGCGCAGCGCGCCGGGCTCAAGTTTGACTGACGAGTGACGAATGATGGTGACGATTAAAGGTGACGAATAAGGGTGACGCAGTACGCTCGTTTGTACGTCACCTTTATCTCGTCACCCACACCTCGTCACCCGTATCTCGTCACTTGTTGCGTTTAGCAGCAAGCCAAGCGAGCACGTCACCGGCATTGCGGTCTGGCGGGAACACCGGGTAGAACACCTTCTCGATCGTACCGTCGCTCGCGATCAGCGTCAGGCGCCGGATCAACTGCATTCCGTCCACCTCGAACATCGGCAGCTTGAGCGCTTGCGCAAACGCCATCTTCTCGTCGGACAGCAGCTCGAACGGCAGGTGCAGCCGCTCCACCGCCTCGCGCTGGTAGGCGGAGTCCTGCGTGCTGAGGCCGTAAACGTGGTCAGCGCCGGCGCGCTTCAAGTCTTCGTAGTGGTCGCGGAAGCCGCACGATTGCGGCGTGCAACCGCGCGCGCCGGGTATCGCGTTCCAGCCGGTCGGCAGCTCCTGGTCGGGCCGGCCGGTGCGCGGATAGCAGTAGACGATGGTCCTGCCCGCCAGCCACGAGATATCCACGCGCCGCCCCGCGGTGGACAGGAGCGCGATCTGCGGCAGGCGCATCCCGGTGAGGTGGCGGCATGCGCCGTCGTCCTGCGGCACCGGCAGGTCTTTCGGAAGCTCATAGACGTTGTCGCTGCGCATTGTTCAAAGAAGTGACGAGATACGGGTGACGAGGTGCGGGTGACGAGATACGGGCGAAGGGTAAAGGCGAACCAACTACCTTCCGGCGTTTCTCGTCACCTTTAATCGTCACCCTTAATCGTCACCATTATTCGTCACCTTCCCAGCAGATTGACGAGAATCTGCTGGTAGATCTTCCGCAAGGGCTCGATATCCGCAACCGCAATGCACTCGTTCACCTTGTGGATGGTGGCGTTGACCGGGCCGAACTCGATGACCTGCGGGCAGATGTCGGCGATGAAGCGCCCGTCGGATGTGCCACCGGTGGTGGAGATTTTCGTCTCGACGCCGGTGACAGTCTTGATCGCGCGGCCGACGGCGTCCACCAGGTCCCCCGGCTTGGTGAGAAACGGCCGGCCGTCGTAACGCCACTCGAGGTCGTAGTTGAGGCCGTGCCGGTCGAGGATGCCGACGACGCGCGTCTGCAGCGACTCCAGCGTGCTGGCAGTGGAGAAGCGGAAATTGAACTTCACGTGCGCCTCGCCGGGTATCACGTTGTTGGCGCCGGTGCCGGCGGTGAAGTTCGAGACCTGCCAGGTGGTGGGCGGGAAGAACTCGTTGCCGTCGTCCCATTTCGTCCGCGCCAGCTCGGCCAGCGCCGCCGCGAATTCGTGGATGGGGTTCTTCGCCAGGTGTGGATAGGCGACGTGGCCCTGCACGCCCTTCACCACCAGGTTGCCGGAGAGCGAGCCGCGGCGGCCGTTCTTGATCATGTCACCGAGCCGCTCGACGCAGGTGGGCTCGCCGACGATGCAGTAATCCATCTTCTCGCCGCGGTCCCTGAGCGCATTCACCACCCGCACGGTGCCGTCCAGCGCCGGCCCCTCCTCGTCGGAGGTGAACAGCACGGCTATCGAGCCTGCGTGCCGCGGGTGCGCCGCGACGAAACCTTCGATGGCCGAGACGAAAGCCGCAAGCGAGGTCTTCATGTCCGCCGCGCCACGGCCGTAGAGCGCGCCGTCGCGCACCGTGGGCGTAAAGGGGTCGCTCGCCCAGTGCTCGAGCGGCCCGGTAGGCACGACGTCGGTGTGACCGGCGAAGCATAGCAGTGGCGCGCGGTCGCCGCGCCGCGCCCACAGGTTGTCCGTGCCGTTCGCGCTGATGCGCTCGCTGCGGAAACCAAGCGGCTCGAGCCGCGCGGCGACGAGGTCGAGGCAGCCGGCGTCCTGCGGCGTTACCGAAGGCCGGGCGATCAACTGTTTTGCCAAATGGAGCGTGTCAATAGGCACTGTGGTTCTTTATGTCGGTATCCGCCCGGCCTGACGTCGGTCCACGAGGACCGACGCAGATTCTTATGCCGGATTTTGTTAAGGAGTTTGTCGGAATGAGATCGTACGAACGATCCCGAATCTTAGCAAATAGCGCGTAGAATGGAGAAATTCGCCGGTTTGCGGCCGACAAACTCCTGCGCGTGACCGCACTGCTCGTATCTCACCGGTTCAATGCCGCGCACGGCGCACGGCTCGCTGCCGCCGCACGCGATAGCGCCGAGGTCATCGTGCTGCCGCCCGACCCCGCCGCGCGCCTGGCCGATGCCGATTGCGCGCGCGCCGAGGTCGCGTTCTTTTCCGGCGACGTCTTCCCTGACCATTCGCGCCAGTTCTTCTCCGCGGTGAGAAAAGCGCCGCGGCTCCAGTGGCTGCACGTCTTCAACGTCGGCGTGGACCACCCGATCTACACCGAGATGCTCGAGCGCGGGGTGCGGCTCACGACCTCCTCCGGGTCCGCTTCCGTGGCCATCGCGCAGACTGCGATCGCGGCGCTGCTCGCGCTTGCGCGCGGTTTCCCGCACTGGCTCAGCGCACAACGCCGGCGCGAATGGGCGCCCCTGCGCGGCGATGCATCGCCACGCGACCTGAAGGGGCAGACTGCAGTGATCCTGGGGCTCGGCAAGATCGGGACCGAGATCGCGCGGCTCGCGCAGGCGCTCGGCCTCACCGTGGTCGGCGTGCGCCGCGGCCCGCGCCGGCCAGGCGACCCGGTGGACGAGTTGCACCCGCCAGCGGCGCTCGCGGGCCTGCTCGGACGCTGTGACTGGCTGGTCATAGCCTGCCCGCTCACGCCCGAGACGCGCGGACTCGTCGACGCCGGATTGATCGCGAAGCTGCCGCGTGCGGCGCGCATTATCAACGTCGCGCGCGGCGAGATCGTGGACGAGCCGGCGCTCATCGCGGCGCTGCAGGACGGGCGTCTGGCCGGCGCCTATCTCGACGTGTTCGAAACCGAACCGCTGCCGCCGGCGTCGCCGCTGTGGGACATGCCAAACGTGATCGTCACGCCGCACAATGCCGGCGCGGCTGCCGGCAACGATGAGCGCGTGCTGGAGATTTTTCTCGACAATCTCGCCCGCTGGCATCGCGGCGCGCCGCTGGTGAATGAAATCGCAAGAGGATGATTGCAGCCGCCGTTGAACGCCGATGAACGCCGATAGAATACGGAAGACAGAACAGGACTGGAGGAAACCAATATGAACTCGCACAAATGCGCGCTGTTGCTGGGCGCTGCGCTGATCGCCGCGCTGCCCGCTGCCGCGCAGACCACTTCGACAAGCCCTTCGACTGAGCTCAGGACGGGCTCAGGACAGGCCTATCCCGTCAGGCCGGTGCGGATGATCGTGCCGTTCGCGGCCGGCGGCAACACCGACTTCACCGCGCGCGCGATCGGGGCGAAGCTTGCCGACGTCTTCGGACAACAGGTGGTGGTGGAAAACCGCCCCGGCGGCGCCACCAACATCGGCACCGAGCTGGTGGCCAGGGCGCCGGCCGACGGCTACACGATACTCATGGGCGGCGCGACCAATGCGATCAACATGAGCACGCAGGCGAAGCCGCCGTACGACACGCTGCGGGACTTTGCGCCCGTCATCCTGTGCGTCAAGGGCGCCAACGTCCTGACGACGCACCCGTCGGTGCCGGCGCGGAACCTCAAGGAGCTGATCGCGCTGGCCAAGGCGCGTCCCGGCCAGCTCAATTTCGCCTCTTCCGGGCTGGGCAGCTCCAACCAGATGGCGGGCGAGCTGATGAAAGTCATGGCCGGCATCAACATCGTGCACGTGCCGTACAAGGGCAACGCACCGGCGCTCACCGACACCCTGGCCGGCCACGTCGAAATGATGTTCAGCGGCGTGCCGGCGGTCGTGCCGCATATCCAGTCCGGCCGGATCCGCGCCATCGGCATCGGCAGCCTGAAGCGATTCGTCGCCCTTCCCGAGGTGGCGACGTTCGACGAATCGGGATTGAAGGGTTACGAGGCCACCACCTGGTTCGGACTGATGGCGCCGGTCAGGACGCCGAAGGAGATCGTCGTGCGCTGGAACGCGGAGGTCGGCAAGATCCTCGCCGCTCCGGACCTCAAGGGCCGATTTCTGAACGACGGCCTGGAAGCGATGGGCGGCACGCAGGAAGAGTTCGCCCGCTTCATCCGCGCCGAGATCGACAAGTATGCAAAGGTAGTCAAGGCCGCCGGCCTGCCGCTGCAGTAATCCGGCAGAACCGGTTTCATTGTTGATATTGTTCCGTGTGCTTCCGTGTGTTTCCGTGGCCAGAACGGTATTTGAGAGGGGCTTCTAGTAAACCGGGGGCGGGGCTTCTACAATGACCATCCCAACACGACGAGGAAGAAGAATGAAGATCCGTAACAGCCTGCTGGGACTCGTGCTTGCCGGGATGAGCGCAACGTGCGGCGCGCAGAATGCGTGGAGCCCGCAGCGCAACGTCGAGATCGTGGTCGGCTCCGCGCCCGGCGGCAGCAACGACAAGACCGCGCGCCAGGTGGAGCGCATCCTGCTCGAGAAGAAGCTCATCAACGTCTCGCTCTCGGTCGTCAACCGGCCGGGCGGTGGCGGCAGCATCGCTTTCACTTCCGTCCATCAGCGCGCGGGCGACCCGCATTACCTGCTGGTCGGGACCACGGCGCTGCTGTCGAACCATATCGTCGGGCTGTCCACGCTCAGCCACCGTGATTTCACGCCGATCGCGTCGCTGTTCAACGATTACGTCGTATTTGCGGTCAACTCCGATTCGCCGATCAAGACCGGAAAAGACCTGGTCGAGCGGCTCAAGAAGGATTCGAAATCGGTTTCGGTCGGCTTCGCAACCTCGTTCGGCAACCACCAGCACATCACCATCGGGCTCCTGGTGAAGGCGATCGGCGGCAATGCGCGCGAATTGAAAGTGGTGGTGTTCAAGGGCTCGGCGGAAGCGATCACGGCCGTGCTGGGCGGCCACGTCGACCTGGTCGTGGCCGGCGCCGTTAACGTCGCCCCTCATGTCCAGGCCGGTCGTCTGCGCGCAGTAGGCGTCGCGGGCCCCAAGCGCTTTGGCGGCATGCTCGCCGCTGCCCCCACCTGGAGGGAACAGGGTGTGGATCTTGTGTCCGGCGGCTGGCGGGCAATCATGGCCCCGAAAGATCTGACACCCGCGCAGGTCGCCTACTGGGAAGGGGTGCTGCGCAAAGCGACGGAATATCCCGAGTGGAAAACCGACGTCGAGAACAATTTCTGGACCAACGACTTCGTGACCGGCGCGCAGCTCCGCAAGGATCTCGACAAGGACTATGCCGACATGAAGGCGGTGCTGGTGGAACTCGGGCTTGCAAAACAGTAGCGACGTGATAGGTGATAAGTGACAGGGCCCCCGCGCCTGCGCGGCAGAACGCTCCTATCACCTATCACTTATCACCTGTCACGCATTTTCCGAAGGTGTCGCAGAGATGACCGACCTCGTCCTCCTCGAACGTCCCGCCGAAGGGGTGGTGCTATTGCGCATCAACCGCCCCGAGGTGCGCAATGCGCTGAACCTGGAGGTGCGCAAGCGCCTGGCGAGGCACCTCATCGAGCTGGGCGAGGACACGACCACCCGCGCCGTCGTGCTGACCGGCAACGAAAAAAGCTTCGCCGCCGGCGCCGACATCAAGGAAATGGCCGAGGCCGGCACCATCGAGATGCTCCAGCGCGGCGTGCACAAGCTGTGGCGCGCGATCGCGGGCTGCCCCAAGCCGGTGATCGCGGCGGTGAGCGGCTACGCGCTCGGCGGCGGCTGCGAACTCGCCATGACTTGCGACATCATCGTTGCCGGCGAGTCCGCCCGCTTCGGGCAGCCCGAGGTCAACATCGGCATCATCCCCGGCGGCGGCGGCACGCAGCGCCTCCCCCGCGCCGTGGGCAAGTACAAGGCGATGAAGTACATCCTGACCGGCGAACAGTTTTCATCGAAAGAAGCGCTCGACATGGGGCTGGTCAGCGAAGTTGTGCCGGACCCCGAGGTGGAAGGCCGCGCGATCGACCTCGCGCGCCAGATCGCCGCGCTGCCGCCGCTCGCGATCCAGCTCGCCAAGGAAGCGGTGCTCGCCGGGATGGAGGCGCCGCTTTCGAGCGCGCTCGCGCTGGAGACGAAGTCGCTGCAGATCCTGTTCTCTTCCCAGGACCAGAAGGAAGGCATGCGCGCGTTCATCGAGAAGCGCAAGCCAAAGTTTTCCGGGCGCTAGGTCCGCCCCCGGAAAACTTAATAAGAACAACAATCCATCTACACCCATCGAACTTCGGGAGCGCATCCACGAGGCGGTAAGCGCGCGATGGCCCCGACTGACAAAGCGCCCGATCGATGACGGAAAACCTTGAGTTCCTTCGTCGCGCCGAGCGCCGCCGTGTCGTGGCGGTCGGCGCGCTGCTCGCCGGGGCGGTGGCGATCGGCGCTTCCGCCCTGTTCGTCAAGGTCAGCGAGACCGGGCCGGTCGCGACCGCCTTCTGGCGCGTCGCGCTGGCGCTGCCCTTCCTGTGGGCGTGGTCCACGATCGAACAGCGCGGCAATCACGCCGCGAGCTTCGCCGCCAACCGGCGCCTGCTCATCGTCTGCGGGCTGTTTTTCGCGGGGGATCTCGCGGTGTGGCACTGGTCCATCGTGCTCACTTCGGTGGCCAATGCCACCCTGCTCGCCAACCTGGCCCCGATCTTCGTCACGCTTGCGGTGTGGGTGCTGTTCCGGAAGCAACCCGCCGCGGCGTTCCTCGTCGGACTGGCAACTGCGCTCGCCGGCGTCGCCATGCTGCTCGGCGGCGATCTCCACCTCGGCGGCCAGGAACTGCTGGGCGACGGGCTCGGAGTGGTCACGGCGCTGTTCTACGGCGCCTACCAGCTCACGGTCACTGCCCTGCGCGCGCGCGTGGCGACTTCGACCATCATGGCCTGGAGCGGGCTCGTCACCGCCGCGGTGCTATTGCCGCTCGCCCTCCTCTCCGGCGACGAGCTGTTCCCGCATTCCATGACGGGCTGGGCCAAGCTCGCCGGGCTTGCCATCATTTCACAGGTCGCCGGCCAGAGCCTGATCGCCTACGCCATGGCGCACCTGCCCGCGACCGTTTCCTCGGTGGGGCTGCTGCTGCAGCCGGTGATGGCCGCGCTGTTCGCCTGGGTCCTGCTTGGCGAAACCCTGGGCTGGTTCGAGATCGCCGGCGGCATCGTGGTGCTGATCGGCATCCGCATCGCGCAGCGGGCGGAGCTTGCCCGCCGTGATGGGTGATGAGTGATGAGTGATGGGTGATGGGACT
>Ga0208685_1000735_pt1 | contig 11225 bp, 9 predicted proteins | sample EasRivMeERMLT890_FD_187533 | JGI IMG/M metagenome (GOLD analysis project Ga0208685, IMG submission 187533) | Soil microbial communities from meander-bound floodplain in the East River, Colorado, USA - East River MetaG ERMLT890 (SPAdes) (version 2) | ecosystem: Environmental > Terrestrial > Soil >...
ACATGACCTGTTGAAGAAGGCTATCGGCCAGTTCGATTTGATTCTAGTGGATGGTGACCACAGTGCGGCGGGGGCCAGAGAGGATCTGGACGACTGTTGGCGACTGCTGATGCCGGATGGGCTGTTGGTGTTCGATGACCTTAATCACCCGTCGCATCCCTATTTACTGACGGTATACCAAGATTTCGTAAAGACCGTCAATGCTACCGTGGTGCATGAAGATATGACCCCGATGGGTGTGGGCGTTCTGTGCAAGACCGCGTAATCGTCCCAACGTATGACCGACCCGAGATGTTGTGGCTGTGTTTGGAGCATATTGCGCGTAGCCCAGATAGTAAACACCTGTCGGTGATGGTGTATGCGGATGCACACGTTGGGCATACGACACCTCGGGAGGAAATTGAACAAGTCGTAGACAAGTTTCCTCACCTAAACATTCAAGTGGGCTTTCGTAATCCCCATCCGTTCCACGGGAACAGTTTCAACGTCTTGATGGCGTTCAAGGACGCTTTTTATGAGCCACAGGTGCGGTATGTCTTCATGATTGAAGACGACGTGATGGTTCATCCGCAGTTCTTTCAGTGGCATTGGACGGCACATGCGGCGAAGACGCTGGGATGCAGCATCGGCGTCATTAAAGAGCCACAATACGGCCCGTATGCGTCTCTCGGTGTGTGTTTTCGGCGGGAGATGCTGGGGTTGATTGTGCCGCACTGTCAGGTGGCGTACTTTCACAATCTTCGGATGTATTGCAAGACACGGTTTGCCCCGTCAAAGTTTGATTGCGAGCAGGATGGGCTGTTCTGTCGTGTCTTGATCGGGCATTCGATTGCGTGGCCACCGATTCCCTATGCACAACATGTGGGGTGGTATGGTTACCACCGGAAGAAGAGTATTCGACCGGTTGGCACGTTAGCAGAACGCTATTATCAGGTAAAGCACGTATTGACCAGTGCCACGGCTTTGCGCCAGTGGGTGAAAGATTTTGGGGATATTAAGGTCTTGCAATTGAGTGCAACGAGTGGCACAGTATCTGGTGCAGCCGAGTAGGTTGTCAGGTTCAAAGGAGAACGCTGATGAGTATGGTAAATGCACGTAACTTGGGGTTTGGTGGTTCGGGCATTCCCGACACTTTGCCTCAAGCGATTGCCGAACTCCAAGGCATGAGACAGTCCGTCGTGGATGGAGCAGCGGCGGGTACGGTAATGGTCGTGCCGGGTATGGACCCTGAAGACCATATCGGTGCGGCTGTGGATCTGACGACCCCGGCATCGATTGACCCTTCAACACTGAGCGTGAAGGGGCGCAACGCTGAAGCCGTGATCACGTGTCTCACCACCGCCGTGGACGGGAACACCGTGACGGTCAATGGTCGTGTATACACGTTCAAAGACGTCTACGTGCATCCCAGCTACAACACACCTCCCGGTGTGGTGCCCATCGACATTACGCCCAGCGGCAACGACGCCGAAGAGATGGCTGACAGGCTGGCCAAGGCCATCATGTCGGGTGATAGCAGCCTGACGGCCACCGTGGAAGCCGACACAGCCTCACCGCCAGCGATGACGAAGGTGCGCCTCAAGGTGCGTCAGCCCGGTACCGCAGGCAACGCCTACACGCTGACCGAGGTAGGCACCGCCGTGACGGTGTCGGGTGCCGTGTTCTCAGGCGGCACGGCAGAAGCTAGTGCAGGATTCGTCTGCACCGAGTCGCTGGCAGGCAAGAAAGTCCTTGTGACGTGGTATGACCGTCATCCGGGAGTCGCCACTGCACCGCTGATGATGGAGTCGCAAGAAGTGGACGAAGAGGAAAGCCGTGTCTTGGGGAAAGTCGTATTCCGTGGCAAGCGTGAAGACGCCAAGGAAGACGAAGGTCGTGGTGACGACCGGAACGACAAACCCGGTCCCGGCAAGCCCAAAGTTGGCCGCTAGCTTCAAAAGGCATAGAGGAGACACAGTATGAGCACCTTTGATGCGGCCAACTGGTACTTCAGTGGCCAAGGCGTAATCATGGTGGGGCGTCGTGACCCCATCACGGGCAATCCGATTGGGTTGCGTCCCATCGGCAACTGTCCTGAGATGCGACTGGGCATCGCCACGACAGTCGTGAACCACAAGGGGTCACAGGACGGCCAGAGGGCCACTGACGCTCGACTCCAGACCGAAGTCAACGTGACGTGCTCCATCACCGTGGAGAACTGGAACGCGAAGAACCTTGCAGAGGCCACTCGCGGCGACGACATTCTGATTCCGGCAGGGACGGCCACTGATGAAGACATCATGGGCTTCCCCGGTCGTGTCACGTCGCTCCGCTACATCGACGTGAGTGCGGTGGTGGTTGAGCAGTACGGCACGCCACTGACGATGTACACCGATGGCACCGTGCCGTGGGACTACAAGTTGAATCCGGCAGCGGGTTCCATCATGTTGAACGACGGTGTGGCGATGGACTTTGCTGAATTCCAACAGGCATCGCCCATCGACCCTGCCGGTGACCCACTTACGGTGACCTATCAGTACGCCGAGCAGTATCTCGTATCGGCTATGACCCGTCCGATCACCGACAATTGGCTGCGGTTCGAAGGTCTGAACACCATCGAGTCGAACAGTCCAGTCATTGTGGACGTGTTCCGCTTCAGCAACGATCCGCTGAAGGAACTCGCCCTGTTGTCCGACACGTTCGGTCAGTTCGTGATCGAGGGTTCGGTTCTGAAGGACGATACGCGGCTGGCGGGTTCGAATTACTTCAGCATCAAGAAGTTGAAGTTCGCTCCTGACAACGCGGTCAACTAGGAACGATTCGTGCTCACACGGGGTGGGTGGCAGGTGCCACCTACCCCATTTTTATACTCGTCGGCCAACAAAGGAGTTGTATGGCCAAGCAAACCGTTAAGATAGCGGACCTAGCTCAACTCGCACGACCCGTCGATATTTCTGAAGACCAGCAGATCATGGTGAGAGCTTTGAGTCTCCGTGAGATGGTGGGCTTGTTTATCGATTCTAGAGAAGTGTTTCTACCGTTGTATGCGGCAGGACTTGAAGGCAAGATGAGTACGGAAGAACTTGGTCCATTCTTGCTCACCGCGCCTGAAGTTGTCGCTAAGATTATTGCATTGGCTTCTGATGAACCGGATTCCGCCCCGGTTGTAGAGAAGCGTATGCCTGCGACCGTGCAATTGATTGCATTGTCCGAAATCTGGAAGGCGTCGGTACCCGACCCAAAAAAAGCGAGAGAGTTGTTATCCGAGGTGACAACTCTGTTGCAAAAGCTCAACGAAAAAGGCGAACAGTTGACCCAACCGATGCCTTCTCCGATGGCCTTGCAACCTCAGTAGAAATGCTGATCGCTCATGGGCATCGTCTTGCGGACATCTGGGGCTACTCGATGAGAGCGGTACAGGTGTACGCGGATCTGATTGTTGCTCGTCAGCAGAGTGAGTTGCATGCGTTGACGGTAGCGATTCGTCATTCGCAGGGGACTGACCAGAAGATATTTAAGCAGTTTCTGGAAAGTTTACAGGGAGACGACTAGATGAGTAACGGCTCGTCCTCCGCGATGGAACTGAAAGTTCTGATCAGTGTGTTGCAGAATGGCACGGCTCTGCAAACGATGCTGGGTCAGGTCAATCAACTTTCTCAAGCTCTTTCGGCACTCCAACTCAAAGCAGCCACGGCAGGCGTAGCAGCGGGGGGTATTGGTGGGGGCACTGGGAACACCGCAGCGGCAATAGCCGCAGCCAATGCCTTAGCGGCAGCGTCAGGTAATGCAGCGGCTGGAATTACTGGGGCAGGGGCGGCGGCAGCGGCTGCGGCTCCTAAGATGTTGACACTTGAACAAGCCGTCAATAAAACGTGGAGAGCTATACAGTTTTTAGCTGGAGGGTTTTTAGCTTACCAGAGTGTTCGGTTTATAAAAAACATTGCAGATGTTGCTGCAAGAACAGAAGTTCTGAATACCGTATTGCACGTGGTGGCCCTCAATGCCGGGTATACGGAACAACAGATCGATAAAGTGTCCCGAGGTGTCCAGCGTTTGGGCATCACTGCACAGTCAGCCAATCAATCGCTGACGCAGTTCCTGCAAGCCGGGTTGAAAATCGAATTCGCAGAACAATTGGCCCGAGCGTCACAGGATTTGGCCGTTGTTTCTGGGATGGACTCGTCGCAGACCTTCCAACGGTTGCTGGTCAACATTCAGCAGTTGGATACGTTGGGCCTGCGGCATATGGGCATCATTGTTTCCCGCACAGAAGCCGAAGCGAAGTTCGCAAATTCGTTGAAGACGTCAGTCAATGCTCTGTCACAGCGGCAAAAACAGGAATCCTTGATGATCGCTGTCATCGAGAAGGCCCGTGGGCTGGAAGGAGCCTACGAAGCCGCGATGGGGAACGTCGGCAAGCAGTTGACGTCGTTGACTCGGTATACACAAGACTTGCGGAGTGAAATTGGTAAGCATCTGTTGCCAGCGTATTCCGCCATCATCTCGGAACTGTCGTTGTTTTTGTCCAAGATGCAGGATCTGGCGATTGCTAGTAGTACCAATATGGATTGGGCTGAAAGGCTAGCCACGGTTACACGAACACTGGCGCATTGGTTTTTTCAGGTTGTCGAAGTCATCATCAAGTACCGTCAAGCTATTTACACCTTGGTTGCCGCGTACGGAGCGTACTGGGCTATTGTGACGGGTCGAGCGATCTGGGCACATCTCATTACGGTCGTTACAACGCTGACGACGAGCGTGCTCAGTTCGGCTGAAGCTATTGTGAAAGCGACACGAGCGACCTACGCTTGGATTGCCGCGTTGCAATTGTTACGAGGTGCTCAAGCGACTAATGCTGTCACACAGACTGGGCAATTTCTGTTGTTTCCCATTGAAAAAGAAACTCGGTTGGTTACCGGTATTAAGTCGGTAGTGGGGTGGCTGAAGACACTCGGTCTGTGGTTACTTGAAGCCAGTCGAATTTCGTTGGTGCTACGTGCGGCATGGGCGGGTCTTGTTCCAATTGTTGCAGGATTGGGACTCCCATTGATTGGATGGATCGCTGGCATAGTTGCGGCAGTAACAGCATTTGGAGCGTTTACCGTTGCTCTGGTGAAGTTCACATCGGTCGGAACGATGGTGTCTTCGGTCATCGATAAGCTCAGGAATGCTTTTAGTGCGCTGACGAGGATTGGTATTGGTGACAAGACATGGGAGGTGTTGACGAACGCGGCAAACACTTTTAGTGATTCCATCACGCAACTGAAGATCAATATGGAAGCTCTGTTCAGGGTAATGGAGCAACTGCCCGGTAATCCTGTCAATAAGGTGAAACTTGGGCTGTCCATTATTGATCTGGCGATAGACGTAGAAATCGCCAAAATCAAGAAATTGATCGAGTGGCTTGAAAAGCTCGGCATTATTAAGGTCAAGGCTCCAGCCCCCGGAGAACGTAGTGAGGAATCTCTACGGCTGGAGCAGCAACTGAATGATAAAACGGCTGAATTGGCAGAAGCCAAAGAAGCTGAGGAACTTGCCAAAACGGCATTCGGAGCGGCTAATAAAGCCGGTAAATATTCAGAAATCAAGCGCACCGAAGAAGAACTAAAGAAGTTGTCCGAGGAAGTGAAGAGGTTGCTCAAGCAACGGGACGACCTCGTTGAAAAAAGTAGACAAACCGATCCTGAAGCCTTAGCAGCATCGGAAGCCCATGCCAGACGGTCGAAGTTTGAACAAGATTTGAACATTCTTGTTTCAGCGTCGAATGACGCCAAGACGAAGTTGTTGAAGGTCAATATTCTAGATGGCCTTATCACGACGAAAGAATTTGACGAGAAGCGTGGGCAATTGAAAGTGATACTTGATGCCCTCGATAAGCTCCGAACTAGCGCGGCTCGTGCGGCAGGTATGGGGCGTACTGGGGCAGATGGAAGATTTGTCGCGCCACCGGGACAACCCGGCCTTACAACTCTCTCTGATGATTTACGAGGATTACGTGATCAGGCTTTGGCTAGTATTGAAGGAGCCAAAGTCATGTCGGGTGCTCCAGGCCTCATTTCAGATTTGAAGGGTTTTGATGAGGAGATGGCGAGGATACGACGCACCGTTACGTTGACGCCCAAAGATGAACAGTTGTTGCAGAATTTGGAACAGGTAGCACGTCTGAGGGCAGAAGAAGGTGAACGCTCCGTATTGGCTCCGCTGACTGCGATTCGTAAAGCACGTTTTGAGGCTGTTGAGAAACAGTTGAGGAGCAGTCTGGAAGAACAGTTAGATATCCAAAAGAATGCGAATGAACAAGCGGAGACGATCAATAAAGAGTCACTAGAGCGTGGGTTGCTGTCCGTTCAGGAGTACTACAACCGACGACGTCGAGCAGCCAGCGATGCGTATGGCATCGAATTGATGTTGGCGACTCAGAACGTCGAGGCGATGAAACGGAGAGTCGTTCAAGTTCAGGATGAACCAACACGAATTGCGGCACGGGAAGCGCTTGCAGAAGCTGAGCAACAACGTCGTCAGGTAGTAAACCAAAGAGCCACGTCAGTTACTGCGTTTGACGCGGAAGAACGTAACGCGATTTTGGCGTTTGATCGTAAGCGAACCGATGCAGCATTGGCGTCTGCTTCTGCCTATGGGAGTGAAACAGAAGCTCTGAATGCGTTGAATAATCAGTATCTGTTGCGGGTAGAGGCACTTGGTGGAGACATAGAAGCTGAGAGGATCGCTAAGGCCGAGTTGGTGTTGAACACGTTGAAGACGCAAATAGAGTTTGAAGAGCGAAGAACACAAGCTGAAATTGAGGCTACGAAAGCCAAATCGGCGTATTTGGACGTGTCACAGGCTGAAGTGGATCTTGCCAAGCAAAGAATTGCCATTGGAGAAAAACTCGGTGCTCTCACCACGTATGAAGCGATGCAGGCGAGGAATGCACTGACTAACAGACAGATAGAGATTGATACGGCAAAAAAGGCTGGCAAAGAAGACGAATTAGCGCAGAAACGCCTGCAAGTGAAACAGGCGCAAGCGAATATCGACAAATTGATAACTGCTGGGTTTGCCGCTGACAACGAATTTATGCTGAAAGCGAACGCTGCATTGCGGCAGGCGCAGGCAGAAGTGTTGGGCTTGGAAACCGCTGTGCTCGGGCTGCAAGGGACCATTGAAGAAGGTCGAGCGGGTATTGAGAGCTATGGTCAGACACTCAAAGAAGATTTTGTAAAGGGGTTCTCTGACGCATTGACGCAGACCATTACTGATTTCAAGAAGGCTGGGGACGCATGGATCAATTTGGGTAGGAGTATTTCGAACCAGATTGTCGATGTCTTTATGACCGCGTTCACTCAACGCTTGTTCGCCAAGATAGGTCTGTTTAAGTTTGTCGATGCGTTAATGAATCGTATTTTCGGAGGTGGTGGGGGTGGGGGTAAGTCGGGTGGACTTGGACTTCCGGGTGTCGTACCTACACCCTTCCTTGCTGGAGGTGGTCCAGTCAATGGCCCCGGCACAGGCACGAGCGATTCGATCCCGGCCATGGTGTCAGCCGGTGAGCACATCATGCCTGCGTCGAAAGCCGCCAAGTGGATGCCCGTGTTGGAAGGTATCCGACTGGGCAGGATCACACCGGCCTTTGCACTGGGTGGCGTGGTGGCGTTGCAATCAATTGCCGCAGGACCAGTCATCCCAAGACGGTATGCCGGTGGTGGGATGGTTATGACCGATGCTGGCGCGTCAGCCGTGGTACCGGGTGCGACCAACGGCAACATGACCATTGCGCTTCATCCTGACGCCCTGAACATGACGATGCGAGACTGGTTGGAGCATGAAGTCGTGCGTCAGCACGGGAGACGGTGATGGCGAGACTTCAATTCAGTAACACGCTCCGCAACGCCCGAGTCAATCAGGTAGAAGCCACGCTGGGCACGTCACCCAAGCTCCGTATTCTGGCTGGAGTGATTCCTGCGAATGTGGCGGCGGCAGAGACAGGTCTGTTGCTCTGTGAGATGACGTTACCGTCGAACTGGTTGACCAGTGGATCGAGTGGAGCCGTCTCAAAGTCTGGGACGTGGTCTGGAGTGGCAGAGGCCGGAGGCATCGCCACACATTTCCGGCTACTCAAGAGTGACGACACGGTGCATGCTCAGGGTGATGTGGGCCTGTCAGGCAATGTCTCGATGGTTCTCAGCCAAGTAGACCTAGAAGAAGGCACCACCGTGACGGTGACGACATTTGTGTTGACGGACGGCAACGGATGAATCTTGACCAGACGACCTGTTCGGCTGTTGCGGTGGTCGTTACCCCGCAGATTTTCAACATTACAGGCCAAATGTTGGACAATGGCGGCTGCATTCTGTGCTTTATTGGGGAACCTCACAAGACAATTGATTGGCGACTTCTGGAAGGGCATGCGACCCTGACGCCTTTCACCACGTTTACCGACAAGCTGGGTCGTTGCTCATGTCGGGTGGATGCTCAGGGTTTTGTAGAAACCCTTGTGATTGGTGCGGCTTACGTACTCTGATGGCACTTCGACTTCTCGGCACCTTTCCGTTCATTGATGCCAGCGGCAACAAAGCCGCTGATATGACGGTGCAGTATTGGTATCCGGGGGTGGGGTTGCTGTGCTCTGGGCATTTTAGTCAGTATGAGTCGTCGGGTGTGCATTTGGTCACGTTAGATGGCGTCTGTCGCAGACGTATGACCCACAATCGAACGTGGAGTTGGTGGCCGTCACGGCAACGACTCCTCTGGATGAGTGGCGGATACGAGAGGATGTATGAACCCAAGGTCTTTGCCGTTCAGCAGACGCATCCTGATGACCACATGGAAGTGAATGATTCCATCGGGGCACATTACATCAAGTTGTTAGATCGTCGGGTGTTTGTTAGCCTCGGAAGGATTCACCACATCGTACTGGGAGGCACGCAAGATGTGGTTGAGTCGGATTTGTTACCGCTGACGAATCCTTCGGTGAGACCCGGTCGATCAGATACGGACATTTGGGTGCCGGGAACGGTGTTAGGGAATGGGGCCGGATGTTTCTACGATACAGAGATACGGAAGGTCGTATCTCCTGTCTACAACATCGGCATGCCGTGCGAAGCGTTGGTGTATGCCCCGGAATTTGGCGTGCTGGTGTCTGGTCATCAATTGGATGAGGATGAATCGCCACCTACGGGAGAACCGTGGACGTACTCTCTGAAGATTTGGGCGTTGGAAGTCAATCCGACGCAATTTCTTCCAGTAGAAGTGTTCGATGGAGTGCCAAAGTCCGGACAGGTGGTGACGTATCGTGTGCAATTGTTAGGGGATCAGGACGACCCCGCCGAAGGTGAATTGGTGAACTGGTTCGTGGAGGGCAAGGGACTATTGCTAGATGCCCAGACCAAAACTGATGCGGACGGGTATGCCATCGCTCGGGTGCAATATCTCATCGGGGAGACGGGTGAGTCGAAAGTGCTGGCGAGGGTCGCATGTTAATGGAAGTCTTTCGGACAGCCCCGATTCCGTACCGGGTGTTGGGGGAATATGATGACCCGACCATTCTCGGGGTGTATTACAAGCCGAATAAGCCACCTTTTGTTGAGAATTTGCATTGGTTTATTGGCATGGCGGTACCGAGAGCATTTACAGACTCACTGGATGAGAAGTACGCGACTCCGCACAGTCCAGAAAGTATCTACCTGTGGGCGGTGATGAGTCAGCGGTCATGGCACCCAGCGGGGAACGCCATGTGGCGATTTGATGCGAAGACCGGAGCACTCATCAAACGCATGTATCCACGGTCTGCCCCTCTTCTTCACTATCTCGTATTTCAAAACATGTATACGTCCCGTAGGGGGAGGATGTGGGCGGTTCATCTCTACGGTAGTTCGATGCGTGAAGTGTTCTTAGGAGCAACAGCCACGGCATCGGTGGGCGATGAACCCGCAGGGAGAGGTGACTCGTGGACCTACGGCACGGAGATTATTTCGGATAACCGATTCAATATCTCGGGGTTTGGTGCGGCGGCTATTGATGATATGGCGACGACTCCTCTTTTCTTGAGTGGTGATTCAACAGGATCGTTGCGTGTATTTGAATGGAACAGTGGGAAGTTTTTGTATTCGATTGAGATGCCACGGGGCATCACAGCCGTCTGTTTAGAAGACGAGCAGCGTTGTTATGTAATGCTGAACGACCAGACATTGGTCTTGGTTGATTACTTCCGTGGCGAAATTTTGGGAGCGGTGAAGATTCCTTCGTTGTCAGGTGCGAAAGATGGCGATGCGTGGGGTGGAGCCACTATTGCGTGGGATTCATTGTACCGTCGAATTCTTGTGGCGTGTCAACTGCCCAATGATCCGGTCACTGGGCAGGGCCAGTCCTACATCCGGGGATTCCGACAGGTGCCGATTCCGGTGCGGTTGACGACACCGATTCCACTGAAAGCGCCACGACAGGGCCGTCAAATTCCGGTGCTGGTGCAAGCCGTGGGAGACATGAACGAAGGCGTCGGAGGATACAACCTCAACGTCACGGTGCAAGGCTCCGGGATGTTGATGGGCACGCCTGTGTCTGACCACAACGGAAACACGATTATTCAAGTGTTGTGTTCACAGTATGACGTGTATGGTTACGGTTACGACATTGATTACAATTTGCCAGAACCACCACCCGGTCCCGGCCCGATTATTCCAAACTTCGCCACCACCACACAGCAGATTGGTATTGGCATGTTCGATGACATGGTGGGACCACGCATCATTAGCTATACCGAGGAATTGTCTTCCAACGTGAGAGCGATTTTCGTGGACGATAGTCAGATAGAAGACCTCGTTCCTTCTCTGGAGTTGTCAGGGACGATAGGGTGGCCCGTAGAGATATATCACGACGGGTATGGACTGGACCCTGACGATGTCCCCGGAGGCACACGGGGATTGGTCTTTGCCTACCCCACCGAAGGTGCAGAGGTTTCGACCAGTCTTCAGATCGTCCGAGCGAACATGAACGCTCTTGCGAATGCTGATGTGCCCATGGACATTGCGGTTGCCGCCTACTGCCAGTACCGTGGCCCCGGAGATTACGCACTGACGGAACAGAAGGTCTTGGACATGATGGCCGGGGTCTGGGATCTGGCTAGAGAGTTTCACGTAGGGTCGTTGTGGCTGTTCTCGAAAGCCCGTTTCCATGGTGAGGTGTTGGTGGACGGGGTAGATTATTGGCAATCAATTGCAACAGCGGTGGAACGCATGAAAGCCGCATCG